>Ga0194053_10000371_pt1 | contig 34852 bp, 30 predicted proteins | sample SepL228m_MetaG_FD_161684 | JGI IMG/M metagenome (GOLD analysis project Ga0194053, IMG submission 161684) | Anoxic zone freshwater microbial communities from boreal shield lake in IISD Experimental Lakes Area, Ontario, Canada - Sep2016-L227-8m | ecosystem: Environmental > Aquatic > Freshwater >... | reverse complement strand
AGCCTGAGCCAGCGACCCTAACGACACGAATGTCAGCGGCCAGTCGGAGTTTGACCGCCTCGCCGCCCAGGAGCAGTTGGTTCGCAAGCGCCTCTTTGCCGCCCGCAAGGGTCTCCGCGCCACCGACAATCTCCCCCGCGAAGCCTTGCACGACCGCGCTTAGACTTCACCAATATGATCAGCGAGAATGAACTGCTAGACCTGATGTCCGACACGCTCAACGCCATCTCCCACCGCAACTACGAGTCCAATGCCCCTGTCCGCTTTCATCGCTTCGTCGGTCGGCTCGAAATCAACAATCCCGGCGGCCTTTAGGGGATGTTTCGCCCGCCAACTTCCCCCGCCAGACCGATTACCGCAATCCCATCGTGGCCGAAGCCCTCAAGGTGCTTGGTTATGTCAACCGGTTTGGCCGCGGCGTGCTGGACGCCCAGGAGGCCCTCCGCGAAAATGGCAACCCGCCCGCCTGCTACACCTTCGAACCCGCTTCCGTCACCGTCAGCGCTCACAAATCCAAACACTTCTCTTGAAAAGGCTTCAGCGGTGGTCCATTCCTGCTCCACCAGGACCGCGATTCCGGGGGCGGCGGGGCCGGCGCCAAAGGGCTGTATGCCGTACCTCTCCGGGGATTGCTTGGCCACGAGTACGGCCACCACCAGGGCGATGAGCAAGATGCCGCCCAGGAGGGTCATTTGGTGGCGCCATGCATGCTCCAACCCCCAAGGGCATCCTTGACGGCGGGCAGGGCCAGGACCAACTGCTTGGGAACCAGGGCGGCATTGTTCTCCACCAGGGGGCGGACGGCCAGATCAATCATGCCGCTGAAGCAGGCCACCACAGCGTAGAACACCATCATGAGCAAGAAACCCAGGGTGACTTGCTCCGCAGTCCATCCCAGGGTGATGGCCATGGCCCCTCGAGGATGGCAAAGGTGGCCCGGTACCCAAAGAGGCAAAACACCGCCAGCCATGAGGCAAACACCACCGACCAGCCGTAATACCTGGTTTTGGTTTCATCCATCATCATATCGCAGTGAACCCTCAACTTATGGCTGCCGCAGGCGATAGAATACCGCCGCGTTGGCCGGAGCTATGGGGTGGGCCACCGAATTGACGTCGCTGCTGCCGGGCAAATCGAACCACTGGCCGGTGATCAAGCCGTTAGTTTGGGCTTGGAGAATCCAACCGATATGATCAGCCGGCCACGCGATCGTGAGCGTTTTGCCGCTGACGCTGGCCGTAATGTTCGTCGGATTATCGGCGGTGTAGGGGTCTAACACGCCAGGCGGGGTCTCTTGATCGAAAGGCTGCACATATTCCAGGCCAATGGCTGCGTTCAGAAGATTGCTGAAGGAGATGAAACTGATGTCCAGATTCGTGGTCGGGCTACTGCCGCCCGGAATCAGAAGCTGCATGGTTGCCGGGGGCTCCGCAAGGGTCAGCGATGTCAGATTACGCAGTTGGTCGAAGGTTTGGGCGGTATAGAATACGCGAGCATGATAAACGGGTCGGCGGCTGTCGCCACTGAGGCCAACCCGCCCATAGCAATCACATTTCCCGTATAATACGGTGGACCACCGTTAGTCAGTGGCGCACTGATAGTGAGGGTAATTGGCACGGTGGTTGGATCAAACGAGCCTGGTAGGGCGCCGTTTGTGGGCGATATTCCCGGCAGCGGTCATGTAGGAGCGCTCAATGGTATTGGCGCGGAAATACGAGCGAGCCAGATCGGAACTGGCATCGCCAGTCAGAAGCCGTTCGTGGAGCAATTACTCGTGGAAGTAGGAGCCGAGCAAACCTGCCGCCTGCTGTCCGTTCGTGGTCAGGTAGCCGACTGTAACCCCGACAAAGTCGGGGAAAGGATTTGCTGAACACTGGTCCAAGCTGTTTGTGCCACTTGTGGCGGTGCGTATGCTGTGACGGCCAAAGAAGATGATTTCTTTAAGAACTGTGCCATCATCCACCGCTTTAATCGTCTGGGCCAGCACAGGACTCTCGATGGCGACGGCGAGCAAAAGGCCCGTCAGAACGATTTTAAGGGAACTTCCGGCAACTGCTTTTCGGCGTTTGGTTGATAGTTTGGGCTCGGTATTTGGAGTGATCGGATTCATAGTGGGACTACTTTTGTTTGTGTTAGTATCAATGCTTCTGCGTACCCGACTGAAGTTTCTCGGACGAATAGAGGGCCACCAACCGGGAGATGAGCACCGCCACATAATGCGTGCCGGTGATGGCTTCCATCGCCGCCAGCATCCGCGCCACGTGAGACACCGGGGTGATGTCGCCGTAGCCGACGGTGCAGAGCGTGATAAAGCTGAAGTTCACGTTTATTGCTCGGCAGCCAAGAACTTCGTAACCCGGTTGGCGGCGTTGGATCTGATGTTGAAGTAATAAAACGGATAATCGAACTCATGGTATATGCCATGCCTACCGATGGTGCCTTCATCGGCAGAACTACAAATCAACACCCCGTTGCTTATGTCAATCCTGGCATCGGCGTACTGCGGTACTCGGACATATACCCCGTTGGTATTCGGCATGAATGACCCGAAGCCTTGGTTCGTGGTCGCCAAGGTCTCGGCTCTCGTCCAGGTGAGTGGATTTATGACCATACCCACCATCCCAAATAAGATGGGATTGGCTCCCGGAAGAACATCGGGGGCTTGTGTGTTATACGAAATGATCACCCCCGTGTCGTCGGCACTTTCGGCACATTTCAATTGCGGATTGGCCGCGAGATACTCAGCCGTAACTGGAAAGCCGATCACGTATGCCGCAATCATTCTGGAATACACGTCTGGATGGTCTTTCATGTAGTCGGCCAACAGGTTGCTCAGGACATTGGCGCCTTGTGAATGTCCGGCTAAAATAAACGGACGGCCATGATTGTAGTGTTGGATATAGTAGTCAAAGGCCGCAATGGCATCCAGTGTGGGTATGCCTGCTTCAATGGAGAGACTGTTGCTCGTCAAGTTCGCTTGTCGGTAGAAGGGCGCATAAACATTACCGATGGTTTCAAAGGCGGTCGCTTGGCTCGCAAACGCGACAGGCGCCTCGGCCAGCATGGAAGGATTGTCAATAGCGCAAACCTCCGGATTTGGGTTCGTACTCGTCCAAGACGTCGGATAGAGGTAAAAGATGTCCACCGGCAGCATGTTGTTCGTCGGCACCGTCAACCAATGGTTAGTTTTTGAGTAATCAGTAGCTTTTGGTGTAGGATTTGAGCTATCGCTTTCGCAGGCGCGGTAGAACTTCGCACCGTTCGTAGCAGATACCGCGTAGGGGCTGGTATCCGTAAGGTCGCTCCACGGTCCGAGGACGGTGTCTGCGGATTGCAATTCACCGAGGAAGTTGATGGCCACTCCGGTCCCGATGCGATCAATGGCCACATTATGACCCAGCGGCCCTCCGTAACCGGCGATCTTCTCTTGCATCCTGAAGGTCAAGGTCTTGACCAGCTCCACGTTGTATGTATGCGACGTTGTATCGGTGAGCTCCATATTACCGAATACCCGCCCGGTGCCGACACCATACCCAATTGACTTCCACGCGGGCGAGTTGGTCTCGACCACGGGATCAACACTGGTCGTTAAGATGGAAATGCTGTTGTCGCTGTTGCGAAGGATCTCCCAGGTGCGGAACTGGCGAGGGAAGTCCCGCAGCGAGGGGGTTTCAACCTCCCAGAAGCCGTTTTCCGGATGGTTCGTGTCAGGTGACGGCTGCGGTGTCACCACATTGACATGGCGATGCCCGGCCATAACCAGCAGGAGATTCGGATAGTTGTGAAGGGTGGCGATCAAGTTCGTTTCGACGGAAGAGAACGTTTCGTTTGTGGGATTGTAGTAGAATGCCGAGATGTTGGTGGTATCGAAGAGATCCGCTTGCGGCCAGATGGGGACGTGGCACGCAAGGATCATGAGTTGGTCTGCATCCTGTCCCATTTGAAGTTCGTTGGTGAGCCAGCTATAGCGCGCCGCGTCAATCCAGCCGCCGCCATAAAACGTCGGGACTTGGTTCGTTGTGTTCGATTTGCAGGTATCGTCGAGCACAATCATCTTGATCGGCATGTTCGGCAGCGGTAGGAACGTGTAGCAGGCCGCCAGGCTTCCCGTTTGGGCCCGGTTGAATCCGTGCCCCTGCGGGAACGATGTGGTATTAAAGAATTCGTTCACGTAGTTCGTGGGCGAAGAGTTATCCGTCGTGAGGGTGTGGCGGCGCGCATCGGCGGCAACGGTCGGGGGCGTATCGAAAAGGTTCGTCGGCCCCCATTTGATCACGGTACCGAAGGGGGTGGTTCCATCAATAGTGCCCACATACATGCCGACCCCCTCTGAGGCGCTCGGGGCCAACGGGTTGGTGGACATGTTGAGGATGTTGCTGCCGACCAAGGCTTGCTGGATTTTCGGGGTCGGTAAGCCGATCCCCATCCAGTACTGATCGTGGTTGCCAATGGCATTATACCAAGGGATGGAGTGATCGAGCCCGGCGGCCTGAAAGGGCATCTGATAATCGATGGTTTCGGCTCCGGCGTTGGTGCCGGAACTGGGCGTAATATACTGCCCGTCCATAACATCAATAAACCAGCGTAGTTCGTTATACTGGGAGCTGTTGCAATCATCGCCGAGAGATATGCCGAAATCGAAAGGGGTCAGCCGGTGCAACGAACTGATAGTCCTGACGGCGGCATCGAGGTGGTAGGTCGTGTCGAACATGACCGGCGAATAAGAGTTCGGATTAAGCCCGCCCGGACCCGGTTCACCAAAATCCGCGCTCCAACCCATGTAGGGTACCTGGGCCGGGGATTCTTTGTCGGTGATATGAATGTCGCTCATGGAGAAGAAAGACAACAGCCGCGCCTGATTGGTTGCTCCTGGGTAGCCGGAGGATGTCAGGAAGTTCCGGCCCTGGTTCGTGCCGGCATCCCACTGCCACCAACTGTAGCCATAGATATCGTAGGCGGCGACGTCCGCCGGGTAAATAAACGGCGTGTAGCGCGCTACGGCGACCGGCGTGATCGTCCGCTGGCGTGTCCCCAGCGCGGCTCCACTTCCGGAAACCGGAAGCCAGAGCAGTACCGACATTGTAATGATTGGGACAATCCTTCGTTGCATAATTTGCATATCTGCCCCTTCCTTACGCCTTTCCGGGCAGATTGCAACTTCTATTCACAAAAGCGTTTTAGGTGGCTTCAAGATCATCATGCATTCCGTGGTGTTTGACGAAGAGTCCGTTCAACTCACCCGGCAGTCTCAGCCGGATGGCTCCCTGATCTCCTGACGCCTACTTCCACCAGCCCTTCTTCCGCTTGGCGGGGAAGAGTTGGAACTCGCCCCAGCGGCCCGGAGGGAAGACCATGTCCGGGTCCCATTTCCGGAGCCGCTTGTCGCCCCGCGCCGGGATCGACGCGCAGGCGATGAGCCTGAGTTCGCGGGCGAGTTTCTCGCGCAGAGCCCGCCGTCTTCCGAAGCTCATGAAGACGGCGCCTGAAAGTGCCAGAACGAAGAAGGCAGCTATCCCAATGGGGAGCCCGCGAATCATGCTCCCCGACATTATCCACACCCAAACCGCGGCGCTGAACCAGCACATCAGCGGCGTTGCCAGGCTCAGGATGGCCGTGAGACCCACCGCTGTGATTTGCGCCTGGCCGCCCTCACGATGGAGGACCGACGCAAACAGCCCGACCGCGACGCAGAATAATAACCCATTGCCGAGAAACGTCTGTGCGCAAAGGAATTGCGTCGTCGAAACGCCCCCTGCCAGAAAAGGGATCGCGAAGAACGGCAAGCCGCCGAGCAACGCGTAGGCCGCGAGCAGCCCCGCCCCCAGCAGTTTGTTCGCGAAGATCTCCAGCGGCCGCAGCCCGGTCAGCACCAGGAGTCCGAGGTTCCATGGCATCTGCCTCCCGCGCTCCACGCCGCGATCATCCATTGGAAGTGGGCCTTGCGCCGAAGCAAGGCGACCCGCAGCTCCCGTTCGACCATTGGCGGCAACATGGCGGGAGTATAACGAGGGGCTGCCGGAAACCAAAGAAGTTACAATGGTTGCATGAGGGCCTGACCATCGAATATGGAGCGGTGGGAGGGCTGGCCACAGGTCGTATTACCGAGGCAGTGTCCGATTTTGGTAACAGGGGATCACGGCAAAGACAGCCACAATGGTGAGAACGCTTGCTTGATGAGGAAGCGGGCTGCTGAGGGCGAGAGAGACCACACGTAGTTTAGCTCGGTGGCGTGATGAGGCGGCAAGTGGTAGTGAAACCGGATGCTTCAGAAGAAACTAGGGCGGCGCATCGCCGAACTTCGCCGGGCTGGGAAGCTCACGCAAGAGCAATTGGCGGAGGCGCTCGGCTGCTCAGTCGATTTTATCAGCTTGGTGGAGCGCGGGGTGAACGCGCCATCTGTTGCTGGTCTCGCGGACTTTGCCAAAGTGCTTAAGGTCGAAGTGCGGGATCTGTTCACGTTTGATGTGGGGAAGCGACCAGCTAACGGAGGGAAACGGCGATGAGTAGCAAATATTTCGAGAGGTTGAATGCAACCCTGGATGGCGTTGTTGCCAAGTTGACCGGGAAGGGCATCGAGCCTCGCCACCTAGCTTTCGGGGGAGAGGGTGAGAAGCCGTCGCAGAAGCCGAGGGTGCCCACCGACGCACGTTCCGAGTTTCTGGCGAATCGAGCGATGGGTGACTGGGCCGAGAGGATGTTGACCGCCGCGCTAGTTGCTGCCCTGCCAGAGTGGAAGGTGGCGCATACGGCAACACGGACCGCATCGCGGCAGGGCACCCGGAGTTTAAGGCGCGCTATCTCGCTGGTATGGAAGAAACGCGGGTATTTGGGAAGCGCCCTGACTTGCTCCTGTTTGCAGCGGGCTTTGCAGCAATCGCCAGCGGCTCCGGCTACTCGATTGAAACGCCCGCAAAGAGCCAAGAGAAATCGACAATAATGATTCCGATCACGCAAGGTTTACAGGTGGGAAAGGCGACGGGCTTGCCAACTTTCGCTGCTGAGCACCGCACCACGGAACTTGGCCGGCACGACGCTTATGTGGTCCCGTGCGGTGGCGGATTTGTGCTGGAACCGAGCAAAGTGCAACAGGTCCTGCTCGCGCACTGATGCCTGTGAACTGCCTAAACGGCTGAGCGCGACGGCACGTCGAGGTAGCGAGCGACCAGAGCGTCGACCTGCTGATTACGCTCCCCTGCTGGCAATATCTGCAAATCCGCTAAGTGTTTGGTGAGTTTGTCGGCTTCGGTGGCGTGCCAAGTGGGTAGCTTCGGACAGGGCAATGCTTCAACGTCCTTCGGCTCCAGTTTGTTGAGGCCGTCACCATAAAAACGGTTCACCTGAGCAAATGCGTCGCTGCCCCATGAGCTGTTTAGGTAGAGGGTGACGAGAGGAGCGAGATTTTTGTGCCCCGCTTTCGGGTAGAGGCCGTGAAAACAGGTCAGGTTCTTTGCACCCGACGTATTTAGAATGAATTTTACGGTTTCCCGGGAAAACACCGCGACCCAGATGTCAGCCACGGCGCGATTTTCGGGCAAATACCACACTGGCCGGTGGCTCGGAAGGTGGCGCTGAGGAATGCCCGAGCGCTCGCCGATTTGGAGGTAATTGGCAAGGCTTGGACCGTTGTGGCGCGGGTTGAGCAGGTAGCATCTGCGGTCGGAGCCCACGAGGGCAGAAAGCTTTTCGGGAGTGAACACGAACCCGGTGGCATCAATGGCTTTTGCAATACAGGGGTCCACGTGTGATAGTGCGAGGCCATTCTGTTCCAGGCCAGACTTGCTCAGACAAAAAAAGTCGTTAGCACCGGTGGCAATTCCACGCCGGCAGTCAAAGTAGTCGCCCATGACTTTCGGCAGGTGACGCGCGCTCCCTTGGGAAGTTCTATTTAGCAGGGTGTTGAGCCACTTGTCGCTGGGGTTAAGGTCGTCCAAGTCGCGGCAGGTGACGCTGTGATTGGGAGTGGTTCCGGTGATGAGGGTTTGGAGGAAAGCCTCTGCCTCGGCAATGGAATCAGCTTTGGTGAGTTTGCAAGGAGCGGATTTGGGGCGGCCCTTTTCCAGGAAGACAATGGCGCTGGTGGTGAGGGATTGGTCGAAAAGGCTCAGCGCCGGATTGAAGACCACTATGCCCGGAGGCCGCAAAGCTTTCCGCAAGCGGTCTTTGATTTCCTCCCCGAAGTTTGCATTGAGAAACTCGGCGGGAGTAATTACGGCAGCGCGCCCGTGGGGCGCGAGGTCTTCCCAGATTTTGAGGAGAAAGAGGGCGTAAAGGTTGGTGAGGCGGTCGATGGGAGTGCCAAAGCATTCCTCAAAGGTGCGCCAAGTGCCCTCTGGGTAGTCGAGGCGGTGGGCTTTGACGTAGGGCGGATTTGCGATGATCCCCTGAAACTGCCCAGCGTCCGAAAGCAGGTAATCAGCGAGGATCAGCTTGGTGCCGCTGGGCGCCGCATTCTTCGCTTGGAGCAGCGTCTCCTGGTCCATTTCAACGCCAACGAGTTTTGTGTGGCGGTGAATGCGGTGGCACTCGTGCAGAAGGCCCCCGAGACCGGTGGCAGGATCAAGCACCGTGACTGGTTTCGCCGACATGACCCAGCGGGCCATCAACTGAGCGACTGGCTGAGGGGTGGGGACTTGGCCAAGGGATCTTGTCTCGCGCTTCCAGGTAGCGGCGTCCGCGTGCGGGTCCGTCTGACCGGTTGCCGTTTCAACTGCGCACGGATCGAAGTAGAGAGACAGAAAATTCTGGTTGTCACGGACTTTCATTCCAATACACAGTACTAGGAGTCAAACTACGTGTCAACTGCTTCCGCTGCGCGGCCCTACCCGACCAACCCGCTAACCATTCTGTCGGGCTCCTGTGTCCCACTGAGACCCGTGGTCGGCGGCTGAAATGATGTCGAGGTAGGGGCCCGGTTGCCTGCCTGCGGCTTCTCTTGATGCATTTGGGAGGCTGCTTTTCCTTGTGCGAAACCGCAGTCCCCACCCGACAGGCGGAGTTGGCCGACCTTTCTGGCGTCGCCCTGCTCAAGCGCCTGCGCAAAGGCAAGGACTGGCTGTATGCCTGTGCGTGCTTCGTTAGCTTGTTCGTCCCTTCACCCGCTTCCAGACTGGCGTCTTGCCACGGGCTACTATGGACAAATCCGACTCCCAGCCTGGCTTCGGGACGTTCTTCTTGTCGTTGAACTCCCCTACCCTACCCGCTTGGCACTCGTTTAGAGAGGCAAAACCACCTTGCTCAAAATCCCACCTCCTGTAGAATCTCCGCCATGGCGAAGAAAAAAGCTCAACATGCTCCCACGGTCCCGCTTGACCGATGGCGTGAACTCTACCAGGCGGCAGCCAGCTTCCAGATTTTAGCCCCCTGGCACTGGATGGATGACACCCACATTTTTGGTATCAATAACGAGCACGGTGTTCGCCTGGCAACCGTGCTTGGCGGTATGGGTGAGGTCTTCGGCTTGGCCAGCTACCGCGGTGGGGCCGGCGCCAACTTCCTCTTGCGCCTGCGGCGCGGTGAATTCCCCCCCGAAAGCCCCGGCGCCGGCTTTTACCAGGAAGCCTTGCTGGTCGATTTCGTTTCCAAGAAGAGCCTGCGGAAGGAAGATCGCGCCATCATCCAAGATCTCGATTTCCAACCACCGGTCCGCAAACCCAAGCTCTTTCCCGAGTTCCGAAGCTACAAACCCGGCTACGTGCCGTGGTTTATTGATGAAGCCGAAGCCTGCCTCCTGCTGGACGATCTGCGAAAAGCCGTCCTTTTTGGGGAACTCCTGCGAACCAACCTCTCACTTTATGACTCACGTCAGGAGACCGAATTCCCGTTCTTTCCCGCATCGGTCGCCGAGCCTTTAACCTTGGACCAATTCGAATGGCACACCATCTTGCCCGTCCCGCCTCCCGGCGACCCGCCCATCGACACCCCCGCATTTGATTTGCCTCCTCTGCTCGCGCTGCCTCAACCACCCAAGACCGCCTGGGAACTAACCGCCTTCTACTCGCCTTTCGCCGTCAACGAGTCGCCGCGCCCTTACTTTCCCAAAGTAGCGCTGACGGTCGATGCGGCAACAGGAATGATCCTGGCATTTCATCTCGCTACCATCAACGACACCATGGGCCAAACCGCCGCCGGCAGCCTGATCCAAGCCATCCAAGCCTCCGGCTACCGACCCGCCGTCATCAAGATGGACTCCATCAACCTCATTCGTGCCCTGCAACCACTCGCCAACGCACTCGGAGCCAAACTCCTCCAGGCAAAATCGCTTCCCATGGCCGAGGAAGGTCGCCGTTCGCTAGAAGCTCTGAACAACCAGTTTTGAAGCGCAGCGGTGCGCCAAACCAAAGACTGCATTGTAAAAGCAGTCCGGCGGTTGTACCGGTTTATAGCGGTAAAGCGTAAGGGGCGCTTGCTCGGCCGCGCCGACCACTAGCCGATTGCCGTTATTGTCCGTGCGAGTAATCGTCACGTTGAGCAAGTGAACATTGGCGCCGAACCCCGATACGCACGCATCCACGCTGCCGCCCGGAAGGTGAATCGACACCGTGCAATTGCTGATCGTGAAGACCCCAAGCGCATTATAGACTCCCAAGACAAAATGAACACAGAACCAGGAAAAACTGAGAAAGTGGATATGGACTCAATCGCGACTCTATTGGGGGTCTCGAAGACGACGGTCCATTATGCCATCCACAACACTGGCCGTTTGAGCGATCAGACCCGGAAGCGAGTGCTCAAATTGGTCGATAGAATGGGGTATCGACCCGACGGACTGGCTCGCAGTTTTCGCCGAGGCCGAACCGATACGCTGGGGGTGGTGTTGGTGACCTTAACCAACTCCACTCACGCACACCTGCTCGAAGGCGTGGAGAGCGTTGCCCAGCAGCATGGGCATGCGATCCTCGTTGCATGCTCCCACGGCCACTCCGATGTGGAACGTTCCTTGGTCAATGTGCTGCTGGAAAAGGGCGTCGATGGCCTCGTCGTGGTGCCCTCTGATCCGACCCAGAATCATGCATTCTATAAGAGTCTGCTGAAGAAGGGGGTCCGCTTGGTATTCGTTGACCGAGAGATTCCGGATCTGAACGCAGAGGTGGTTTCCACTGACCACGAGAAGGGGGGCTACATGGAAGCACAACACCTGGTCAAGCTGGGCCGCACGCGGCTGGTCTGTGTTGCCACCCGCTTGCCTGAACACAGGTCCACCTCGGTGCGAGATCGTTTATCAGGCATCGACCGCGCTTTGCGCGAAGCTGGCTTGCCGGCGCCAACCGTCCTGGGAACCGATCCGCCTGGCTTTGCCGTGCATGAGCAATACGGCTACGAGGTGATGCGGACCTTCCTGAACAAAGGTGCCGGCGACTTTGACGCCGTCTGCGCGGTTCACGACGGTTTGGCTTACGGCGCGATCCGGGCTCTCACCGAAGCGGGCTTGCGCGTGCCCAAAGATGTCGCGGTGGTCGGTTTCGATGATCAAGACCCAAGCGCCTACTTTCAGCCACCACTGACCACTGTGCGCCAGCCAATGCGCGAGATTGGCATGGAAGCCGGACGCCTGCTGTTCCGTCCTTTAAGCGAGACCGGTGCCAACGCAACTCGCCGGCGCATCGTGCTCGAACCCACACTCGTGGTCCGCGAATCCAGCGGCGCCGCCAAGGCGCGCGAAGCCTGATCCCTTCGCAGGAGAGTTGCCGCTAACCAGCCGCACTTCAATCTCTCTTCGCGCCAGAGCGGCTTCACTCTGATCGAATTGCTGGTGGTCATCGCGATCATCGCCATTTTGGCGGCGTTGCTCCTGCCGACCCTGGGACGCGCCAAACAGAAGGCGTTAGGAGTTTCCTGCCAGAGTAATCACCATCAACTTATGGTGGCCTGGCAAATGTCCAGACCTTGCATCCGCAGCGTGATGACCGACTCGACTTCGTGGCCCTCCGCGCGCAGGGCGGCGACGAGCTTGCGCGGCAGATTCTCGTCCAGCAGGATTCTCACGCCGGGTGCAGTTCCTTCTGATGCGCCAGTTCCGCCAGCGCGCCCCGCACCGATTCCTCGGTCAGACTCGGATAAGCGTCCACAATTTCAGCGATAGACAGGCCGGCGGCAAGCGACTCCAGGATGAGCGCCACGGAAATGCGCGTGCTCCGCACCCGCAGGCTCCCGCCCAAATGCTCCGGGTCAGCGACAAGCCAGTTCTTCATACGGTCAAGTTATGGCCGTTGCGGAATAAATCAAGCCTCGCCCGCCGTGTTCCGTCCGACCACCTCGTTGCACACAATGGGCGGCGGTGACGGAACGATTTCTTTCATAGCTTGCTCGTCAAACGAAACGGACAAATCATTAGCCGGATCTGCTGCCCCGCACAACCAGCGGTTCGCCCTCGGTGATAAAGCGCACTGATAGCCAGGGGCGCGCCCAGGAGGATTCGGAAACGACCGAAAGCTTGTGCCACCCAGTGGGCATGACATATTCGCGCCGCCGAACCGGCAATTGCCGGAGCCGGTTCCAATTCTTGTCATACACGCTGGCATCGTCGCGACCGACGTATTCGAGATACTCGCCTGTTTTCACGGTCCCTTCGATTGTCAGGCTGCCTTGCTCGACACGGACCGTTGGATTCTTGAGTTCCGATGGCTGTTCCTTGAGCGCTTTCAGGCCTTCGACCTTTGCCTTTGCGCTCGTGCGGGGCGGAATTTTGCCGAAGCCGAGCTTGAACCAATCGGTTTGGTAACTGAATCTCCCAGCTTCGCTGTTTTGCGGGCCGCCCCACGCCGCATCGGCCCAGTAAGCTTCGCCGTTGGGAATTTCAAAACACCTTGCCCGATCGGGACTCGAGATAGAAACCGTCGCTCGGCTTAATTGACTCCGGCCGGCATCCATTCCGACTCGGAAAGACTTAGCGTCAGCCCGTTGGTGTCAAAACCACCTTTGCAGTCGAACGCCAGCTTCGCGCCCGGCGCCCCGCCAACGCCCAATGGAACCAACCGGACATGCGCGGCGTGGCTTACATAAGTCAAAGCCTGATAACCACAACCGCTCTCCTCCCAACGTTTAGTACCACCCGGTATAAAGCTGATGCGATCAACACGTTCCCAGCTCCCAGGGGGTTCCCTTCCGTCGTTTTGAACTTATCCGGTGCCAATACGAATCGTTGCCAGGCCGGGGATTCATCGAGTTTTACCTCGGCAACATGACGGATACTCGGGTTGGGAGGATCATAACGAGCCCTATTTCAAAATACGACCATCGCCGAGGCTGACTTCAACCTGCGCCCGACGATGCGTCTCGCTTCGACTTCTTCGTTCCTCATCCAGGCGAGATTACGAGAACTGCGGAGATGGCCTGAGCGCCGGCGCTTCCCGCGGGACCATGCCTAAGAGTTGCTGCGGACTGTGGTACAGAATCGCCTCAGCGATCTTCAGCGCCTCGTCCATCGAGTATTGGCCCTGGTCAATCCGCTCGGCGAGGACGCGTGCCAACTGCCGCCGGACAAGAATCGATTTGGCATAGGTCCATTCCAGACAGTAGGCATCCGAAAAGAAACCGACCTGTTTGTTGGTCGGCAGCATGTCCAGGCGTTCAGACATAATCTGGCGCATGACATCAGGGAAGAAGTTGTGCCACCAATAACCGGCGAGCGTGAAATTCGGCAGCTCGCGGGCAACTGTGCATAAAGATTGATTTGCATGACGGCTGGACAGAAAGCACATGAATTTCAACCGTGGATGACGCCCGACGATTTCTGCCAACTGCCGAATGGTTTCCTGCCTCAGCCGGCTGCCAGTCTCATAAGGCAGCGGCTCCGCGCCAAAGCTGAACTGGAAGACAATTCGATCTGCGCGGTTCTCGAGTTGCGTCAGAAACAACTCGTTGATGTAGCTCGCGTACACATCCCGTTCGGCCGGTCCCGCCTGGGCGCGATGCACCAGCGCCGCTTCCATCTCAGCATCCCCCACCAGCCGGTAATCAATGTCGGTGGATATATGCGTCGCCGTCGAGAGGATTTGGTCATAAGGGATGACTTCCACGTAATGCGCGACGGCGGCATGAACATCCGACAACGTCCGAATCGTTCGGTCAGTAGGCGGCCGTCCACAAACGCCAATCGGGGCGGAACTCTCCGGCCGCCGCCCCCAGCAGCGCTCCAGCTCGTACAACGCGGTGTCAAATTCACCCCACTGACTGCGCGTGAAAAAACCCCACTCCAGCGCGTATTGGAAACGCTCATCGTCCTCCCCTTTGCCACGGCGGGCGATCTCTGTGCCGGTGCGCCCAATCTTGAGCCGGTCCAGCAATGAATGTTGCCACGCGCGATCGTCAGCGCGCTCGCGAATCAGCCCATCAAGTTTGCGCCACGACCCGGCGGTGATCGGTTCCTGCCAGCCGTAAAGGTCGCGCAGAATAATGCGCACCGCCCAAAAACCGCTGGTGTTTTGGATCGACGACAGAAACGGCAGCGCTTCCTCGATGCGCGCCTCGGCCTCCGCATCGCCGGGCCTCCCGGGATATTGTGTCAAACGCCCGCCGCTAGGACAGCCGGCCGAATAGAGATCGCTGACCACCATGTGGTATAGCAGCACATCGTGCAGGCCTCGAGCGCCAAGCTGGCCCCCGGTCAGGTGGGTGTGAATATCGAGCACCGGCACTCCGGCCAGGGCTTCTTCAACGAGTTGGATGGTTGAGTTCATGCTCTAAAAACTTCTGCACTTTGGAAAAGGATGGAATCGCCGTCGGTCCGCCATCACCGCTCGCCTTCAGCGCGGCGGCCGCGGAAGCCAGACGCAGTCGTTCGATTAGCGGCAGATCGCGGGCCAACGCAAAAGCATACGCGCCGTGAAACACGTCGCCGCAGCCAGTCGTGTCCATCGCCTTCACTTTGAAGGCGCTCAGATGACAGGGAGCGCTCAATTCTTTGGACCAAAACCAGCAACCCTCTGCGCCGCAAGTGACAACCACCGTCTCGTGGCGCGAACCCGCAAGGACACGAACGGCTCTTTCCGGCGATCGCTTCCCGGTCAGCTCCGCCGCAAACCCCTGCGAGAGTATCAAGTGATCGGTCAGCCCCAAAAGCACTGAGAATTGGGCGTCACTTTGGCTGTCAAAATCCGCCACGACGGGAATGCCAACCCGCCGCGCCAAACGAGCTGCTCGAATCATGCCCGGCAATCCAAGGTTGTCCACAAACAACACCCGGCAAGACTCAATCAGCGCAGCCGGCGCCGCGATATTTGCGCCGACAAAACCCTCGACATCGAAGAAGATGTTGCGCGTGCCACCCTGCTGGTCCACCACAATATTCGAGTAAATAGGCCGCGCGCCCGACGTTTGCTTCACTGAAGATACGTCGATCTTTTCCCGTTTCAGACACTCGATGGCAAAATGGGACAGCTCATCCTGGCCCAGAACACCCGCATAAGCGCATCGCGCCCCGAGCCGCGCGGCCGCCACCAGCGCAATCGCAGTCAGCCCGCCGCACTTGCGCTGGCGACCCAACACCCGGGCCTTATCATCCGGCCGCGGATAATGCTCCACATAAATAAAATCGTCCACCGCCACTGCGCCCAGACCCAGAACGTCAAATGTTTTCTTTCGTGCCATGCCGATACTCTTCTGACCTGTTTGATACGGTAAAAGGAAGTGCGAGTGGAGTCAGTTCAAGGGCCGAAGTTTGATGTTCTTAAACCAGCAGTCCGAGCCGTGGTCCTGCAAACCGATATAGCCAGTCCGGGGGTGCTTATTATAGGCGATGTCGAACTTGTGCGATGTGCCGTCTGGGCGCTTTTGGGGCTCAGTAAAGGCCGCCAGGTCGATGTGGTTCACTTTGTCGCCATTCAGAGTCACATCGATTTGGCTCCCCGCGCACCTCACCTCGATGTGGTTCCATTCACCAGCCGGCTTCATCGCGTTCTTGGCAGGTTTGGACAAATCGTAAATCGCGCCCGTGTGCCCAGGTCGCTTTGCCAATCCGCCCCTGGGCAATGGCCTCGTGCGCCTTCCAGTAGCTGTCACTGGCCGTCGCGTTGGGCCAAACCTGAAACACTTTCTTATACCGTTTCACCGCATCCCGAACTTCCAGCGCCTGCTCGACAGTATGCGTCATGGGCTTCTCGCAATAGACATGCTTTCCCGATTCCATTGCCTCAATCGAAATCTTGCCGTGCCAATGGTCGGGCGTGGCAATCAAAACTGCGTCAATATCTTTGCGCTCCAGCAGCTTTCGGTAATCCAAATAGCCATCCCCGTGGCAGATGTCTTTGGCCCGAGTGACTCGCCGCTGATACACATCCGAGACCGCCACGACACTCACACTGTCTTCGCTCAAACGCTTCACCAGGCTGGCAACATGGCCCGTCCCCTGCCCTCCACAACCGATAACCCCGATTCGAATTCGATCGTTAGCCCCGAACGCCGCAGCGGGAAGCACGCTGGCCAGGGAGACCGAACCGACGGCAAGAGCTGATGTCTTGACGAATTGCCGGCGTGAGAGCGGAAGGCCCTGCGTCCGAAATGATGGCAAAACTGTGGTATCCATGCGTAATCAACTAATCCTACTTGTGTTGTTTTAGTCTTGATGAAAAAAGGCCTGTGAGTGTTCCGTTCAGGCTCGAGTGAATCCGTATTCCATCCCCCATAAACCGAGCACCGCACCTCGGGCCGAAAAATCCATGCCTGCCGCTGCCAGCGTCAGAAAACTGCCAAAAAACAATCTCCGCCCATTTTCGATGTGCATAATATTGCTTAACCGATTCATCCTTCCAAATCGCCAAGCACCCGTCAAGTCTCGCCTGCATTTTTTCAGAAATAAGTTCAAGAGGCACATGGAGCAACCCACCGACCGGGCTGTGGAGGTAATGCTGTTCTGACCAACAATGCCTCATTTTCCAAGGATATCTGACATTATTTGGCGGAAACACGTCAGGTGCGCCGAACAACCATTGACTCATCTCAACTCGAGATCGGTCACCTCGCCTGCACAACCTCTAAAATTACCCGGGCGCGTTCGACCGCCTTTAATGATTTGTTATTAATTGTTCTTGCACTCGATTGCTTAATCCTTTAAGCAATAGATTAAATGCAACGTGCGCGCATGTCCAGGTCGCAGATTCTAATGCTCAAGACCCGCGCCTTTCTCGGGTCGGGTCTCGGCACATCGCGCCAATCAACTGAAACATTCTAATTATGGAACTCGCAAAACAGATTCGTCTCAACCGGATATTCTCTCATCCCTCCAAACGCCTTTGCTCGGTTGCAGTCGATCACTTCATCGGTTACCAAAAGGGATTGCCCGAGGGCTTGCTGAACGTGCCCGAGACAATCAAGAAGCTGGTCGAGGGCAAACCTGATGCCATTACCATGCTCAAGGGAATGGCTAAGAACGCGTGGTTTCCCTATGCCGGACGCGTGCCGTTGATTATCCAAGCCGTCTGCTTCACGGCCGACGACGCTGTCATCGAGAATACCTCCTGCCCGGCCGAAGTGCTGCGGCTTGGCGCGGATGCCATCGCGGTTTCCATCGGAGTGCGCGGCCCCAATGAAGGAAAGTTCCTGAAGCTGCTGTCGCAAATGGTTGCCGAGGCCGATCAGCTCGGGCTGCCGGTCATCTCCCACATTTATCCGCGCGACTTCTCAGCCGGAGGCAAGGTCGTTTACGACCCGGAGAATATCTTTTGGGCTGTCCGATGCGGGATTGAGTGCGGCGCAGATGTCATCAAAGTTCCATTTACCGGCGACGCCGCTTCTTATCGAGATATCATCTCCACCAGCCCGGTGCCGGTCGTCGCTGCCGGCGGACCCCGCACCGAGAGCTTGCTCAGCGCGTTGGAAATGATGGTCGAGGTCGTCAAATCCGGCGCGCAAGGCGCTACCATCGGCCGCAACGTCTGGAGCGCGTCCAACCCCACCCGCGCCCTGTTGGCATTGCGTGCCGTAATTCACGATCAATTGACGCCGATCGCGGCGCTTGAAAAGGCAGGTCTGGGCGAGCCGTGACTAAGAAAAGCGCCTGGGGAAGTGCTCATCGCTTCCTGAAAATGCGAATCATTTATACAGTCGTAGCGACTGTTTTCTGCAATGCATGAAAGCCCACAGAGAGCCAGTTCTCCGGAGGGGCCACCTGCCAGCACGGCCAAACCAGGCAAATGCCGCAATTGTGCGCCGTGAGTGCGCCGTGAGTTGACTTCAAATCCGCGCCCGCTTAGACTTTTTACGATGAACGTGTTGCAAGACTCTCTGCTCGAACTCATCCGCCGCACCTCGGCCGAAATCCCGGACGACGTGCATAAGGCCATCCTTGATTCGCTCGAACGCGAGAAGAAGGGGACAATTGCCGAGAGCGCGATGAAGATTATCGAGCAAAATATCGCCCTGGCGAAGAAGAAATCGCAGCCCATCTGCCAGGACACCGGCAGCATCATTTTTTACGTCGATTGCCCGGGCAGCTTCGATCAGATGGCATTCGAGGACGCCGCGCGTGAGGCCGTCAAGCTTGCGACCAGGAAAGGCTTTCTGCGCCAGAACTCCGTGGACTCGATCACCGGCAAGAACGACGGCACGAACGTCGGCCCCGGCTCACCCGCTATTCATTTTCACCAGCATCGCTCGCCCGAAGTGAGCGTCCGCTTGGTCCTCAAAGGCGGCGGCTGTGAAAACGTCGGTGCCCAATACTCTCTGCCGAACGAGAAGCTTAAAGCCAATCGCGATCTGGACGGCTGCCGGAAGGCCATTCTGGATGCCGTTCTCCAGGCGCAAGGCAAAGGCTGCGGCCCGGGCATTCTCGGCGTTTGCATCGGCGGCGACCGCGCCACGGGCTATGAATTCTCGAAACAGCAATTTCTCCGAAAGCTGGAAGACCACAACCCAAATGCTGAACTAGGCAAACTGGAACAGGACATTGTCGAGACATCCAACAAACTTGGCATCGGTCCGATGGGTTTTGGCGGCAAGACAACGCTGCTGGGCGCGAAGATCGGCGTTCTCAACCGTTTGCCGGCATCGTATTTTGTGAGCATCAGCTACATGTGCTGGGCCTATCGGCGCCAGGGCGTCACGCTCGATCCAACCGGCCAAATCCAGAAATGGCTGTATTGAAATGAAACGGAGTGCTGGAGTAATGGAGTATCGGAGTGCTGAAGAAACCAACTCCTCATCCCGATGCGCCACGATTCCGACTTCCCATCCTCAGCACATCACCCCACCACTCCATCACCCCACCACTCCATCACCCCATCACTCCATCACCCCATCACTCCATCACCCCATCACTCCACCACTCCATCACTCCACCACTCCATCACTCCACCACTCCACCACTCCATCACCCCACCACTCCATCACCCCACCACTCCATCACCCCACCACTCCATCACTCCACCACTCCACCACTCCATTTCTCCCATGATCCAACTCACGACACCCATTTCTGAGGCTGCCGTTCGCGCGCTTAAAGTTGGCGACGAGGTCGCCCTCACGGGCACTTTGTTCACCGGCCGGGACGCGGTCCACAAGTTTTTGCACGATGGCGGCCAGCTTCCGCCTGCCGTGAATCTCAAAGGCGGCGTGCTCTACCACTGTGGTCCGGTGGTCATCAAAGACGAACAAGGCAACTGGAAATGCGTGGCTGCTGGCCCGACGACGTCTATTCGCGAGGAGCCTTACCAGGCGCAAGTCATCCGCGATCTTGGTCTGCGGGGGGTTATCGGCAAGGGCGGCATGGGCGAGAAGACGGTCGAGGCCTGCAAACAGCACGGATGCGTCTATCTGCACGCAATCGGCGGCGCGGCGCAAGTCCTTGCCGATTGCATCCGGCGCGTGCCAAACGTCTATTTCATGGAGGAGTTCGGCGCCCCCGAAGCGATCTGGGAATTTGAAGTCGTCAGCTTCCCCTCCGTTGTGACCATCGACGCGCATGGCAACTCCCTGCACAAAGGAGTCTTGGCGGCCAGCCAGGCGGAGCTTGCGAAGTACGTTTAAACCCATAAAGAGAAAGAATCAAAGCATGAAAGACAATTCGACACTCACACGACGCAGTTTTATCCGTGCCACCGCCGCGGGTTCGGTCGCCTTGGGCTGGCTCAGCGCGGGCCGGGCGCCCAGGGCGTTCGCCGCCGAGGCCGCCAAGCCAGCGCTGCTTGGCGGCACGCCCGTCCACCAGAGTGGGTGGGCGCACTGGCCACAATGGCGCGAGGCATGGGAACCCGAGCTGCTTAAGGTCTGGCGGAGCGGGCGATGGTTTCGCGGCTCCGCCGAACACGTGGCGGAGTTCGAGCGGGGCTACGCCAAACTGCTGGGCGCCAAACGCTGCCTGGCGACCGCCAGCGGCACCACCGCCCTGATCGTCAGCCTCCACGTCATGGACGTGGACGCCGGTGACGAGGTGATCGTCTCCCCTTACACCTTCAGCGCCAGCTACAATGCCATCCTCACGAGCAAGGCCCTACCGGTATTTGCCGACACCGACCCGGCCACGCTCACCGTTGACCCCGCCTCGATCGAGAGCCAGATCACCGACCGGACCCGGGCCATCATGCCGGTGCATATCTTTGGCATGCCGTGCGACATGGACCCGATCAACGCCATTGCCCGGAAGCACAAGCTGGCCGTCGTCGAGGACGCCTGCCAGGCGTGGCTGGCGGAATACAAGGGCCGCAAGTGCGGCACGCTCGGCGACCTGGGGTGCTTCAGCTTCCAGGAATCCAAGCACATTCCTTCGGGCGAAGGCGGTGCCATCACCGGAATGAGCGACGAACTGATAGACAAGTGCGATTCCTTCCACAACTGCGGCCGCGCTGTCGGGACCAACAAGGGGAGCGGATGCTTCACCCGCGGCAACAACTACCGGATGACCCAGGCGCAGGCGGTCCTTCTCATGCAGCAATTCGACAAGCTGGTGCAGGAAACCGAAATCCGCCGGGCGAACGCCGACTATCTGAGTGCCAACCTCGGGAAGATCCCGGGCATCACGCCTGTGCGTCTGCCGGAGAATAGCCGGCCAGTCTGGCATCTTTACTCGTTCCGCTACGACGCAACGCAGTTCAACGGCCTGTCGCGTGAGAAGTTCTCGAAGGCGATGGCAGCCGAAGGGGTGCCTTGCGGGGGTGTGTACCACGAGCAGTATTACGACGGCCTCCTCGACGAGGCAATCGCGTCACGCGGTTTCAAGCGGCTCTGGAGCGCCAAGCGGCTTAAGGCCTACCGCGACAGCTTCCAACAGTTGAAAGGCAACAAGCAGGTCTGCGAAACGACCGTATCTATCACCCAGAACATGCTCCTGGCCGACCGCAGCGGCATGGACGACATCCTCGAAGCGATCCGCAAGGTTCAGGCCCACAGCGCCGCGCTGGCAAAGGCGTAGCGACGACGGTCGGCTGGAAGTTGATATGAGACTTGCTGGGCTTGTCTTCCGCGGCTATGGCGCTGGCCTGGCTCTGTGCGTGGCGACACTCGCGCTGATGCCAGCCATCGCGGCAGAGGACTCAACCCCGGCGGTTGGCATCGCCGTGCGCGATATCACCCCGGAGCTGCCCATCCGCCTGGCCGGTTACGCGGGGCGGAAGCGGCCAGCCGACAAGCTGGACCATCCACTGGTGCTCCAGGCCCTGGCGCTGAAGAACGTGTCAGGAGAGCGGTTTGTGTTCGTCGCACTCGATAACTGCGAGGTGAGCCACGCCTTCATGCAGCCCGTCCTCCAACAAATTGCCGACCAGTTCCAAGTAGGCCGCGGCGAGGTCGCGGTCGTCTCCAGCCACACCCATTCGGCGCCGGTGCTGGAACAGACACTGACGGACATGGCCCAGCCATCGCCGCCGGAGCGCGAGGCCATCGCGCAATACAGCCGGTTGCTGAGGGCCAAGCTGGTGGAAGTGGTGGGGGCCGCGCTGGCGGACTGCCAGCCGGCTACGATCGAGCAAGGCCTCGGACGCGCCACCTTTGCCATGAACCGCCGCGTTTATCAGGGCGACAAGATCGTGTTCGGCGACAACCCCGACGGCCCGGTGGACTGGGATGTGCCGGTGCTGCGGGTCAAGGGCACCAATGGAGCGGTCCGAGCAATCCTCTTCGGCTACGCCTGCCATGGAACGTCCGTGCGCGGCGGCGACGATTGGTATGTCGTCTCAGGCGAATACATGGCCTACGCCCGCCAGCTCCTGGAGGCGCACCAGCCCGGTGCGGCAGCGATGTTCCTCACGGGTATGGGCGCGGACTCCGACCCTGCGCCGCGGGGCCGGTTGCTCGATGCCAAACGTCATGGCCTCGAGCTGGCCGGTGCCGCCATTAGTGTGCTGGACCGGCCCATGCGACCGGTTCGCGGCGCGTTCAGGCTGGCCTACGAAGACGTCGAGCTGCCGCTGGCGGCCCCTCCCGGCCGCGACCAGTTGGAGCAGGACGCGCGGAGCCAAGACGTCCATCTGAAGCAGCGGGCTGAGGCGTACCTCAAGCTACTAAACGCCAGCCAGCCGCTCCCACTGTCGGTCAAAATGCCGGTCGCCGCTTTGCGCCTCGGCGAGGATCTGACCTTTATACTCATGGCGGGTGAAGTGGTGGTGGATTACTCGCGCCGCATCAAGCGGATGCTGGCCAGTGACCATCCGTGGCCAATCGGCTATGCCTACGAAGTGCCCTGCTATATCCCATCCTCCCGCCTGATCAAAGAGGGTGGTTATGAGACCGAGTCTTCGCTGATCTACTATGGTTTCTACGGCCCGTTTACCGGGGGAATGGAAACGCTGTTGCTGAACCGGTTGGAAGCGCTCGTGAGCCTCGCGCGTACCGGTCCCTGACACGGGATTGGGCTGTTTTCATGAATGGCCCCGGGCGCGACCCACGGTGACCCGTTCATATACGAGCGGCATCCCGTCGTTTCCGTCCGAGCTGCTTCGGGATGAGCGCAGCATTTGCCCGGCGGCCAATATGAAACATCAACTGATTAGTTACATCGCTCCGGGCGCTCCCGCCATGCGCCGGCCCGCCGACGGCAATGAATCATTCCTGCGACCGGAAATCGGGTTCACCCCCGCCTGGTACCGACAGCACCTCCCGATTGATTTTGGCGAACCGTTCCACCGGAACCCGGCTTACCGACGCCAGTGCGTCGTGCAAATGCGAGCCGAGCTGCGGCGGCGTTTCCCCGGAACCAGCATCGGCGGCATTGACCAACCGGACGCTCCGCTGGATTTGCTGACGGGCACATTTGGGGCCGGCCTGGTGTCCGCCATTTATGGTGTGCCGCTGGTCTATGCCGCGGACAATTGGCCCAATTGCGCCCACCAGTATCTGAGCGATGAGCATGTGGCCACCCTCCGACCGCCCGATCTGGACCACAACGAAGCTTTTCAGAACTTGCTCGGCCAAGTTGATTGGATCGCGGCGCAGGAGGGCCAGGTCCACGGCTTCATCAATTGGCAGGGGCTGCTCAACAACGCCCAGCGCCTGCGGGGTGAGACCCTGTTTGCCGACCTGCTCGAACGTCCGGAATTGTGCCACCGCCTCTTCGAGTGCCTCTGTGTAACGATGATTGAAGGGATTCGGAAACTCCACGAACGCCAGCGTCACAGTGGCGTTGATCTCCAGTTCGTCACGGTCAGCAACTGCCTGGTCAACCTGATTTCCCCCAAAACCTACCGGGAACTCCTGTTCCCGTTCGATCAACGGCTCGCCCAAGTCTATGGGATGATTGGAATCCATAACTGCGCCTGGAATGCCACCCACTATATGAAGGCCTATGTGGAAATCCCGGGGGTCGCTTACCTCGACATGGGCATCGGCTCGGATTTACTCCAAGCTAGAAGTCTATTCCCTAAAACCCGCCGGGCAGTTATGTACACTCCCATGGACCTGGCCAACAAATCATCTCTCGGCCTCGAAGCCGATCTGCAGCGCATTGGGCGGGAATGCGGTCCCGCGGATGTGGTGTGCGCCGACATCGAGGCGGGCACGCCGGACACTCGAGTCCTCGAATTGGTCGCACTTTGCCGCCTCATCTCGACGCGGAGCAGGTCGGCGGCGGGCTGATGGGCGTGGAAACCGTCGGGGCCCTGGTCCAATGGGACGGCAGGGTTGTGTGTTGACTGAAGTTGCCGATGCAGTTGATTTCTTAAGAAATTGCCGTATGTGTTTGCGATGCGACAAATACAACCCCGCCGCGCCGAGTTTGAGAAAATTGTTGCGAACGACCAGCAGTCGTTCCACTGGCACCATCTTGTCTGCAAGCAGTTTACAGCCCCTTATCATTATCATCCGGAATACGAGCTCATTCATATCTGCCGGGGACGTGGCTCGCGATTGGTCAGTGACTCGATCAAGCATTTCGGCCCGGGCGACCTCGTGTTCATCGCTCCCAACGTGCCCCATATATGGCAGGTATCGCCCGAATGTCCGGAAGCGGAGACATTATACATTCAGTTTCTTCCCGAGTTCCTTGGGGCTGAATTTTTCAAAACCCCCGAGATGCAGGCGGTTTGGGAATTGATGATCACCGCCCGCAACGGCGCGACTTTCAGTGTTGGGGTCCGTGAGGAGATCGCCGCGCGGTTGAAAAAGTTTCCCACCCTCAACCCATCAGAGCGCCTGCTGGAACTTATTGCGATTCTGCTTCGGTTGAGCCAGTCCCCCGGCATCCGCTCCTTGGGAAAGGACATCAACCGGGCCCGCTTAAACCAACGCGAAGAGGAGCGAATCAGCCGGGCTTTCAAGTATCTCAATGAAAACCTGACCGGCTTGATATCGCAGGCAGAAATTGCGCGGAGCGTGCGGTTGAGTTCGTCCGCCTTCAGTCGGCTGTTCAAGAAGACCACGGGCAAATGTTTCATGCAAGTCGTCAACGATTTGCGCATCGCCCAAGTTTGCCGCCTTCTGGCGGAAACCGACCGCACCGTTGCCGAAATCGCCTACGGTTGCGGCTTCGAAACGCTCTCACATTTTAACTGCCAGTTCCGCCGCATCATGAAAACCGTGCCGAGCAATTACCGCCACAAGCTGGCCACCATCGCACTCGGAAAGCTTCGGGCATGAAGACGCTCTGCGGCTTGGCATCCCTTTGTATTCTGTGCGGCTCGGCTCGGGCCACCAGCCCAACCGTGGATTCGCCCCCGGCTTTCCTGCAATCAGGCATTGTTGCCGACAATGATGCGGTTTTCGATGATCAGTTCGCAAAGATTTCGTGACCGCACGGAACGGATGCTCAAAGCGTTTCGTGACCACTAACTTCGCGTGGAGGCGTTCGAGATCGGCAATGAACTGGACTGGGGCGCTTTCAACGGGGATCTGGTCAGTCGCGACGGAATTGGCCTCGCCCTGGCCCTCATGCAGCAGACCATCAACGAGTTTCAATCAGCGTCCTTTCGCTGAAGAATCAAGCGGGGAATCCAAGAAACCGCCAATTCCATCAAAAAACAGTCATGAATCGTCAAAACACAGGGAGATTAGAAAAACCACAACTGCTATTTTGTTCTCATAATAACGGCGAAGATCAAATTCTCATGAACAGAGATTCAAGAAATCCTCCGACCGCCTTCACGCTGATCGAGTTGTTGGTGGTCATCGCCATCATCGCTATTCTGGCCGCGATGTTGTTGCCTGCCCTTTCAAAGGCGAAGGAAAAAGCGAAGTCAATTTCGTGCTTGAGCAACATGAAGCAGATTGTGCTCGCCAATAAGATGTATGTGGATGACAACCAGGGCGGGATAGTGCCGCTGGCGCTGGCTTCGAGTGCTCCGGGCTATGCCACTTGGGTTTACGCGCCTGCCAGCTTCATTGTTCAAAGCCCAGGCCTTCTGTGGTGGCAAGACCACCTGCGGTTGGGTGGTTACGCCAGGAACGGCAACGTTTTTGACTGTCCCTCAATGAAATTTCTGGCCAGCAAGAATGTCGGTGCGTCGGTAAGTACCAATCACACCTTGGGGATCGGCTTGAATGTGGAATTTGGACTGGTTGTTCAAGCCAGCCAACCTTATGTGCGCTGGGAAAGGCAAGTTTCCCGGCCCAGTCAGGCCATCATTTTTGCCGACGCCGGAGCGGTGACTTTGGCCACCAAAGACGATCCGAATGCCGACAACTGGGTGCCGGACCTCCCCTTTGACGCGGCCGCGATGCAATACTCTGGCGGGGGTGTCAGCTACCTCCGCGTCCCCAGCGATAACTTTCCCGGTGATTATCCCAGTGGCGATTCCCGGTCGGTGCCCCGGCACAGCAAGCGCTGCAACTTCGGCTTTTTCGACGGGCACGCCGAAGCGATGAAGAACAGCAAGGCCGGTTACAATTTCTACAAGCTCGGACAGTGGTCGTTCGAGGCCCCCCGACCCCAGCCCGAAGGCGCCTGGTGGGCCCTGAGTCATTGATTTGTCTGACGAAACAAACTCCAGCATGAAAAAGATGATTAAGTTGCGGGTGGCGCAAATTCTGGGGGCAGGGTTTGGTTTGCTGGCTATCACCGGTTGCGGCAAAGCGTCCGCGCCGGGTGGGGAAGTGACGCTGGCGGAGATGAATCGAGCGGTGGGCATGATGTCCATGTCGCCCGCCGGCGCGCCCCGAACGGTTGACGATCTGACGAATTTCCCCGCCTTCCAGGGCCGGCGGTTCTCCACCCCGCCCGCCGGAAAGAAATTCGCCCTCAACGCGTCAACCCGAGAGGTTGTCGTTGTGGCTAAGTGATTTTCGACATCGGTGAAAAACATAAAACAAAAAACCCAACAGTTAAAGATATGCAAAACAAATCAATCGTTATGGCAATGGCGGCCTTGGGCCTCCTCTGCGGCGGTGCTTTCCGTTCGGAAGCGACTCTGGCGGACTATCAGGCAGCCGTCCTGGCCGAGCCGAGCCTCGTCTCCTACTACAAGTTTGACGCTGGTGATGGCGCTGACAGCAAAGGCGCCAGCCCTTTGACGCCGTCGTTTGCGGGTAATGGCTGGCTGCCGGCAACTTATGCCAACGGCCTCGGCGGCGGGCCGGATCAAGCGCTGACCCAAGATGGCAGTGGCAATGGGGTTCCTTATTCGTTTGGATCGCCCGCTGAGTTTACCAGCGGCCAGGGCACGGTGGAATTGTGGCTGAAGCCCGGGTGGACGGGGAGTCTTTCCGGAGCCATTCCGCTGCCCATTATTTTTACCGACGCGTATTCTTTGCTCAGATATTCCGTTGGTATGGCGCAAGATAAGTCCCAGATAATAGTGACTGATGGAAATGTGCAGGCTATTTTTTACAACCTGCCAACAGCGGCGGACAACAGTTGGCATCACCTTGCGGTGGAGTTTAACGCCGGGCAATGCATTGTGATTTGGGATGGACAGAGTCTGGGCACACAGGCGTTTGCCTTGGCAGTGGTTAGCGGTGCTCCTGACCAAGTATTCACCTTGGGAGCCTTTTGGTTTACCGTCCCATTAGCGGCTTACCTGCCATGGATTGGGGAGCAGGATGAAGTTGCAGTTTACACAAACGCCCTGCCGCTGGCCAGCATTCAGGCGCACTACGCGGCCTCTTTGCCACCTCCTTCAAGCATTTTACCGGTGATTCTCACCCAGCCGCCAGCCGCCAACAACTGGTATGTGGGACAACGGCGCAGCCTTTCCATCGAGGTGGATCCCCTGCAGTTGCCGCATTACCAGTGGTATAAGGACAGTGGCCTTCTTTCGAGCGACACCAACAGTGCTTTGTCCGTGTCCAGCGTCGTGTTGGGCAACGCCGGAACCTACACCTGCGTGGTCACCAATTCCGGTGGCTCGGTCACCAGCAGCCCGGCCGTGGTTGTCGTTTGGCCCACTCCGCTCACCAACGCAATGTCGGCCTATCAGACGGCCGTGTTTGCCGAAACCAGCCTCGTTTCTTACTACTCATTCGACGCCACCAGCGCCATCGACGACTTCGGGGGCAACAACGGGGTGCTGTGGTATGATACCAGTTTTGGCGCCGGCGTTGGCGGCGGTTCTGATCTGGCGCTGAATCTTGGGGGCAACGGCATGGACAGGCTTGGGGCTGTCCGGGCCTTTGATTATGTCAGCGGGAATGGCACGGTGGAAATGTGGATACGGGCGGATTGGGATACGATTGACTTTACCAATTATCCTACCATTTTAGCCAATTGGGGTAATCATAACAACGCGAACTGGGCCTTCTGTATGGATCCAACCAAGTCATCAGTCGTCTGTTATGATGCCTGGGCATTCTGGTCGGATATTAACCTGCCTACGAATGCGGGCACCAATTGGCATCATCTGGCCGCAGTGTTCAATGCTAACAATACGTGGACGCTTTTCTGGGATGGAGTGAATGCAGGCACCAACATGCTTCCCGGCCGGGCTCCCTACCATGGTGGCCAAACGATACTTGGAAGCCCTCTTTCGGGTGGCGGTTTTGCAAATGTTCCTCCTTGGAATGGGGCGTTTGATGAAGTGGCGTTCTACTCAGCGGCGCTCGGCGCCAGCCAAATCCAGAACCACGCTCGGATCGTATTGGGTGGGCCTGTCAGCAGTCCCGTGATCAAGGTTGCCAAATCGGGCAATAATCTCGTCCTTTCCTGGACGGAGGCGGGGAACTGGGTTCTGGAGTCCTCTCCGACGTTGCCCGCGACCAGTTGGACACCGGTGCAAACGAACGGAAGTCCTGCAACAATTCTCATCAGCAGCCGCAATGAGTTCTTCCGCTTGAGGACACAATAACTGGAGCACGAATTGATGCCGGACGAACAGAGATTATCCCATGATTGCAGGCTGGGGAGTTGAACAATTCCCCAGCCTCATTGTTTATGTGGTTTTCAACGACTTACTCCGGCAGACAACGTGGTCCGCAGGGGCGCCAAATGGCTGCCCCCGTCCACGGAGGACGTTCTTAACCTCTAACTCTATGAACCATATAGTATCAAAAACCACATTCCTGTCCGGCTCGAAACACCTTCACGCCCTGGGCGCAACGGTTGCAGTGTTCCTATTCGTCGGAACTTTCATGCCCACGCTCCAGGCGGAAGTGCGCCTGCCGCAAGTCTTCGGTAGCCACATGGTGCTCCAGCAGGCCAAACCGTTGACGATCTGGGGTTGGGCGCAGCCCGGCGAAAGAGTCACCGTACAATTCCTCACCGAGACCAAGCAAGCCCAGGCCAACGACCGCGGCGAGTGGAAAGTGATTCTTGCTCCGGTGCAGGCGGGTGGTCCGCACACGCTCACGGTGAGTGGTTCCAGTAGCGTGAAGTTTGACGACGTGATGGTCGGTGAGGTGTGGTTGTGCTCCGGTCAGTCCAACATGCAAATGGGCATCGGGGTTTGTCAGGACGGGGAGAAAGAAATCGCCGCGGCCAATTACCCCGGCATCCGCCTGCTGAAGGTCACCAGGAAATGGACGCCGGAGCCGCAGGCGGACATCGGTGGCGACTGGAAAGTGTGTTCGCCCAAATCTGTGGCGGATGCGGACTGGGGTGGTTTCTCGGCGGCGGCGTATTACTTCGGACGCGAACTGCACCAGCAATTGGGCGTGGCGGTGGGGCTGATTGATTCCACCTGGGGCGGGACGGTGATTCAGAGTTGGACGCCGCCCGAAGGATTCGCGGCGGTGCCGGCGTTGAAATCGGAATATGAGCGGGTGCAACTCGGCGATCCGCGTACCGATCTCCATCAGCAACGTCTGGAGCAGGCGCTCAAGGAAATCGAGCAGTGTAACGTCGCCGCGCGGAAGGCGCTGGTGGACCGCACGCTCGTTCCGCCCATGCCGGCTTACCCGGCGGAACTGCTCGCGCCGCACGATTTGCAGCACGCCACCGCTCTCTACAACGGTATGATTCATCCGCTTCACCCGTTCGCGATTCGCGGCGCGATCTGGTATCAGGGCGAGTCCAACTTCTATGGTGGCGAAGGTTCGATTTACACCGAGCGCATGAAGGCGCTGATCGCCGGCTGGCGGCAACTGTTCGGCGCGGGAGATTTCCCGTTCTACTTCGTGCAGATTGCGCCCTACAACTACGTCGGCTTCGATCTTGAAAAAGGAGGCCCGTTCTTGGAGGCGCAGACCGCTGCCCAGGCCATCCCCAACACCGGCATGGCGGTCATCAACGACATCGGAAATCTCAAAGACATTCATCCAACCAACAAGCAGGTCGTCGGCAAGCGGCTCGCGCTTTGGGCGCTGGCCAAGGATTACGGGCGGACGAACTGGGTGTATTCCGGCCCCACCTTCAAAGCGATGAGCATCGAAGGCGACAAAATCCGCCTCACGTTCGATCACGTCGGCGGCGGATTGAAGAGCCGCGACGGCCAGCCGCTGACCTGGTTTGAGGTGGTCCACGCGGAGGAAGGTGGCTTCGTCAAAGCCAGCGCGCGGATTGAGGGCGCGACGGTCGTGGTCTCCGCGCCGGAAGTGCCGCACCCTGTGGCGGTGCGCTACGCCTGGAGTATGTTGGCCGAACCCAATCTGATGAACGCCGAGGGCCTGCCTGCCGGGGCTTTCCGCGCCGGTGATGCAAAGCGGCGCGATCTCCTCGACGCGAAGGCTCCCGAAGCCAAGGATTACAAGTTGGTCTATGACCTTGATCTCGCGAAGATCGGCGAGTCCATTACCTACGACGTGGACAACCGCAGCAAGATCACGCGCCCCTTCGACCGGATCGCTTACTTCATGGAACTGCAATCCAGCAACCGCACGGACTATGTCTTTGTTTCCATGGACGCCTTCACGCATGACTTGGGTAAGATCGGCGTGCCCACCGTCGCCTCCGGCGCGTTCTTTCAGCAGAAAGTGACCAACCTGAACATCCTCTCCAACGTCAAGGACATCGTCACCGGCAGCGGCCTCGCTGGCGGCAACCTTGAATTCTGGCCCAACAACTGCACTCCGGACAACGCCGCGAAAGTGCCGGACGCCTCGGCCCAAGTGTATGACTTTGGCGATGCGCCGATTGATCCGGTGAACGGCCACGGCTCGATGCAGGTTCACAACCACGCCGCCAAGCAGACGATCTTTGCCCTGAACAACTGGCGCGCGGGCGGTCAGGCAGACCTCGGCATCGGCAACCAGCCGGCGAAGAATCCCGACTGGACGTTCGCCGCCAATGCCGCTTCCTACCAAGCCAAGCGATTGCGCGTGCTGGTGCGGTGCCAGTAGGCGTTCGGGTTGTGGGGAAACTTGAAACAAAATGAATCGTTTGTTTCCATCGTTAAAAAGCAGCGGGATTCGTCAAATCACAGATAGACCGACAGTGTCGGCAATGGTATTGCAATCCAAACGAAAGTCCAAATCCGCAGATAAAACTGTGGCGATGACGCGAATCAAATCAGCCCATGAAACCATTTTCCACCCTGATTCTGACTGCTTGCTTAGTTATCTTTACCGCCGGCACGCATGCAGCGGAGCCGAAACCCAACCCCAACTACCACCCTGGCACTACCGATAATACTGCTTTGGCAAACGCCGAGCGACGACCCGCCGCCAATCCCTACCCGATGCCTTTGGGAGTTGATGATGCGGGGGCGCAAAAGGCGATTTTCCAAGACCCGCGGATGGCCGAGGCTTTTGAGACCATCGGCTTTGACTTCCTCATGTTCCATCTCCACGCCGAAAACACGGTGGAGTTGAACGGTCTGAGCGACTGGGCCAAGCGGACCAGTCACGACTTCATTCTGAACCAGGAGAATACCTCGCGCCCGCCGGGCGACCCAACCTTCTATCGTCAGCCCGGTTTCTTTTATCAGCCGGCCAAGGAGTTTCTCGCCCGTGCAATCGCAAGCCAGCACTTCTTGGGCGTCTGTTACGACGAGGCGGAACATTGGGTCAACCAAGGCGTTTGGATTACCGGCCATAACAAGCCTTTTGCCCCGCACTTTCACGACGCGGAGAGTGAGACTGTCGCTCAAGCCTACGCGGGCAACCTTTACAACTTGCAGACGCTGATGCAGTCGAACTATCCGGGTTTCGCCACACCAGCCAACGGCCGAACCGGTCCGATTGTCTGCACCGAACACGTTTTCCCGGCCATGTTCCACGTCTTTGCCCGGGCGGGAATCAGTCCGATGCCCAAGCTACTCAAGGAAACCGTAACGCCCGTGGCGGCCGGGCTGGCCTTGGGTTGCGTGCGGCAATACGGCACGAAGTATTGGCCGTGCCTGGATCTATGGGGGCCCACGTTGCCCGCGTTGAGTTATCCCAATCATTCCCCGGCGGAGCTTTCCTCGGCCCTGTTGTTCGCTTACTGGACGGGGGCCGAGCGGGCTTACATTGAGAACTTCAACTATCAGGGCAGCCTCTACAGCGTTACCAATAACCATGTGCAGCTATCGGCTTGGGGGGAGGCGGTGCGCGTGTTTAAGCACGATTACCTGCCGTTCAATCCCCGTGCGATTCGTGCCGAGGACTTCGCCCCGGAAATCGTCATCCTTCGCTTCCCGGACACCGACTGGGGGCAAATCAGCACTAGCTACACCCGCACCAACCTCTACGGCGCTTCCAACCTCATCCGCGATTGGCAGACCAGCTATTGGATTCGCATTTGGCACGTTATCAGTCATGGGACGATTCCCACCAATGGGTTGAACTGGAATGCGGGCTTCACGATTCCCTACCGGTTCTTCTTCCCGGCCAATAACGTGGCCGTCTATGACCATCTGGCGGCCGATCCCAAGCTCTTTGCCACGGCCAAGCTGGTGTTCCTGACTGGCAAGGAAATATCCCCCATCTGCCAGAACACGTTGAGCGGCTTGGTGAACCGGGGACTCACTGTGGTGACCCCGTCGTATCTGGCGCCCCTGGGGATGAAGTTGGGCGGAGAGGTGGTAAAGGTTTATCCAACCGGCTTGGGGCGATGGATCGTCACCGATCAGGTGGACAACAATGCCGTTGCTACCCTCCTGCGGCCCTTTCTGGGTAGTCCCGACCAGATGCGATTCGTTTTCGGGCGGACCGAGGTGATCTTTCGGCAGGATGTGAAGGGCAACCTCACCGTTGAGCAAAGCCCTCTGCCATGAGCCAGGCGATTTGATGTCCGGCATTACCGCTGGGTCGAACCACGTTGAGTTACAGCATAATAATACATGATATTCCGACAGACACCTTAAGAGCATCCTATGAAGAAACATTCAGTTTGCGAAGCATTGTCACTGATCGCCGTCATGCTGGGCGCGACGATAGTCAGCCTGGCGCCTTCCGTGGTCACTGCGGCTGCTACGTTCAAACCCGTGGCGCCACGCTGCGAATATCGCATTAATCCCCAGGGTGTTGACGAGTCGCAGCCGCGTTTGACGTGGCGCGTCGAGTCACCGGCCCGCGGACAAAAACAGACCGCGTATCAAATTCTCGTCGCAAGCAGTGCGTCGGCGCTCCGGCAGAATGTCGGCGATTTGTGGGATTCAGGCAAAGTCACCAGCAGTGAAACCGTGAACGTCCTTTACGCCGGTCGGCCGCTCGCGTCGCGGCAGCAATGTTATTGGAAAATTCACGCCTGGGACAAAGACGGTCGCGCCAGTTGGAGCGAGCCGGCTTCGTGGACGATGGGTTTGCTCAAAACCGATGATTGGTCGGCGGATTACATTTCCTTCCGCGACGCCTCGCTGGTTTGGAAGGACACGACCAATCTTTTCCTCCCGCCCGCCCGGCAATACCGCAAGGAGTTCGCCGCGATCAGGACCGTGAAGCGCGCGACGATTTACGCCACAGCGCTCGGCATCTACGAACTTTATTTGAACGGCCACCGCGTCGGCGACGCCCGGTTCGCGCCCGGTTGGACGGATTATCACCAGCGCGCCTACTACAACACTTACGACGTGACGGCCCTCCTGAAGCAAGGACGCAACGCCGTCGGCGCGTGGCTGGCGGACGGCTGGTATTCCGGCTACATCGGCTGCGGCTTGCTCTGGGGTGTGGGGACCCAAGCCATAGGGCGCTACAGCTACGGCAAGACACCGGCGCTGATGGCGCAACTGGAAATTGAATACTGCGACGGCACGCACGAAACCATCGTCACCGACAAGTCGTGGCAGGTTACCGGCGAGGGCCCGATCCGGGAAGGCGATTTCCTGATGGGCGAATTTTACGATGCGCGGCTGGAAACGCCGGGCTGGACGCAGCCGGGTTATGACGCGAGCCAGTGGGAGCAGGCAATTCTCGCCGGGGAAAATGGCAGCGTGCCTGCGACCTTTTACGACTATGTTGATCCGGATAAACCGGGCGCTGAACCAGCCATCAAGGCGTGGCCGGTTGATCTCGGTTTCAAGCGGCCTGCCAAGTTGGAGGCGTTTCCCGGTTTGCCAGTGCGCCCGATTGAGGAAATCAAGCCCGCCGCCATCACGTCGCCGACGAATGGCGTTTACATTTTCAACCTCGGCCAGAACTTCGCGGGCGTGGTGCGCCTGAAAGTCAAAGGCGCGGCTGGCACAACCATTCACCTGCGCTACGGCGAGATGCTGCATTCGGATGGGCGGTTGATGACAGAAAACCTCCGGACCGCCCGCGCGACCGATGTTTATGTGCTGCGTGGCGATCCAAACGGCGAGACCTTCACGCCGCGTTTTACCTACCACGGCTTTCAGTTCGTGGAAGTTTCCGGTTTCCCCGGCAAGCCGGCGATGGACGCCATCACCGGCATCGTATTGCACAGCGACACGCCGTTGACCAGCGGGTTTGAGTGTTCCGATCCCGTGCCGAACCGACTGTTTAAGAACGTAGTGTGGACGCAACGCGCAAATTTCGTGGATGTCGCGACCGACTGTCCGCAGCGCGACGAACGCATGGGCTGGGCGGGCGACGCGCAGGTTTACATTCGCTGCGCCACTTACAACGCGGATATCAGCGCCTTCTACACAAAGTGGTTGCGTGAAATGATGGAATCGCAACGGCCCAAAGGCGCGTTTCCCAATTATGCGCCGTTTCCGTTCCGGCACGACTGGGGTTTTGCGGTGGCGTGGGG
>Ga0194053_10000370_pt1 | contig 34912 bp, 15 predicted proteins | sample SepL228m_MetaG_FD_161684 | JGI IMG/M metagenome (GOLD analysis project Ga0194053, IMG submission 161684) | Anoxic zone freshwater microbial communities from boreal shield lake in IISD Experimental Lakes Area, Ontario, Canada - Sep2016-L227-8m | ecosystem: Environmental > Aquatic > Freshwater >... | reverse complement strand
AACTATTCTTTGCCGGCGAGGTATTGATCAGTTAAAATTGCGTTTGTCAACCGCAACGATTTAACGGGAGAAACCCGGGCAAACTTATCATTTTCTCAGTGTGCCTTTCTTTGAAGGCCAATGTAGTTCTTTCTATGATATACAATTCAGCTCATTACCTACAGTTAATGCTAAAAATTATTGGTTTCAGTTTGTTTAAATTATTAGCTTTACACACAGGAAATAACCAGGATTCAAAACTCTCAATCTTGACTCCTGTATTTGGTTGTCAGCACCGGAACAAAAACAATTTGTTTATGGTCAATTATCGCTTCAAAAAAACGGATAGCCTTAAACTGAAAACCCTGTTTTTTATCCTGTCTTTTTCTTTATTCGCCTGTCAGCTTTCAGGCCAGAGCAATGATTCTTTAAACCAGGCAATTCCACACCCCGGGGCCAGCATCATTTCACTAAACACATCCGACGATATTGCGAATTCAGTCGTGATAGCCCCTGACGGTAATATGTTCGTTTCGGGATACACCAATTCGAGGTTCACCTTGTTCAAGATCACAGCAGGAGGCCGTCTCGTTACTTCATTTGGCTCAAAAGGAATAGTGAAGACCTCACTAAAGAGCGGTGAAGATCTGCTGTCGTCGATCCTTCTGTTTTCCAACAATAAAATCCTGGTGTCGGGAAGCGCATATAACGGCCAGCACAATGACTTCGCCATGTTAAAGTTCCTGCCACAGGGGATTATTGATACCACGTTCGGGACAAACGGGATGTTCCTTATGCATGCCAGGGGCGGCAGCGACATTGCCAGTTCAATGGCTCTTCAGCCCGACGGAAAAATAATCGTCGTCGGAAGTTCCAGCGACGGGAATTATGATGCATTCGCCCTTGCAAGGTTCAAGCCGGAGGGAGTTCCTGACCCTTCTTTCGGGAAAAACGGTATGGTTGTTACCGATGTCAGGTACGGGGATGACAGGATCAATGACGTTGCAATACAGCCCGACGGGAAGATCGTGGTAGCGGGAAGTTCCAACACCAAACTCGGAGCTGCCCGGTATCTCGCCAATGGAGAACTTGACCGTTCGTTTGGCAACAACGGAATAACACTTACATCGGTTAACGACTGCGAAGATATTGCCTCAGCCATTGTGTTGCAGGGCGATGGTAAAATCGTTGTGGCCGGAAGCTCATTTAACGGGGAAAGTTTTGATTTTGCCCTGGTCAGGTATACTACCCAGGGCAAGCCCGACGCATCCTTCGGCAAGGGGGGAATAGTTGTCACAAGCCTTGGCAATGGTGACGATAAAGTTTCCGACCTGCTTATTCAGCCCGATGGTAAACTTGTGGCAGGAGGAAGCAGTTTCAACGGACAGTCCGATGATTTTGCCCTGGCCAGGTACAATCATGACGGAACCCTTGATAAAAGTTTTGGAAATAAAGGAATAGTCATCACTTCAGTCCAGAAAGGAGACGAGCATATCTATAGTCTTGCGCTGCAGGGCGACGGTAAAATTGTGGCCGCAGGGAATACCAATAACGGATATAACAATGATTTCATCATCCTGAGATTTATGCCCGACGGCAGCCTGGATCCTGATTTCGGAAAGTAAACAGGATGTTAAAAAAGATATTCAACCGGCGCACGCTTACCGATCTGATCATTTATCTTGGCATTCCCCTGGTAATTTGGAACAGCTGCAGGGGAATCCTGGGCGATTATCCTGCAATGCTTGCTTCCACGGTTCCGGGCATCGTTTATACCTTTTATACCTTCTTCAAAGAAAAGCAGTATAGCCTCACAGGCCTGTTTTTTATAACGACCATGCTCATTGGCAGCATCATGGATGTATATTCCAAAACGGCCATTCAGATGCTCTGGAACGATGTTTATATCAATGTGGCCCTGGTGATCTTCTGGTGTTTTACCATACTCATCCGCAGACCTATGGCAATGTATTTTTTTATTGATTATGCTTACCTGCACGGAATTCCAAAGGAGCGCTCAAAACCTCTGTATTCAGGGATGCCTTTTTTCAGATATTTCATGCTGCTTACAGGCTACCTGGCACTTCAGGACCTCTCGGATATATTCCTGAGAATTGGGCTTATACATATTTACGGTGTAAACGGATTTAATACGATCAAAATGATATCCCAGGTCTGGGGCACAGCGACGACAGCCCTTTTTGTTTATTTCATTATTTTGATCATCAAAAGGATACAGCATCATTCCGATAATCAGCAAAACCAAAAACAATAGAACCCGCTTTAAATTAATCGAAAAAACGTAACAAAATGGAAAAGAAAAATTATGCTAATCCCCCCTTGCCGCCGGCAACACCTAACACACCTTCAACTCCCGGTTCGCCTGTGAACCCCGAAACGGCTAAGACTGCAGGCACGCCCGTCACCCCTGACCTGGCAGCCACACCCGGTGGTTCTTCAGCAATGCCTGCCGCTTCACCTGCCCCGGGAGATGGCAGCAAGCCAGCAGGAAAAATGCCCCCGATGCCCGGTTTCCCTAATCTTAAGGTATCGACGAATATGCAGAATACGACCAAAATGCCCAACGTCACCATGGAGCAGTTTAAAATGAGCAAGTTCTTCGAGGAACAGATGGAACATCACAAGCAGCATCACCTGCTGCCTAACGGAGACTGCAAGCCTCACATCAAGGAAGCGGGTTGGAAATATTTCAAGAAATTCAGGGGATAATACCCCAATATTTTAATTGGCTGGGGGCTTTTCATAAAGCCCGCCTTCTCTGTTTTTAATTAATCAGTATTTTTCGTCATGGATAAGACAGAAAAAGCAAAATCATCGCCTTCGGGAGGGAATCCTGAGGAAATGAACCGGATGTTGAAGATCACCCGTCCGCGCTACTGGATCTCACTTTCCGCCCTCGGGCTTCTTACCCTGATCGCCATTTTCTGGGGATTTTTCGGAAGTATCCCGCAGAGGATAGACGGGCTTGGCGAGATCATCAGCGGCAAAGGGCTTCATGGAATCATAGCGCTTTATCCCGGAGGAGTGGAGGAAGTTAATTTTGAACTGGGAGAAAAGGTAGAGTCAGGAGATATCCTGCTTCATCTTTTACAACCGCAGCTCCGGCACCAGCTGGTTGAATTCAATGCCCAGCTTGATGTGCTCAGGCTGCAGGATTCACTCCTCTCGAACAGGGATGCCATGGATTATCCTAACAAGATGAGGTTTTACGACCTGGAGGAAGTGAGGCTGAAAAAGGAACTGGCCCAGCTGGAGGATCAGATAAGCTTCCTGCAGCTGAAGATGAACCAGCAACAGGATCTCTGGGATAAAGGCCTTGCCACAAGAGAGAATTATGTGGATGCGAAAAACCAGCTTTCCGATACCCGAAACAAGCGCACACAAACGGAACAGTCTGTTAAAACCAACCAGCTCGACCAGCAGTCCTGGGAATATGACAGGCAATACAAGCAGGAAGATTACAGGGGTCAGATACAGATCATGAAGAAAAAAATGCAGGACCTGCAGGACGATTATGACCAGCAGACGATCATCCGCAGCCCTGTAAAAGGGATAATAGTGGATAAATCGGTAAGCAGCGGCGACTTTGTGAATGCAGGCACCCGGATGATGGTCGTTGAGGACCTGGGAAATGAAAAGAACCATCTGCTTGACCTGTTCATTCCATTTAATTCCAATGCCGTTGTCGAACCCGGGATGGAAGTCATGATCGAGCCTTTCACCGTGAATCACAATCTATACGGCTGGCTTATGGGAGTCGTTGTTGAGGTCAACCATTTCGTTTCAAATACCAATTCAATAATTGACGAATTGAACAATCCCGACCTGGTGGCATTGATACAGCAGCAGGGGCCTACGTATCGGGTCAAGATATACCTTCTCCCCGACGCACAAACCAAAAGCGGGTTCATGTGGTCAAACAAAAAGGGACCTCCCTACACTATCAATACCGGTACTCTTTGCCGTGCTTCGGTACTTGTGAAGCAAAAACCACCGATCGACTATATTATTCCGGTGCTTAAATCCTATTTTGAATAGTTTCCAGAATACCCAATCGAAACTTTGTCATGAGCAGCGATCATGTGAAAAAAAAGGTACCGGTCATACTTCAGATCGGGGAAAACGAATCGGGCCCGGTAGCCCTGAACATGGTTTTCTCCTACTTCCGTTGCTGGCCGGCAAAAGATACGCTTAATCAGGAATGCGGTGTTTCCGACAATTCCAAAATTCCTGTTGAACGGCTTATGAAAGTCGCCAGGGCCCATCACTTCATTTCGGATGTGCGGCAACCGGGCATTGACGGATTAAAATCGTTGCGGCTGCCTGCAATTATCGGCATAAGGGGAGGGTATTTCAGCGTTCTTACAGGATATACGGGGGATTTTTTCCTTGTCAACAGCACCAGGGAAGGGCAGCAGAAGATCACTGCTTCTGACCTTGAAAGCGTTTTCGACGGCAATGTGCTTACCCTTGAACCGGGGCCCGACTTCAAACCCGACAAGAAACAGTTCGGGTTTGCCGATAAAATATGGAGCCGGATAAAACCAAGCCGCTATGACCTGCTCTTCGTATTGATCTGCGGGGCAATTCTTGTGATCCCTGCAGTGATCATGGCCGGTTTGAACAAGTTGTTTTTCGACGATATTATTAATCTTAACCAGCCGAGGTATTTCAGGCCCATGTTGCTGCTTATTGCCGGATTATTCTTCTTTAACGGCATCCTCACTTTCCTGCAGCAAAAGGTGCTGGTCAAAATCGAACTTCGCCTTGCGATCGTTGAATCTTCAAAACTTTTACTCCATATCCTGAAGCTGCCCATCCGTTTCTTCATGACAAGGCAGCCTGGCGAGATATTTAAAAGGGTGCAGCTAAACGATGACCTGGCTGCACTTTTATCCACAGAACTGACTTCTACCATTTCGAATATGATCACTGTTATCCTTTACGCGGTGGTCATGATACAATACAACTTTCTTCTGACCGTCATCGGGGTGACCGTCATTCTTGTGAATCTTTTCGTTTTAAGGATAATTTCCGAAAAGAGATCTACTCTCAACCAGCTTCTTTTTGAAAGGAACCAGCGGACATTTAGTACTGCAGGGGTGGGACTGGAGCAGATCGAAACGATCAAAGCCACAGGTTCCGAGAATGACTTTTACGGACTATGGTCGGGAAGCCTTTCCAATGCCGTGGTTTACGATCAGAGGCTTAATGTGACCTCCAACCTGCTGGATGCTCTTCCCGATTTTCTTTCTAATCTCAACAATATTATCCTGCTGACCCTTGGGGGATTGCTTGTGATATATGGCGATATGACCATTGGTATTTTCATCGCATTCCAGAGCCTGATGTCGAATTTCACAGGGCCTGTAAAATCGGTTGTATCAATGGGAAGTGATCTTCAGGTTGCAAAAAGCAACCTGAACACCATTCAGGACGCCTTATCTACAGGGGAGGACGTTTATTTCAACACTACGGTCAGTGATGACCCCGCATCACTCAGCCCCGGGTCTTCCAAACTTCACGGTTTTCTGGATTTCACAAATGTGACCTTCGGGTACGACCGTTTTGCCGAACCCCTGATATCAGGGTTCTCCCTTCATGTTGAACCGGGAAAGAGGATTGCCCTGGTTGGCGGATCCGGTTCCGGCAAGTCAACCCTGGCCAAGCTTGTCGCAGGGCTTTACCATCCCTGGGAAGGGGATATACTGTTCGACGGCAGGAAAAGGACTGCTTATCCCCAGGACGTCATCAGGAATTCCATTTCCCTGGTCGACCAGGAAATTTTCATTTTCAAGGGTACTGTAAATGAGAATATCACCATGTGGAATAATACCATTCCCACCCCCGATATTATCCAGTCGACAAGGGATGCATGCATTCACGACATTATCTCATCCAGGCCGGGAGGATATAGCGGGATCCTGATCAATGCAGGGAATAACCTGAGCGGAGGCCAGAGGCAACGTATCGAGATAGCGAGGGCTCTCGTGGTGAATCCGACCATCCTGGTTATGGACGAGGCAACAAGCGCCCTGGACGCCAATACAGAGAAGATCATCGACAACAACATCCGCCGGCGCGGATGCACGACCCTGATCATCGCACACCGGCTCAGCACCATCCGCGACTGTGACGAGATCATAGTCCTGGACCGGGGGAAAGTGGTTCAGCGTGGCACTCACGATGATATGATCAAAGATCAGCAAGGGCTTTATTTCAAACTCGTAAATCTCAACTGATATGGACCCACAGGATATTACCTCATATTATACCCAGACCGTCCAGCTTTCCGGCAACAAGGTTCTTGCCCTTTTGAGTGAGAAAATGCAGGCCTGGTATCTTGAAGAAGGGGATGCTGATATTTTTTATGTCGAAAACCTGCCTTCGGGTCCCGGCCGCAGGCTTTTCCTTTTCAGGATTTCGTCACCCTTCCTCATCCCTGCGTTCAGCAGCAATGATGCATTCTCAATAGTGATCAGCGCGCTTCTTCCATGCAAAGTCGGCATCTTGGGAGAGGAATCCCTGTCAGGGCTTTTTGCCGGCAAACCCGATTATTCCACTTATCTGACCGAACTCTGGTTCCTCAGGTTGAGCAGTGCATTGAACCGTTTCGGCACAATGCCCCTGCTTAACGGAATAAGTTGCGAGAAGGGATTCATTGCCGAACCTTCGAAGAGTTACGGAGCCGCGAACCCCATGGAAGTCCTCTGGATCAATTCATCGGGCCTAAAACCACTCTATTACAATTTTATGGAAGCGGGTACGGCCAGCCTCCCCCTGCTGCCTGTCACTTCCAACCTCTGGCTGAGCCTGGGTTCGGCCTTGCCGAAAGATGTCCTGGGAACCAGGGATGTCATTACGGATCCTGGGTTTTTCACATCACTGTTCGGATTCAACAGCATGGTCATACCCGTGCTTAAAAAACTGTATGCCGAAAACAGCAAAACGGAGCTAACGCATGTCAAGGATACTTACGCATTCAGGCATAACGCAATCTTTGGCGCCATTACCAGGTTCAAAACTATCATCTCCGGAAAATCAACAGACACTCTTTTTACAGCAGGGGACAGGGAATCCGGCCCTTTGGCTTCGGTCACACCGAACATGCTTCTGCTCCAGACCTGCCAGCTGGTAGGGAAAACCGAACGTATTGAGTTCGTCGATCCCGGTAACCGCGTCAGCGGGAAGCATGATTTTGTCTGGAACATCCTCAGGGCCTCCAATATCAGGTCAAGGCAGGTAGCGCTTGAGCCGGACTGGTGGACCAATAATGCAGGCTCCATGCTGGGTTTCCTGAAAGCCGACCATACCCCTGTAGGCCTTGTTGCGAAAGGCAATACAGGATACTGGATGATAGACCTTAAGAACAGGACGAAAGAATTAGTAAATGCACAAGTGAGCAGCCGGCTCGAAAGCAGGGCAACCAGTTTTTTCACCCCCTTCCCTAAAGGAAAGCTGGTGGGGAAGGACCTTGTTAAGTTTGCCCTGCAGTTCACCTATCGTGACATCGCCAGTTTCCTCATCATCGGAGTTATCGGCGCCCTTCTGGCCCTTGTCATTCCGGTGGTGGGAGGATATGTGTTCAACACAGTAATCCCCGGGGGAAACACCAGGGAACTCTGGCAGATAGGGGCCATAATGGTCATTTGCGTAATCACCATTGGCCTCTTGAATTTTGCAAAATCCATAGCAGTTTTAAGGATGGCAGGAAAAGCCGGGTACAAGCTGCAGTCGGCCCTCTGGGACAGGATACTTTCCCTGAAAGTGGATTTCTTCAGGAATTACAGTCCCGGCAACCTTGCCGAAAGGAGCATGGGCATCGAAAGGATACGCGATACCCTGTCCACCACGGTGCTGGGCGCCATCATTTCAGGCATCTTCTCGGTGTTCTACCTGGCCCTACTGTTCTTTTACGACCTGAAACTTGCACTGCTTGCACTGGTCCTGGGTCTTGTTGTGGCAGGGTTTACCCTCACAATCAGCCTGTTGGCATACAAACACGTCGTCTTCATGCGCAGGATGGATGCGATGATCTCGGGTTTCCTGCTGATGGCTATCCGGGGCATCAATAAGATAAGGGTTACAGGCAGTAAGGAAAAGGTCTTTTCGCTTTGGGGTGAAAGGTATTCCCAGCAGAAAGACCATTATCGCCAGAAACGCAACCTCCTGATGGTAGCCAGCATTTTCACGGTCACTTTCCCCGTAATGGCTTCCATGTTTATATTTATAAGGGTTTACAATATCTTTACCTCAGGCCTGCCGGGCTTCGGCATTGGTGACTTTGTAGCTTTCAACAGCGCCTACCTGAGTTTTCAGGGGGCACTCATACAAACTTTCATGGTGACTGTCCCGTTGCTGAACATTAAGCCTACCTACCAGCTCTTCCAGCCTATACTTGAAGCTGAAACGGAAGACATGAACGAGAAGCTGGATCCGGGTGAACTTACCGGGGGCATAGAGATTTCGAACCTGAGTTTCAGGTATGCCGATGCTCCTGACTGGAGCCTCAAAGACATTACTCTTAATATTCATCCCGGCCAGTTTGTCGCGCTCACAGGGAGTTCGGGGTCAGGCAAATCAACTCTTATCAGGCTTCTCCTGGGCTTTGAATATTATGATGTTGGCAGCATACTGTTTGACAAGAAAGAACTTAAGGGACTTGACATCCGGAATGTGAGGGACCAGCTGGGAGTGGTACTTCAGAATTCCAAGATCATGCAGGGTACTGTACTGTATAATATCACAGGCTCTTCGTCTTACACAGAGGAGGAAGCCTGGAATGCTGCGGAAATGGCCGGCTGTGCCAGGGAAATTGAAGCACTTCCGAATAAAATGTACACCATACTTCCACCGGGGGGTGACATCCTTTCTGGCGGCCAGCAACAAAGGATCATTATAGCCCGGGCGCTCATCAGGAACCCTAGGATATTGATCTTCGACGAGGCGACATCCGCCCTCGACAATGAAACCCAGCAGATTGTCAGCTCGAGCATTGACAAACTGAACGCAACAAGGATAGTGATTGCGCACCGCCTCAGCACCATCATCCATGCCGACAGGATCTTTGTTTTGGATAAAGGCCGGCTCATTGAGGAAGGGAATTATACAGAGCTGGTAGCAAAGAACGGGTTCTTTGCCGAACTCACCAGGAGACAGCTTGCCTGAGAGACAAATGAAAATAGAAAAGGGGAAGGTATAGAAATAACAATGCAACCGAGATGAAAAAGACCATGTTCCTCATTGCCCTGCTTGCTGCAGGCATCATGCCTGCTGCGGGGCAGGAGGCTTTTAATTATGATTCACTGTCGATGCTGCGCCTTTTGGAATACGGCCTGCAGGCTAACTTTGACATCCGAATAAAAAGACAAATAGTAGGGGAAAGCCAGGGCCAGAAACAGAGCATGAAAGGTGCTTTCAACCCATCGCTGACCCTTACGGGTTACGGATATTACGGAACCGACCCAACCGTGACCTTTCTCAATTCCTATTACCTCAACGGACAGTTCCTCCTGCCGACACGTTTCGGGGCCAAATTCTATACAGGTTTCAAGCTGTCGACCATGACCCAGATCATCTCAGGGGTCCCCGATTTTTATCCAAGCACCAATATGGCAATTAACGCATCGGGCATGTGGGCCGGGGTCAATATGCCTCTTCTGCGTGACTTTGGAAGGTATAATACCAACAATGTAAATTACCAGACAAGCATTATTATGAACCAGGCCCAGGATGTGGCGTTCTCTGATGAGGTATGCGTTTTTATAAGGAATACGCTCAATTCCTATTACGCCGTTTACCAGCGCCTTAAAATTTACAAGATCCTCGGTGATGCTGAAAAAGACGCCCAGGAATATTTGCGAGATATAGGGTACATGATTGATGCCGAACAGATACCCAAATCGGAGATATACCGTGCAAAAGCATACGAGTCGAATATTAACCAGCAGTTCGCCGAGTCGAAGAACATGATCCATAATTCCCTGTATGACCTGGTCACGAGTTTAGCAGGGAAAGCTACGCTCAAACACAGGGGGTACCCGGTAATACTGGATTCCCTGCCCGATCCGGCCGAGTTCCCCTGGGGACCTTATGCCGCATATGTCTTCAAGAACACCGACACCCTGGTAGCAAAGACCCATTACCTCAAGAGCCAGGAACTTGCCACGACAGCCAGCATGATCCAGATGAAGGCAGCCAGGTATAACAAACGCAATGAACTCGACCTCGATCTCCGCTATTATTATTTCGGGACCACCGCATACCAGCCCTTTTCTGATTTCAGCCAGACTTTTTCAAGCGGTAGCCCCGGCTCATCTGTCAATCTTACTCTCTCTTACAAGCTGCCATTCTCAAATGATCAGCAAAAAGGTGATTATGTGAGCAAACTTTCGGCATATGAACTGAATAAGACCCAGCTTGAAAAGGTGAGGTTCGATGCAAAGATGCAGGTTTACCAGCTGCTGAGCGACCTGGGGAACCTGATCAGCCTGTATAAGAAACAGATTGAACTGGTTTCACTGGAGAAAAAAACTTTTGAAAATGAAGCCCAGAAGTTCAAAATGGGAAACTCTACCCAGATCAATGTGATCAATACCTACATGGATTATAACACATCGCTGCTGAACCAGGAAAACGGCAGGCAGGCGATACTTTCAAAGGTGATCCTTCTTAAATACCTGATCGGTGAATTCCCCACTACCCCGGAACTGCTGTTAAAATACAATCCCTGGGACTTTTCGGTAAAATAAATTTAAACGGGAAGCAGAGGTTGTAAACAGTGAACAGATTCACACCCATACATGAGGAAATTTTTTCAATTGCGGCGACAAAGCCTGCTGATGCTGCAGTTATTCAGGGCGGGGAGATCCTGACATACGGGGCCCTTGAATCCTTTTCATCGACCCTTGCCGCCTTGCTCCGGGACCTTGGGTCGGGCCCTGGTAAATGCGTGGGAATTTACCTGGAACCCTCACTGCGGATGGCAGTCTGCCTTTTGGCTGTCCTGAAGTCGGGAGCAGCCTATATCCCCGTTTCACCAGCTTTCCCGGCGGAAAGGATAAAATTTATCCTTGACGATGCAGGAGCCTGCCTGCTTATTTCAGATCCTTTGCTTCCGCAGCCTTACGGACTGGAAAAAACGAAAATTTTCTTTCCCGACTGGGACCTTGTAACAGATCCTCAAAGGCAGAGAAAGTGCGAAGCCCTGCACCCTGAACCCGCTGACCTTGCCTACATTCTTTATACTTCAGGATCCACGGGCAATCCCAAAGGCGTAATGATAGAACACCGGAACCTGTCCTATTACGTTCACTGGTTCTGCGAAAAGATCATGCCCCAAACCCGCGTCGCATTGCCTCTTACTTCCTCTTTTATTTTTGCGGCAGCAGTTACCCAGTTCTATTCCACCCTTCTCGACGGGAGGGCCCTGCACATCCTGGATCCCATGCTCATCAGGCAGCCTGCTGCATTAATGGAATGGTACACTCATCATCCCGGTCACGGCATCTACTGTGTCCCCACATTATGGTCGGGGATCCTCGGTTTTTTAAGGTCTGCGGATGGCCGTGTACCCGGTCTCACTCCGCCTCCCGTTGTATATCTTTCGGGGGAGGCCGTTCCCGATGAAATGATTGAAACGACCTTCGAAAGCCTTCCGCAGTCACAATTATGGAACCTGTACGGCCCAACCGAGGCCACGGCCAATATAACAGCCTGCAGGCTGTACCCGGGAGACAAATCGCATATCGGGAGCCCCCTCGACGGTACCAGGGTGTTTATAGTTGATGAGAACCTTGAACCTGTAAAACAGGGGGAAATTGGGGAACTCCTTGCCTCAGGGGAAGGAATTGCAAGGGGATATGTCAATCTGCCTGAACTTACAGCCTCCACATTCATTTACCGGGGAATGAACGGGGAAGAGAACCTGAAGCTATACAGGTCGGGCGACCTGGTGAGGGAGGAAGCTCCGGGCAAACTGAAATTTATCGGCCGTAAGGACCAGCAGGTCAAGATCCGGGGATACCGGGTCGAACTTTCCGAGATCGAGCATGCCCTTTCAGCTGTTCCTTCAGTAAAACATGCAGCAGTCAGGGCTCTTGAAAACGGCAGTGATTCGAAAACACTGGTCGCCTGGCTCATGTTCCGCGAGAACGTGTCGATGAGCATTCCCCAGCTGCGTTCCATCCTGGGAAGGACCCTGCCCGATTTCATGCTTCCCGAAAGGTTTATCATCCTTGACCGTTTTCCCCTTCTCCCGAACGGGAAAACCGACCGCAGGTCACTTCCCCTGCCCGGATCGGAAAGACCTGAATTGGGCTATCCTGCAGCCGTTGCTGTCTCGGCCGGGGAAAAGGCCATGGTAAGGATATGGGAAGAGGTCCTTGGCATGGAAGGGATAGGGACGGATGACAATTTTTTCGATCTCGGGGGAAATTCACTTAAAGCCAACGCCCTGTCAATAGAGACCAGGTTGAGGATGGAAGGACAGGTTTCACTCAGGGATATATTCGAGAACCCTACGCCTGCGGGGATGCTGCGGATTGCAGTTGCCCGGGAGGGAACCGTTGAGGAGAATAAGGTAATACCGGCTTTGGAAAGCCCTGTATCTGATATAAGGGAACGGTCAGTGAAAGATGCTTCCGAAAACCAGAAGGCACTTTGGTTCCTGCAGCATGCCGAGCCCCAATTATGCGCTTACAATATCTTTTATTCCGTTTGCCTTGACGGACCGCTTGATGTGAATCACCTGGGCGGGGCGCTGGAGAGGATCCTCGAAGTCAACCCGGGCCTAACCTCTGCTTTTCTTCCCGGTGCCGATTCACCTGTTGAGAAATCCATCCCCGGGCAGGGAAATAGTACCCGGGAGATTATGACAGTCATAACAGGCCAGTCAGTTAGCTGGGAAGATGCCCTGGGGCTGGCCAGGCTGGAAGCCTCAAAACCGTTTGAACTCGGTAAAGGCAGTCCCTTCAGATTTATCCTTTACAGCACAGGACATGACTCTCATATACTGGCTGTGATTATTCACCACATTGTCTTTGACGGCCTGTCGTTCGGCAACTTTCTCCTGCAGCTCAGGGATTTTTATGATGAGGCGAAAGCCGGCTTACGCCCGGCAGGATCGCACCGCATGGACAGGATCAGCAGCTTTGCCGCAGAAGAAAGGGCCTACCTTGAAAGCGCAGCTTACCAGTCCGACAGGGCATACTGGAAAAACCTTCTCGGCGGGGTTTCCACATTTTACGAGCTTCCAACCGATTTCGTGCGTCCTGAAGGAATGTCACAGGCTGGCGGGCAGGTCAGGACGAAGATTGACCCGGCATTGATGGAACGAATAAAAGCTTTCAGCGACAGTTCGGGGGCCAGCATGTTCATGACCTGCCTGGCGGCATTCTCGGTCCTTCTCTACAGGCATTCAGGGCGCCTCGATTTCCTTATTGCCACTCCCGTGGCGAACAGGAACAGCAGGGATTTACTGGGTTCTTTGGGGTATTATGTCAATACCATGCTGTTCAGGACAGGTATAGACCCTGCCCTGTCCTTCGCTGGCTGGCTTGGCAGGCTTAAGGAGCAAACCCTTGAAAGCCTTTCGCACTCCCGCTTTCCCCTCAATCACCTTACAGGCCTTATCCTCACCGACAGGATACCCGGTATCAATCCCTTCTTTCAGGTCATGTTCGCCTACCACGAAACAGCATGGGATTTCTTTGCATCAGGTCCCCTGAAAATCAAAGGCAGGGAGGAATTTAACGGGTTCTCAAAATTCGACCTCTATACCGAATTTTTCTGCAGCCCGTCGGAAACGCAACTTGTCTTCACTTATTCAGCCGCACTTTACCGCCGGGAGACCATGGAAGCGCTTGCCGCTCACCTGGTACAGATTTTATCCTCGGTATGCGGGGCTCCCGGGGATCCCTTGTATGGACTCAGCATGATGTCTAGGTCAGAGTACGAAAAAGTGGTTTATGGCTGGAACAATACCCTGCACCCACTGCCCCCGGGAAAAACATTGCCGGGGATGATCCTGGAGCAGGTCTGCCTCACACCCGGCAATACAGCCCTTGTTTCGAGGACCACCAGCTATACGTACAGTGAAATGGGTGAAAAAGCCTCCATGCTTGCCGATGCCCTGAGGAAGCTTGGAATTAAAAAATCGGATCCCGTGGGGATACATCTTGAGAACTCACCCGACATGGTCCTTTGCATCCTGGCCGTATTCCTGGCAGGAGCCGTATACATACCCCTGGATCCTTATTATCCCGAAGAGCGCCTGCGCTATGTAATTGAAAAGACCGGCACGAAACTCCTGGTCACCGATGAAGAAAGGAGAGACGGGAGGGAACACTTCCCGGCAAGGCTTGTGTCGCCCGGCGAACTCATGAATTTATCGGCTCCCGGCGGGGAACCCAATTGCAGATGCAATGCGCAGGATGTTGCCTACATCATGTTCACCTCGGGCTCCACGGGAAATCCAAAAGGTGTAGTAATCAGGCATGACAGCCTTCTCAACTTCCTTCTCTGGATGAAAGACGAACTGGCATTTGGCCCGGGCGATTCGTTTCTTTCCACGACATCGATCAATTTCGACATTTCGTTCCTGGAGCTGTTCACGCCCCTTATCAGCGGAGCCAGGCTGGTGATTGAAAAAAGGAGCGAGCTGCAGGCGCCCGAGAAAGTTGAAGCCATATTGAACGGGATGAAGGTGAATACGGTGCAGTTCGTCCCCTCGGGATGGAAAGCCCTTTGCGATGCGGGGGTGCCTTCCAGGGTCAAATCTCTTAAAACAATGATATCCGGCGGGGAGAAGCTCTCAAAGAACCTGCAGGAACAACTCTTTGCCCAGTCGGCTGCGTCCCTGCTAAATCTTTACGGCCCTACCGAAGCCACGGTATACATGGCCTTCTGGCGTTGTGTAAGGGACAGCAGGCTTAGGATGGTTCCCATCGGGAGGCCTATATACAACGCAGCATTTTATATCCTTGACGGAGAGCTGAAGCCGGTCCCGGTGGGAGTGACAGGAGAAGCCTGGCTTGGGGGCAACATTCTTGCCGAAGGGTATTTTGATGATGATCTGCAGACGGCATCCCGTTTCCTGCCCGATCCTTTTTCAGGGGTGCCCGGGGCGAAGATGTACAGGGCAGGGGATCTTTGCCGTTTCCTTGCCGACGGAGCCATCGAGTTTCTCGGGCGCATCGACCACCAGGTCAAGGTCAGGGGTTTCAGGATAGAACCGGGTGAGGTCGAATCGACCATACTTCGTTTCAAAGGAGTTTCCAGGGCTATTGTCCATGCACAGGAGCATGGGGAGGATGACATCCGCCTTACAGCCTTCCTTGTGCCTTCAGGCCCTGAAGGAGTCGATGAATACGCACTCAGGGAGTTCCTGAGGCTGCATTTGCCTGCATATATGATACCCGGCCATTTCATTACGGCTCCCGCAATCCCGGCACTTCCCAACGGGAAAACTGATTACAAGTCGCTTCTGAAGATGAGGCCGGCAGCCCCTGTGCTCCCAAAGTTCATCAGGGAAAAGATGAATGAAACGGAGGAACAGCTCAAGAACATATGGAAAGATCTCCTGGGGCACGAATCCTTTACGGTGACCGACAATTTTTTTGAAGTCGGTGGGCACTCCCTTCTGCTGGTAAGGATGAAAGACCAGATCGCCGAAAAGATGAAAGAGGAAGTGAGCATTGTCGATCTGTTTCATTATCCTACCATCAGGAGCATCTCTGTTTTCCTTAGGAAGGAGATTAAAGGCCACGACCATTCCGACATTGAAAGAAGGGTGGCATCAAGGAATAAAAGTATCAGGCAACAAGTAAGCAAACGATTATTTCGCGGTAATAATGAACACTAATATGAGCACGATGAGCGAAAGCGGATCAAATAATATGGAAGGCAAAATAGCTATCATTGGAATGGACTGCCGTTTGCCGGGAGCCGGTAATGTTGGTGAATACTGGAAGAACCTGGTCAACGGGCTGGAAACCCTGAGCACTTTTACCGACGAGGAACTGATCGCATCGGGAGTAGATCCTGCGGTGTTCCGGCAGCCGAACTACATCAGGAACCGCGGGATCATCGGCGGTGCCGAGTTTTTTGATGCTGAATTTTTCGGCTTCACCCCCCGCGACGCCGAATTGCTGGATCCCCAGCAGAGGATATTTCTCGAATGCGCATGGCATGCGCTGGAAGACGCAGGGGTTGATCCGTATAATACCCGGGAAAGGATAGGTGTTTTCGGAGGCACGGGCACCCCGCTTCATCTTATTGAGACCATGGAGAACCCCTGGGTTAGGAAGAACGCCAGCGGTGCTTCTATTGTAACCAGCAACGACAAGGACTATGTGACGACGAGAGTGTCGTACAAACTCAATCTCACCGGGCCCAGCGTGAACGTGCAGAGCGCATGTTCGACTTCGCTGGTGGCCGTGGTCACGGGGATCAACAGCCTCATCAGTTACCAGAGCGACCTGATCATTGCCGGCGGGGCAACCATTGAACTACCCGAAAGGCATGGCTATTTATACCAGGCAGGCGGAATGGAATCGGCCGACGGCCATTGCAGGACATTTGACAAGGATGCCAACGGCACTGTCTTCAGCAGGGGCTGCGGAGTGGTGGTTCTGAAACGACTGGAAGATGCAGTGAGGGACAGGAATAATATCTATGCCGTCATCCTGGGGGGTGCCATCAACAATGACGGGAATAAAAAAGCGGGATTCACGGCTCCCTCCGTTGAGGGACAGGTGGAGGTGATCACCGAAGCCCTGGCCATTTCGGATGTGTCGGCCGACACTATCACCTATGTGGAAGCCCATGGGACGGCCACGCCTGTGGGAGATCCCATCGAAGTCACTTCTCTTTCGGAATCGTTCAGGAAGCATTCCCGGCGCAAGCAATACTGTGCCATTGGTTCCGTGAAGTCCAACATAGGCCATACCGATATCGCCTCCGGGGCGGCAAGCCTGATCAAAACGGCCCTTTGCCTTAAAAATCGAAAGATACCGGCCAGCCTGCATTTTAATGAACCAAACCCGAAGATCGATTTCCCCAACAGCCCTTTCTTTGTAAATACAGAGTTAAGGGAATGGCAGGCCGTGGACGGGACCCCTCTCAGGGCCCTGGTAAACGCTTTCGGAGTAGGAGGGACGAACGCCTGCCTGATCCTGGAAGAGGCACCGCCACCTGAACCGGTCAAAGCTGATCTTCCCTGCGACCTGCTGCTGGTCTCGGGCCGGAGCTCAAATGCCGTATCGGAAGCCCAGCGTGCGATCAGGGCTTTCCTTGAGTCGGATCCCGCAGCCGACCCTCATGCAATTGCCTTCACCTCACGTTATGGCCGCCATCATTTTCTCAACCGGGCAGCCATCCCTTTCAGGAGCAGGGAAGAATTGATTTCACAACTGGGGAGCCGCGTACCTGTCCCCATTAAAAATGACAGCCGCAAGCCTGTCGTCTTTATGTTCCCAGGCCAGGGGAACCAGTATATCCGCATGGGCCTGCCCCTGTATGAGTCCAATGAGGTCTTCAGAAACACCATTGACCAGTGCTCAGAGATCCTTAAGCAGGAACTCGGGTTCGATATCCGCACGGTCTTGTTCCCGTCCCCCTCTGATGAGCTTGACGCGGCTCAAAGGATCAATGAAACCTGGATCACCCAGCCGGCCCTGTTCTTGGTAAGCTATGCCCAGGCGAAGCTGCTGATGTCGCTCGGTATAGAACCCGACATGCTCATCGGCCACAGCGTTGGGGAATATGTTGCCGCCGCGATCTCGGGAGTGTTTTCACTGCAGGATGCCCTGAAAGCCGTTGCCAGGAGGGGCAGGCTGATCCAGGACCTGCCCGGGGGTTCCATGCTGGCCGTCCTGCTGACCGAAGAACAGCTCAACCCCATTCTTCCCGAAGGCCTTGAAATAGCCGTTGTGAACAGCCCGGGATTATGCGTAGCCTCAGGGCCTGCCGAACTCATCGACCGTTTTTCGGAAGAGCTGAACAAAACCAGGACATTCAATAAAAAAATCCCTACCTCCCACGCCTTTCATTCAGCCATGATGGATCCCGTGCTGCCGGTGTTTGCTGAGTTTTTCAAACAGGTGAAGCTTTCGCCCCCGACCATCCCCATCGCTTCTACGGTGACCGGCCAGTGGATGGAGCCGGAACAGGCCACCAATCCCGATTTCTGGGTGAAGCATGTGAGGAAAACCGTCAGGTTCGGCAATGCCGCCAGGCTATGCCTGGAAGGCAAACCGGCTGTCTTCATTGAGTCGGGCCCGGGCCAGAGCCTTGAGTCGGCGGTCAAACGGCAACTCGCAAAAGAAACTGAACATGCCGTGTTAAGCACCATCCCGTCGGTTGACAACAAGGCCGACGGCCTCCTCTTCCAGTATGCCGCCATCGGGCAGGTATGGGCCTCGGGAGGACCATTAAGCTGGGAGCTCTTTGACAGGCGGGAAGGCCGGCTGGTTTCCTACCCTCTCTATCCTTATGAGCGCAAGCCATACATGATCGATTTCAGCAGGAAAGAAGGGGCAAAAATCAAATCGGAAAACAAAAAGAAGCCCGACCCTGGGCATTGGTTCTATATACCGGGATGGAAACGTACTGCCCCCGCCGGCCTCATCCCGTCCAACGGGATGGCCGATCACCGGGCAGACCGGGAGAAGGCTTGCTGGCTGCTGTTTGTTGATACAGGGGACTTATGCAATGAAGTTGCGGCTCAGCTCATAAAGGCAGGTGAAAAGATTTTTTACGTGAACAGGGGTGCCGCCTTTGAGAGGAAAGGAAATGTTTTCACAATCGATGCCGCGTTGCCGGAACATTATTCCCGCCTGGTATCAGGATTGAAGTCAGAGGGACTTGAGCCATTACATATCGTCCATGCCTGGAGTTACGGGCAGGCGCCGGGTGAAGGGCATCTTCAGCCGGAACAGTCCGGGAAGATCGCCCTTGATCATTTTTACGGCCCCATGTACCTGGAGCAGGCCCTCATCGGTGGCGGACTTGTCAAGGATGTGTTCCTTCTGTTCGTTACAAGCCATCTTTATGATGTAACAGGTGAAGATGTCGTTGCCCCTGAAAAGGCCCTTCTTGCAGGACCCGCGAAGGTCATAGGGCAGGAGCACCCGGGCATCATCAGCAGGCTGGCCGACCTCCCTCCCCCGGGCGGCAGGGAAAGCACTGCAGAACTAGCCAAAGCCGTGATAGACGAATGCCGGCTCCCGGCCGATGAAACCATCGTCGCATACAGGAACGGGATCAGGTGGACTGAAGACTACTGTATGTTCACTCCTCCGGAAGAAGGGAAGGCGGGGATGAACCTCGCTGAAAACGGGGTTTACCTGGTTACAGGCGGTGTGAGCGGAGTCGGGATGGAACTTGCAAAATATATCGCAGGTACTGTGAAGTGCACCCTGGTGCTCACCCACCGTTCACCGCTCCCTCCAAGGAGCATGTGGGAGAAGATATCAGGCTCCGATGCTGATGATACCACCTCGGCAAGGATAAGGAACATACTGGCACTGGAATCCCAGGGCGCAAACGTAGTCCTGGGTTGCTTCGATGCAGCTGATGAAAAGTCAAGCAGGGCGCTTGTAGAGGAAGTTGAAAAAAAATACGGAGCCGTAAAAGGGGTCCTTCATTCGGCAGGCATGCCGGGGGCGGGGGTTATCGCATTAAAGGATAAGGAACAGGCCGACCTTGTATTGAAATCAAAACTGGATGGAACTCTCATCCTTCATGATATCTTCAGGAAGAGGAAACTGGATTTCTTTTTCCTGTTTTCTTCCGTATCGGCTATTTTCGGGGAAGCCGCAAGAATAGATTACACTGCAGCCAACTCCTTCATGGATTCCTTTGCCCAATACAGGAAAAAGAAAAACGGCGACGGTACCGTCTCCATCAACTGGGGGCAATGGGGTGTGATCGGTATGGCCGCCAACTGGGAAAAGGTGAAGGCTGAGAAGAAACAGCAGCTTCAATCGGGCATAGGCTTTTCCTCCAAAGAACCAAGGAACGGGATAAGGATTGAGTTCCAGTCGGAAGAAAACGGGCAGGAAACCTGGAAGGTAGATCTTAACCCGGAAACGGACTGGGTGCTTGGTTCGCACCGTTTATCGGGGAAGCCTGCCTTCATTGGGATCTCCACTCTAGAGATCCTTCACCTTTACTGTAAAGCAAAACTCCCTTCGGCACACGTGGAGATACCGACTCTGTCGTTTGTCACCCCGCTGATCTATGAACCCGGTGTGAAACGAAAGATACGCCTCCTTGTAAAGCCTTCGGGCGATGCACTTGCCTTCAGGATCAGCAGTACGGAAGATAAGATTAAACAGGGCCGTGAGATGTGGATGGACCATGTGAAAGGTGAATTCCTGCTCTCGACTGAACTGCCATCCGCAGTCCTTGATATAAATGAACTTAAAGCAAGGATAGGTTTGCAGAAAGACGAAGGCTCCCATTTCCTAGAATTGATCGATGACGAAGGCAGGCCGGTACTGAAGTACGACGAGCGATGGGACTGTAAAAGGAACAATTATCATAACGGGAAAGAATTCCTTATCGAGATCGGGCTCAGGGAGGAGTTTCACCACGACCTGGAACATTTCTCCTTTCACCCGGCTATGATAGATGTAGCCACCTCCTGCGCAATTCCCCTGGTCAATCCGGCACTTTCCCTCCCATTCTCCTACCGCGACATCAGGGCTTACCGCCCGTTGCCGGCTCATTTCTGGTGCCATTCGGTACTCGATGGGAACTGGAAAAAAGAAGATGAGGAAATGAAATTCCGCATCGGGCTGTACGATACTGAAGGAAGACTGCTGGCATCCATTGCACAGGTCTCCTTCAAACTGCTTGTGAAGAATGCCGGAAAGGCAAGCCAGGAAACCAGACCTGAAAATGAAACCAGGCCTCCGGCCGATCTCAGCGCTTATGCAGGCAAGAACGACATACTTCCTGAAGAAGGGGTGGAGGTGTTCAGGCGCCTTCTTGCCTTTACCGGCTTCCCCCAGGTTGTGATCAACACCACCGACCTGGTCCAGGACATCCTCGAAGAAAGGCCTTCATACAAAAAGAAAGAAAAAAAGGAAAAAGAAGAAGTGAAACAGGAAAGCGGCTCCACTTATGAACGCCCGCAGCTTTCCACTCCATACGAGGCGCCTTCCAATGAAGTGGAGACGGCGGTTTCCGCCATCTGGCAGGGGATACTCGGCATTGACAAGATCGGTGTCAATGACACTTTCATGGAACTCGGGGGCAATTCGCTCCTGGCCATTCAGACCATTTCCAATGTCGCCGATGAATTCGACCTGGAACTTCAGCCGGCCGTGTTTTTCGAAAACCCCACGGTCAGGGGGCTTTCAAACAGGATAGTGGAGATGATCATTGCCATGAAAGGCGCCGACGAACTAGAAGCCATGTTAAACGACATTGAAAATGAATCATGACGATCTACTGAAAAAGATTGCCGGGCTGAGCCCGGTCCAGAAGGAAGCCCTGCTGAAAAAGCTGGGGATTTCTTCAATTAAATCCTCTGCGGATGAGGGAGCGGGTGAGAAGGAAAAGCTTCCCGGCTGTGCTTGTTTTGCCTGCGATTTCGGATTGCCCGGATCGCTGAACATCAGTTTCAGGGAAGCCGCAACCGGGCCCCCGCCTCCGGGTTATGTCCAGGTTAAAGCAAAGGCCGCCAGCCTGAACTACCGCGACCTGATGATCGCCATGGGGCATTACCCCGCTGCTCCGGGCGTGCCATCCAACATGGGTTCCGATTTTGCCGGGATTGTAACGTCAGTGGGGGAAGGAGTAAGTGAGTTCAGGGAGGGGGACGAGGTGATCGCCCTTTCGGCAGGAACATTCCTGGAAGGGGCGGTTCAGCCGGGCAGCCATTTTATAAACGTGTTCAATGTAAACCGTCTGCAGCTGGCTCCCAAGCCGAAAACCCTGGATTTTGAGCAGGCGGCAGCGATCCCCACGGTATATCTCACGGCTTTTTCGGCCTTGCTCAGGCTTGGTCGTCTCAGCGAAAATGAAACCGTTTTGATCCATACCGCCACCGGGGGCGTTGGATTGGCAGCACTGGGGATTGCCCGCTGGAAAAAAGCAGTGGTCTATGCGACGGCAGGCACCCCCGAAAAAAGGGATTTTCTTAAAAGCAAAGGGATTGCCGAACCCATGGATTCCCGTTCTGAAGCTTTTGCCGGCAGGATCATGGAACTTACAGGGGGCCGGGGAGTGGATATTGTCATGAACACCCTCTCGGGAAATGCCATGATGAAAGGCCTTGAAATACTTTCACCATTCGGGCGCTTCATCCAGATCGATAAAAAAGATATTGCTATGAACACCCCCCTGCCCATGGGCTTGTTCAGGAAGGGGATAACGTTCAGCGCACTTGACATATCCCTTTATCTTCTGCAACCCGCCATGCTCAGGGAGCAGATGCAGGAGATCATTACGCTGCACGATGAGAAAATATTCGAACCGCTGCCGCTTCAGGCATGGCCCGTAAGCCGACTGAAAGAGGCTCTAACCGTAATGTCGCGTTCGAAACATATCGGTAAACTCATACTTACCTATCCTTAGGATAAAGCCATGGCGAACGACGAACGCCCCTTGAACGAACGCCTCTCAGGTCTGAGCCCTGCACAGCTCAAAGCTCTGCTCAGGAAAGGTATTGAGGGCTCCGCCCCAAGGCCCGGAAAGCCCGGGCTTATGCCGCGCATGCCCGGGGGCACATACCCTCTCTCAAAAGCCCAGGAGAGGATGTGGTTCCTGAACATGCTCTCGGGAGGAGAGGCAATTTACAATAACCCTGCTGCCTTGCGTGTCAAAGGCTTATCCCCCCTGAATATTTCCACCCTCACCGCCAGCCTTGAAATGCTGATGGCCAGGCACGAAATCCTCAGGACCACCTTCATGATTGAAAACGGTTCACCGGTCCAGGTTATCCACCCCGAAGGCAAAGCCTTCATCCGGTACGTCGATCTTCGCGGGATGCCATCCGCAGAAAGGGAAAAAAAGGCAACGGAAGAAGCGCTTGCACACGGAAAAACATTCATCCCCCTCGACAGCCTGCCGCTGTTGCGTTTTACTGTGCTGCATCTGCAGGACCTTGAATACATGCTGCTCATCAACCCCCACCACATCATTTCCGACGGATGGTCGAACGCCCTGTTCGCGAAGGAACTCAGCATGACCTATGCCAGCCTTGAATCCGGTGAAGCACCACCCTTTCCCGTGCCGGAATACCAATACGTCGATTTTGTAAAATGGGAGAAGGAATGGATGGCCTCCGAAGCAAGCAGGGGGCAGATGGATTTCTGGAAGGCCCAGCTGGCCGGCCTGCCGGAGCCTCTGAAGCTTCCCCTTGATTTTCCCCGCCCCCCGGTCATGAGCTACAGGGGAAACAGGGAGTTCAGCCTCATCGGCAGCGTGGAAGCCGACCTGCTCAGGAATTTCTGCCAAAAGAACAATATCACGATGTTTCACCTGCTTTTCGGGGCCTTCTCATTGCTGATGTCAAAATACAGCGGACAAGATGATATCATCGTGGGCATGCCCGTGGCCAGGCGAAACCAGCTCTGGTTCCAGAATACCATGGGCCTGTTCATCAACACCCTTCCGCTGAGGGTCAGGATAGATGAAACCATCCCTGCAATGGAATTCCTGCAATACATCAAATCCTATTCCCAGCAGGCCATGCTGAGGCAGGAGCTTCCCTTTGAGAAGCTGATCGAAGAAGTTAACCCTGACCGCAACCTGGGCAGCAACCCGGTGTTCCAGGTCCATTTCGTCTACCAGAACATCCCTTCCCTATACAGTGTGAAGGGGATGGAGGTTAAGCCTGAGAATATCGACTATTCCTTCTCGAAGTTTGACCTGAACTTCTGGGTCGAGGAGGCCAACCGGGAATTGATACTGTCGGCTACATATCCTTCCGACATTTTCCTGCCGGAGACCGTATCGCAGATCATAAGCAATTACTGGCGGCTGCTTGGATCCATTACTTCCGCCCCGGGAGAATGCTGCGGGAAGCTAAGTGTTTTCCACGAAGACCAGCTTTCGTCCTTTGAAGGCCCGCACAGGGATTTCGGCTTCAGCGGGGGCAATCCCTGGCTCACGGCTTTTGATTCATGCGTAAAGAAATTCCCGGGGAATATGGCTGTAAGGGATGTTTCAGGATCCCTGACCTATGCCGGGCTTGATGAGGAATCCGGTCTTCTGGCCCATCAGCTCAGGGAAGCAGGTGTAAGGAAGGGTGACCTTTTAGGGCTGCTCATGCCCCGAGACCTTTCCCTGGTGACAGCCATCATCTCCATATTCAAATGCGGGGCTGCCTACGTCCCCATGGATTCCGCATTTCCGGCTGAAAGGCTGGAATTCATGGCAAGGGACGCGGGTTTAAAAGGGATACTGAAGAAGGATGGTTTCAAGCGGCGTAAATATCTTCCGGAAACACGGGCCATCCTGCGCCCTGATGACCTGGCTTATCTCATTTATACTTCGGGCACCACGGGGGTCCCTAAAGGCGTTTGCGTGGGCAATGAACAGCTCTATAATTACTCCATGGCGGTATGGGAAAGAATGAAACTCGGTCCGGGAGATTCCTGCGCCACCATTTCTTCCATCGCCTTCGACCTGGGCAACACTTCCATTTTCCCGCCCCTGCTTCATGGAGCCGGGGTCGTGGTAGTGCCCGAAGAATATTCCACTGATGCTTCCCTGCTTGCAGGCTGGTTTGCAGTACATCCCGTCGACTGCCTCAAGATCGTTCCTTCTCATCTTTTAAGTTTGCTTTCTTCATTGAAGGCGGATTCCATCCTCCCGAAAAAACTTCTGGTTACCGGCGGTGAGAAATGCACAGATTCTCTTGCCGCCAGGGTAAGGTCCCTTTCTCCGGCACTGAGGATCATCAACCATTACGGCCCCACCGAGGCAACCGTGGGAGCACTTACCTGGGAGCTGCCTTCCGGGACTGCGCCTGCATCTCCGGCAAACAGGGATGCTTTCCCCATAGGCTTTCCACTACCCAATACCAGGGTATATATCACAGACCGCGGGATGAACCTTCTTCCCAAAGGAGCGGAAGGGGAGATCATACTGGGAGGCAGGCAGATCGCATACGGTTACCTTGACCGGCCGGATCTGAGCCGCGAGAAATTTACCGAAGACCCACGGCACCCGGGGGAGACGCTGTACCATACGGGCGACCTCGGGAAGATGGCCGGTGACGGATCTGTCATATTCCTCGGAAGGAAAGACGACCAGGTCAAAGTAAGAGGCTACAGGGTTGAAATGAGGGAGGTGGAGCAAACGATGGAACAGCATCCTTCAATCAGCAGGGCGGTCGTTGTTTTGACTGACGGACAGGACCTGCTGAGCACCCTGAATGCTGCGGTCATACTTGCGGATGATGTTTCTTTTGACGAATCCGCCTACCGGAACTGGCTGGCACAGCGGCTGCCGTCATACATGATTACTTCTTCGATATGTGTGGTCGGAAGCCTGCCCCTTACCCCGAACGGGAAGACCGACCTGAAGCAGCTCAGGGCCTTGTTCAGGGGGGAAGCCGGTAGCGGATCCGCATCCAAGGCTCCAAGGGATATCACCGAACTAAAGCTGCTGCAGATATTCGGAGAAGTGCTGGGAAAGGGTTCTTTCGGGATCACCGATTCTTTCTTCGACCTGGGGGGGCATTCACTGCTTGCCATCCGTTTGTTTTCGGGAATAGAAAAGGAATTCGGGATCCATCTACCTCTTGCCGCCCTGTTCAGCAGGAGCAGCGTCAAAGCCCTGGCGGAGGCTGTCAGGAACGAGGGATTTACCTTGAAGGAAAGTTCGCTGGTAAACATCAGGCCGGGGGAGGGAGTGAAAAAACTGTACCTCGTGCATCCTGCGGGGGGCAATGTGCTTTGTTATTTTGAGCTGGCGAAGCAGCTCCCCGCATGGATCTCCGTTTACGGTTTGCAGGCCTCGGGACTCGCAGGAAAGACCGTCGACAGCGTGTCGGACATGGCACGTATATACCTGGAAGAAATTGGGCAGGGCGTCGAAGCAGCTGACATGATTTTCGGGGGCTGGTCCATGGGGGCGCTGGTTGCCTTTGAAATGGCCAGGCAGGTGAAACAGAACACAGGCATCAGCCCAGGCCTGATGATCATCGACCAGCTTGCTCCTTCAGATACGGCGGGCTCCATTCCAATGGAAAAAGCCGATCCGGTCAGCAGGATGCTCGCCTTTGCCGGGAAAGTAGCCCACCTGGTCGGCAAGCCCCTTGGAATCACTGAAGCCGACCTGAGAGGTAAAGATCCTGTGGAGCAATCCGGGGTGTTTCTTGATGTCTTCATCCGGGTTGGCCTGGTCCCGGAAGACATGAAAGTAAGCCAGTTCCACGGTTACCTGGATACCATGATCCACCATAATGAGATAACATCCGAATGCAGGCCCGGTATTTTCGAAGGGCCGGCTCTCCTGCTCAGGGCCATATACAGCCTCGAGCTGCCGGGCACTTCCAGTGATCATACAGTACGCGCCCCCGACCTGGGCTGGGGGAGATACATACCCGGGAACCTCCTTGTCAGGAACATCCCCGGGAATCATGTTTCGGTAATGGCCCGGCCCTGGGTAAAGGCAGTGGCCGGTTGCCTTGAAGAATGGTTGGGAACGGAGAACGGACATCCGCAAACAAAAACAGGATAATGAAATTGCCGCACGGTTCCTTCCTTTCATCGGCCCGTATCGGGACCAGTGATGAACTGCAGTTTGCAGGGATGGCAATTTTGCCCATCATGCAGGGCATGCCGGCAGGCGAGGAATTGACCGAACTCCTTCACACTGAGGAAAAGGAAAGGGCTGCCGCTTTCGCCTCGGAATCGCGCAGGACTTCCTTTATTTACGGCAGGATAGCGGCAAAGCTGGCTATTCTGGAGGTATTCCCCGAAGCTGTTGCTCAGGAGATCAATATAGTGAACGGCGCTATAGGAGAGCCTGTCATTGAATGGCCCGGGCATGAATATTCCGTTTCGATTTCTCATTCAGAACATCATAGTGCCGGCCTGGTGTTTCCCACCGGCTTGCTGATGGGGATCGACATTGAAACGCCGGAAGAAAAGAACCGCAGCATAATACCATCCATCTTAAGCCCGGATGAAATGGAACTGGTAAAAGCTGCTAATAATTCGATTGAGTTCCTGCATCTGCTCTGGACGGCAAAAGAGGCAGCCGGAAAGGCAAACGGGTTTGGATTCAGGCTCCCGGCAGAGAAGTATGAAATTGAAACTGAAGTTTCAGTTAACCACGATGGCATTCGCTATTTTCTGAGCCGTTTCAAACATTTAAACGGAGTGGATGCCATTACACGAAATCTCGGCGGGGCTGTTCTGTCGGTTGCTTTTCCAACTGGGCACTATTTCCAGGATCAGGTTATAAGGCTTTTAAGTATGCAACCAATGGAAAAGGACCCGGTTTTTTAACCATTAAAAGGAATGTCTATGAAACTGGAAGATTTGATTAAACCGGCTTCCTCCTGCGACAGTGCGGGCATTATGCCATTACTCTTTGTAGGGCACGGCAGCCCGATGAATGCGATAGAGGACAATGTCTTCTCCCGGAAGTGGACCGAAATCGGCAAAACGCTTCCAAAGCCTAAAGCGATTTTATCCGTTTCGGCTCATTGGGAGACGAAAGGGGTGCATGTAACAGCTATGAAACATCCGAAAACCATCCATGATTTTGGGGGATTTCCAAAGGAATTATATGAAGTTGAGTATCCTGCGGAAGGAAGCCCGGAGCTGGCTTCCGAAACCGCGGATCTTCTTCGCCCTGCAGAGGTGTTGTCCGACCAAAACTGGGGGCTTGACCATGGCAGCTGGAGTGTGCTTAAACGGATGTACCCCATGGCCGATGTCCCGGTATTCCAGCTGAGCCTGGATTATTCGCGTTCCCCTGAATCGCACTACCTGCTTGCAAAGGAACTGGCGCCCCTTCGCGAAAAAGGGGTGCTGATCCTCGGAAGCGGGAACCTGGTGCATAACCTCAGGATGGTTGCATGGGACAAGCTAAACGAACCAGGGTATGGTTACGACTGGGCGCTGGAGGCCGATGGGAAAATGAAACAACTTATTCTTGCAGGCAACCATAAGGCCCTGATCGATTTTCGTTCACAGGGCAGGGCTTTCGATCTGGCCATCCCAACTCCGGAACATTTTCTACCCCTGCTGTATATCCTGGGGCTGAAGAAAGATCATGAGCAGATCGAATTCTTCAATGAGCAGGCAGTTGCAGGTTCGCTAACCATGACCTCGCTGAGGATAGGCTGAACCTGGGGTCCAGGTCAATTTCCTCCCAACCCGATACCCCACCCGGCCCTCCCGTCATATTAATCTTTGAATATCTGCTGATTTGCATTGTAATTGCTCATTCCCTTCAGCCGAGCTCAACAAATGGATATATGGATTGTTTTTGGAACACTAAGCCAGTGCGGCTCCCAGAAGGAAAAAACCTGCCAAGAGTTTCATCGTTTTCATGGATCCGGGATTTGTTAACCCAAAGAGAATACAATAAAGGGGAGTGATGAAATGTCTCATTTAAGGGCCCTGAATTTTTCCGTTAAGATTTTTTATGGCCAATATATATTTTTCGGATTTCCTTGTTAATCCTTTCACAATATTTTAAATTTGGAAGTATTATATTCATGTCTTCGCCCCGAAGCAGGCTTGCTTGGTAAAAGTGTTCATTCAAGAATACTGATCACGGACCAGGACCACTTATAATATACTAACTCATTTTTACAATGAAAAAAGTTTGCAATGACTTGGTAAGGCGAATGATCGCGGCCTCGGTTGTTTTTTTCAGCCTGGCCCTGTGCTCCCAGGCCCAGCAGGGAACCTATGCATTAAAATGTAACGGAGGATACCCTGACGGCCCATATGTTGATCTCCCCGACATGACACTTGGAGGCGATCTTACCATTGAAGCCTGGGTGTGTTTGAAGAGTAATCCCAGTTGGGGAAGAATTATTGAATTTGCTTCCTCCTGGAGTGAGAGGTCCGACAATATTGTTTTTGGATTTGAAGGGGGCTCGAGCCAGCTGTTTTATGAAACCAATGAGGGGGGTGGTGCAATAGGTTTTATTGATGCTTATGCAATACCCGTAAATCAATGGTTCCATGTTGCTGTTGTACAATCGGGGAATACGGCCACCTTGTATTATAATGGCACGGTGGTAAATTCGCAGGCACAAACACCGGCCGAGACCAGGAGCAGGGATGATGTCTGGATCGGAAGAGGCCATTTCTGGGCCTGGGGTGACTGTTCTTTTGACGGGATGATGGATGAACTGCGAGTGTGGAATGTAGCCCGCACCGGGGCCCAGATCAAGGAGAATATGTACAAGGAGATCCCTGCCCAGAGCGGGTTGCTTGCTTATTATAAAATGAGCGATGGCAACGGAACTTCTCTTACCGACAACAGCGATCATGGTTATACCGGAACTTTGACAAACGGACCGGAATGGACAGCTTCAGGCTGCTTCTCAGGACCCGGGAATGCATTGAATTTTCAAGGCTCGGGCGATTATGTAGATCTCGGTGATGTGCTCGAAAATTTTACCAGCTGTACAACCGAAGCCTGGGTTTACTGGAGAGGCCCGGTTGAAGCCTTTTCGGAAATCTGCTCCAAGGAACTTGTCAATTCCTTCTCAATCATTGATCTCGGCGGCGGGGACTGCAGGATGCATTGCAATTTTGGTAACGGTTCAACCTGGGGGAGCCCTGTTAATTCCACTACGCCTGTTCCAACGAATCAATGGGTGCATCTGGCCGCAACCCGTGACGGTTCAGGAAACGTAAGGATGTATGTAAACGGTATCAAAGATGCTTCAACCGGGACAAACTCTGCAAGCGGAGGAAATGCAAATAATCGCGGAATCGGAGGCAAACCCTTCGGGTCAGGCATTCAGGGACCCTTTAACGGACTGATTGATGAGGTACGTATATGGAATACGGTAAGAACCGCAGATCAAATCAGGGAAGACATGATGCACACACTTTCCGGGAATGAATCAGGGTTACTGGCATATTACAGGATGGATTACGGTGACGGAGACATTCTTTATGACAACAGCGTCAATTCATTGAACGGAACCCTGGCGAATATGGATTTTTCATCCTGCTGGTACAGTTCATGGGCCTTTACTACATGGATCGGAGGCGAAAGCAACGATTGGAATGATACACGCAACTGGAGCGGATCCCACATCTTCGGGGGTCCTCCGGGTTCTTGGGAAAGCGCGGGCCTGTATAAATGGACAGATATTGGCAATGATGCCGTCTTTACCGACCCGGTTTCTCTTATCTCATTGTTAATTTCCTCATCTTCTGACCCAGCCCTGGGTAACATCTTCTCAGTTTCATCTTCTGCTATACTGGAAAAGGATTTTACCCTTGCAGGAGGAAATAATTTGAACTCCGCAGGATCGCTTGAGATCGGGAGTGGAAAAACACTTACCATCCCGTATGACGGACAACTTACAGTGAGCACTACCCTTGAAAATAACGGGATACTTACCATCCAGAGCAATATCTGGGGAACGGGTTCGCTGATCCATAATACCGATAACGTAAATGCCACCATCCAGCGTTACATTACCGGCAGTACAAGCCTCTCGGCCATGACTTACCACCTGGTATCGGTACCCCTTACGCAGGCTTCCTTACCCACCAGCAATCTTTTCCTGGGCTCTTACCTGTATTATTTTGACGAGACCCAGAATTCTGCCGATAACGGCTGGGTGAATATGGGGACTTCCACTACCAATCCGCTTACTGTGAGCAGGGGATATATGGTTTACTATCCAGTCGGAAGCAGCACTACCTATTCGTTCACCGGCCCAATGAACAACGGCCCGTTCACGGCAACAAGCTCTTATACCAGCACAGCGGCTTCAGGGAATAAAGGCTTTAACCTGGTTCCTAATCCCTATCCCTCAGCCATCGACTGGAACGCTGGTGGATGGACAAAGACAAACATCGACAATGCTGTCTACATATGGAACCCGGCCGTGAGCACCTCAAATTATGCAGCTTATGTGAATGGCACAGGTACCAATGGGGGCAGCCAGTATATCTCACCCTCACAGGCTTTCTTTGTCCATGCTAATGCCTCATCCCCTGTTTTATCCATGGATAATAACGTAAGGGTCCATAATACGGTTTCATTTCTTAAACAAGATTCTATACTCCCCGACCTGCTGAAGATCCATGCTGATGCAGGAGGCGCTGGTGATGAAATTGTAGTTCGGTTTGCTGATGGCGCAACCACCGGCTTCGACTCACAGTGGGATGCATACAAGATGGGCGGAGGGACTAATGCTCCCCAGCTTAGTTCTGTGACTGCGGATAACATTAACCTGGCCATCAACAGCCTCCCGCTTAGTGCAGGAGAAGTCGTTGTCCCACTGCACTTCTCTTTCAGTGCTGCTGCCGATGTGACCTTCACTGCCGGCGGCATTGATTCTTTCAAGCCAGGCACAACAATTTATCTTGAAGACAAGGCCCTGGCCAAAATGGTTGACCTCAGGCAGGAGACGGTATATACCTTCAGCTACCAGGCGGGAAGCGCTTCTGACCAATTTAACCTGCACTTTAACGGGGTCATAGGAATCAGTGAAAACAGTACCCCGGTCAGCGACAGGGCCTTTATCAGCAACGGCAGGATCTACCTTGATATCCCTTCAATGAAGGATAAGCCTGCCACGATCACACTGTATAATACCCTGGGACAGGTTATCCGCATTCAACAGCAAATGATCAGGGGCATCAGCTGCATAGAAGCACCGCAAACAGCGGGTGTCTATATTGTTCAGGTTGCTTCAGCGAACCAGGGTTTCGTTGCCAAAGTCCTTAACAACTAATATTTTGCATGGATTTTGATTTTATTTTCATCCTGAATTTTTTTAATCTAACAAACTGCTACAGGACGAGGCAGTTAGCCATGAAAAACAAATTCGACAAAAAAAATCCTGATCCTTTCATTAGGGTTTACCCTAACACATTTATAGACCTACCCGACACCATTTTCAGAGTTTACCCCCTAGTAATTCAGAATTTATCAAGTTACATTTGTTATTGGGGTAAAAGCTTTTAATTCCTCCTTTTAATTGATCCTTTAACCCTGGTGGCAAGCGCATCATTTACCCAAAGCGTAAGCAAAAACATGATATACATCCCGGTAAATATTGGTTGATAATTGATGTGTAAGGCCTTTCGAACTCGGGCCATTTAAATTCAGCAAATATGAAACAAAGAATTTTATTCGTTCTGCTCTTCGTACTAAGCATGAACATAGCGTTAAACGCCCAAACGAAAAACACTAATGCAACTAAAACCGTTGGCCCCAGCGGGGCTGACTATACCACTCTGCAACTGGCATTCGCCGCCATTAACAACGGGCTGATTACAGGAGCCATCACTCTGCAAATCACCGGCAGCATTACAGATAACAATACAGCTGTACTGAATGCCAGCGTTTCAGGAAGTGCCAGCTATGCTTCGGTTAGCATTTACCCAACTGTTAGTGGAGTGACTTTGAGCGGGAGCTATGGAGGCCCACTTATCGATCTAAACGGAGCCGATAATGTTACCATTGATGGGAGGGTGAATGCCACAGGGCTTACTAACGATATGACCATCAGCAATACAAGATTCAGCGATGACAATCAATCTACCATTAGGTTCACAAACGACGCCACATACAATACTGTGAAATATTGTGTGATCAAGGGATCCGCTTACCGCGAGGCCCAAGGCATTCTGATCTTCAGTAATACTGCCACTTCTACAGGGAACAGCAATAATACCATTGATCATAATGAAATTACAAATAATGGCGGATACAGGCCACTTAATACAATAAGTTCTACCGGAAACTCCAGTTACCCGAATAGTTCTAATACTATCAGTAACAACAATATTCATGATGTGTTGAATGCTAACATTTCTCATGCATTCATAATAAAATTGGGGATTGGAGGAGATGGAGGTCAAAGCTATAATAACGCATGGACAATATCGGGCAACAGCTTCTATGATACTCAGGATTACACAATAACAACTGCCAATAATATACGAATAATATATATATATGCAGACGGTGGCAACCATTTTATTATTTCGAACAACTATTTTGGCGGTAGTGCCCCTTTATGCGGGGGTACTTGGAATAAAACCTCAGGAGGCAATACCTTCTCTCTAATGGAATTCAGGGTGGGGACTTCAACTGCCAGCGAAATTCAGGGGAATACGATAAAAAATATCAATTTTAGGAACACCAATAATTATATATGGTGGGGAATGAACATGCAGAGAGGGAAAATCAATATAGGAACCACTGCAGGTAATTGCTACGGCGCTTCTGACGGAACAGGTTCTGTTATTTTTACAGCCAATGGCAACTCGTCATTTTACGCAATGTACTTTCAATCCTCGGATGTCAATGTCCAGAACAACATCATCGGTTCAATAAACACTGCTAATACATCTTCCACCAATGCAACAAATTTTTACGGGATCTACTTTGCTTCCAATGTTAATACCTGCTCTCTGAGCAACAATACTGTTGGTAGTATTTCTACAGCCAACAGTATCAATGCAACCTCTCTTTCAACCACGGATGCCCAGAAGGTATGGGGGATTGCAAGCTGTCCTGGGAATACCGGAACTGTTAATGTAATTAACAATACGATTGCCAACCTCACCAACGGAACGACTAACAGCACTACGACAGTATACGGGCAGATTTATGGAATCTTTATAAATCTGCCTGCCGCGACAGTTTCGGGCAACCTGATACACCATCTTACCATTGCTAACGCTAATGCTGCCAGTAATTGTGATCCCGGTAATTTGAACAATACTTACATTTCAGCAGCCGGAATAGCTTTTGTCACTAACTACAATTCCTCACATACAATTTCAGGAAACACAATTTATAATATATCCAATTCTTATTCTTCCTTTACAGGACATGTTGCGGGGATTTACTTTTATGGACAATCAACCGCGAGCTCGGTGTCCGGTAACCTGATCTATGATTTAAGTGTTCACTCAAGTAGCACCTCTGCAACCATCCATGGAATCAAGATCGCTTATGGTCAGGCAACTTTTTCCAATAACATTATTGTTCTAGGAGGAAACACGACGACAAATCTTTACGGAATATATGACGGAAATACATCCGGAACCAGTAATATTTATTTTAATTCCGTGTATCTCAAAGGATCTCCCACTTCAGGATCTTTGAACAGCGCAGGATTATACAATTCAACCACGGCGGATACAAGAAATTACAGAAATAATATATTCTTCAACGCACGTTCCAACAGCGGGGCTTCTGGAAAGCATTATTCAATGTACATTCTTAACACAGGAGGAGGCCTCACCTGCGATTACAATGATTACTATGTTAGCGGGACAGGAGGAACACTTGGATATTATGGAGGTGATAAGACTTCAGTCCCAATCGTGACCGGAGTTACAGGTAACGATGCTCACAGCCAGAACCTGGATCCTTCTTTTGCCAATGCCGGGGGGGCAAATGCAGGTGATTATATTCCTTCTACCTCCCTGCCGGGAGCAACGGCAACGGGTGTTACTACCGATTACGGAGGAGGCACACGTTCAGCTGACTCTCCCGAAATGGGAGCCTGGGAAAAGAACAACACACTTCAGTGGACAGGAGCCACTTCTACAGACTGGTCTGTTGCCGGCAACTGGGACCTGGGTTCTGTACCTCTTTCTTCATCTAACGTAACTATTCCCTCAGCTCCTTTCAGGCAGCCCCATATTACACAAGCAATTGCAAGTCCGGCCACCTGTAATAATCTCACAATACAATCCGGGGCAGTTTTGAC
>Ga0194053_10000369_pt1 | contig 34974 bp, 25 predicted proteins | sample SepL228m_MetaG_FD_161684 | JGI IMG/M metagenome (GOLD analysis project Ga0194053, IMG submission 161684) | Anoxic zone freshwater microbial communities from boreal shield lake in IISD Experimental Lakes Area, Ontario, Canada - Sep2016-L227-8m | ecosystem: Environmental > Aquatic > Freshwater >... | reverse complement strand
TTTATAGATCTCCTTGATCGAAGCCGATTCACGAAGCAATTGCTGGTAATCAAGCTCAAAATCCATAGCTGTTGCAAATTCTATGGATAACTCCTTCATGTCGAGAAAATCCTTATCTCTTATTACAGGGGTGATCAGCCATGGGCCATAATTTGGAGTGCTCATTATTCCTTTATTAAAAGATTGATAGCTTGCTTTCTCTGTAAAATCCAGATTTTGAATTTTCTGCTAATTTATCCCTGCAGCAAAGTGATTGCAAGCTCAAAAAGGTAAGTGTTTGGGAATTATTCGTAAGTGTAGATGAAAATCGGGGAAACTGGATAACTGGATAGCTGGATCGTTGGATAGCTGGATAGCTGGATCAGGTGATCCTGCGCCTGAATTCTGAGATGACAACTGCCGCGGCAACGGCAGCGTTGAGGGATTCGGCTTTACCATCGGCGGATGATCCGAATGAAGGAATAAACAGACGCTTTGTTACAAACTGAGTGAGTTTTTCAGAGATTCCATGGGCCTCGCTTCCAATAATGATTATCCCATTCTCACTCAATGGAACTGAATAAACGGGATCACCCTGCAGAAAAGTACCATAAATCGGGATACTGCCTTTCAATGTTTCAAGAATCCCCTGAAGATCAGTATAAACTACATTAACTCTTGCCACAGACCCCATGCTGGCCTGCACCACTTTGGGGTTGTATAATTCCACTCCATGTTCAGAACAAATGACGTTCCTGATCCCGAACCAGTCGGCAATCCTCAACATGGTCCCGAAATTCCCGGGATCGCTGATGCTTTCAAGCATAAATGAGAGGACATTTTTCAAACCCGGGATTGCTTTCTCAACCGAATCTGTATCGGGAAATTCAATGACATCGCCATATCCCGTAGGGATTTTAACAACAGCAAGTACAGGGCTCGGACTCGTTAGTGACGTGATCCTGTCCATGTCTTGTGGCTCAGCCTCAAATACCGGAACATTATGTCGCCTGATCATCTCCAGGTTCCCGACGATCCACTGGCTCTCGGCGTATACCCCGGCAATTTCGTAAGGGCTTTCGATCAAATCGGCTACCAGGGTATTGCCCTCGGCAATAAACTCCTTATACTCATCCCTGTACTTCTTGATCTTCAGGGCATTGATGTGTTTAACCTGGCTATTTGAAAGCATAAAAAAATCCCGGGTGGTGATCCCGGGATAAAATTAGTAAATTTTTCAGCAGAACAGATACCCAGTAACCCAGTAACCCAGTTACCAAGTCACTAGTCACTATTCCGCAAACACCTCGAATTTGATCTCAACATGAAGGTCCTTGTGAAGGGTGACCTTTGCCTTGTAAACCCCGAGCTCTTTGATATGCTCATGGTCAACGTGGATCTTGCGGCGGTCAACATCGAAATTGAACTGGTCTTTCAAAGCCTGGGCAACCTGGAGGGCATTCACCGACCCGAAGATCTTTCCGCTCTCGGCAGCCTTGGCGCCTATCTTAACAGTTATATTGGCCAATGCCTTTGCAAGCTCTTCGGCGCTCTTGAAGATCTTCTCTTCCTTATGAGCCCTCTGCTTCATAGTCTCGGCAAGGATCTTTTTATTGGTCTCGGTTGCAGTGATTGCAAGACCTTTAGCGATTAAAAAATTACGTGCGTAACCGGGCTTTACATTCACCTTGTCATTCGCATATCCCAGATTGGGAACATCCTGTTTTAAAATAACTTCCATCGTTCTTCCCTCCTATTTTAACATGTCAGCAACGTAAGGTAATAAAGCCAGGTGGCGGGCACGTTTCACGGCCTGTGCCACTTTCCTCTGGTACTTGGTCGAGGTGCCGGTTATACGGCGGGGAAGGATTTTTCCCTGCTCATTGATGAACTTGAGCAGGAAGTCAGCATCCTTGTAATCGATATACTTGATACCGCTTTTCTTGAAACGGCAGTATTTCTTCTTCTTGGTATCTACCGCAATAGGGGTTAGATATTTTATTTCGCCTTGTTGTTGTGTAGCCATTTTTACTGATTTTTTAAATTATTCCTGAACTTCCTTTTCCTTCTTCTTGTCTCTTGATTTCGCACGTTTCTTCTCGCTGTAAGCAAGTGAATGCTTGTCGAGGACGATCGTAAGAAAACGAAGGATGCGTTCATCACGTTTAAAGGTTACTTCCCATTCGCGAATGATTGCGGGTTCTGCTTTGAATTCCATCAAATGATAAAAACCCGTGCTCTTTTTCTGAATGGGATAGGCGAGCTTCTTCAATCCCCAATGTTCCTCGTGAACGATCTCGGCCTTTTTACTGACGAGGAACTTCTGATACTTTTCTACCGTTTCCTTCATCTGTTCTTCAGATAAAACGGGAGTCATAATGAAAACGGTTTCGTACTGGTTTAACATTTCCTGTTGATTTTAATGAATTTAACTTGGTTTTATAAAACGGGCTGCAAAATTAAGAATAAGAAAGGAGATAACCAAACAGTCTGGAATTTAATTGCCTATCTTTGGAGTCCTTAAGTCCTGTATCCCCCATGTCTGATCCGGCAAAAGGAATTAATAGCAAATTCACCGGGAACCTTAATGTATCGGGATTCACCTTTGGCCTTACAGCCGTCATTCTGAGTATTTTATTCGTTCAGACCCGCTTCCTCGATGGAGACGGAACGGGCTGGAAAAGAATAATTACCAGCGACTGGGCAGGTTATTATGCATACCTGCCCTCATTTCTTATCTACGGTGATCCGCACTGGGAAAAATTCACTTCCGCCGAACGCAATGCATATGGATACAATGATTATAATCCTCAATACCTCATCCAAACCAAAGGACCGCCTGTAAATAAATACTTTGCGGGGGAAGCAATACTTCTACTCCCGTTTTTTCTTGCCGCTTTATTGTTTTCCTGGATCGCAGGAACCGGGATCAACGGGCTTTCATTTTTTTTCCAGCTTTTCACAGGCATAGGTTCGTTGTTTTATATCCTTGCAGGCTTGCATTACCTGAGAAAAATCCTCGGATTCTTCAAATTCAGGGAGATTACGGTCTCGTTTGTGATTATAGCCATGGCTTTCGGAACAAACCTGTTGTACTACTCCATGGAAAAGCCCGCCATGTCACATTTTTTTTCATTCTTTGCAATCATACTGTTTACCTGGACATTCATCCGGACCAACCACAAATTATCAGCGGCTTCCTCATGTTTGCTGGGTTTTCTGATCGGGATCATTTTTCTCCTGCGGCCGGTGAATGTGATACCGCTTCTTGCATTCCCCCTCTTCCTGAAGCATCAGCCAGGCCCTGTTTTACAAAAATTCAAGGTATTCCTTGACCCGGTATTGATCCTGACCCTGGCTTTAACCCTTTCAATACAAATGATCCTGTGGTACCTTCAATCCAACCAGTGGATCATCCGTCCTTACCCTGATGAAGGCTTTAATTTTTTCCATCCGCGCATAACCGACTTCCTGTTTTCATACCGAAGAGGCTGGTTCATTTATACCCCTGTGATGCTCCTTGCCATGGCCGGCATCTTTTCCCTTCCCGGAAGAAGATTCAGCAACACTGCCGGCTTCATTTTATTTTTTGCTATCCTTGTTTATATATGTTCCTCCTGGTGGTGCTGGTATTACGGGGATGGATTCGGACAACGTCCACTGATTGATTTTTACGGGATTTTTGCCATTCCCCTTGCCTCCGTTCTGGAATTCAGATCCAAAGTGCTGAGAATTGCCATCTTTTCACTCTTAACAGTTTTCATCTTTTTCAACCTGTTCCAGACATGGCAGTGCCGGAAGAAAATAATTTCCCCTGATAATATGAACCGCCAGAAATATTTTTATGTTTTTTTCAGGACTGCGGATGAGTATCGTGACTGCCTCGGGGGATATGAAGAAGAGCCATTCTATAAAGCCGACCTCAGCCATCCCCTGGCAAGCTTTACAAACGTTTTTGACAAGCAGGAGAAAGGGTGGTTCGGACAGGAACCCTGGGTTAACTGGCGCAAAGTCGTCAATAAAAACCAGGTTTACATGTTTACCGCGGAAAGGGAATTCGGCCCTGGCATCAATGTGCGGTATGACAGCCTCCGGCATGATCCATCCTGGTTGTTCTGCACGATAAACCTGATGATCCGCGACAGCATCCCCGGTGCATCAAACAAGGCAATGATCGTCGTCAGCATTGAAAACCATTCAGCTTCGTACAATTACTATGTATCCTTCCGCCTGAACGACATTCCGCAGTTCAGCAGCGGAATATGGAAACCCCTTGATTTTTCGGTTTGTATCCCCAGGGTCAATAACCCTGCCGCAAAACTGAAGATCTATCTCTGGAATCCCTGTAAAGGACTGTTCATGCTGGATAATATGGGAATAAAAGTGTACGGGAGAAGCAGTGACTGGTGAATGGTGAACGGTGAATGGTGACCAGTCACTGATCACTGATCACTAGTCACTATTTACTAATAAAGCTACCGCGTATGCCGAAACCCCCTCTTCCCTGCCGATGAACCCGAGTTTTTCGCTGGTTTTTGCCTTTACATTGATACAGCCGGGGCTGCAGGCAAGAGTGGCGGAAAGTGAACTTATCATGGAGGGGATCAATTCAGAGATCTTTGGCTTCTGAAGGACAATAGTGCAATCGATATTCCCTATCCCGTAACCTGCCTCACTGATGAGTACAAGGGTCCTCTTCAGCAATATGCTGCTGCTGATGCCTTTGTATTCTGACGAAGTATCGGGAAACTGCTGTCCTATGTCGGGAAGCCCTGCAGCACCAAGCAAGGCGTCAATGATGGCATGGATCAAAACGTCGGCATCGGAATGGCCTGCAGCGCCTTTGGCATGCTCAACAGGCACACCTCCCAGGATGAAGCTGCGGCCTTCCTCAAGTTTATGGGTGTCAAAGCCGAAACCGATACGCATTACGATTTACGATTTATTGCGAAGACTGCTTGTCTTTTTTCTGGGTGTCGAAATTGAACAGAAGGGTAAACTGCATGGTGTTCTGCAAGGGGTTGTTGTTCTTTATCGGTATGAGATAGGAGAAATCAAGTCCGAAGACATTATACCTTAATCCTGCCCCAAGAGTAAAGAACTGCCTGTTGCCTTTGTATTTCGATTCATAGAAGTAACCGGCGCGGATTGCAAACAATTTGTTGTACCAGTATTCGGTGGATGCCGAAACCGTGATTTCCTGGAGTTCTTCCTTGAAACCGTAAGGCGCATCATAAAAGGACTGGTACATGCCGCGTACTGCGGAAACATTGTTATCTTTCCCTGCAATGATCACATAAGATTTCGACGCGCTGTCATACTGTGTGACAGGAGGGGTGGGAACAAGCAATTTATTCAGGTCAAGAGCAAACGAAATACTGTTATAATCGTCGATATTAAGAGTAAATGCAGGTCCCAGCCTGAGGTTGGTGGGTATGAAATTACTCTGTACCGATGAGCTGCTGTAAGAGATCTTGGCACCTATGTTCGAGATGTCGAACCCGAAAGAAATAGAACCTCCGCTGGTCCCCTTGATCTCCAGAGGGTGATGGTAATAAAAAGCGATGTCGGCGGCAACAGAGTATCCGGGTTTGACGCTGGCATCGTAAGCATTATAACCCGGTATCAGGTTTGAATAAATAAACCTTGCAGCTACAGCTCCCGAGATCTCCCTTGAGAACTTCCTGGCATATGTAGCATCAACGGCCAGTTCATTTGGCTTGTAGTTTCCAAGATCCTTGCCGTTTTCATCAGTGTATTGAATTTCACCCATTGAGAAAAATCTCAGCGACATAGCAAGGGCCTGTTTATCGCCAAGCTTAACGTACCCGTAGAGGGAAGCCAGACCAATGTCATTCACCAGGCCCCTCAGCCAGGGCACATATCCTATACCAATTCCGACGGCTTTATCACAGAATGCATACTTTGCAGGGTTCCAGAACATCGAATATATATCCGGAGCTGTTGCTGCTCCGGTATTTCCCATACCCCCCGACCTGGCATCGGGAGCGATTGTGAGAAATGGCACCGATGTCGATATGACCCTGGAACCATCGGTGGGCTCGGGGGGCAGTTGTGCGAATAAATTTGATACTACAAAGGTGAAAACCAACAATAAAACCAATCTGTTCTTAATCTGTCGCATTCCAAAATATTATTATATGTATTTACTAAAACGGGTTGCAAAATTAACGAATTAAAGCGGCCTATATTGCTTTCATTCAGAAAATTGGATATAACTATTTGTTTATTAGTGAATTATTATAATTTTCCCGGAAGTATTCACAAATGAACCAGTGCCGTTAAATTTAACCGTAAAGGGGTAAACCCCGCTAATCAGTTTATTCCCGCCCTCGTCGGTAAGATCCCAGTTAAGGGTGAGGGGTGTGGTGCCCGATTCAGGATAAGATCTGGTGATTGTCTTAAGCCTGATGCCTGACACATTGTATATATCAATACTCAGGCTGAATCCCCCCGCAGAAGTCACAGGGGTAAAGGAAAAGGTAAGGCTGGTGGTGGCAGGGTTGGGATAGCAGAAAACATTCCGGATACTAAGGGCTGCACCCCCGGCCACCCAGAAATAAATATCCTGCTGGGTTGAATTATCATACAGATCAAAAGCCCTGACTGTTAATTTATGCTGGCCCGGGCTAAGGCCTGAAAGCTGGTAACTGAGCGAGCCCCGGGAGAAACTCCCGACCTGGGGCACATAGCTGTCGTTCAGGCTGATCACATGAGCCCAGTCACCGTCAAGTATTCCAATGATATCATGTCCGATGCCAAATCCTGTTGAATTAATGCCGGAGGTATCATACAGGTCGGCAATCAGCAGGGGGTCGGGGCCTGTAGCACCGCCGGAGATAAAGTTGCGGGTATCCATATACAGCCTGATGGAAGGACCGTTAGCCTCGGGGATGATCATGGGATCCCTGCCCCCGAAGATCACATTATCGGAATACCCTTTGGCGTCATTGATTCCATTTTCGGCGTAGTAGCTGATCTTTCCCTTTCCGAAACTCAGCCCGACGCCTTTGGGCACAACAAATGAAAAATTGAATTCACCATTTTCCACCTTCGCTTTGATACAGTCCATCAGATGGTCCTGGAGTTTAAATTTCTGAGGATAACTACCGCCATACTGGCCAGATGTATTGCCAAGGGTGCTGTAAATAGTCGGTTTGTCAAATACCTTGGCGGTAAGTATGCCATTGAAATCGCTTACGACGTTCCCCCCGAAATCCTGTACATGTCCTTTCACGTTTACTGCCGAAAGGCCAAGCGCCGTATCGGGAGGTGTTAAAGGCAGGTCATTGATACTTGTGGTTATGATATCATCTTCAGGGAAGGCGATTTGCTGGGCCGGGTCGCCAAGCAATACGAAATTCCTCAGGTAAGAATTATTCTGGTTATTGTTTTTGGATAACATGATGAGTTCTCCCATGCTCAGGTATCTGCCATCTTTCCTGTCCATGATATGACGGAAGAAACTGGTATCCAGTGACTGGTTAGTGCCTGCAAAAGTGGTGCGGCTGGTTGAGAACATGGCAATCCCCCCTCCGCCCTGGCGCACAATGATCTCCTCCCCTGCCGAAAAGCGCTCCGGGTTGTCAAACCTGCTGAACTCGCAGGTGGCGGTCACAAAGACGGGCAGTTTTTCGGAATTTGTCCAGGAGTTGATGTCAGCCATGGTAAGTACCGCCCTGCTGCTCCATCCGGTTTCACCTCCGTGCCCTATATAATTGATAATGAGTGTCCCTTTTTCAACAGCAGCATTCAGGGCCTTATTTGCCTCCGGGAATCTCGATCCGGCGGGGATACTCACCATGGGATAGGCATCGAAATATATCTTGTTCACATTGATCACAGGGAACCTGGATGCAAGGATGCCTGCGATCTCTTCCGAATTGTTGACAAAGTAGTTCCTGTCGCCTTCATCACAGGCAAGGGCAACGTTATTACGCCAATCGGCCCTCAGGGTATCTGAATTACCGCTGTAATGGATAATCTTGTCAACCAGGATCCCGGCCTGGGCTGCAGTGTTGACAGGGAATCTGCCTACTCCTATTTCGATGCTCCCTGAAGCATCATAACCTTCGAGGTTGCCCATGATGCCGAAGAAGTCATCGCTCACAAATGAAACGGTGGTGGATAAGGATTCCTGGGATTCAAGGGTGGGGATGAAATTATCATTGCCCGGCGTCCGGTTCTTGGGGTCATACGAACCGTCGCCAAAAAGGAGGAGATATTTCGGCTCCCCAGAGGCTGAACCCCGGTCGTAGAGCATTTTTACGAAATCCCTGATCCCTCCCGGGTCGGGCTGCCCGCAGGAAAATTCATTAAAAATTTCAGGGACTGAAACAAGCATGGCATTTATCTGGTTATGGTTCCTGTGGAAATCGGCAAGTCTTTGGGCTTCCGATGCGAACAATGGAGGAACCACAATGATCATTTCGCTTGGCTGCAGGGCATGCAGGTTCTGGTTAGCGACGATTCCGGCGTAACTTACGGTATCGTATGCCGTGCTGTCAAACGCAAAAAAAGTGTGTAGTGAATCGGTTTGCAAACGGAAGGTTAAAATACTATCGGTGAGGGTAGTCTGCAGCCTTTTTACGTCTGTCATCCGGGTTATGTCCCAGACTGTAATACCCGCATTGGCTTTTCTCATCCTGAACTCGCTAAGCCTCCCGGGCGCGGCGGAACCGGGATCACGGAAAGTGAATTCATGGCCCGTCCAGTAAAGCTTTCTGGATAACTGCATCTCAATATAGTCAAGCCATCCGGTTGATGCATCATCAGGGGCAATGTATTCCACCGATATCCTGAAACCGGATTTTACAAGATCAAGACTGTTCTCCGTGGTCCCGGCCCTGGCATAATCCCCGGCCTGGTCCATCATAACAGGGTCAATAAAAACACTATCAATGCTGACCGAATTCCTCAAAACCCTAAACCTGCTTTGAACGGCCGACCGGCCAACCACACCGACTTTTATCCGCAAAGGGGAGAGGCTGTCGATATAAGGGAAAGAATAATCAAAATCATACCTGCTGTTGCTCCTTGTAAATCTTTCGCCTAACCATCGCTTTCCCGATTTTATTACATTGACCAGGTCGAGTTCATGGTTGACCATATCGACCCACCGGTTGGAAATATAGCTGGCTGAACCGCTTGCTGATGGTTTGAATGACACCCTGCGCCCGGGTCCAAGATCGAAGGTCATAAAATACCAGGAAACATCGGAATAGAGGTTCTTTATATGAGTATAAACCCATGTACTGGTGTTTAACTTCCAGCTGTCGGGGCCTTCCCCGTAAAACATGATATAATCCGTTGAGTCAAACTTACCATCCCCACCGTCATGAACAAGGATTGAAATTTCCCTCAGGTCATCGGTCCTAACAGCATTGTTTGTTTCGGGCACCATGCCGCTTCCGTTACCGTAGATCCTGATGTTGGCAGGGGTGATACCACCCGGCAGTATGCCCATTTTTACCAGATCATGGTAACCGATCCTGTACAGCCCGTTATGGCTGACCGAAAACTTGTACCACTTCCCTGTCGAAAGCACAGAGCCCGTGGCAAACAGTTTTCCTGCAGACAAAACCCATGGTATGAGAACCAAAAGAAAAAGCAGAGGGTAACGGATCTTCATGGATTTATCTTGAATCTAACGGATAAAAATAAGCTTTGCTGATTTTGCGGCGGTTGAACCGTCGGGTAATACCACGGTGATACGGTATATATATGTTCCTGCGCCCAGCAGGGTACCCGAATCGGACCGCCCGTCCCAATGGAAAGGCTCGACCCTGTATCCGCCTGAATACATGGTTGTCCTTAAGGTCTTTTCAAGTGTACCGTAGAGTGAATAGATCCTTACCTCTATTTCCAGGTTATCGCCGGCCTGGTTGGTCTGGAACGAAAATGTTGTATTGTCATGGAAAGGGTTTGGGTAATTCATGACCTCTTCAAGGGCAAAGGAGGCCGTTGAGGCCACAACAAAATCAATTCCCGCCTCGCTTGAATTATTATACACATCCCAAACTTTCACATCCAGGTGATGGGAGCCGTCGGCGAGCTTGAACATGGGGTACTGGATCACGCCTTTGGCGTAAGTATCCAGGTCGGTCACGTAATAATCGTTTAAGATCATGGGGTTCCTGGAATCAGCATCAAGAACAGCTGTAATATCATGTCCGATCCCGTTACCCACCGTATTGATCCCCGATTCATCAAAAACATCCGCCAGCAGCACCGGGTTCTGGTCGCAGACACCCCCGTTTTTAAACTTCCGGTCATTCATGAACAAAGCCATCGCGGGGCCGCTTGTATCGGGCTGGGCGTTGTTATCATAGCCCCCCACAATGATGTTTTCATCATAGCCGTTGGCGTCGGTTTCACTGCTGCTGGCATAATAACTTATCCTGCCGGAGCCGAACTGGTAGTTTATATCCTTGGGGACAATGAAGGTGAATGAGAACCTTCCGTTGGTAACATTTGATTTCCCGCTGTAAACAACATTTTTGCGTATGCTAAAGGTATATGGGGGTGCTTCATGGTCGTTGGCCTTGCAGGTAACTGTCGATATTTTATCATAGATAGTGGGCAGGAGGGTCCCGTTGAAATCAGAAGCCAGGCTTCCGCCATCCAGTATCTCTCCTTCTATTGTGACCTGAGTAAGGGCTTTCAGGGTGTCATTTACAAGCTGAGGGCTGCCTGTTTTTACCGAAGTGGTTACCACGTTCAGGTTCGGGTAGTCTATCATGAGGGCCGGGTCGCCGAGCAAAACGAATTTTCTTGTATTTGCATCATTGTCGGTCTTGGAAAGCCTTATAAGGTCTCCCATGCGGTGGTATTTTCCATTTGTTTTCTCAAACAGGTGACTGTAAAAATTCAGCATAAGGTCCCTGTTCCCGCCCGAGAAGGTAGCCCGGGTGGTTGTAAACAAGGCTATCCCCCCTCCTTTAGGATTAAGGAAAACATATTCGCCGGCCGAGACCCTCGCGGGATCGTCCATCCTGCTGAACTCACAGGTTCCCGTTACGAAAACGGGAAGTTTGTTATAATTTGTCCAGTTCTGGATGTCGGGGACTTCAAGGACCCTTTCGTGGGCCCAGCCAAGCTCGCCTCCATGCCCTATATAGTTGATCAGCAGGGTACCTTTTGCAATCCTCTTGTTGATGGCATCGTTGACTTCAGGATACCGGGCCCCCCCTGGAGTCGAAACCTGGGTATATGCATCAAGGTATATCTTGTCGACATTATAGGCTTTGGCTACCTTGCCGGCAAGGAGGTCGGCATCGGCCATAAAGGAATTCCCTCCTCCATTGTCCTGGTCGTCGGCAACAAATGTGACCATGTTCCTCCAGTCAGACTTGACCGAATCAGAATTATTGGAATAATGCTCAACCTTGTCAACCGCATTGAGGGCGTCCTGGGCGGTCCTTACCGGGAACCTGCCAATGCCGATAAACAGGGTATCGGCAAGGTGGCCACCTTTGAGCAGCCCGTAGTAATCGTCAGAAACATATGAGCTTATCGGGCCCAATGATTCCTGGGACTGGTAAGATGGAATAAAATTAGTGTTCCCTTCGATACGGTTTTTATAATCATAGGAGGCATCCCCGAGCAGAAGCAGGTATTTTATGGAATGCCCGGAGGAAGACCTTTCATAAAGCATCTTCATGAAATCCCTGATGGCAGTAATATCCTGCACGCCCGACGAAAATTCATTGTAAACATTCCCGGGGGTGGTAACAAAAACATTCAATCCCGAATGGGTCCTGTGGAAGCCGGCAAGTCTTTCGGCCTGGTCCTTAAAGTCGGGATAGGATATCATCACATAATCTGCATTGCTGATATTGTGCAGGTTCTGATTGGCGACAGTGCCTGCAAAAGCAGGGGTGCCGAACGCGGATCCGTCGAAAGCCACGAATTCCCTGAGTGAATCGGTGAACAGCCTGATGGTAAAAACATTACTGCTTTGACGGGTCTCAAGGTTCCTTACATTATATGGAGTGGTAACATCCCATATGGTCAGGGAATGCCCCTGCCCGTTTAATTGAAATTCGCTGATCTGGTTTTTTGCCCAGGATGCAGCATTCCTGAAATTCATCTGGCTTCCGTTCATGGTAAGGGAGCGCATTGCATTCAGCTCAAAATAATTCAGGTAACCTATTGCCCCTGAAACCACAGGATTGAACACCAGGTTCAGGTTGACTGTCTGGTTTGAGGTTGCGTACAGCTTGCTTACAAACCCGTCGTGGGCATAATAATCCTCAAACGCAGTGGAAACAGGGTCAATCGAGAGTGACATAAGCAGTTTGCCGTCAGCATTGACATTGAAATAGGAAGCGATACCAACTGAGCGTGAAGCTGCGTTCAGGGTGACTGTTACAGGGGTGCCAGGGTCAAGGTTGGGAAATGTAAAAGAATAATTCCTCGAAGTGGTCACATCAAAAGTTTCCTTGTCATACCAGACCCTTCCGGAACCGATAAGGTTGATATCATCCCTGTCATAGGCGATATAGTCGTTAAAGTTCGTATAGATTGCGCCTGCAGGGGCTGCATTGAAAGCCTGGGTCTGAATACGCTTCCCTTCCCCAAGGTCGCAATTCAGGAAATAACAGGCCTCATCAGAATAGATATTCTTCACATGATGGTAAAGATGGTCGGTCTTATTGTATTTCCATTTGTCGGGACCGCTGCCGTAAAACAGTATGTAATCCCCTTCATTGAATACCCCGTCATCCTGGCCTGAAACAAAAACCGGGTTTTCGATGAGGTCATCTATCCTAGCACTGTCGTTCGATTCGGGCAGCATACCCCCGCCGTTACCATAGATACGGATATTTTTCGGGTTGATGGAAGCAACCGGAACGCCGGCATTTTTCAGGTCGGTATAGGTAAGCCGGTATACACCTCCCGAAGAAATGGAAAATTTGTACCAGGCCCCTGTCGACAGCACCGAAGAGGAGGCGAAAGAATTCTGGGCCTCGGATGTTGCCGGAGAACCTGAAACCAGTAATATCAGGATTAGAATAAAAATCTTTGGAAATGTATATCTTAGTATCATTTGTTGCATTTAAAGCCTGATATTAAAGACAGCAACATACTCCGTGAGGTTTGCTGATGTAAAAATTTATCCGGATACGAAATTATTATTCTTAACGTTCTATTGCAGCATATATTGTAAATAAGAGTGGGACAGATTGCTGTTTTTTTTCCTATTTTTGCTGTCATAGCATCCTTTATGCAGAAAACCGGATTTGTGAAGTTCAAAGCATCTATTACGATTTTCTTAATTCTTGCCTCTGTGCATGCTGCTTTTGCCCAGGACCCTGAGTTTTCACAGTTTTACGCCAACCCACTGTACCTGAACCCTGCACTGACCGGATCCACCGTATGCCCCAGGGTCATGGGAAATTACAGGAACCAATGGCCCGGACTTGGCAAAGCATACAGTACATACAGCTTCTCTTACGACCAGTACTTTGGTGTTTTACACGGCGGACTAGGCTTGCTGGTGATGGCCGACCGCGCAGGTGGCGGGAGCCTGAACACTACCACAATAGGCCTTTCCTACGCATACATGTTCAGGATCACAGAAAAGCTGAATGCCAGCCTTTCTGTGCGTGGTTCGTATTACCAGAGGCGGATAGTGTGGGAAAATTTCATCTTCGGGGACCAGATAGATCCAAGGAGCGGCGAAGTAATCAGGCCGACCAATGAAAAGGCGCCGGATTATTCCTCTATTATTGCGCCTGATTTTTCAGCCGGGATGTTCCTGGATTATAACGGACTGGTTTACGGGGGAGTTGCCGTTGATCACCTCACCCAGCCCAAGAACGGGTTTTATGCCGACAACACCTCCCGCCTGAATATGAAAGTTACGGCACATGCCGGTTCGGTCATAAACCTGAAACAGGGCTACGGAGGCGACGAGGAAAAAGAGTTTTCGATTTCGCCGAATATACTTTACCAGCAGCAGGGCAGTTTCCACCAGCTTAATTTAGGGGCCTACCTTACTTTTGACCCGCTGGTAGTCGGGTTATGGTACCGCCATAACTTTGAAAATGCCGATGCCGTCATCATCCTGGCCGGGATTCATTATAAAAACCTGAGGGTGGGATACAGTTACGATCTTAACGTATCACGCTTGTTCTCAGTGTCGGGCGGGGCTCACGAGGTTTCAGCATCATGGCAATTTCCATGCTTTGAAAGAAAAAGAAAGATCAGGGCAATAAAATGCCCGAGATTTTAGTTATATAACTATATTTGCAAAAAATTTCCACGGATGAAAGTTCAAAAATGGTTTCATGTAAGCGCTATCGTTGCAGCCTTACTGCTTACAGGCGCCTGCAAAAAAGAAGTTTCCCGCAGTACAGGATGGGAGTATAACAACTCCAAGAACGGGGGCTTTGAAGTCCGTTCTTTCCAGGACCAGGGCACAGGCCCGGGACTGGTGTTCATCGAGGGGGGCACATTTACAATGGGCCAGACCCAGGATGACGTTCTGTACGAATGGAACAACCAGCCAAAAAGAGTTACGGTCACCAGTTTCTATATGGACCAGACCGAAACCCGCAACCTGGATTACCTGGAATACCTGTATTGGCTAAGCCGTGTTTACGGGGCAGATTACCCCGGTGTTTACCGCAAAGCGCTTCCCGACACCCTGGTTTGGCGTGACCGCCTTGCCTACAACGAACCACTTGTTGAATATTATTTCCGCCATCCTGCATACCGCAATTACCCTGTTGTGGGTGTAACCTGGCTTCAGGCTAATGATTATTGTGCATGGAGAAGCGACAGGGTGAACGAAATGCTCCTTATCCGCAAAGGCATCCTTGCAATGGACCCTGCCCAGAAGAACGAAAACAACTTCAATACCGAAGCTTACCTTGCCGGCCAGTATGAAGGCCTGGTTGACAAACCTATGCCCGACCTCAATCCTAACGGGACCGGTACCAGGAAAGTTAAAATGGAAGACGGCATCATGCTCCCGAAATACCGCCTGCCGACCGAAGCCGAATGGGAGTTTGCAGCCCTTGGCCTGATCGGGAACACAGTGTATGAAAGAGTCGTGGAACATAAGAATTATCCCTGGAACGGCGCTTACGTACGTACCAATCAGTCGCGCTACTACGGCACCTTTATGGACAATTTCAAACGCGGAAAAGGTGACTATATGGGCGTAGCCGGAAACCTCAACGACGGTGCCGATATACCTGCCGCCTGCGGATCCTATTTTCCCAACGACTATGGCCTGTATAATATGGCCGGTAATGTGAGCGAATGGGTTGCCGACGTATACCGCCCCCTTTCATTCAACGACATGTCGGATATGCGCCCCTACCGTGGTAACGTATTTACCACCCCTGTCAGGGATGCCGAAGGTTTCCTGGCCGAAAAAGACAGCCTGGGCCACCTTAAAGTAAGGAACATAACCACCGCTGAAGCCAAAAACCGCAAGAACTACCGCCAGGCCGATAATATCAATTACCTCGACGGGGACTACCAGTCGAACATCAGCACCGAATACTGGAAGGAATTTACCCGCGATACATCCGGTACAAACCTGATGTACCAGTATGGCGTAAGCTCTCTCATCAGCGATAAAGCCCGTGTATATAAAGGAGGCAGCTGGAAAGACCCTGCTTATTACATGAGCCCCGGCATGCGCCGTTATCTTGACGAAACGGATGCATCTGATGCTATCGGCTTCCGTTGTGCCATGACCCGCGTGGGCGGTGCAATACCCGGAAAATAAAAGAACGCATTTATAATGAAAGCTGCCTTGTGATTTCAAGGCAGCTTTTTTTATATGCAATCCATCTGAATTATAGTAAATTTACACAGAAATCACGAATTGATGTTCACCAGCCTCTCCGATTTATACTCTGTATTTCTTCAGCATCCTCAGGTAGTTACCGACAGCCGTAACATTGTCCCTTCATGCATATTCTTCGCCCTTAAAGGTGAGCACTTCAACGGTAACCGTTTTGCGGCTGAAGCTCTTGAAAAAGGAGCCGCCCTGGTAGTGGTTGATGAGCCGGAATCCAGGATCAGCGATCAATGCATCCTGGTTAACGATGTTCTGAAAACATTGCAGGACCTTGCCTGCCACCATCGCAGGCAATTTAACATCCCCGTTATCGCCGTCACAGGGACCAACGGCAAGACCACTACCAAGGAACTGGCAAGCAAAGTGCTGCAGGATAAATACAATGTTGTATTTACAGCCGGCAACCTCAATAATCATATAGGTGTTCCTTTGACCCTGCTCAGGCTTAACAGCGACACGGAGGTCGCGGTCATCGAAATGGGAGCCAACCATCCGGGTGAGATCGACTTCCTGTGCAGGATCGCTCTTCCCGGCTATGGGATAATAACCAATATAGGAAAAGCCCACCTCGAGGGGTTCGGCGGATTCCAGGGGGTTATCAGCACTAAAACAGAACTCTACCGTTTCCTGGCCGAAGTAAAGGGGAAATGTTTTGTGAATGCGGATGACAGCCTGCTTATGCAGCATTCTGAAGGGATTGAACGGATAACTTACGGATTTGGCCAGGCAGCCTGGCTCAGGGGATCGATAGAGGAATCAAAGGACCTTATAAAAGTCGGCATAAGCATGTCGAACGGCACAATATTCACAATTCACTCCAGGCTTTTCGGCGATTATAATGCAGTCAACATACTGGCATCGGCTTGTATCGGCCGGTATTTCAGGATCGGCGATACGGGGATAAAAATGGCCGTTGAATCATACGAGCCATCCAATAACCGCTCCCAGGTGAGGGCTACGGGGAAAAACCTGCTGATAATGGATGCCTATAACGCAAATCCGAGCAGCATGGAAGCGGCTGTCAGGTTTTTCGCATCTGCCGCCTATAACAAGAAGGTGCTCATCCTGGGCGACATGCTTGAACTGGGAGCCGAATCGGACACCCTGCATATACAGATCCTCAGGCTTCTTGAAGAACTCTCTTTTAACGAAGTGTACCTCGTGGGCCCAGTTTTCACCCGAGTCAACACAAAAAGGGAGTTTCTTTGTTTTGACGACAGCGAACTGGCGCGTCTCTGGCTCAGCCACCAGGGCCTTGAAGGTAAAACGGTCCTGCTCAAAGGCAGCCGTGGAATGAAACTTGAAACTGTTGCAGCGATTCTTTAGGTGATGAAATATACTGTGATCGGATTAATGTCGGGGACTTCCCTTGACGGACTGGATATAGCCTGCTGCATTTTCAGGTATGAAAACCTGCGCTGGGATTATTCTATTTCCATTGCTGAAACCATACCCTATTCTGAAGATTGGTTAAACAGGCTCTCGGGCTTATCTGGATCCACAGCGGTTGAATTTGCAACCGCCGACCATTTATATGGCCATCTCCTCGGGAAACTGTGCCGGGTATTCATAGAAAAACATGAAATTAAGGCTGACCTTATCGCCTCCCACGGGCATACTGTTTTTCACCAGCCCGGCCGGGGGTTTACCTCGCAAATCGGCAACGGAGCTGCGATCAAGGCCGAAACAGGACTTCCGGTGGTCTGCGACTTCCGTTCAGGCGATGTTGCGATGGGCGGACAGGGAGCCCCGCTGGTACCTGCCGGGGACCGGCTCCTTTTTTCCGGATTTGATTTCTGCCTGAACCTGGGAGGTTTTGCAAATATCTCCTTTGAGCAGAATGGCGAAAGGCTCGCCTTCGATATCTGCCCGGTGAATACAGTACTGAACCACTTTGCTCTGAAGCTGGGGCAGGCTTATGACAAAGACGGCGCCTTTGGCTTGAAAGGCAAGGTCAGTGAGACCCTGCTGAATACTCTTAACAAACTGCCTTATTACATTCAGACCGGTCCTAAATCCCTGGGAAAAGAATGGGTTGATGAGGTTATCCTGCCCCTGCTTGACAATTCATGCCTGGTACCCGAAGACATTTTGAGTACTTTTTATACTCATATTGAAGAGCAGATTGCCTTGCAAACGGGGACTGACGAACGAAAGAAAATGCTGGTTACAGGGGGTGGGGCGCATAATAACTACCTGGTATCAGGGATCAGGTCATTGATTAAACCACAAATGATCATTCCCGACAAGCTTACTGTAGACTTTATAGAAGCTCTCATTTTTGCATTTCTCGGAGTCCTGCGCTGGAGAAATGAAGTCAATTGCCTGATGACCGTCACGGGAGCCACACAGGACGGTTCTTATGGGGCCATATATTGACTTTTGAATTTTATTGTTTTATCTTTGTTCAGACTGGATATCATTACATAATGATTGATTACATGTTATTTGTAAAATTTGGATTATGAGTTACAAAGAAGCCATCGACTATATGAATGCCCAGCTTCCTATGTTCCATAGGATTGGAGCTGCCGCTTACAAAGCCAATCTTGACAATACATTGGTTTTGTGCGGGTTACTTGGGGATCCTCAAAATAATTTTAAATGCATACACATTGCAGGGACAAACGGCAAAGGTTCGGTTGCCCATATGCTTGCATCCATATTGCAGCAAAAAGGGATACGGGCCGGCCTCTATACTTCTCCCCATCTAAAGGATTTCCGCGAACGTATCCGTGTTAACGGGAAAAAGATATCCAAAGCCTATGTTCCGGCTTTCCTCTCAAAGCATATGGAGGAATTTGAAAAGATCAGCCCTTCATTTTTCGAGCTGTCCGTGGCAATGGCTTTCCAGTATTTCAAGGAACAACATGTCCATGTTGCCATTGTGGAAGTCGGCATGGGGGGAAGGCTTGACTCCACGAATATTATTACTCCCATCTTATCGGTCATCACGAACATCAGCCTCGATCATATGCAGTTTCTGGGCGAGACACTGACAAAAATTGCACAGGAGAAGGCCGGCATTATAAAACCCGGGGTCCCGGTCCTGATTGGCGAGAGGAAGGAGGATGTTGACGCAGTGTTCAAAAAACAGGCAAAACTCATGAAATCGGAGATCAGTTTTGCCCCTGATCATTATTCTGTTGTCAAAATCAGGAACTGGGGCCGCAAAGCCATTCACCTGAATGTTGACGCGTACCGCGACAATGATGTATTTATCAGGAAGATCCCCTGCCCCCTGGGAGGAGACTACCAGTTGAAGAACCTGGTCACTTTGCTCGGAATCGTTGAAGAACTGAACAAACAGGGTTTTGAGATTACCGCAGATCATATTAAAAAGGGAATCCGCTACTCGGCTGTCAGGACGGGCTTCAAAGGCCGCTGGCATGTTTTAAGCCTCAAGCCACTTACCATATGTGATACCGGGCATAATGAAGCAGGCATTCTGGAGGTTATCTCCCAGATAGGAACCATACCTTACACAAAACTTCATTTTGTTTTTGGTACGGTAAGTGATAAAAATCCCGAACTTCTGCTGAAACACCTGCCTGTAAAGGCAACTTATTATTTCTGCAAGGCAGATATTCCAAGGGGCCTGGATGCAGACTCGCTGAAATTATTAGCTGCTGAATACAAACTTAAAGGCAAAAGTTTTAAAAGCGTACCACTGGCCTACCAGGCTGCAAAGCTGGCCGCTAAGGAAGACGACCTGATATTTGTAGGCGGAAGCACATTTGTCGTTGGGGAAGTCGTATAAGATATTATCCCCCGCTCACGAGGTGAAGGACCATCACTTCATCATTGTCCTTAATGGTAGCCGTCGCATATTCATCTTTTTTAACCAGGCTGCCGTTGATCTTAATTACCAGCATTTTAAAAGTGAACGTCTTTGCTTTTAACAGCTCATTCACGGTCATTATAGCCTGATCAAACTCTTCGGGGGTATTATTTAATATTATCTTCATCTCCTATTTTTTTCTCACACAGTATCCAACTATCCAGCTATCCAGTCATCCTTTCCTCAGGGTCTTAACAATATTTCCAGAACCACATTCGCCTGCATATTGGCCACTACTCCCACTCTTGGAGCAAGGGGCGGGTTGCTTTCGCTGATTTCGGTTGTTTCATCCCCACAAATATGCAGGTTCCCGGTTTTGCGGTAATGAATATCCTGGTTCATCCCCCACCCTGCCAATCCAACTCCCACAACGAGGGGTTTTTCGGGAAATGCCGAAAGCACTGTTTCTATCAGCATCTCTTTTTGATCGGCCTGGTCAAACGCTTCGACTATGACATCACAATCCCTGAAATATCTAATAATATGCTCGGGGTCAAGTTTGACTTCATAGGCAATGACACTAACCGAGGGATTGATCTGATGTATGACCCGTTTCAGTGCAGGAGCTTTAGCCTCCCCTACCTGGCTCAGGAAAAAATACTGCCGGTTGAGGTTGGATTCACTGACCACATCAAAATCGGCCAGTAACAATGTCCCTATGCCCACTCTGGCAAGTGCAACCGCACAGTTTGAGCCAAGTCCCCCGCATCCTGCGATACCGATTGTCTTTGTCTTAAGCCTGTCTTTGATTTCAGCTGATGTCATAGCATGGTATTTCTGATCCTGAAAGGTCCAATACAAATTTACAAAAGATTGCTTTTCTCCGGGGCATGAGTTTTGGGGTAGCATAAAAAAACCACCCTTTGAGGGTGGTTTTTACAAAAATCAGCATATGTTCTATCAGGGTTTCACATAAATATTGTTTGCATCCCTGTAGCCCGGAAGGTTCTTGTACCAGTCGGGATAAAGGGCCCCGCCCGATTCGGCCCAGTTGCCAAAGTTAAGATGACCGCTCAGGATCTGCACCTTTTCCCAGGTATAGTCAAACTTCACGGGGATATTAATTCCCCAGGGAAGGTTTGTCGAGGTCTTATAATATTTTCCCGCAGAAGGGTTCGAAGCGTCATCGGAAGTCCCAAACAAGGACTGGTCGGCAAGTGCAGTCGGCAGGTGGTCAGGTAAATGAATTTCAACCTGACGGCTCATGTTTTTTATAAGGAAAGGATTGTATGGGGGTGCACCAACAGCCGATTGAGACTGGGGGGTTGCAAAATGCAGGTTTACAAACACCGTATCGGACAGCCCGTAGGGAACATCTTTCACTGTATTATATAAAGAAGGGCTGGCGGGATGTGCCACATTCAGCCAGTTATCAAAAACTATTACCACCGCATTCGGCTGGTTGTTTTCAACGCCGTTGGCAGCAAGGCTGATATAATTATTCCTCAAAGTATTATTGGGGGTCAGGGCAACTGACTGAACCGCTGCAGCAGGGACTCCGTCGAGCTGGAAACCAAATCCGTTTTGCAAAGTGGCACCTGCTGCCCTCAGGTAGAACTTGGGCTTCAGGTCAACCACTTTATTCTGGGCATTGGTCACGTACCAGTAGTTATAATCAATCACAGCATCGTTCATATCATAATCGCCCCGTCCGGGCCAGAGATCTTCAAAGGCCAGGGAACCGAACTGGTTCTTCCCAGGGTAATAATTATTGAACGCCCTGGTCGCATCATTGGGATAATCGTCGAGATTGTCGGCCACACCGTCTCCGTCGGTATCAGCCGGACCGGGATTTGAGCCTATCCCGTCGGGGTTGCAGGGACTTGTCGGAATGTAATTCTGAATGTTCGCCCAGCTTACCAGGGTTGCGCCATTTGTGAAATTGGATTGATTCCCGTTGCTGATGGTTCCGTTCTGTGTTGCAAATTCAACGGGTCCGCTGACATGTGCACCGTTAATGGTTGCTGTTGTAGTCTTGACTGAATTCGTGCTCCCTGATGAGCTGATTCCGTTATTCAAAACAATATTCCGGGCAACGACCTGCGACTGATTTTGAAGCCTCAAGGTACTGCTGTTGATATTGATGGTCTGGTCAACTTTAAGATAACCGTTGTTCATTGAAAAATTCGAGCTGTTTTTATTCAGTGTCTGATGAACGATAAACTTACAGTCGTTCTCGAAATTGCAGCCGCTGTTAATGTCGGCAGACTGGAACACTTCGATGGTTCCTGCATTCGTCACGTCATGATTGGCCTGAAACGATTCACTGATGGTCATAGTTCCTGAATTGGTCAGAGTACTGCCACCATTGATATTATATGATCCCGTCACAGCAATAGTCCCGAAATTAACCACAGGGCCGTTTGGCGAGAAACTTGAACCGATTGTACAGTCAGAAGAGTAATTGGTGAAATTCGATCCGGCCGTATTCATATTAAAACCATTGTTAAAATGCGCTTTTGCTGTCGGGTATATAGTCATGCGTGCACTGCCGTCCATTGAAAAGGAATTGCTGACATTTAGGATACCTCCCGATGTCACAATGATTGAGCAGTTAGTCCCGCCAAAACTGTTGATGCTGCTTATATTCGCCGTGGCACCGCAGACTTTCAGGGTACCTCCCCCATTCCAGAATTCGAAATTAACACTCCCGCTGAAATTGCTTGTGATACAATATGTTTTGCCGTTGTTGATGGTAACGCTGTTACCACTAACGGTTACATCGCAGTTGCTGGAACAATTGGGTTCATTTACATTCAGACCGCTTTTCAAACCGGCCTTTTTTGCGGTAAATATATAGCTGACATTATCAGTCACTGTAAGAGAAGTCGTTTGTGTGCTGCCGTCACCCGATGCCAGCATCAGCCAGATCTGCGGTAATGCAGTAGGCACCCTTAACTTCACATCAAAAGGATAGTTGTAACCAGCAGATCCGGTAAGGAGAAGGTTTCCCCCCTCTGCCGGATTGCCGTCATAAACAAATATCCTTGAAAGGCTTCCTATCGCGGAAGGCTGGTCAAGCCCTACGTTCAGATTCACTTCACGTGAACTTTCCCAATTGAAAGAAGCCGGGACCTTAAGATCCGACATGGTTTTTACGGGGGCATTGTCAGAGGCCGATTTCTTACAGGATGAAAAAGCCAGGACTCCGCAAAGCATTATTATGAAAAAAAGTTTTGAGTTCATAGGTTGATATTTATAGTTATAAACTTTCAATGAATTGATTTTGTACAAATATAATGCACTTCTCCCGCCTGAAAAACCTGAAATATGTATCTGGAAACAAATCGGCCACATTTGTGTCTGCCGGCTTTGTAACTGTATGACCCGGCTTATGCAGGAAAACAGTTGAGCGCAAATAATCAGGCCTGAAGCAAAACTATGGCCGTTATGCATATCAAAGCATATCGAACTTTTTGATTGACGGGGCTTTGCGATGAATTTTTTGTTTATTTTTGTAACGTTAAATGATTAACAGATACGAGATGCGGGATAACGAGATATCGAGATGCGAGATACAAAAACCTCTAACCTGTTATCCCGTTATCCCGCCATCCATCAATCCACCGTCCAAAATCCATTCATATGACATTCCAGGACTTTCAAAAAAACCACAAACTCCTCGCTCAGTTCAAGTACACCTGGGCTCCTATTGATAAAGGTTATAACAACCGTACTATTTACGTTAATGTCGGGGATTTTACAATTAAGGAAAAACCCGTCAGCCAGCTCATGAAGGATAAATTCGTGGGAGGCAAAGGTTTTGACCTTCGCCTTCTCTGGGATGCCACCAAACCTGATACAAAGTGGAATGATCCGGAGAATGAAATTGTAATTTCTGGCGGACCGTGTTGCGGGATTACCCAGTATTCAGGTGCAGGCAAGGCCATCTGCTGCGCAATCAGTCCGCAAACAGATATTATTGTTGATTCCAATGTTGGCGGATTTTTTGGTCCGTTCCTCAAATTTTGCGGGTTCGATGCGCTTGAAATACAGGGGAAGGCTGATCAGGAAGTGATGATCGTTTTTGAAGAAGAACGTGAAGTCGTTGAGATCTACGAAGCCGGCGATCTGCCGACCGACAGCCATGTGCTTGGTGAAGTGCTGCATGATATGATGGCCAATCCCGAAAATGAAAAAGACAAATACAATGTTTCCATCGTGGCAGCAGGTACTGCAGCAGACCATTCGCTGATAGGGATGCTGAACTTCACTTTTTATGATATCAAACGTAAAAAAGTCCGCCTGAAACAAGCCGGGCGGGGAGGTATCGGCACAGTGCTCCGCGACAAGAAGATCAAAGCCGTTGTTGCCCATGTGAAAACAATAGGCGGAAACCGTAACAATGTGGTAAACATTGAAGCTATCCAGGAGCGCGGGCGAAAGTTCAACAAGGAAATGCGGGAACTTGACGACAAGCAGTGCGAAATGCGGTCGAAAGGTACAGCCCATCTTACCCATATCATGAACGACTATGACCTTTTACCAGTCCATAATTTCAAATTCGGCAGCCATCCCGATGCCCACCTGATCAAAGGCGATGTATGGAAATCATTTTTTACCCAGAATGTTCCCGACGGATGCTGGGTGGGCTGCAACATGGCCTGTGCAAAAGGGGTTGATAATTATGAATTACGCAGCGGTCCTTACAAGGGAGAGAAAGTGATCGTCGACGGGCCTGAATACGAAACAACATCATCGCTCGGTTCCATCGCAGGTATCTTCAACCCTGATTTCACGATAGAAGCGAATTTTTATTGCGATACGTACGGCATTTGTACCATTTCCTGGGGAACTATCCTGGGATTTGTCATGGAGTGCTATGAAAACGGTATTCTCAATGAGGAACGTACCGGCGGACTGAAGCTGAACTTCGGCAATGCCGATGCAGCTATGGAACTTCTACACCAGGTAAGCCGGGGTGAAGGCTTCGGCCCAATTGCAGGCCAGGGTGTTCGTAAAATGAAAGGGATTTTCGCAAAGAACGGATGGGGAGACGCCGGTTTCATGCAGGACATCGGCATGGAAAACAAAGGACTTGAATATTCCCAGTATGTTTCCAAGGAATCCCTTGCACAGCAGGGTGGTTATGCCATGACCAACAAAGGCCCCCAGCACGATGAGGCCTGGCTTATCTTCATGGACATGGTCAACAACCAGATTCCCACATTCGAGAAAAAAGCCGAAGCCCTTCATTATTTCCCCATGTTCCGCACCTGGTTCGGGCTTGCCGGATTCTGCAAACTTCCGTGGAATGACGTGGAACCCGAAGACAATGCCCAGTCGGCAGAACCTGCAAAAGTACCCGAGCATGTCGACAATTATGTTACCATTTTCAACGCTGTAACCGGTCTTAAAATTGATAAAACCGAGCTGGTCCGCATGTCGGAGCGGGTATATAATTTCCAGAGGATCCTCAGCATTCGAAGAGGTTATGGCCTCAGGAAGCACGATGCCCAGCCATACCGTGCTTGCGGCCCTGTCACAAAGGAAGAATACGAATCAAGGGCCGACCGATACGACAAACAGCTCCTTGAGAAAGTCGGATTCGACCCCACAGGAAAATCCACGGAAGAAAAAATGGCCGTGCTAAGGAAACACCGCGAAGACCAGTATGAGAAACTCCTGGATGCGGTATATGAACGCAGGGGATGGACAAAGAACGGGGTTCCTAAGATCGAACACCTGAAGAACATCGGGATGGATCTGCCGGAAGTGTTGGAGGTCGTGGCACCGCTACAGTAAAGGCCCAAACCGCTCGCATACTCACAACGCCGCTACGGTTGCTGCGTCGCTCAATTTCACTTAGTTATCAGCCTGTTTAATCAACACTCGCTCCTTGCACCTGATGCTGCTTTTGTGAGATGCGTCGGTATTTGGTTACTTATTCATAGCTAAACCTGTACCCTATCCCCGATTCGGTATTGATTAATTTCGGACTGGCAGGATTCTCTTCTATCTTTTTTCTCAACTGGGCAATATACACCCTAAGATACTGGGACTGCTCTATGTAGCCCATGCCCCAGACTTCCTTTAAAATATATTGGTGGGTCAATACCCTCCCCTCATTCTTTGCAAGCAAGGCCAAAAGGGAAAATTCAGTTGAGGTGAGTTTAATGATGTCAGTGTTCTTTCGTACGATATGGTTTCCTATATCGATGGTCAATGAGCCGAATTCGAGTTGGGGATTGTCTTTGACGACCTGGTTTTGCCTTATGGAAACACGGATGCGGGCCAGCAACTCGCCTGTACGAAAGGGCTTTGTAAGATAATCGTTCGCCCCGTTGTCAAGGGCTTGTACGATATCTTCCTCAGAATTGCGTACCGAAAGAATGATTATAGGTTTTTCATACCATTCACGTAACCTTTTAAGAATTTCAATCCCGTCGGTGTCGGGCAAGCCCAGATCGAGAATGATTAATGAAACCTGTGTGGTTGCCGCTAAGGCCAGGCCTTCCCTGCCTGTGGCAGCTTCGATAATTTTATAACCGCTTGCCGACAGGGTTATATCAAGTAAACGGCGGATCTGTGCCTCATCATCAATAACCAGTATGGTTCCTGCATTTGCCATTTAATCTTCCTTTTGGCTGAAGTTGTCTATTTCTGTTATCCTTGCCGGGATCTTTATTGTAAAAATAGCCCCTCCGTTTTGCCGGTTCGCAGCAGTCACCGTTCCATGGTGTGCCTCGGCAAAACCTTTAACAATTGACAATCCCAGTCCTGTCCCTCCGGCTTTGGCATCTTTTCCCCTGTAGAATTTATCAAATACCATTGCTAATTCCGATGCGGGAAATCCTTGCCCCCTGTCCATCACCTGTATGGTAAGGAAGCCGTTATCGTAGAAAAATTTCAACCTGATCCTGCTGCCTGCCGGCGAATTCTGGGCCGCATTTAACACCAGATTGTACAACACCTGTTCCATCAGCCCAAAATCGATGTTAACAAGAGGCATGCTTTCAGGGATTACTACTGAAAACTTGAATGGCAGAAGCTCCTGCCTGAGGGATTCGGATATGCGGTGGGCGAGATCATGAACATCGTACCAGTCGGAATGCATGGTAATCCTGCCCGATTCAAGACGGGACATGTTAAGCAGGTTCTCAATGAGCCTGTTCAGCCTTACCGAGGCAGTACTTATTTCGGCATATAATTTTTGTTTTGTTTCTTCCGGGTAATCGTGATACAAAAGCGTATCGGAAGCCCCCATAATAGATGCCACAGGGATCCTTAACTCATGTGAAATAGAGTTGAACAGTGTTTTGTATAGCTTGTCCGATTCGGTAAGAAGGTAGGCTGTTTTGGAAACATTTCGTAAAAACTCCCTTTCGTATTTGCCTGATATCTGCGAGAGGAATGCTTCCCAGAACTGTTCTTCACCCTGCGTAAACACCCCGGCTTGTTTCACAGCAATGACTCCCATGTTATCAACATTTCCTGTCAAAGGATAAAAAGTATAATCGGTTGAAGGAAGGGTATCGGTATATTTTCCGGCTTTTGCCGAGTGGCGGAATACCCAGGCTGCAATGCTTAATTCATTTTCAGTTAATTTAATGGTGGTCTGGTTCTGGATTTGGTCATCAAACTGGTTAAATTTAGTTTTATGAAATATTGCGCAATCCAGGTTGAAGTATTTTTTAATATAGCTTACGGCAATTCCCGAGACATCATCAATCCCTGTAGCCATTGACAACTCCCGGGTCAGCTGGTACAATGCGTTGGTTCGTTCTTCGCGTATCCTGATCCTTTTTTCCTGCCGTCTGATCCTTGATGTCATGATCCCGCTAAGCAGTGCGATAATAAAGAACATGATCAGCATCAAGATATCCTCGGCTTTTTCAATATGCAGGGTAAACTGGGGAGGTATGAAAAAGTAATCCCAGGTCAAAGCGCTTAATGCTGCTGCAAGCAAAATCGGGCCTGTACCAAAAAAGAGAGACAGTATTGAAACCAGGAAGAGCAGGACAAACGAAACAACCTGGTATCCGATGTATTCCAAAAGAAGATAACAAACTACAGAAGTGACAACAACCAGGATTGAAGTACTCAGGTACTCGGGTATTTGAGAAGTAATGGAAGGAATGGAAAAACGATTTTTAAAACTATCTTTTGCCAGGCTGTCAGAGCCCAGAATGTATACGTCAATATTACCGCTGTACCTTATCAGTCTGTTCACAAAATTACCAAGCTGCAACATGGAAAAAAGGTTCCTTACACGAGGCTTTCCGACAATGATATGCGTTATGTTTTCTTTTTGTGCGAAATCGACAATTGCTTTAACAATATCTGCATTTGTTATAATGCGGACCTTGATCCCCAGTTGTTTGGCAAGGGCGATATTTTTATCAAGCTGTTCATGTTCTTTTGAAGTCAGCCGGTGCAGGGTTTCCACGTAAATTGCCTGGATATTTGCGCCCATGGCGTAGGAAAGGTTTTTGGACCACCGGAGTAATTTGCCGGAATAGGGACTCGGCCCGAGAGCAACCAGGAGATGCATACCCGTTTTCCATGGTCCGCGAATCCTTTTGTACTGCATGTAATCGTGGAGTTGCCTGTCGACACGGTCGGCGACAATGCGCAAAGCCATTTCACGCAAAGCCGTAATATTTCCCTTCCTGAAAAAATTTTCTATCGCATCTCTTGAGCGATCGGGGGTATAAACCTTACCATCAGAAAGTCTCTGAAGCAATTCATCAGGTGTAAGGTCAACAAGTTCAACTTCATCTGCGTTCTCAAAAATCTCATCAGGCAAGGTTTCACGGATAATGATGCCTGTAATCTGGGCAACGGTCTCGGTGCGGCTTTCAAGATGCTGTACGTTTAGCGTAGTATAAACGTTGATCCCGTTTTCCAGAATTTCCTGTACGTCCTGGTATCGTTTTATATGCCTGCTCCCGGGGGCGTTGGTATGTGCAATTTCATCCACCAGGACTATTTGCGGTTTCCTTGCGATGATAGCATCCAGATCCATCTCCTGAACTAAGGTAGATTTGTACTGGTATGATTTCCTGGGAATGAGTTCAAAACCCTCGGCCAACTCTACAGTTTCCTTTCGGTTATGAGTTTCGATATACCCGATGATGATGTCGCAGCCTTTGAACTTTTCAGCATGGGCGGCTTCAAGCATGGTATATGTTTTACCCACACCAGCACACATACCGAAAAATATTTTCAGCGTGCCGCGTTTGCTTTTCTCTTCTTCACTGATAAGAGAAGCTAAAAGTTCATCGGGATCCGGCCGGTTATCGTTAAAACCGTTCATTTGATTTTATCTGTAGCTAAATTAAGCAATAAAACGTTTATCCTTTCTTCACCAAGAAATAGAAACTGGGGAGGCTCGGTAAGCTGGTGTATGCATTTTTCAAGCTGTAATTTCTGAGTCTTGCTGAAATTGCGTGCCATTGCAACCCTTTCGGCCATAAGCAATGCTGCTGCCGGCGAAATATGGGGATCGAGTCCGCTTGCCGATGCAAAGATCATTTCGGCGGGAATCAAGGTCAGGCTGTCAAGATGGTTGAATTCCAGGAACCTCGTTCTGCAGGAGTCTGCAAACTTTTTCAGTTTCACATTGGTCAACCCGAGATTTGAGCCTCCCGACGGCAGGGGGTAGTAGGAAACAGCAGATGGCCGCGAAGTGAAATATACCAGGCTGTTAAACTGCTGACCTATCAGTTCACTCCCGATTACCCTGCCTCCACTGAGGATCAGGCTGCCATTTGCTTTTGCAGGAAAAACGAGCTGGGCAATTCCTGTTACAACAAGGGGATAAACGACACCTGTCAGGATGGTAAAAAAAAGAAATATTTTCAGGGATATCATCAGCGTTTTCATCCAATGGCTTGTTTACAGGTTGATCAGAATATCAATGAGTTTTATTCCAATAAAAGGAGCAATAATACCACCCAGGCCAAATATCATAAGGTTCCTTAGCAGAGCGGCCGAGGCGGAAACCGGTTTATAACGCACACCCTTCAGTGCCAGCGGGATTAAAAGGATAATAATAATTGCATTGAAGATAATCGCACTCAGGATTGCACTCTGGGGAGAACCGAGATTCATAATGTTTAAGGCCGAAAGTGGGCCTGTTCCTGTTTTCCCTGCATAAAGCGAGATGGCAATCGCGGGTATGATTGCAAAATACTTTGCAACGTCATTGGCAATGCTAAAGGTTGTAAGGGATCCCCTGGTCATAAGCAGTTGCTTGCCCACCTCAACCACTTCAATCAGTTTGGTAGGATTGCTGTCGAGATCGACCATATTACCTGCTTCACGGGCTGCCTGCGTGCCGGTATTCATCGCCAGTCCAACATCGGCCTGCGCGAGGGCCGGGGCATCGTTGGTGCCGTCGCCTATCATCCCCACCAGATGGCCGCCGGCCTGTTCATCGCGTATCCGTTTCAATTTATCTTCCGGCTTTGCCTCTGCCATGAAATCGTCCACTCCTGCCTCAGCCGCTATTGCAGCGGCAGTAAGAGGATTATCCCCGGTGATCATGATGGTTTTAATGCCCATTTTCCGTAATTCGGCAAAACGGTGTTTGATACCACCTTTGACAATATCCTTAAGGTGGATGACCCCTAAAACTTTTTTATTTACAGCCACGACTAAAGGAGTTGCTCCCTGCCTCGCAAGTTCTGATACTATGTTCTGTATTTCCTGTGGATAGAAACCGTTATTATTCTGGATAAATGTGCGGATGGCATCCGACGAACCCTTACGGATCATATGAATTTCCCTGTCGTCGGTTTTCAGGTCGACACCACTCATCCTTGACTGAGCAGTAAACGGGATGAAAGTCGCATTAAGCTGGTGGACCTCGCGACCGCGGATATTGAATTTTTCCTTTGCAAGAACGACAATTGATCGCCCTTCGGGTGTTTCATCCGACAATGACGAAAGCTGGGCTGCATCTGCGAGTTCTTCTGCACTGACCCCTTCGGCAGGAATAAAATCAGTCGCCATCCTGTTACCCAGGGTTATTGTCCCTGTTTTATCAAGCAGCAGAACGTCCACATCGCCTGCGGCTTCAATGGCCTTCCCGCTTGTGGCAATAACATTGCGTTGTATCAGCCGGTCCATCCCGCTGATCCCAATGGCACTTAGTAACCCGCCGATAGTAGTAGGAATCAGGCACACGAGAAGCGCGATCAGAACGGGGATCGTCAGGTTTTGCGAGAGGGGCAATCCTGATGCAGAAAGGCTGTAGCTGAAGAATGCCGGGAGAGTGACAACAACAAGAAGAAAAATAATGGTCAGTCCTGAAAGAAGAATACTCAGCGCAATTTCATTTGGTGTTTTCAGCCGTTTTGCACCTTCAACCAGGGCGATCATGCGGTCAATAAATGTGTTACCCGGTTCTGTTGTAATACTGATAAGTATCCAGTCGCTGATAACCCTTGTTCCTCCTGTTACCGCAGAACGGTCCCCGCCGCTTTCCCTTATAACAGGCGCAGATTCACCTGTAATTGCCGACTCGTCGACGCTTGCAATTCCTTCAATGACTTCCCCGTCGGAGGGAATTACATCCCCTGCCAGGCATCTTACCACATCACCTTTTCTTAGTTCGGTTGCATTAACTGTAAGCTCCTGTTTGCCGACAATCTTTCGCGCAATCGTCTGTGTCCGGTTTTTCCTGAGACTCTCAGCCTGGGCTTTCCCCCTGCCTTCCGCAACAGCTTCCGCAAAATTGGCAAACAGCACGGTAAACCAAAGCCAGATTGCGATCTGAAGGTTGAATGAAGAGAAGTTTCCCTGAAAAATTCCGGCAATAACAATTATTGTAGTAAGTACCGAACCGATGCAAACTATGAAGATGACCGGATTTTTGATCTGCAGGGCCGGGTTTAATTTGATCACACTCTCCTTTGCAGCCTGGACCAATATCCTTTTATTGAAAAGCGCAGTATTTAATTTTGTACTCATTCTCGTAGAAATTAAAAGGTGATCCCGGTGTTCAACAGCATATGTTCAACCCCAGGGCCCAGGGCCAGGGCCGGAAAATGAGTCAGCCCTCCAATGATGAGGATCACCGCTATCAGCAACCCAATGAACAGGGAGTTGTCGGTCCGGAACGTCCCTGAGGAAGGCGGGGTGACCTTCTTCCCGGCCATGCTGCCAGCAATGGCCATGACCGGGATAATGACTCCGAACCTGCCTATCAGCATTCCTAAACCAAGGGTCAGGTTATAGAATACAGTGTTTGTATTCAGCCCTGCAAATGCACTGCCGTTATTCCCCGCAACAGAGCTGTAAGCATACAGTATCTCCGAAAAACCATGAGGCCCGGCATTATTAAGACCCGCCAGTCCTGCCTGGCTTACACAGGCCCAGGCAGTAAAGATCAGTATCACGATGTTCGGCAGCAGTATTGCGATAATGGCCATCCTGACTTCAAAGGCCTCAATCTTTTTGCCCAGGTATTCGGGAGTGCGCCCGACCATCAGTCCTGCAATAAACACAGTGATGATGATAAAGATCACCATTCCATACAATCCGGAGCCCACGCCTCCGAAAACAATCTCGCCAAGCATGATGTTGATCATGGCTATCATGCCTGACAAAGGAGAAAGACTGTCGTGCATTGCATTGACCGAACCATTGGATGCAGCTGTAGTGGAAACTGACCAAAGTACGCTATTCACAATTCCGAAACGAGTTTCCTTACCTTCCATAAGGTGGTTATGCCCGAAAACCGGATTTACCGAGTATTCAGCGTAAAGCGAAATAATTAATCCGGTTAACAGAAGGATCAGCATAACGGTAAAAATGGTCCATCCCTGTCTCCTGGAACCGGCCATCTTTCCATAAGTAAAAGTTAATGCGGCGGGGATCAACAGTATAGATAACATTTCCAACAGGTTGCTAAAAGGCGTGGGGTTCTCAAAAGGATGGGCGCTGTTTGCATTGAAGAATCCCCCTCCGTTCGTCCCAAGTTGTTTAATGCCTATCTGGGATGCCGCCGGCCCCATCGGAATAATCTGCTTCAAACCGTTCAGGGACTGAACAGTCTCATAATGTTTAAAGTTCTGCACCACTCCCTGCCCGACCAGTATAACGGCCAGGATGATCGAAAGCGGTAACAGCACATAAATTGTGATACGTGTAAGGTCGGTCCAGAAATTACCAAGCTTATCAGTGCTTTTACCGGCAAGGCCCCGGATAACTGCCAGCAAAACCGCAATTCCGGCGGAGGCGCTGACAAAATTCTGAACCGCAAGCACGGTCATCTGCACAAAGTAGCTTAGCGTGGTTTCACCGGCATAGGATTGCCAGTTCGTGTTTGTCATGAAACTTACTGCCGTGTTGAACGAAAGATGCCAGGAAACACCCGCAAGATGCTCCGGGTTTAAGGGTAACCACGACTGGATGAGCTGAACCAGGAATGCGAAAACAAACCCGGTGAGACTGAATACGAGCAATGCGAAAGTATAAGTCTTCCAGTTTGTTTCTTCATCAGGATTAACTCCCGAAACCCTGTAGGTTAATTTTTCAAGCCATCCTAAAAAAGGCAGCATTATATGCTTTTTCCCTGAGAATACCTTGTACATATAATTCCCCAGGACCGGCGTCAATCCAATCAATAATACAAAGAAAAAAACCAGCTGTATGAAGTCTTGTATTGTCATACTGTCGAAATAATTATTAAGATCATGATCCGGTTAATCCGGTTCAATAAAAAATACCGCATTTGCTCTTGTACTCCCGGATCTTTTCATAATACTCCTCTGATTCAAGTTTGCTTTCGTCATAAATGCGGTTCAGATAATAAATCTTATGTACGCTGTCATATACCGTAAGCTCATCATCGGAATGAAAATAAACCTTCAGGAGTTCCTTAAACCGGTCATCCTTATTGAACACTATTTCGAGGTTCCGCTTTGTGAGCGGATATACTGGTGAGAATGGGTTTAAACTGAAATAATAATTCTTCTCAGGATAAGAAGCTGGCATGGTTACGGATGATGCGCAGCAATATATCAGGATGGGTTCTGAAGGATTCAGGATTTCATATGCAGTTTTCTTGTAAAAGCGAAACGAATTATGTTTGCTGTTCCTGTACCCAAAGATTGAATCCTTTTTCAGCCTGATTATGTCGTTGCCTGTCATGATTTTAATATAGGAAGAGTTCATCTGCTCCTCTGCACAAAGTTGGTACGTGACCCCTGCCTTGTTATTTTTAAAAGAAAGTTTATTGTTTATAAAATCATTTGCCGATAAATAAATACCGGCTATTGTGACCTGTGCATTCAGCTCAGCTATCCAGCTGATAAGTAAAAAAGGAATAACAAGAATGGCTGTCTTCATTGTGCACAGATTAAAAACGCTGCAAATATGCTATCAGAATTATAAGGATTTTGAAAGAAAGATTCCGGGCATATAAAAAAAATATAAAAATTGCTTCTTCTGCCTGTTTTTTCGGAAATTGCAAGGCCAGAAGCCGGTTTTCAAACTTCATGCAATGAAATATCAAAAATTTCTTTCCCTGGCCTTTTCAATGATTGCATTCAGTTGCGCAATGGCACAGACGGGTTCAGGCATTGCCATAATTCCTCAACACCTTTCAGCAGATTCTGTTGCTAAAATTGCAGCACGTATCAGGCCTTCTGAACGCCAGGCTGCATGGCAGGAACTTGAATTCACAGTGTTTTTCCATTTCGGCATTAACACGTTCGCTGATCTTGAATGGGGGAAAAAAGATGTCAAAGCAGGCCTTTTCAATCCAACGGAGCTGGATGCCAGGCAATGGATTAGAACGGCGAAGGAAGCAGGTGCAAAGCTGGCCGTACTGGTGGCAAAGCACCATGACGGTTTCTGCAACTGGCCCAGCAAATACACCGATTACAGCGTAAAAAACACTGCATGGAGGGATGGCAAAGGAGACCTGGTGAAAGAGGTTTCTGAAGCCTGCAAAGAATACGGACTTAAATTCGGGGTATATGTTTCTCCCTGGGATATTCATTCCATTTACTACGGATCGGAACAATACAATACTTACTTTGAAAACCTGCTCACTGAAGTCCTCACACAATACGGGGAGGTTGATGAGGTTTGGTTTGACGGTGCCTGCGGGGAAGGCCCGAACGGTAAAAAGCAGGTTTACGACTGGATCGCTTATTACAACCTGGTTCGAAAACTCCAGCCAAAAGCGGTAATTGCCGTTATGGGGCCGGATGTACGATGGGTTGGGACCGAATCTGGCTATGGTAGGGAGACCGAATGGAGCGTGGTCCCTCTATCGCTGTCATCGCCTGAAAACATTGCAGCCGGTTCACAGCAGGATGCCGGCAACGGCGTTTTTTTACCCCCCGGGGAT
>Ga0194053_10000368_pt1 | contig 34974 bp, 31 predicted proteins | sample SepL228m_MetaG_FD_161684 | JGI IMG/M metagenome (GOLD analysis project Ga0194053, IMG submission 161684) | Anoxic zone freshwater microbial communities from boreal shield lake in IISD Experimental Lakes Area, Ontario, Canada - Sep2016-L227-8m | ecosystem: Environmental > Aquatic > Freshwater >... | reverse complement strand
GGATTCTTCGAAACGGCCTATCCTGAAGGCGTCGGATATGCTCAAAAAGATGGTTCGGATAAAAACTATCTGAAACAGTCTTCAAAACAAGGCAATGTCATACTTGTAGGAGATGTGGATATGCTTTTCAATAACTTTTGCGTGGTTGAAAAAAAGACTAATGACAAACCCATATTCTCTATGATAAATAGCAATATAGATTTCGTTCTCAATGCCGTTGACATTCTATCAGGCGACACAGATATAATGGCCATCAGATCAAGGTCTTCTGTTGAAAGAACATTCACAAGACTTGAAGACCTCTACAATGAAACGGCAAGGATATATCAGGACAAACTTTCTGATCTCCAGAAAAAGCTAGTCGAAACAGAGTCTTCCATTTCAAAAATACAGGGCACAATGGCCTCGAAAGACTTAGTCAATCTGACTCCAAAAGAACTAAAAGCCTTACAGAAATTCAAGAAAGACTCCAAGAAAACTAAAATTGAACTCCAGAATATCCGTAAACAGCTTAGGTCAAAACTAGACAATACCAAAGCCATGATAATATTTTTTGATGTAGCGCTAATTCCAATCATCATTACTTTCATTGGAATCACCGTCGGAATTTTAAGAAAACGCAGACACAAAACAAACATAAATTCACTTAAGATTTGATATAACTATGACAGCAAAAAATGCATACATTCTTATAATTTCGGCCATTGTCCTATCCGTTATATCGCTTGGAATTCTATTTACTCAGAATGCATTTCTCTTCTCCTACAATAACAAGATTGGCAAAGCCATTTTGGATAATTTCGCCGAAAGTGATATCAGAGAAATCAAAATAGTAAAACCCGGTGGACGAAGCGTAAATCTTATAAGAAATACAGATGGACAATGGTCAGTCGGAAACTACTTTAACTATCCGTCAGATAAGGAAAAAGTAAATAATTTCCTGCAGGAACTTTCATCTCTGAAGGCTGTTCAAGTAGTCAATATCGAGCCATCTCAGCTCAGAGCATTAAAACTTCTTCCTCCTTCTGACAAAGACAAAAATTCTGGAACCCAAATCCGCATAATCGGAACTGACAAGAAAGAAATCTGCTCCTTGATCGCAGGAGTAAGAAGAATTGACTCACTCGGAGCATCCAATATAACAAGAGGCCGATACATACTCGAATCTGACTCGAAAGTACCTGTATTGACAGAAGAAAGCTTATCTGAAACAAAATATTCAGCAAAAGAATTCCTGAGCAGCAAATTTGTAGTAATAAAAGACATAAAGAAAATGCAGCTTACAAAAGGCAAAGATATTATTATCTGGACAATACTCAAGAAAAATCAGAATGCAGAGTTTGAGCTCTATGATAAAAAGAAAGATGATCCTGATATAAATATAGACAATGTTTATTCAGTCGTATCATCCCTCGAGTCTCTTAAATTTGACTCTGTCGCCAACCCTTCTACTGCTGCAGAAACTACCGGCTTGGACAAACCTTACACTTTAAGCGTAGAAACTTTCAGCGGTGACTCATTCACTATAAACATCGGAAAACAGTTTAATAACTACCGCTATATCAAAATTGACTCTTCCACTTTTCCGCTGGGCAAGGACTGGATATATCTCATCGACAACTCAAGGATAGCTCCATTCCTACAGACAAAGAAAGACTTGTCTTCAAAAAAGCGGAAATTTCAGGGAGCTCCTGATAAAATATATTCCAAACCAATCGGTTAAAAAACTTCATAGCTCGAACACTTAGCTCGTGATTTCTCAATGATAAATTTTAAAAAATCTGAATTATATAATGGGGCATTACAAATCTTTAATGTCCTCAGGCAAAAAGGCTTTGATGCTTTCTTTGTCGGTGGATGCGTCAGGGATTCCATTCTTGGACGACAAATTAAGGACATAGACATCGTTACTTCCGCCCTGCCTTCAGACATACAATCCATTTTCCAAAAAACTTATAATATTGGCGAAGCATTCGGCATAGTTAATGTCGTCGAAAACTCCATCAATTATGAAGTAGCTACATTCAGAAAAGAGTCAGGATATACCGACGGCAGGCATCCAGAATCAGTAGAGTACGCTAAAACTCCTCAGGAAGACTCAAAAAGAAGAGATTTCACTATTAATGCTCTCTATTATAGCCCTCTCGAAAATCACATATTAGACTTCGCAGATGGCATCTCAGACCTAAAAAAAGGCATCCTTAGGACAATTGGACATGCCGAAGATCGTTTTAATGAAGACTACTTAAGAATGCTTAGAGCCATAAGATTTGGCATAAGATTCGATTTCTCAATAGATGATGAAATCATCACAGCGATTAAAAAACTCTCTTCAAAGACTCAACTTCTATCCCAAGAAAGAGTCAGAGACGAACTTACTAAAATCTTCACAGGCCCCTGCCCTGATAAAGCTCTCTCTCTTCTGGATGAGACAGGACTTTTATCTGTCCTGCTGCCGGATATATCAGCAATGAAAGGAATAGCTCAACCTGAAAAATATCATCCTGAAGGCGATGTCTTCGAACATACAAAACTCATGCTCTCCAATATGCCTGTCCCATCAGATGAATTGGCGTGGGCAGTCCTTCTCCACGATGTCGGAAAACCTCAGACCTTCTCAATCGGAGAGGACGGCAATGAAAAATTCATATGCCATGCAGAACATGGCACAACTATTGCCGAAAGAATTCTTAAGGAATTGAGATTCCCATCTAATTTTATTGATAATGTCTGCTTTGCCGTTAAAAATCACATGCGCTTCGCCTCTGTTTGCGATATGCGCCCTTCCAAATATAAAGCCCTAATAGCCGAATCCACCTTTCCTCTTGAACTCGAACTGCATAGAATTGATTGCATGTCCAGCAACAAATTTACTGATTCTTTCATCTATTTATTAGATAAACTTATTGAGCTCAATGGAGTAAGGGAACTTCCCGAAGAACTCATAAAAGGCAGAGACTTAATTGAACTTGGATTCATACCAGGACCTAAGTTCGGAGAAATTTTAAAAAATATTACAGAATTGCAGAATGATAAAGTTATAAATACCAAGGAAGATGCCCTAGAATATATAAAGTTAAACTTTCTTACAAAAGTATAATCCATAAAGAGGATTTCAGATAAAATGAAGAGTTTTATAATTGAGGGTACAAGGTCTCCCATAGGAGGAGAAGTCACTGTAAGCGGAAATAAGAATGCCGTTCTTCCTATGATTGCGGCATCTATTTTGACTGAAGAACCGGTCATACTTCATAATGTCCCCAATATCGTAGATGTTACTGTGATGCTTAAGATAGCTCAGGATATAGGAACGGCCGTAAACTTTAGCGGCAATACTCTGACAATGATGACGCCATCCATAGTTAATCCCGACATCTCAAGAGAGCATTGCACAAAGGTCAGAACATCTCTTCTCTTCGCAGGTCCTCTCTTGAATAGAGTAAGACAGGCATCACTCTGGCCACCAGGAGGCGATGTAATAGGCAGAAGGCGCCTTGACGGCCATTTTTATGGTTTGATATCGCTCGGAGCATCGGTAGAATACGAAGAAAAACCATATCGTTTCAAGGCAAACGACAGGCTCAAGGGGAGAGACCTATTCCTTGATGAAGCAAGCGTGACAGCCACAGAACACATAATGATAACAGCAGTCCTTGCTGAAGGCGAAACCATCATCCGAAATGCTGCATCAGAACCCCATGTATGCGACCTTGGCGACCTCTTAAATAAGATGGGCGGCAAAATTTCAGGGCTCGGGACAAATACCATCACAATTGAAGGCGTCGAAAAACTCCACGGAGCCGAACACACAATCCAGGGCGACCATATTGAAGCTGCAAGCTTCCTGTGCTTATCTGCCGCTACCGGCGGGGAGCTAACAGTAAACGGTGTAGTCACAAGAAATTTCTGGATGACAAGGCGAGTTTTCGAAAGGTTTAATGTTAAACTAGAGCTCTATCCTAACGAAGGAAAAATCTTTCTACCGGGCGGACAGGATCTCGAAGTATTGAAAGATTTCGGCAATGCCATCCCTGTAGTTGCCGATGATACATGGCCTCAATTCCCGTCTGACATGATGAGCTGCGCCATCGTGATGGCTACTCAGGCAAAGGGAACAGTGATGTTCTTCGAAAAGATGTTCGAATCGCGTATCTATTTTGTGGATAAACTTATAGCCATGGGCGCTACAGCAATAGTCTGCGACCCTCACAGAGCCGTTATTTCAGGCCCTTCCCTTCTTAGAGGGGCGGAACTTCCAAGCCCCGACATCAGATCAGGAATGGCTCTCTTAATCGCCGCAATGTGCGCTAAAGGCAAGAGCACGATCCACAATGTCGAAGTAATAGAGCGAGGCTATGAACACCTTGAAAAGAAACTCATCTCTCTAGGCGCCAAAATCATAGCAATAAAATAACATCACGGGCAAAATTTATCCGCCCGAGGTATCGTACTGCAATTTAGTGTTAATTAGTGCATTTAGTGGTCAGAAACAGCCGAGCGAGCAATCGCAAATCTTGATAGAGTTACTATCGCAAAGTTCGCCTATTTTCTTGAGAGGGATGTCATGCTTGGATGCTAAATCCCAGGCAGCCTTGCAGGTAAATTTTTCCTTGCCGTTAGCTTTTATGGTATTCTTTCTGATAAGTTCGAGAATTTCTTTATCATTCATGATTAAAACCTTTTGAGAGTTAATATTTTTACAATAACTACAAATATAACAATAATGGTTATAGAAAGTACACTTGCCGCCATCCCCATTGAGAAGTCGCCTGAAGACATATTGATGTATATGTTTATCGGAATATTCTCTGTTTTGTACTGTATTCCACCGCCGATTAACAATGTGGCGCCGAATTCACCCATACATCTGAGCCATGTCAGAATAACGCCTGACATTATCCCGGGAAAAGCAATCTTGAATGTCGTGTCGTAAAAAGCCTTGCAGGGTTTACTGCCAAGAGTCATAGCAATAGTTTCATACCTCTGAGAGACGAGCTCGAATGATGATTTAGATGATTTGATTATCAGAGGCAGAGCCACAAAAAACTGTGCCGCTACTGCTCCTGAGGCAGTAAAGATAAACGAATAGAACTTCTCAAGACCGCTCGATTTAAAGAAGGTAATAAGCATTACTCCGACTATCAATGGCGGCAGAACCATCGGAATGTCAACTACAATATCCATGATCCATGAAAAAATATTTTTTGTTCTTGCAAGGTAAAGTCCTGTAGGCAAACCAAATATAAAAGCCATGAGAGTCGCAAGAAAGGATGTCTTCAAACTGAAAAGAACAGAGTATATAAACTCTTTATTTGAAAGAAGTTTCCCAATATCCTTGATATCGGTGTTAAGAAAACTCGCCAAGATGACCGCCAAAATAAGTATTAGCAGAGCCACCGAAAAAAGTTTATAGTTTATAAAAGACTTCATTTTAGTTCATCCATCATCAATGAGTAACCATACTTGCTGAAGATATTTTTATTTTTAAAAATGAACGATATAAATTCTTTGGTATGCTTATCAGATGATTCGCTTGTCAGCGCTACAAGATACGCATAGGCATCTACATTATATGCTTTTGGAATTCGGATATATTCCAGATTGGCATTACTAGCCATCGTATCATAGATAAGAGCTGCATCTAAGGTATTCATCTCCAGATAAGAAAGACTCTGATTTACATCCAGAGGGGAACCATATTCCTGCTTCCTTATTTTCTCAGAAATATCCTTTGGCATCTTTTTCTCTATAGCCTGATAAGTAAGAGCCATTGCCATTGTTCTAGGATTGCCAATGGCTATTTTGTAATTTCCATTCACAAGCTCATCGAATGTAATCTCTTTAGAATCGTATTTCCTTGCAAGGGCAAAAACAGGTGTTTGCTTGATAAATTTTGCATAACTTTTAACCATCTTCTTATCCTTCACTATCGTGAGAAATTCATCCGAAGCAGGCGTAAAAAGATCGCCTTTTCCAGAAAGAGTTATCTGGCTTATAAGTTCGCCTGAACCACCAGAAATTATCATCACTTTGAAACTATGCTCTTCTCCATTAAACTTCTCTGCCAAAGCCTTTGAAGGTTTGGATAAAGATGCAGCTACAAACCAGTAGAGGCTTTCGGTGTCTGATGCATTGGAAACCATTGGCGAAACAAGTAATATCAAGCATAAAAATAATAGTTTTAGTTTTCTCATAATCCTTTTATTTGCATAATATTAAAGCTTCATCATCTATGGATATTACGGCTTTGCTTCCTCTTCCAAGATTGGTTTTTTTCATATATGTCTCAGAAATATTTATCTCGAATTTATGGCATGAATTGGAGACAAAAACCAGACTCCTGTAAGCTCCTCTTCCATGATCCTCAATGATGTCGCCGTTGAATAAATTCTTTGCATTGCTGCTTATGTCTTTATCATTATTCATCAATCTAATCTTTTCAGGTCTAATACATAGATACTTATAGCTGTCATCCCATTTATCCTGAACGCTTATGTTCAAACCATTCTTTAGAGAGACCAGACCATCTTCTGAAATTCTCTCGATATCCCAGATGTTCCTGTAGTCAAAAAGTTTTGCTGTCCTGTAAAATTTAGGCCTTTCTAAAATCTCATTTGCCTTTCCGAATTCGACAATTCTGCCGTTGTCCATAACAACTATCTCTTTGCCTACGGAGTAACAATCCTCAAGGTTATGGCTGACAAAAATGAGCGGAATATTCTCATCATCGGCGAAATCCACCACAATGTCTCTGAGGCAGTTTCTTATCGGAGAATCCAATGCCGTAAAAGGTTCATCCATAAGGAGCAAAGATGGATTTACCATCAAAGTTCTAGCCAAAGCTGCTCGCTGTTTCTGTCCACCAGATAGAGTAGCAGGATATTCATCGAGCTTTGCTTCTATCTGAAGTTTCTCAATCAGATGATTGAATCTCTTCTCATCCAGAGCAGCTCCTGAGGCATTAACTCCGTACAGGATATTTTTTCTAATCGTCATATTCGGGAATAAAGCGCTTTCCTGCGGTAGATATCCGATATTTCTTTTATAGACTGGGATATTCACAGAATCAGAACTGAAATATAGGCATTTGTCATTAATGACAATACACCCCGAATCAGGCTCGCATGCTCCGCAAAGCATTCTAAGCAATGTCGTCTTTCCGCAACCCGACGGGCCGAAAACAACTATCCGGTTAGTATTAAGTTCAAAAGAGAATTTCATCACATCCCTTTTGAACTTCTTATTTAATTCGACTTTAATCATTCTTTCAAACTATTATAATTAGGTAAAGCTGAAGAAACCTATTCCATCTAAAGGATATGGTATTTAAGATTATTATTCAAAGAGTATGCTTAAAATATGAAAAAGAAGAGACTTACAGTCATAGTTATGGCAGTAGTAATCATAATCATTCTATTTACTTTGCGAACATGCTCGGTTTAAATTTAGAAAAATTATTTCTCAAATTGATTATCGCTATCCTCTTATTGATTGGAATAGCATGGGGAGCAATCAGCCTTTACAAAAATCTCACAGCTACAAACCGAACAGAGAAAGCAGTTCTATCCATCCTGAAAAGCGAAGATCTCTCTTTCCTGGTTACAGACAAATTAACCTCACAAATCTGCGTCGAAATCTCAGAAAACAGCCCATTACTCGGCAAGAGGGAAGGAATACTGATTGGAACTGTAACTATGTATTGGGGAATTGACCTTTCTAAGATCAACCCTGCTCTAATTAGAAAAACTACTGAAGGAATAATCATCCCTCTTCCTAATCCAGGCGAGCTAGACTTCAGCGTCGATCTGTCAAGCTTGAAGTACATAACCAAAAGAAGCGGGCTTAATGTCATTGCCGACTTCGTTATGAATAGAGATATTGAAAAAGAACTTAGAGATCAGATGCAACAAAGCGCTCTAAAATTCTTTAAGGATCACAACCTTATCCCATCAAAAGCAAAAACCATTTCCAAACTCAATTCTTATTTCTCACCAATAGCGCAGCAGATCGGCATGCCCATTACTTTTGAGTAATTTAGTGGCGGAAGTGAACCAAAGCTTCAGGATCGTGTTTGTGCTTGAATAGAATGGCAAACAATATGCCTACAATCAAAGCATAAGCGGCAAATACCATCCAAATACCATCCCATCCCTGCCAGTGTAAAATTTTCTGTCCGTCTTGAAGTTTTTCTGTGAAGTATTTGTCTATCATCCATCCGCTGGTGGTAGTTCCCAATATCTTGCCTATGCCGTTGCACATAAGCATAAATAACCCTTGAGCGCTTGCCCTGATAGCAGGACTTGCCTGAGTTTCCACATACAAAGAACCCGAGATATTAAAAAAGTCGAATGCCATCCCATAAATAATGCACGACAGGAGAATCATCCATAAGCCCCCAGCCGGGTCTCCGAAGCCAAGCAACCCAAATCTGAATACCCATGCAAACATGCTCATCAGCATAACTTTCTTTATTCCGAAATGGCGAAGGAAAAATGGTATAGCTAAAATGAAAACTATCTCGGCAACCTGTGAAGTTGACATTACAATTGCCGGATATTTTACAGCCAGACATGATTTATAAATCGGATTTCGTTCAAAACTGTGAAGAAATACATCACCGTAAGCATTTGTGAGCTGGAGAGCCGCGCCTAATAGCATTGTGAAGATAAAGAAAAGTGCCATTTTTGGATTTTTGAAGAGCTTGAAAGCATCTAAACCCATCTTGCTCCATATAGTCCCGGTATTTTTTCCAAGAGGCGGGCACTTCGGCATCGTCAGACCATATAGCCCCAGGACGGCGGCAACAATTCCGGCTACATAGAACATTGACGCAGATGTTTCAAAATGCATGATACTTACTGTCCACATCGCGAGAATAAAACCAATCGTTCCAAAGACGCGGATTGGCGGATACTCTTTGATGATGTTCATCCCTGCATTTTCCATTGTGGCATAAGATACAGTGATGGAAAGCCCCAATGTAGGCATATAAAAACACATATTTACAAGCATAACTATAAACATTGTTTTTGGGTCATTAACCATTGGAATGCATAACATTACCAGCGCTCCAATCAAATGGAATATCCCGTATAACCTTTCGGCGTTAACCCACTTATCTGCGATAATACCCGACAAAGCAGGCATAAATATCGCCGCTATTCCCATTGTCGAAAAGACAGCGCCAAACTCTGCGCCTGTCCAGTGTTTAGTCCCAAACCACCATGCAGCCATAGTCGGCATCCATGCGCCCCATACAAAGAACTGCAAGAAAAGCATGATGCCGATTCTAATCTTTAAATTCATAAATCCCCTATCCTTGGCTTAACAGCCTCAAGTTACTTCACTTCCGAAAAAGCCTTAACTATTTCAGGTAGAAGTTTATGAATATTCCCCATTACGGAGTTAAGAGTTTCTATAACTTCCTTGTGATTTAGAGGCTTGTCCGTTATACCTGCTGCGTAATTGGTAATACATGACAACCCAGCCACTTTTAATCCCATTGAATTAGCTAGAGTAGCTTCAGGAACTGTGGACATACCCACAGCGTCAGCGCCTACAATTTTGGACATTCTGACTTCAGCTGGTGTTTCATATATTGGGCCCCAATAAGCCATATACACGCCTTTTACGAGATCAACTCCTGCCTTTTTCCCGGCTTTCTCCATGAGTTTTATAAGTTCCTTGTTGTAAACTTCTGACATATCAGGGAAACGAGTGCCCAGTTCTGGATAATTCGGCCCCATCAGAGGATTGCTTCCCATGTAATTTATGTGGTCTGTAATCATCATCAGGTCGCCTGGTTTGTGAGTTACTCCTCCACACGCATTGCTTACAAAGAATATCTTTGCGCCGCTTTGTTTAGCGATATAGGCAGGGATGACAACTGGTGTCCATCCTTCGCCTTCGTAGAAATGCCTTCTGCCCTGAAAAACAAAGAATTCCTTGCCATTATATTCAACGAGAGACAACACTCCGGCATGACCAACGACTCCGGCGGCTCCCATTCCTGTGATTTTATCGTAGGAAACTTCACTTTTTGTTTTAAAAACTTTTACAGCATCGCCCCATCCTGAACCCAAAATAAAAGCTCCGAAAGGTTTAGCCTTTGGGAAATGTTTTTTAACATCTTCCCATGCCTGCTCCAGAACCTTTATATCAATTAGTTGTGAATTACTCATAATAAATTCCCCTTACATTATTTATGTTTATTAAAATTATTAAGCAATAAAAATGGCTACTTATCACAAATTCAACTTAGTCAATCGGTGACAGTAGCCATAATAGCCCGGTTATTATTAGTAGCTGTCAGTATCAGGTGCTGCACTCAGTACTATAGCGGAAGGATCCCCATTATTAACAATATTTACTGCATCATCATAAAATTGTTGATTCTCAGGATACTTAACATTGTAGCTATTAAAATCTTTAGATGCATTCTGGAATATTGCCTTTGCCTGAGGCGTTGTCAGATAAGCCGTAATAGCAGTACTCGATGGTTTGGAATTTACATAATCTGTATAACCCTGGTCAAGTTGCTGAGCATATATACTCGGAGAAAGGGTAGATGTCACAGTCCATGGATACGGAGGATAGCCTGCAGGTGGCGCTCCAAGAGCTGTTGAATTCAATGCCAGTCTTTCGAGAGCCTTGCCGAAATTAGGGTCTGTTTGCCCGTAAACTGTGTTTCTGATTCTGAGCATTGTCATCATTCCAGAACACTGAGCGCAAGGCTCAAGCGTGGTAAATATAGTTGCATCGCCAAAATACGGTTTATTAGTTTTTGGCGGAGGGCTTACTTTAGTATCCCAATAGTTTGTATAGTTCTGCATACATCTTACTTCGCCGTGCTGAGTACTGTTCCTCATTACATTAACGCTGTTTTTATCAGCCCAAACTACTCTGTCAGTATCGCACTGTCCAGAGAGCATCACGCATCCGATATTGTAGCCACGGCCAGTATAGTTACTGTCCTGCCAGTCATTCAGCACATAAGTAAAAGCCGCCAATTGGCTGATCTCGTACCTTTCAGCTAGTTGTGGCGCTGGCAGTGGCGCCGACTGGATCGAACCAGCGATGCAAAGAAGAACGGTTAATGTCAAAGTTAGCTTTTTTAGCATTTTATCCCTCCACTTTTTATTGATGTTATTTTCAGGCAGCATACCTGTAATTGTGAGATTTTAGCGGACTAAATAGCTAAATCAATAGTTTTTCTTTAATCTGTAAAACCTTAATGCATTGTCCGTCGTTCTAAAGGCTAAATCATCGATAGTCATCCCTTTAAGTCTGGCAATTTCCTGAGCAACATATTTCAGGTATTTGGGATAGTTGGTTTTGCCGCGAAAAGGTTTCGGAGCTAGATATGGGGAGTCGGTTTCAATAAGGAGTTTGTCGTCTGGAATCATCGGAATAAGTTCTCTGACATTGTCGGCTTTTGGAAAAGTGACTATGCCAGTAATTCCGATATACCCTCCTATGTCTAGAAACCTAACCATCCAATCTAGATTGCCGGTATAGCAATGAACTACAAAGCCCGGAATTCTAGAAACATAGTTCGAAAGAATCTGGTAAACAAGATTATAAGCATCAAAGTTATTCTCCTTGTCTCGGCAATGTATAACTAGCGGCATATTCATCCCGACGCCAAATTTGCAAAAGTCCTCAAAAACTTTCATTTGAATTTCTTTGGCACTGTTCTCATAAAAGAAATCCAGACCGATTTCTCCGACAGCGACACATTTTGGATGACTCAGCAAAGTTTTAAATTTATTCAAATCCCATGATTCATTTTGGGCGTAGTGCGGATGGACTCCAGCCGTAAAGAAGGAGTTATCTATGACTTCTGCAAACTTCATGGACTCGACAGACGAATGATAATCCCCGCCAATACAGGCAAGGTATTTTACGCCTTCAGCGGAGGCCTCATTTGCTATAATTTCAGGGGCGATCGCCCCATCATAGTGAAAGTGTGTATCAAAAAGCTCCATAGACTCCTAATCATTGATTTATATATATTATTACGGGACGAATTTTGTGACAGGATCTGTGAAATTATAACGACCAATCTTATTTGCTTCCCTGCTTGTGGCGGCCGCTTTGAAAATATACTTCTTTTCGCTCTCAAGTCCGCTGATCATTCCTTTCGTTCTGGAAGATAAATAACTATGCCAATCTTTGTCATTCTCCGGTGCAGGACAAGTAGAAAAAAGAATGATATAACCGGATGCTTTTTCAGCTACTTCTATCTCAAAAAATATTTCACCTGGATTATTTCCATAGTTTATATGAATATATTTTGGAGCATCGAGAATCCCTACTCTTGAAGGTGTTTTAGAGATGGGAAAACCTGAACTATCTAGCTTAACAAGGTCATTATTTGCTATTGTATTAACATAATTTCCGAGAATCGAAAGATTATTCAGTAGAATTGTTCTCTTATTATTCTTAATTGCAGTATCAAGTTTCGTTCCATCATCACATTTCATGAGAGACTCGTGATATTCTTCTATTAAAACATCCAGTTTAGCAATAGAGATTGGAGGATTTGGAAAATTTGGATTGTCTTTCATCTTGTTGCTTATAAATCTTGATATATCCCATAGTTCATTCTCTTTAACTTTGGCAAAATAAACTATAGCTTTCTGTTTTCTCATAATAATTCACTCCTCTTTTGCAGTAATTATATATAGAAGTACTATCTTTCCTACAAGTAATATCTACTTTCTATAAAGATATATTATATTTCCTAAAATATACATTATATATCTTTCTAGAAACATATCGTTTTGTTTTAGTTATTTATACTTTCTTTCTAGAAATATTATATTTCCTTAACGAAATATAGTCTTTCTTTAAAGATTAGGCTTAAAAATAAGAGAAAGAACTACTGTTAATTGTTAGCAATTAGCTTATTTGAAAAGTATCGTCAAATAACATGCTATATATATAACTGCTATTATGACCAAAGAACATACCAAAGAAGAATCTCTTCCAAAGAGCGCTTTCAAGTCTCTTGGAGTAGTTTTCGGCGACATAGGCACAAGTCCTATTTACACACTTACTGTCGTTTTCATGCTTCTGAAGCCTACTGAAGACAATGTGATATCAATACTTTCTCTTATTGTCTGGATACTTTTGATTGTGGTAACTCTTGAATATGTATGGCTTGCCATGAGTTTAAGCAAGAATGGAGAAGGCGGGACAGTTGTCTTGCTTGATGTTATAACTCCGTATCTCAAGAAAGGCCGTGGACTAACTCTTGTATCTCTTTTGGCATATATCGGGATTTCTTTTCTGATTGGCGACGGAATTATCACTCCTTCGATATCAATATTAAGCGCTGTTGAAGGAATAAAGCTTATACCAGGGACAGAAAATATTACACAAGTCGAGCTCGTCTGGATTGCTTCTATTATTGCTATAATATTGCTTTCGCTTCAGAAAAGAGGAACTGATAAAATAGCAAAGATATTTTCGCCGATAATGCTGATCTGGTTTCTGGCTCTGATGATTTATGGACTTTTCTATTTGATAAAATCACCATGGATTCTCAAGTGCATAAATCCTTGGTACGGAATATCTTTTCTTTTTAACCATGGATTCATTGGTTTCTTTACACTCTCAGAAGTAATTCTATGCGCTACAGGCGGAGAAGCTCTTTATGCAGATATGGGGCATATCGGAAGAAAACCTATCTCTGCTGCCTGGTTTTTTGTTCTGATAGTTCTTTTGATAAACTACATGGGACAAGGAGCGTATCTGCTTAACAGCAATAGTTCCGAGAATTTGTTATTTGGAATGGTTTTTCATCTCACAAGCTATTTGTATATCCCATTCCTGTTGCTTAGCATAATGGCTACTGTCATAGCTTCTCAGTCTATGATAAGCGGAATATTTTCAATTGTTTATCAGGCTATAAATCTCAGAATCCTTCCTATGATGAAAATAGACTTTACTTCAGCAAAACTAAAGGGTCAGATATATATATCGGCAGTCAACTGGTTTCTTCTTTTCTTTATTCTTATGGTTATTATCCACTTCAAGGACTCTTCGAGTTTGGCTAACGCGTATGGTCTGGCAGTTACGGGAGCGATGTTCATATCCAGTGTAATTATGATTCTAATCTTCTATATGAAGAAAAAATTTATCAAGCTGATAAACACAGTATTTGCATCGGTAATAGTAGGGGTTATTTTTGCATCTACTCTACTCAAAATCCCTCACGGCGGGTACTGGTCAATTCTGTTAGCATGTATTCCTCTTGCGATAATCATAATTTATATGCAGGGGCAAAAGAGGCTTTACAGGCTGATGGATAATATCCCTCTCGACAGATTTCTTTTAGTCTATAATGAAGTTTACAGCGCTTTGTCTAAAATTAAGGGAACAGCTCTATTTTTTATAAAAGATGAAAACTTTATCTCCCCCTATGTTCTCCATACAATGATTAGAAATCATATCATATATGAAGATAATATTTTTATTTCTATTGTCAGAGAAGATGGTCCATGGGGCGTTTCATACGGCTTCCAGGAACCACTTTCTAATGGGCTAAAGGTTTTCAAAATCAGAATGGGATACATGGAAATTGACGATTTGGAAGAAATATTCAGAAATGCTTTAATAGAGCCAAAGGTTATTTTCTACGGCATAGAAGATATAATTTCCAGTAATCCGATTTGGCGATTCTTCTCGGTAATTAAAGCTTTATTTCCACCATATGTAAAATTCTATAATCTTTCTGCTTCTAAACTTCATGGAGTCACAACTAAAGTCAATATGTAAATAAAAGGCATGTCATGGTTTGCCGATGAAGTTTAATTTTTGTTGTCTTCTTGTTTAAGGTCAGTGACATCAGAGACAACACCAAATTTCAAATCTCCATTTGAATAAATGGTCTCTTTCAATGTAAGCAGTTTATTGTCTGTTCTTCTTCTAATTCTGAAAATTAAACTTTTGGGATATGTCTTACTATTAAAGAAAGTTTGAAATTTATCTCTATCCTCTGGCACTACGGTGTTTAGATGGATACTTGAAATACTCATGGCTTCTTTTTTTGTAAAACCAGTAAGATTTTCGACGGCATCGTTTATATATTTAAGTTCTGGTGAATTATTCTTTATAGTGCCTATCCATATGCATTCTTTTATTTGATCTATTGCCCTTTTTAGAATTAAGTTAGTAACTTGATTTTCTTTGCCCTCAGTTATATCAACAAAACTTCCTACAATTCCTGAAATTTTTGATTCATTGTTTACAATGGGATATTTTGATATCAAAGCCCATTTTTTCTTTCTCGTTCCTGGCATATAGGCTTCTCTGCTCTGAACTATTACTCCTGTTTGTAAAACCGACTTGTCCTCCTCATTGTTTTCTTCCGCTTCTAGTTTTGAGAAAAAAGCTGTATCGTTTTGACCTATGCAACTATAATCCGAAGGAAGATTATAAATTTCTTTAAAGTAATCATTAACTTTAACATATCTTAAATTGACATCTTTTATGTAGATAGCTGCTTTTATTGAACAGAAGACGGCCTTTGTAATTGTCTGATATTGACTCATTTGCTCCTCCATCTTGCAAAGAGATCGCATAATATCCCCGAAATTATTATCTGGACTATTGAAGCGTTCCAGGAATGCTTTTTTAATAGAGTCTTTTGAAACTGGATGTTCGGTTTTTAAATCCGAGATCTGAGAAACATCTAAGTTCAATATGCCAGCCAAGGTTCTTACATTAAGTTCAGAGGGTGATCTCTTGCCATTTTCCCATAACCAGTATGTTCTCCTGCATATTTCCAGTTTCTTTATTATAAAATTAATCGACACTTTGGAGGTTTTCCGTAAATCCTTAAGCTTTTCCCAATAGACCTGCATAACTCCTCTTTAGCCTTTACTGATGTTTAAAGTTATTAAAAATCTTTGCTCAAACAATAGGTTAGTGCAATAAGTCAACTTAAAAAAGTATTTAAATTTAGATACCTATTTAAACTAAATATATACCGTAAAGAGAATATGGATTTCAATTCTTGTGAACATTGTCAACCAGATATATACAAAGGACAGAAAGAAGCGCTTCGGTTTAAAGTTTTTGAGTATTACAACAGCAGCTTTACAGAAAAGTTAAGACTGCAAATCAAAAGGGAGCAAATGCTCGAACAAAGTAAACAGGAGGAAAGAAAATGACTACAAACACAATTTGTCGGCATCTGAAGGGAGAGCTGAACCGTGGCATGATCAGTGTCATCCGTCGAACTCTCGCATTTCTTCTCGTCTTAATTTCTTTAACGGTTCCGGTAATTGGTCTGGCAGCAAGCCAAGTTCCCGTCAGGGTCGCCGTCTATGTTGATCACGGAGCATGCGGGGACAAGATTCTAGCTCTTTTTAGAGCCTTGAACGCAGCTGGGTGCCAACCTCTCGGCATCGAAACCAATGACATCGTGGCTGGGCGATTGAATAAAAATAATTTTGATGTTTTTCTACTTCCTGCCGGAGAAGATGCTTCAGCGACAGGTTACTGGGGTTATGATTACCTCGGGAACTATTACAAAGTTTGGCCTCAGATTCAGAAATTCGTCTATTCAGGAGGAGGAATAGTTGGGATAGAGGCAGGGGCTTCTTTTCTATCAAGTTATGGTATCAGCGCGCCAGGGTTCGTCCAGTCCTATCCTAAAGCTGGATTGCAGAATTTCACAATCATGGATGGCGCTTTCGGCAATGGCTCTCAGTCGGCTTATATGTCAGCCGGCGGTGGCTACTTTAGGACATCTAAAGCTGTCACAGTGGCCTCGGACACTCTCGGAAGACCGACTCTGATTCGCTACGCGTTGAGCAAAGGGCGTGTTGTCCTTTGCGCCTTTGATCCCGAGTTGCGAGGCGATTCGGAGCTGGATTGGACTATATGGGACAATTGGGATCTTAACGGGGTTCATCCAAATTCAGAAGGATGCTGGATTCTTCTAGGACGTATGATCCGCTGGGCCGCTCTCGGTGATACCTCTGCCCCAGTTATAAAGGCTGTTAATCCAACAGGTGCTCGCGTAGCTTTTGTTTCTACGCACACTGCCAACGGCGGAGCCGCAGCTAGCCTTCAGCCAGCTCTTGCCAGAGGCATCGAATTTGCAGGGCACATCCCTCTGGCTATACGCCTTCAGGATATTTGTGACGGACGACTTACTACGCAGGATTTTAAAGTAGTAACATTTCCAGGCGGAACCGTTGCGGGATACTCTGACGGGCTTTGGGGACACGAGAAAGCTATTCTAGATTTCGTCTTCCAGGGAGGAAGCTACTACGGAGTGTGCGGAGGGGCATATTATGCTTCGAGGCAGATGATTTGGGAAGGCGTTCCTTATTATGATGGTCCTTTGCTTGGCTTGTTCGCGGGCACAGACAACGGTCCATTAACAGAGATTGCGACATGGCCTAATTGGGCGATGACACCAGTGCGAATCAACGATTCTGTACTGGGTGACATGGGCACTCAACAGCAGATGTATTATGGCGGTGGATGGAAAAGCGCTGCTAAGGGCGTCTCAGTAGCAGCAACTTACACCTCCACAGGGCATGCCGGCGCTGCAGATGGTATACGCTTTTCCTACGGAAATGGCCGAGTCTTTCTCACAGGAACCCATCCTGAGGCTCGCCCAGGAAGTAATGAAGACTGGCTGTACTGGGACAAATGGGCTCCTGGAACCAATACACCGGTCGCCGGTCCAGACAACACTTGGACCTATATGCACGCGATCTTCAATAAATGGCTAGTTCACTAGAACAGTATAGGCTGTGAATGCGGTGGAATGCCGCATTCACTTTTTGTTTTACCTGAAAGTATTATTTCCAGTTTTCATCAGTGAACCGAAGAATTTAAATTTCTTAACCACTGAGGTAATGGCAATAAGTCAAAGCTACTTTTTTGAATATTTTTTTATGACTGACACCCAAATATATTGTTTAAAAGTCTTAAGAGATGTCTATTTTATAACATAATAGGTTAATCACTTTCAAAACTTAATAAGCAGGAGCCATCAATATGACAAAAGCAGCCAGAAAATCTAAAACAACAAAACTTGCCTTACTTTCAAGCCTGTCAATCTTGCTTCTGGCGCTTAATGCCTGCAGCACCACTCAGGATACAACAGTTCCGCCTCCGAGTTTAAATGCCCCAAATACAACTGCCAATGTAACAGAAGCAACAACTCCAGCTTCTAAAGCTGTGGCATCTCCTTCTCAAACTTCAAAATCAACTAATCAATCTGGAGTCCAATACACAGTTAAGAAAGGGGACTCACTTTGGAAGGTTGCTAAAATGTTCAATGTAAGCGTAAATGAGTTGGCCGCTTATAATAATATGGATGCTAAAAGTACGCTGAAAACCGGATTGGTTATGAAGATTCCGCCAGCCGGACTAAAAGAACCAAAAACGATAACATCCTCAAAGCCAAAGCAACAATCAACAAAAACATCAACAACTCCTGCCGAAAAGACTAAGACCTCTGCATCACAAAACAAATATACCGTCAAAAGTGGCGACACTATTCAGTCTGTAGCTAAGAGCCATAACATCAGCGAAAAAAGACTAGCAAAAGCCAATGCTCTTGATATTAAGGCTTCTTTAAAGGCAGGACAGAAACTTATAATACCTGCTGTAAAAGCATCGTCCGATACAACAGCAAAGACAACTCCTGCTAAATCAGCAGAAAAAACACCTGCAAAAGCAACTAACTCAAAAGAGACTACTCTCTCCGATAAAGTATCAAAACCTGTTAGCGCTCCAGCTGATCAGACTTCATCGCAAAATATTCCAGCTTCCCAGCCTGCAAAACAAAGCGCTTCTCCTGAACAGACAACAACTTCTTCACCTGTCGCAACTCCTACTGCAAACTTCCTTCCTCACTCAGTTAAAGATGGAGACACATGGAAAGCACTATCTGATATGTACGGCGTGAGCATAGAAGATTTAAAGAAAGCCAATTCCACAATTGCAGGCGATACCCAGCCAAAAGCCGGAACGGTTGTCAATATTCCTGAACAGTAATAAAACACAATCCATCACTAAATGGAATATCTAAACTCTATACTCCCTGCGATTAAGCATTTTGGAGTCTGGAGCTATTGGATAGTTTTCATATTTTCCCTCACCGAGGCTCTGGTTTTTGTCGGATGGGTAGTCCCTGGCGGCACACTGGTTGTGCTAGCCGGCCTTTTAGCAGCTCAAGGGTATCTTAATTTGTGGGTTTTAGTCTGTTTTGCATCAATCGGGGCAATACTTGGAGACAGTTTAAGCTTCTGGATAGGTTCAAAAGGCACAAATCTATTTAACAACGAAAACAAGATACTCAAACTCAACCATCTTGATAAAGGCATAGAGTTCTTTAAGAAGCACGGCGGGAAAAGCATTTTCCTTGGAAGATTCTTTGCTCCTGTCCGCCCTGTAGTCCCTTTCGTGGCAGGTCTTTCAAAAATGAACAAGATAGCATTCCTGTTATGGAATGTTTCGAGCGGTATTTTCTGGGCAATTTCTCATCTTTTTGTAGGTTATTTCTTCGGCAATGCTCTGCATGTAATAGAGGCATGGTCAACAAGGGCAGGAATTTTTATTCTGGCTCTGGTTTTAGCAATAATTATCATTAAATTTGCTATAAAATATTTAAATTCATTTCTCTTATTTCTCAAGTCCTCAATCGTATCTCTAAAGCTGACATTATTATCAGTTCCAGGCGTAAAAGGGTTTATCACAAAACACCCTAAACTTATTTGTTTTGTACAAAACCGTTTTGATGTAAACAGATTCTCTGGTTTGACACTTACATGTTTAATTGTTGCTTTCGTTTATGCCTTCTTCCTTTTTGCCGGAATAGCAGAGGCTATTATAACATCAGGACCGATTGTAGAGTTAGACATTCGCGTAGCAAACCTTTTGTATATCTTCCGTGACGCAGAACTGCTTCATTTCTTTCTATGGGTAACACTTCTTGGCAAGTGGCAAGTAATTGCAGGGTCAGTAATTGTTACTTCTGCAATTTTATGGTTATGGAGAGAAAATTTATATATTTCCCCTCTATTGCTTTCTGTCATGGGTTCAAGCATCATTTTTTCAATTGGAAAAACACTTTTTCATCGCCCAAGGCCTAAACTGGCTTATTATTTAGAACAATCATTTTCATTCCCCAGCGGTCACGCTGCGATGGCCGTCGCTTTCTATGGATTTCTCGCTTACATACTGCTTTGTTTAGTCAAAAGCTGGAAAATGAAAGCAAACATACTTTTTGTCAGCCTTATAATCATAGTCTTTATAGGCCTAAGCAGATTGTATCTTGGAGTTCATTTTTTAAGCGATGTATTAGGCGGTTATCTTTTAGGAGTATTATGGCTGATTGTAGGAATAAGCATTTCACAATGGCTAAATAGGCGTTATTCAATATCAGCATCAGTTTTAAGGTGGAAGGCAGTTATTCTGTCTTTGATCCTTATAACAGCAAATCTGTGTGTATATGTATGCTATGGCATTGAGTACACTCCTCAACATCTTATAAGAACAGAAGAACAAAAGATAGTTGTTAATGAAAATATTCTTGATGCCTTCTACAGTAAGAAATTACCGCAATTTACCGAGAAACTCAACGGCGATAAACAACAGCCAATAAACTTTATTTTTACAGTAAAAGACCAGAATCAGTTAATAAATGATATGGGAAAAGCAGGATGGCAGCTTGCCGATAGGATTGATGTTTTTCCAATGCTACATATGACTAAATCTGTATTGCTCAATGAGCATTATCCTAATGCCCCTATAACTCCTTCTTTTTGGAATAACCAGGTAAATGATCTCGGATTTGAAAAACCAACAGAAAATAAGACTGTACGAGAAAGGCATCTGGCAAGATTCTGGAAAACTGACTTGATAACCAACGACGGCAAACAGATTTATGTCGGGGCAGTATATTCTTATAAAGGCCTGAAGTGGCTCATTATTCCCAGAAAGAACTCAGACATTGATGCAGAAAGGGAAATGGTATTTTCTGATTTACAGAAAGCTGACCTTATTTCAAGCTTCCAGAAAGTCCAATTAGTATGTCCTATATTGAGAGAAAAATCTAAAAATAATCGATTCTTCACTGATGGCAAAACCTATATAATTTTTTTAAGATAAAAGGAATTCTCTGAATGATAAGGAATTGTTTAATAAGTGATGCTCAGGCAATATGCGATATATACAATCATTACATACAAAATACTGTTATAACATTTGAAGAATCTCCGCTTGTCACCAAAGACATAGCAGAAAGAATCAAAACAGTTACTGAAAAATATCCGTGGCTAGTTTATGATATTAATGGCGAAATCATGGGTTATGCCTACGCTGGAGAGTTCAAGTCTAGATGCGCTTACAGATATACTCTTGAGACATCTGTTTATCTCTCTTCAGAACACACATCGAAAGGGATAGGAACAGAGCTTTACAAAGCACTTATTGATAAATGCAGGCAAATTGGGATTCATTCTCTTATCGGGATTATAGCAGTTCCAAACAAACAGAGCATAACTCTGCACAGAAAGTTTGGATTCAATTTCATCGGCAGGCTCAACGAAACAGGATATAAATTCAATAAATGGATAGATGTAGAATACTGGCAGTTAATGCTGTAAAAAGAAGGCAATAGGCAACTGGCAATAAAACTCTTGACACTTAAAACATTATCTGCTATTATTTTAACAACTTAAGGAGCTAATATGCCTGTCATATCAAGATTCTACGGATTAATCATTAAAATGTTTTTCAGACAATCTGAACATAACCCACCGCACTTTCATGCAATCTATGGCGAATATGTCGGTGAATTCAACATCCAGACACTTGAGATGATTGAAGGAGATTTGCCTTTGAAAGCTCGAAACCTAGTTAAAGAGTGGGCTCAACTTCATCAAGAAGAACTCATGGATATATGGACAACCCAGGAATTTAAAGAAGTAAAACCTTTAGAATAAAAATGAAAGGAATTCCAAGAATAAAATCAGTGCAGCCCCTCAACGATATGATTGTAGTGGCAACTTTCGCCAATGGAATAAAAAAGCAGTACGATATCAAACAGCTTACAAATCGCTTTCCTGTCTTTAATGAATTAAAAGACAAACATCTGTTCAACCTTGCACATGTTGACTGTGGAGGTTACGGCATTTCCTGGAATGATTATATAGATCTTTCTGAATATGAAATCTGGGAAAACGGCAAGCTGCTTAAGTAGATTTCAACCGACGCTACTTCATGAATTGGATTCGTCCGCACTAAAGAAGACATCCATATTAGTTTAGGAGAGATATTTCTCGTACAATTTCATAATAGAATAATATGATAGATTTTGAGACTTTTTTTAAGATAAAATATTTACATAACTGGCAAAGGGTACAATCCCAATAACATCGGCAATAGGCAACTGGCAATAGTAATTACGAGGAACAATGAACGATAAACAATTTCATACAATTTCGACTGAAGAAACTCTTAATATGCTTGAAAGCTCCAAAAATGGTCTTTCAGCAAATAAAAGAATTGTTAGACTCAAGAAATACGGAAAGAACGAACTCGAAGAAAAAGGTGGACGAGGTCCCGGCAGAATAATTCTTGACCAGATACTCAGCACAATGGTTGTACTTCTTATCATAGCCGGAGCCGTTGCAGGACTTCTAGGCGATGACAAAGAAATGTTCGCTATATTTGCCATTGTAATACTTTTTGTAATTCTCGGATTTGTTCAGGAATACAGAGCCGAGAAAGCAATGCAGTCGCTTAAAAAACTTTCTACCCCGAGAGTACGAGTACGAATTGAAGGAACTCAGCAAGAAATTTCAGCTACAGAACTAGTCTCGGGTGACATCGTCATTCTTGAAGCAGGAAACATTATTCCAGCTGACTGTCGTATCATCGAAGCACATAACCTCAAAGTTCAGGAATCAATGCTGACTGGCGAGAATGAAGCTGTCGAAAAATCAGAGGCGGCATTAGACAAAGACAACTTGCCTATCGGAGACAGAAAAAACTCTTTATTCATGGGAACTGTAGCTACTTATGGAAGAGGAGAAGCCGTTGTTACAGGTACTGGAATGGCGACAGAGCTAGGCAAAATCGCATTCATGATTCAGAATGTCAAAGAAAGCATGACCCCTTTGCAAAAGCAATTGGACAAGGTCGGTAAAAACCTCGCTATACTTGGAGTAATCTGCGCATTAGTCGTAATACTTGTAGGTTATCTGAACGGGGGCAAACTTAAAGATCTATTGATGAGCGGCGTGAGCGTCGCTGTAGCTGTAATTCCAGAAGGATTGCCGGCAGTTATAACCATCACTCTTGCCATTGGCGCGCAGAAGATGCTCAGACGAAAAGCTCTCATCAGAAAACTCTCGGCCGTGGAAACTCTCGGTTCAGTTAATGTGATTTGTTCTGACAAAACCGGCACGCTTACAGAAAACAAGATGACTCTCACCAATATCTCATCATCAGATGCTTCATTTGAATTAAATCAAACATCTCAAAAGCTAGATGAACTTTCAACCCCATTGAAGGCTCTATTGCTCTGCGGAATTCTCTGCAATGATGGAAAAATCATAAAGAAAGACGATACAAAAGAGTCTGTCGGAGATCCTACAGAAACAGCTATTTTGAATGGCGCTGACAAACTTGGTTTTGATATAGAGAAGGTTCTTTCATCTTTCAAAAGAATAGATGAAATCCCTTTTGATTCTGAGCGAAAGAGAATGAGTACATTGCACAAAGGGGCGAGCAATTCAACCTTTAAAGAGTTATTTAAAGACGGAGACTTTGTCGCCTTTACAAAGGGTTCTGTAGATGGTCTTATTTCCATCTGCGACAGATACTTATCTTCAGAAGGAATTAAACCTCTTACAAATACAGAAAAAGAAAAAATTCTGTCTGCAAATAATGCGCTATCTTCCAATGCCGTAAGAGTTCTTGGCGGAGCCTTCAAAACTTACGAAAAAGCAGATAAGCCATCAGAGACAAACCTCGTTTTTGTAGGTTTATTCGGCATGATTGATCCGCCGAGACCTGAAGCCAAAATAGCTATCGAGACATGTAAATCGGCCGGAATAAGGACAATTATGATAACTGGAGATCATCCGCTGACCGCCAAATCTATAGCCCAAAAAATAGGCATCGCCGATAATCCAGAAGTTATAACAGGAGAAAAACTTGAATCTCTAAAAGGCGAAGAGCTAGATAAAACAATATTAAAGACCTGCGTCTTTGCCAGAGTATCTCCGAAAGACAAACTCAAAATAGTCGAAGTCCTCCAGTCTCATTCATGTATAGTAGCCATGACAGGAGATGGTGTTAATGACTCACCCGCTCTAAAGAAAGCTGACATCGGCATAGCCATGGGCATCACAGGAACAGATGTCTCCAAAGAAGCATCCAAGATGATCCTCCTTGATGACAATTTCTCGACAATCGTCAATGCCGTAGAGCAAGGACGAATCATCTATGACAACATCAAGAGATATATTTGCTTCTCCGTAGGCGGCAATATCGGCAAAGTAATTGTAATGCTATCTGCTCCGGTATTCGGTGTGGCTATAGCGCTTTTTCCTATTCAACTCTTATGGTTAAACTTGTTGACAGACGGTCTTTTGGGCATCGGTCTTGGTGTTGAAAAGTCAGAATCAGGAGTGATGAAAAAACATCCCAGAAAAGCTGGATCATCCATTTTTTCTGATGGAGCTTTAGCTCAAACTCTTATTGTGGGTTTATCAGTCGGGCTTCTTGCGCTGATAGTGGGATATTTTTACTTATTGACTAGTCCTGCAAAGTGGGAGACTATGCTTTTTAATTCCATAGCATTTATACAAATAGGTCAGGCGCTCGGAGTTAGATCCAACACTGATAGTTTCTTCTCATACCGCTTCAAAGGAAACAGAGTCCTGATGTCTATGATTATCATAATTATTATCCTTCAGTTCTGCGTAGTCTATATCCCTCAACTAAGCCCTTTCTTCAATGTAATTCCTTTAACGCTCATAGACTGGATAGTTTGCCTGATTTGCGGATTTATCATGATAATTATTCTTGAAGTTATAAAAAAACTTCTATATCGGGAAATCAACTAATCTTTGAATATTAGATCAAAGTAGAATATACTTAATTTAGTTTAACCAAACAGAAAATATCACAATGAAACTCTCAAAAAAAAACAAACTTATAATGCTTCTGGCATCCATCCTCCTTTTTGCAGGTATGGCTACAGATATTTACATTCCTTCGCTACCACTTATCGTTAAGACATTTAAAACAACCAGTGTAATGGCAGGACTGACGGTAAGCGTTTACATCTTGGCTTTTGCCATAAGCGGACTTGCGGCGGCTTCTTTCAGTGACCATTTCGGACGGAAGATCACTCTCAAATATGCAAATATATTATTCCTTGTAGCAACTGGTCTTTTAGTTTTCGCCCCGACCATTCACACCTTCATATTATTGAGAATCCTTCAGGGAATCGCAGGCGGATTTTTCTCAGTAATAACCAGACAGATAATCAAAGATTTGTTTGATGAAAAAGAGCAAATCAATATCAATGCCATAATTTTCACAGCGTTTGTTATCTCGCCTGCAGTAGCTCCTATTCTAGGCGCATTTATTGCCGAGCACTTCTCATGGCGAGTTTGTTTTGTAGTTATCTTCGTTCTTCAGGCCTTGGTCTTTATCGGAATAAGCAAAGATTTAAAGGAAACTCTCAAAGTCAGGAAAGACTTTCAGCATCCCCTTACCACAGTTGGTTCCATTTTCCTATTTTTTTTCAATAGGGAGTTTAACGCTTGTGTTCTAGTCTCAAGTCTTGCATACGGCGGATATTTCGCATTCATAACCATATCGAGTTTTATCTTTATAAATCATCTCGGATTTTCGGGGATGAGTTACTCTCTGATATTCTTGATTTTGGCAGCGCTCTACCTTGTTTCAAACCTCCTGATGAGAGCGATGAACAACATGGATATGAATAAACACACAATTATTCTCTACGGTTGCATCCTTAATTTTATCGGCGCAGTTCTGCTAATATTTACTCTTTTTAACTTCAGCAAAACTATGATTTCTATTTTCATAATCACCGGCGCGGTCTTTATGCGTTTCGGACTTGGTTTTATCTTGTCTCTTGTCCAAATCGTAGCAATGAACCAGTTTAAGAAAAGTGGCGGACTTGCCTTAGGAACTCTGAATGCGGCACAATGCATTTTTGCGGCCTTCTGCGCCACTTGGGCCACGCACTTTGCAAATCCTATTATGGGGCTATTTGTAGTGAGTATTGTCTTCTGCGGCGGCGCCTTACTGATTTATCTCTTGATTTTTTCTAAGCTCCCCTACCCTCATCTTAAGTACAAAGTTATGAAAATATTCCTTCACGAAGAACACATAAATAAATATATCGAATAATCAGGTTTCCATGCAAAACCACAATTTTATGCTTTAAAAATAGTGCCATTAACTTTATACTTCGTCAAAACTAAAAATCTAAATAATTGTTGGTGATTAAATGTGCCTAGCTGTACCTATGAGAATATCTGAAATCAAAGATAAAAATATCGCGGTCGTCGAATCTGACGGAGCAAAAACAAGAGTAAGCATAGCTTTGATTGAAAACCCGGCTGTAGGTGATTTCGTAGTCATTCATGCTGGTTATGCAATCGAGAGAATAGATCAGCAGGAAGCCGACAAAAGAATAGAACTCTTCAAAGAACTTGCTGAACTCAACATTTTTGCACATTAAGCCAAGCAATGAAATATATTGACGAATACAGAAACAGCGAAGCCGCATCTTATCTGACGAAAGAAATTGGCAAAAACTCCGCCATCCTTTCAGAGAGGAATTTGTCCATTAACATCATGGAAGTATGCGGTAGCCATACGATGGCAATATCGCGTTTCGGCATAAGAGAACTCCTTCCAGATAATATCTCTCTTATAAGCGGACCTGGATGCCCTGTTTGCGTTACTGATGCCGGATATATAGATGCTTCGATAGAGATTGCAGAAAAAGGCATTACAGTTGCTACATTCGGAGATATGATTAATGTCCCTGGTTCGAAGAAAAACCTTGCAAAATGCCGCTCTGAAGGATGTAAAATAGAGGTTTGCTACTCACCACTGTCCCTTCTGGACAAAGCCAGAGATAATCCCGATAAAGAGTTTGCCTTTCTTGCTATCGGCTTTGAGACAACCATGGCTCCGATAGTCTGCATGCTAGATTCAGCTATTCAAGAAGAGCTGAAAAATATTTCGATACTGACGGCTTTTAAGCTCGTTCCTCCTGCTTTGGATGTTCTAACTTCTGATCCTGAACTCAAAATAGATGCCTTTCTCTGCCCTGCTCATGTAAGCGCTATCATAGGATCTACAGCTTACGAACCAATCGCTCACAAATACAATATTCCTTGTGTAATAGCCAGTTTTGAACCTGTGGAAATCCTTCTTGGAATAAACTCTATTTTAAAACAGATCGTATCTGGCAAAGCTTTTGTAGAAAATGACTATGAAAGAGTAGTAAAAAAACAAGGCAACCTGATAGCTCAGAATCTATTCAAGAAATATCTGAAGGAATGCGATGCGTCATGGAGAGGAATAGGAGTCATTCCGAAGAGCGGACTAGAATTAAAAGAGGAGTATTCAGCCTTTGACGCCTCAAAAAAATTTAAGATCAATGTAAACCCAGGCAAGCCTGATAAGATGTGCAAGTGCGGAGATGTCCTCAAGGGAAAAATCAAACCCTTCGAGTGCCCACTATTCGCTAAAGCATGCAATCCAATTAACCCGGTAGGGCCATGTATGGTAAGTTCAGAAGGCACATGTTCGGCCTACTATAAATACAACAGAAAAACTTTATAAGGAGCTCTTAATGTCTGGCAGCAGAAAATTTGTCACAGTTACTTTTTTCACAGCTTTAATTTATTACATCCTGGCATACATAATCCCGCTTGGGTCCAATATGCCCTTGATAACCCCTGATGAAACTCGATATGCCGAGATAGCCAGAGAGATGATAGCAAGCGGCAATTGGGTTGTCCCTAAATTGCTTGGGATGGATTACTTTGAGAAACCGATCATGGGTTACTGGATGAATGCTCTTTCAGAAATCATTTTTGGCTACAATAATTTTGCTGTTCGTTTTGCTTCGGCGCTATCGGCTGGATTAACGGCTCTATTGATTTTTTTCTTTGTCAAAAGATTCGCAGAAGACAAGGTTCTCGCTCCATTAAGCGCTCTAGTTTATCTTGGATTCGGGCTTATTTACGGTGTGGGGACTTTCTCTGTTCTTGATTCACAAACGACATTATTTATATCTGGCGCACTCATAACCTTTTACTTTGGATACAGCGCCAATAGCAAACTCTCTCTGAATGGTTGGTTAGCTATATGCGGCATCTTCACAGGATGCGCATTTATGACAAAAGGGTTCATCGCTTTTGCTGTTATGGCTATAGCAATTGCTCCGTTCCTGATATGGCAGAAAGACTGGAAAAAACTCTTTACTATGGCGTGGGTTCCAATAATCTTCGCTGTTCTGGTTTCGCTTCCTTGGGCATTGGCCATCAACAAACAGGCGCCTGACTTCTGGCGGTACTTCTTCTTCGTAGAGCACTACGACAGATTTTTCAGAGCAAGCGTAGATAAGACACAGTTCCACACTCAGCCATTCTGGTTTTTCATTCCGATAATTATTGGAGGCATGCTCCCGTGGGCTTTCCACCTTCCTACTGCAATAACAGGATTCAAAAGAAAATATGCTTTCAAAAAGCCTTTATTCCGTTACCTTGCATGCTGGGTTCTCTTCCCATTCATCTTCTTCTCTGCATCCAGCGGCAAACTTGCCACATATATTCTTCCATGCCTGCCTGCTCTATCCATACTGACAGCTTACGGTATTTATTGGGCTTTGGAGTTTGACGGAAAGGACAAGATTTTTAATATCACAAATAGAGTGCTTAGCTATATATTTGTCATTGCTGTTATCGGTCTTGTTATTTATCAGATTCTAGCATACTTCATCTCTTCTATTCCTCTAATCTATACATCTTTAGCCGGAATGCTCTTTGCTATTTTTGGAGTCCTTCTCATGGCTTACCTTTACCGTTCATCATCTAAAGCGCACTCAACAATGAGTAAACTCATCCTTTTTGCAATCGCTCCTCTCTTTGTAATGTTAATCAGACCGGAAGTCACTCCGGATATGGTTACTACAGAAATAGCTCAGGGTCAGTTTGTTACTGATGCTTCAAAATACATATCCCCAGATACTCTTATTCTGGCTCATATGAATATGATGCACGCTGTCGCATGGTATCTTAAAAGATCTGATATTTATCTTTGGGACAATCCAGGCGAACTCGAATACGCAACAGACCTTCCTCAATATAAGTACAGACTCATTAAGGGTAAAAATGGGCTCAATGCACTGATAGAGGAACAAACCGGTAAAGGCGGAGTTGCTACATTCATGAGAGGTGAATTTCAAGAAAACTTCCCGGTAAAGGCTACAAACGAAGCCTATCAGAATAGATTGATGTTTGGAAAATTCGACTAAATTTTGTTATTTGACGATAAAGAAACCCATCGGTTTAATCTGGTTATTTAGCCACATATAAAGCATAGGCATTATTGTGATTAGGAATTGTTTGAATTTTGAGTACAAACATATCTTTTAGCCATTGAGGACTTCTGTCATAAACCTTAGGTTCTTCAACCCAGTATTTGTAGTTTAGAGTATGGTTCTCATCATATAAAGGCCCGTTTACATCATAAGCTCTTCCTAAATAGTAGATTGTTTCTTCATCATTTCCTATAAATACCCGGGCGTCTTTAGGAATGATTTTATCAGCATCGGCGCAGAAGAATTTTACCGTATCGTATTTACATTCTATAGGAAGAATGTAAACATAATAAATAACTACTCCAATAAAACTTAAAGCTATCACAATGTTAATTACCCTGTTTATACTGCCTTTCTCAAGGAGTTTGCAGAAGTAGTAAAATAAGCCCAAGATAATAAATACACCGATGATAACAAAGATAAAATTTTCATTTACTAAGTCGCTTATAGCAATCATCGCTCTACCATCTCGCCTAGCCACGAATTTAAGATTATCTTCAGAACCAAGCACGCCTAAATAGCGCAAGACACCAAGTTTTACAAAAATTAAAGCTGCAGCAAAAAGAACAATTAGTCCAGCAAAAAAAGGAACCCACTTCTTAGATAGAGTAGGAGCCTTTACAATCAGCAGGTCAATATATCTGCCAATCAAAATAGCCAGAGCAGGAAGCAGAGGAACAATGTAATCACCTCTTTTAATAGCAGCTAATGTAAAAAATATAAAGACGACGAAAAACCAAATAACTAAGTAGTATGTCGACCATTTTAGTTTTTTTAACTTTTTAAAGTAATTGACTAGGGCAAAGGGTATAAATATTGCCCACGGGAGAGCGCTCACAAAGAGTTTAGGGAGATAGAAAAATATAGGGCCTCTTTTGCCGTCCCTGTATGTCATATCAATACCAGTAAATCTTGAAATATTTTGATTTACGAAAAAATCCCAGGAGAAAGCTCCATTTGTTCTCATGTTTTCGATGATGAACCATGGGGCTGCAATCAGCAACACAACAATTACACCGTATATGGGCTTCATATCCCAGATAATTTTTGGATTTCTCTTAATGGCGACTATTAGAATAACCGTTATTCCTATGAGGCCTGCAGAAAGCGGCCCTTTAACAAGGATGCTCAATCCAAGCAGAGGGTAGAAGATATAAAGAAGTTTGTTAGCCTTAAAATCCTTGAAATACCCAAAATACATAAGGGACATCAAGGCGGTATAAAATGCACATAAAACTATATCAATTCTCGCAATATGTCCAAGATTGACAAAAAGCGTCATTGTGCTTAGGATATAACCGCTTAAGATAGCAGTTTTCCTACCATAAATCCTAAAAGCCATATGGCAGGAAATTATAACTGTAATTATGGCAGCTAGGGCTGACGGAACTCTTACGCTAAATTCATTTATGCCGCCAAGAATCAGCCCGGAGAGAGCATAGAACCAGTAGCACAAAATAGGCTTCTCTGTGGTTATGGCGCCATAATAGACTATATGCTCCCAATTACCTGTTTCGAGCATGTTCCTGGCGACAATTCCAGCCCTCCCTTCCTGGGCCGATGGAAGTCCTCCCGCGCCGAGATTGACAAAAAATATTATGATGACGACGACAAAAAGAAGAAGCCATGAAAATTTATTTTCTTTTAGTTCGCTCCAAAAACTATGGTTGTTATCATCTACCATTTGAACTCCCCCTTTTTATAATGATTCTTAAACCTGGTAAGGATTACGCTTATCTTAGTGTAATCTCATATAATTATATTTTAAATTGGCGAAGATTATTATTTTAAATACAATATGTCTTTAAGCTTGCGATGCAGTTTCTGGTTTGATACAAGCATACATTCGCAATTAAACTCTTTGGGCATATCTGGATTATCCGGCCCATAATTTGAAATAGCTGCACCAGCCTCTTTTGCTATCACGAAACCAGCCGCCATGTCCCATAAACTCACTGTCTCAAAGTATCCCTCAAGCCTACCGCAAGCCACCCAACATATGTCAATAGCCGCAGATGCCAGCCTTCTTATATCCTGACAGTTATCCAATATCTTCCTGACATTATCCATCAACGCAGGCCTTTTCGTTTTATCATAAGGAAACCCTGTAGCTATAATGGACTTGCTTAAATCATCTATCTGATTGCAGTAAATCCTGTCACCATTAAGAAAGGCTCCATGGCCGACAAGAGCGCTGAATTTCTCATATAAAAACGGGCAGTAAACTACTCCTAATTTGAGTTCTCCATTGTATGCAAAACCGATGGATATGGACACATTAAAATGTCCGTGGGCATAGTTAACTGTCCCGTCTATCGGATCAACAATCCAGAGAGGGCCGTAAAAGTCAGTTTTGCCTTTATGCGATTCTTCTGAATAAATCGGAATATCTGGATATTGCGCAGTTAGTTCTCTCCTTATAAGTTCATCAGATTTGAGGTCGGCAGAAGTAACAAGTTCCGAACCGCTTTTGTAGTTGAACTCCAGTTTTCCGCCGCGTAATTCTTTAATCAGATGGCCGGCTTTAACGGCCAGATCTTCTGCAAATTCAAGCATGTGTTCCAAGTCAATATCACAGTAATCTCTCACTTAATTTCCTCTAGATTATGTCATTAAAGTTTTTGTCTATTTATCTGCAAGTATATCGCCAAGACTGCATTCAGGCAATTTCTCAATCTTAGCTAAGTATCTTATTTTCAAGACCAAGAAATACACCCTTGAAGTTCATCTTGAGCGACTCAGCGTTGTCTGAATTCTTAAGAGCTTCTTCTTCAGATATCAATCCTTTATTAACGAGATCAACAAGTGACTGATTGAATGACTGCATTCCATCTTCCCTGCTTCCTTCAATGGCAGCGGCAAGTTTGTCCAGTTTATTTTCTCTGAGAAGCGACTGGATAATAGGAGTGTTGTACATTATTTCCACTGATGGTACCACTCCATTTCCCTGAGCATTGGTCAGGAGCCTTTGGGATACTATTCCCGCCAGACTTGCAGATAGAGACTGCCTCAAAGCCAGATGTTCGGATGAATCATAAAAATCCAGGATACGGTTTATGCTCTGGGGCGCATTCCTAGTGTGAAGAGTGGAAAAAACCAGATGCCCTGTATCGGCCGCTTTTAGCGCGGCTTCAAAACTATCTTTGGAACGCATTTCTCCTACTACTATTATGTCAGGATCCTGCCTCAAACTATGGATAAAAGCGCTCTCGAATGAAACAGTGTCAAGCCCGACTTCCCTTTGTTCGATAAAGGATTCCTTGTCTTTGAATTCGTATTCTATCGGGTCTTCGATAGTAATTATGTGCATTTTCTTGTTTTGATTTATGTAGTCAATAATTGATGCTAGAGTGGTGGATTTACCTGAACCAGTTGTGCCTGTGACAAATACTATTCCTCGCTCAAATTGAGCTATTTTGTCTATCTGCGGCGGCAATCCAAGCGACTTAAAGTCAAGAATTTTAGATTTAACATGTCTCAATGCAAGAGTAGCCGAGCCTCTCTGTTTGTGAATATTTACCCTGAATCTGCCTATTTCAGGCTCCACATAGGATAGATCCACATCACCGACATTATTATATTTCTTTCTCTGGTCATCTGTAAGCATCATCGAGAGCATTTCTAAAAGGCATTTCTCATCTGTGATAAAATCGCACTCTACAAGATTTCCACTCACCCTCAATGTGACTGGAGCGCCAGTTTTTATATGAATGTCAGATGCCTTTTGTTCGACTGCAAATCTTAATACTTCTCTTATCGGATTTTCACTCATAGCCTTACTTACCTATCGCTTCAGGATGATTGCTGAAATAATTCAAAGCTGTCTGATAATCTGCATAGCAGGGTACTTTCTGTTTTTCCACAGACGGAATAGTTGTAGTTTTCTGCAATGCAGCCTCTTGGCTCTGTAAATTAGAGATATTCGTAGGTTGAAATGAAGGGGTCTGATATGTAGTGTTTTTATTCAGGGGATAAACTTTACCAACCCATTCCTGATCTGGCTCAACAGATTTTCCTAGAAGGCAAATTAAACCAAACGGAGCCTCCTTGTCATAATCATCCGATCTGTAAGCATACCCGATGCTTCCAATATCTGACTGATTTATGGAATTGAATGTTATTTCCACCTCATTTGCTCTGAGATAATCTGTAATTTTTGTGAAGTTCTCAACTTCTTTCTTTTGTTCCGCATAATACGCTTTAGTATCTTTTGCTTTTTGAGCATCGATTGCGCTGATTTCCTCTGATCTTTGGGTATCAAAAGCTGTGGCTGTCTGTGCGCTTAGGTTATACTCTTTTTTAATAGCATCGGGGAGCTGGATTATGTTTATGTGCTTAATATCTTCAAATCCGTTCGCATCGACATAACTTATCACCAAACCATCCGGCATTACTTTCAGTACCGATGCATCCTTATAGACCGTTCCGTCAGTCCCAGTGAAATCCAGGGCATTAGAACTAATAGATATAAACATAGTAAACAGGACCAGGAAAGAACTAAGAAAAGTTTTCATAAGCAAGAACTCCTTATTTTTAGCGTAATTATAGTAAACAATTTATTCGGATTCAATAAGTTGGATTTCAGATTTATGATTTCGGCTTCCGTAATTTCTAAGAACTAACAACCATCAACTATTAACTATTTCCTGATGTCGCTGACTTCATTAAGTTTTTCTTCCACAAATTTACGCCACTTTTCTTTTTCAGCATCAGAAAGATCGGGCGGAATTTGGATGCTGTCGCCTGCGACTAAATGCAGTTTTGAAAATGGCTTTGGAATCTGAAAATTATCCCAGCTTTTTAACTGCCAATATCTTGAAGCATTTACACTAACTGGTAAAATTGGATAGCCTGTCAATGATGCAAGTATTATCGGTCCCATGCTCAGTTTGTATTTGGGACCTCTTGGACCGTCTGGAGTCATGCTGATATTATTACCTTTCTTCAAGACGCTCAGCGCTTCATTCAAGACGCCTGCAGCGCGTTTTCTTGACGAACCCCTTACGCTCATAACTCCAAATTGTTTGGCCAAATCTGCGATATATTGCCCATCTCTTGACGGACTGATCATTGCGTGAGTTCTTAACCGATACTTTCTCTCAAACATCAGAGGGTAGAAAAGAAGCCTATTGTGCCAGGTTACTGTTATATATGGAAGTTTATCCATTTTTATGCAGCCATGAGGATCAACAGTCTTGGTTCTCATTAGGAAGAACTTAATAGAACGCATGATCAAAGCAAGGATGACAAAAAGAAAGTCAGGCAGTTTCTTAACTTTACGGTATGATTTCAGGATGTCGCTCATCTAACCGTCCTACAATTTTAGG
>Ga0194053_10000367_pt1 | contig 35042 bp, 26 predicted proteins | sample SepL228m_MetaG_FD_161684 | JGI IMG/M metagenome (GOLD analysis project Ga0194053, IMG submission 161684) | Anoxic zone freshwater microbial communities from boreal shield lake in IISD Experimental Lakes Area, Ontario, Canada - Sep2016-L227-8m | ecosystem: Environmental > Aquatic > Freshwater >... | reverse complement strand
CGTCTGAGTGCATAAATATGTGTTTTCCATGAGAGTTAGCAATATCGCAATATTCCTTATAGAGAGGTTTGAAGATGTCGCTCCACATTTCAGGACGCATGAGAAGCTGATTTTGGCTACCCCAGTCATCCATAAACATAAGCACATCGACATCTGTAGATGCCCAGAACTCTAGTTCCTTTACATAAAAATCGTGAATAATCTTGAGGAGTTTTTTAAATTCTTCTTCATAGAGCATGACATCTATCATCGCATTTTCAGTACCAAGAATGAACTGAATTCTTTCCCATGGACGAGGACAGCATGAACCAAAGACAAATTTATCAGAACTAGCGCAGAACTTATTTACAAACTCTCTTGCCTTGTCATAATCCTTTGGCAGAACATCATAAGGAGCCTGGAATTTATCTATATCAGCCAGATCTTCGATAATAGGATTTTTTACTTCGCCGATTATTCCGTCATGGACATTATTAAATACACAGCCCCATTCGTCTATATATTCGCCCACCTTGTACGGATTGCCTTTTAGTTTAGGTGATACATTATAAACTGAAGAAACCCAAGAGAAATTAGAGTTACCAGGAAGCCAGGCAATATCTGAAGGATAGGTGTCTCTGACCTTTTGAAGCATCTCAGGGTGATTAGTTTCCATCCAAGGTAATACCCATAAGTCTCTGGGCATTCTTTCAGGATTATTAAATGTTATGCACCTTTTTACAATTTCGCGTGAAGTTTGAGTCATAAATTATTTATTTTTTATTGGAGGCGATTGCATCCCATTTAGCGGCTTCGGCTGTTTTTGGCGGATTGCACAAAAGTAATACTTCGGAGAGTTTTGATGCTATCTCAGACGAATGCATCAATTCATCAAATGGCTTTCCTGATTTCCTGACCGATTTTAACCCTGATACTATCTCTAAAGTCAATAAATCAAGCGCATCGCCTAGCTTGGTATTTTTCTCAATTTCGGCAGCAGAGTTGAGTTCAAGAAGCGCATTTTTTGCATCACCTGAATAGATGGAGCAGAGAGCCAATGAGATGGCTATATTGGCATCTTCAGTTGTCGCCAAACTCTTTGCATTATTAAAATATTTCTGAGCTGAAACGAAGTCATTATTTGTCATAGCAAGGACTCCGGCATTCTTCTGTATCTGGTAGTTATCATTGTTTATGTCAGCTGCTATGGATAGATATTTATAAGCATCGGCATAATCGTTCTTAGCAATAGCCATCCTTGCTGACTTAACAAGCTTTACCACCCGGGCTTTGTCATCTTTTGTAAGTGATGTTTTCTTTGGGAAATTCTTATTGTATTTAAGAAGCAATAACTTTTTATTAAGAGCTGTTATTTCTTTATTTAAGGTAAGATTTTTTTTATTAAGTTCATTAAGTTTTCCCTTCTGAGCCTCATCAATTTTAGGTTGAGTAATAAGTTTATTGCCAAGATTAACCATTTCCTTGGTCTGCAAATCAAATTTTTTCTGAATGATTTTCTTTTCCAGTTCGATTGCCAGAGCCTGATTATTTACGGATAATATCTTGCTTTCAAGCGCCTCATTTTCTCCTTTCAGCGATGAAATAATAGTATTTTGTTCATCAATGTTCTTACTCAAAGCTGACTCTTTTGTATCTCTTTGGTATTGACTCTCTTTAAGATTCTTTAATTCTGCTGAGAGATCGGAAATAAGAGCTTCTTTTTCGGAATATGATTTCCCAAGTTCGATGTATTTTGAATTTGAATCAATAAGTTTCTTCTGGAGAGCTACATTCATAGTCTCAAGATTTTTTTCTCTTAATCCAGATTCCTGCAATTTTAAAGAGATTGCATTTAGCTTCGACTTTGTCTCAATATTTACATTGTCTATCTCAATATTCTTTTTAACAAGAGAATTATATTCTTCCTGCAGTTGGTCTAATTTCTTATCGGATTTCACGCTTTGTGAAAGGGAGGAAAGTTGGCTTTTTGCTTTTTCATAATCTCCAGAGAGTGAGTTATTCTCATTTTTAGCTGAAGACAGGTCATTTTGAACAGCAGAAAGAACGCTGGCAAGTTTTTCGTATTCTTGCTTTGCTGTATAGGATTCGTTCCTTGCTCTGTCCAAATCAGCCATGACACTGGATAAATTAGCCTTAAGAGAATCGCGTTGAGATACAGCGTCGTTTAACTCTTTTGTTGTCTCATCTAGCTTGGAGGCTAATTTAGAGCTAATTTCACCCAAGGATTCCTTCTCTTTTCTATACTCTTCTATCTCTTTTAAACTTTTATCATTCAACGATATTTGTTCTTTATATTTTGTTCTGAGTTCAGTTAACTCAAGACCTGATGTCTCTGCTATATTTGCCATATTAGCCTTGACATTGTCTATAGTTTTTCCCATGACATTGGATGAATCGAATAACTTCAAAAGTTCTTTAATCCGACTTTCCTTTTGAGCATTTTCTGATTCCATGGCATTCAATAGGGTTTTAATTGTATCATTTTCCATCTTAAGAGCTGACTCTCTCTGATGCCATTCATCTGTAACAGATGCTGCCTTGGTAAGCTTGTTATTAAGCGCCTCTATATTTGAATCATATTGAACTTGTTTTTGTTTGTAGGCTTCGATCTCCTTTGCAGTCAAAGTCGATTCAGATGTGAGCACCTTGATTTTTTCATTGCTATCTAAAAATGCTTTCTTTGATTCGCTTACGCTTTTTGTCAGTCCGGCGATGTCTCCATTGCGTTTGATCAGCTGAGAATTTAGATCCTTGATAGAATCAGATGCCTTTTTAAGTTCTTCGGCAACAAGATTATTTTTGAGCGTTAAATCGGAGATAGTTTTATCTTTGGCCGTAGATTCAGCAAGAGCCGATTTTAAATCTGATTTTACTTTATCTAGCTCTGCGTAGAGACTTTTCATCTTCTCTTCGCTGTCTTCAGCCTTTTTGTTTGCTATTTGAAGTTTAGATTCGAGTTCCTTGGCTCTGGATGAAGTTTCAGTCTTCTGATATTGGAGTTTCGCCAGATCATCTTTAGCTTTGGCTAAATCAAGTTCAAATTTCTGCTGATTAGTTTCTGACACTAATCCAACATCTTTAAGCTTCGAATTAAGCTCAGAAATAGTTTTTTCCTTATTGGTAATTTCACCTTGAAGATTTTTAGCAGAATCAGAAACGCTCTTGTAGCGCCCCTCCAGTTCAGCCTTTTCTCCAAGCACAGAATTGAGCTTTTCGTTGGATGATTTTATCGAGCCAGCTAGAGCCTTAATCTGTTCATCCTTTTTCGAGTCATCCACTTTTAAATCAGCGTTCTCTTTTTGAATCGTCTTTAATTCTGAATCAACCTTGCTGTTTCTGGCATTCAAAGAACCTATCTGCTCTTCTCTTTGGGCTATACCTGAAGAAAGTTCTTTAATTTGGGATGAAAGCATTGTTCTTTCGAGTTCCAAAGAAGAAAGTTTCTCTTTGGTTGAACTAATTTCATCAGCAAGTTTTTTATTATCTCTTTTCCCGCCTGATGAAGACTTTTTCTCTCTTTCGAATTCATCTTTTAAACTCTGAGCTTTTGCCATGTATTTTGTTTGCTCTCTTTCCAGACTCTCTGCTTTAGCCTGAGCGGATTGAAGTTCATTTGTCAGTCTGAGATTTTCAGCAAGATTGGATGAACTAGGAGAATTATCTTTCTTTAAAGAATCCATTTCCTGAGTTAAAGCAGATAGTTTGTTTTTATAATCCTTTTGGATTGAATCAAATTTTTCGCTTGAAACCAATGCTTCTTTTTCAAGTTTTTCTCTCTCTCCTTTTACTCTTGAAAGTTCATCATTAAGAGATCTCATTCCGGCAACGAGTTTGTCGTTAGACTTTCTTTGAAGATCAAACTCATCGGTCATCGCCGATAACTTTTTGTTAGATTCATCAAACTTACCCTGAAGTTCGCTTCTGGATTTTTTCTCTTTTTCTAAATCTTGCTTTAAGTCACCATAATCGGTTTCGTACTTGGATATTTTCGTAGAAGCATTAGCAATATCAGATTCGTACTGGCTGAGTTTTTCATTCGCCATGGCGAGTTCTGATGCAAGGTTTGAGAGTTCATCAGTTTTATCTTTTTTGTCATCTACTTTTAGATTATCTGCAAGCTGAGACTGCAAATTATTTATCAAACTGCTTTGATTTTGTCTGGTCTTTTCAAGTTCATTCATTTTATTATTTAGTGTGATGAATCTTTCTTCAGTCAACGACCTTAAAGATTCTGAAGTCTGATTTTTCTTTTCGGCATTCTCCAGATTCTGAATCAATTCTTTAATTTTATTAAGATATTGAGTCTTTTCGTCTTCATATGAAGAAAGTTTTTTCGCAGATTCTTCCAGACTTTTCTTCAGTTGATTATTCTCTTTTGAAATTGAATCCATGCTGTTTTGCAAAGAATTTAAAGAATTATTTAGTGACGATATTTCTTTTTGCAGTTTGTTCTTCTCTTCAGAGCTTAAATCAGCATTGGACTGAGATGCTCTGAGTTGATCATTTGCCGAAGCTAATTTTCCCAAAACTTCGTCTCTATCTTTCTGTAAAGCAGAGCGTTCTTCATCAAGTTTTCTGGCATTTTCCAGAAGTTCCTGAAACTTCGACTCAATTGCTTTCTTTTCGGATTCAAGAGAGGATGCCTTTCCTGATGATTCAGACAGTTTTTTCTCCAAATTCAGTTTGTCATAATTCTTGGACCCAATATCCTTAGACAGTTTACCTATTGAATCCAAAAGCATATCTGTTTTCTTCTTTTCTTCATCTGATGAGTCTTTGAGTTTCTCAATCTGGTCAAGAGAATTTTCTAAGGCTCTGCCCTTGTCTGCGATTTTTTCTTTGTAGTCAAAAACTTCCTTCTCCTTTTGAGAGAATTTCTGGCTTAGTTGGTCATAATTTTTCAACTGTTCAGCCTGAGATTTGACCAAAGAATCTTTCTCTGTCGATGTATTTTTAAGCAAATTTTCAAGAGTCTTTCTTGATGCTTCGTACTCCTGAAGTTTAACATTGCTCATATTTAGCTGTTGGCTTAAATCGGATGAAATAGCAGAGCTATTCTTATACTTCTCCTGAAGGTCTTTAATGGCGTTATCAGCAGAAAGCGCTCCTTTCTGGAGTTTCAGATTTTCTTCATTCAACTTCCTGTAATCTTCTTCTCCCTTTGCAGATTTGCTCAAAAGTTCTTTTATTTTCTTTTGCTGTTCGAGTTTATCCGATTCCAGAGCGCTGAGTTTATCATTTGCATTGTTGAGCTCTTGAAGTTTTTTGGCGTACTTCTCATCATCGGCAGATTTGCTATTAAAATTCTCTTTGATAAGCTTGTTCTTTTCTTCTTCCAAGGTTTTTCTGGAGGAATCTATTAAATCTCGTTGTGATTTAATGTCAATCAATTCATTCTGATACTTGGTCAGCATATTTTCCAGGTCTGATTTTCCCTGTTCCAGGGATTTATTCCTATCCTGAAGTTCAGGAAGCAGTGCTTGGTTTTTCTCGAGGCTCTGGTATTTTTCGCTCAATAAAGAGTATGACTCTTTGCTCTCGGCAAGCTTTGCTGAGAGTTCATTCATTTTCGCTGAAGCCTGACTTTCTGCCTCTCTTTTCTGCTTAATATCCTTCCTTAAAACTTCAGATTCATCATTCAAGGCAGAGTATTTTCCGTTTAAAACAGAAACAGTTTGAGCTGCCTTTTCGTAAGAGTTCTGAATCGATTTTATCTGGCCATCGTAGGATTCTTTAATTTTTGTCAGACGATCAATGTCCGACTGCGAAGACTCAACTTGCTTCTTCAAGATTTCATTCTGCTTTATTAAGGACTCGTCTTGAGTTTGGTTTTCAGCGGGAGATGAAGCATTCTTTAATTTCTGCATCGAAGATTCGAGGTATGCGACTTTCTTTGAGACACTCTCCTTCTCTGATTTGGCCGCATCAAGTTCATCTGAAAGTGAATCAAGTTTCTTTAAGATATTAGAGCGGTCACTTTCCACTGCTTTTGCTATTTCTCTTGCTTCTTTTAATTGATAATCAAGGCTTGATTTCTGCGTTGCCATATCAATGTATTTCTGATTGAGCGCTGAGGCCTCCTTCATCATTTTTTTCTTCCCATTGCGCAGACTTTCCATCTCAAGATTCTGATTCTCGATATCGGAACGCAAATCATCTACAAGTTTGGTATTTGCTCCTGGATTTGACTCAAGTTGTTCATTTAGAAAAGAATATTTCTTTTCAAGTTCTACTTTTTCCCTGAGGACTTCTTTTAGCTTTTCGGAAGCGATGGAGCTTTTTTGTATCTCGTTATTGCTCAGTTCTGCTTTCTTTAATGCCTCTTTGAGTTTTGCCTGCTCAGAAGTGAGCATGTCCTGATATTCAGCTAGTTTGGAATGGATTTCTATGTTCTCTTTAACAAGTTCATCATCCGAAAGCTGTCGTTTCTCTAATGAAAGTTTGCTTTTGATTAGCGTTTCTCTTTCCGAGCAGTAGCTAATACGGTAGGAAACCAACTCTGAGTTCCATTGCGGATACTCATCTTTAAGTTCCTCAAATTTCTTCAGAGCTTTACCATAATAAACCAACGATGAAGAATAATCATTTTTTTCATAAAAGGATTCAGCCTTTTCGTAGAGTTCATAAGAAGCAAGCCACTTATTTCCGGCAGCCTGATTAGACTCATTCTCAGCAAAAGCAAAAAAGGATGAAGAAAGAAAAATAAGGATGAAAAGAAAAATTCTATTAACCATTGGCATATAAACCGAAAAACGAATTATTTTGGAAACCCAAATAGAATAGCAACAAATTTATTGATATAAGTGTAGCTGTAAACTTTTATATTCACATTATAAACCGGAAAATATTGCTTATGAAAAAAATAGGTTTTATAGGCTGTGGACACATGGCTTCTTCAATGCTCGAAACTTTCCTGAATAAGAAAGTATTCAGTTCATCCCAGGTCATCATTTCCGAAACCCAGGAACGCGTTCTGGAACTCAAAAAGAATCCGAAATATGCTAAATGCTCTATCGTGACAGATAATAGATTTGCCGCCAAGAAATCCGACATACTCTTTTTGTGCGTCAAACCCTTGTCTGTTACTGATATTCTTGCTGAAATCGAAAATTCGCTTGATATAAACAAACATCACATCATTTCTATTGCCGCATGCGTCGAAATCGCAGTAATGCAAAGGTTTTTCAAAGGCGCAATCACCAGAACATTACCTACAGTCACATCAGAATCAGGCTACGGGACTACCTTTGCCACTCACAGCAAGGCAGTTTCTCCATCTTCAGTTTTTGAGGTTGAAGCAATTCTGCTCTCTCTCGGAGACCTAGAAATAATAAAAGAAGATGACTACGCTTCAGCTGTTAATATCACAAGCAGTGCTCCTGGGATTCTGGCAGCTATCTTTGACATATATTCTGAGTCCGCAGTAAAAAATTCATCTATTCCAAAGGCTAAAGCCGACAAGATGCTTTTAAAAACAATTCTTGGCACAGTCAAAATGCTTATGGATAATAATAGCTCCTTTGCAGAACTGACTTCAAAAGTAGCGACAAAAGGAGGCATCACCGAATCAGCAGTAAAAATCATTAAAGAAAAACTCCCTTCTGTCTTAGATTCAGCCGTAGCAAAAACTATCGCAAAAGACAAAGAACTGAAAATTATGATTTCCGAAAAACTCAAGAGCGTATAAAACATGTTAAGCAAAGAAAAAAAACTTATCTTCCTTCTGACTTCACTAATAGTTTTATCATTATCTGCTACTGATATTTATGTCTCTTCTCTTCCTGAAATGACTCAATACTTTCACACCACCGGGGCTATCATCAACATGACCTTGAGTGTATTCGTGATAGGTTTGGCAATAGGAACTTTATTCGCAGGAATACTTAGCGACCGTTTCGGGAGAAGAAAAACTCTTATATGGGCAAATGCGCTATTTATCCCCATCACTTTGGCAATTGCGTGTACTAACAGCATCTTCCTGGTCATAATTCTCAGGTGTCTTCAGTCTCTTTGCGTATCAATCAACATCATTGTCGCTAGACAGGTGATCAAAGACCATTTTACTATGGAACAGCAAATCAGTGCCACCGCCACAATGTTAACAGGAGTAATCCTCTCCCCTGCTCTAGCCCCGGTTGTCGGCGCATATTTATCAACCATGTTTGATTGGAGAGCGTGCTTCTTCACAAGTGCCGTAATCGGGCTTCTGGTATTCATCTGGCTCTGCAGATCACTTCCAGAAACCAACAAACACAAACTTGAAAAATTCCCTTCCATCAAGTCTTTCCTCAGCTCTTATCTGGCATTGGCAATTTCCAAAAGATTTACCGGTTACTCAATCGTAAATGGTTGTGCCTACGGAGCTTATTTTACTTTTATAACTATTTCAAGTTATGTCTATATTCTTGAATTTAACATAAGCCAGAGAATGTATTCGCTTGTTTTCATTGCCCTTGCCGTCGCCTATTTGATCGGTAATTCTATAACAAAGATATTTGTCAAGAGGAAAGTACGGCCTAAAATTGCCATACTCGTCGGTTGTTATTGCACCGCGGCATGTGGATTTATAAATTTCGCTTACTTTATCTGTCCAAAAAGTGCGATCCTTTCAATCACAACTTTCACAATAGCGGCAATTCTTGCCCGCGCCGGAATAGGAATAATCAATGCCCCGATGCAGGTTCTTGCAATGAATGACTATTCTGAAAAATCAGGCCAGGCTATCGGGTTGCTCTATTTCCTGATGTTCATCTTCGAATCAATAGCGGCTACATTTGTATCAATGTTCCACAAAAATCCTGCTATAGGACTGATTGTAGTCAGCGCTGTTTTTAGCATAACCATGGTTCCAATTTGGCTGATAACGATGAAGGCAAAGAAAAGGCCTCACGATTTTCTTCCCGAATTTTTTAAGCATATCACCTAAAATCAAAAACTTCAGGCGACAAACATCACTTTGAGAGCTTACCAAAGAATAAAAAAAAATCACGCTCATAACTAGTAATGGATTTTTTTTAAAGTAACCTATCCGTAAATCATGTTTACAAACAATTTAAAAAGAATATAACTATGAATGTAAAGATTATAAAAGCTTTTTCAAGAAGCGGTTACATTAACTCTAAAACCCATCTATTCCCTGACTACATAGTTGAGGCTGCTGTAACTCAACCAGGCATTAAAAACATGCTTGATAGCCTGAAAATCCCATGGGAGGAATCAGCCGAGATCAGAGAAGATAAAAATAAAATATCCGATATCGGTGATGATAGAATCAAATATGCCGACCAGATAGCTCAATTTAATAAACAAGTACGCAATGCAGTATCGGAAAGTATAAAAAGCGATGACGATTTCCCCATCATGGTCGGCGGCGACCATAGTTCAAGCATTGGAAGTATCGCTGGAATTCTCCAGAAAAGACCAAATCTAGGAGTCCTGTGGATAGATGCACACTCCGATATTCACACTCACGAAACGACTGAGACTGGTTGGATTTACGGTATGCCGGCGGCTGTTGTCTGCGGACACGGTCATCCAAAATTAGTCGATCTAATGAAGGGGCGATTCGTCAAACCCGAAAACCTCTGCCTTTTCGGAGTGCGCTATGCAGAAGCAGGAGAATTGAAAAATATCAGAGAATGGGGAGTTAACATCATCACTATTGATGAAATAGATGAGATGGGAATTTTTGAAGCATATAAGCTTGCAATGAAAATCATAACAAGGAACGCCGACTCCATCCATGTGAGTCTGGATATTGATGTGGTTGATAAAATGTACGCCCCAGGCGCTACAGAGCCGACTCAAGGCGGTTTGACCTTTAGAGAAATAAACCTCGTTGCAAGAAGGCTTGGAGCTAGCGGACTTGTTCAATCCATGGATCTGGTAGAAGGCGAACCTGACAAAGACATAAATTACCAGACCGGCAAACTCTGTTTACAACTCGTTGCCAATATCATGGGACGAAATTATTCAGAATATGATATGTATCTAAGTGAAAACCAGATCTGATTTAGCAAACAGAGGATGGTCACTGTCTCCTCAGACTCCCAACAACGAAAACTAATCGTTCAAAAGGTATTTTGTCAGCTTTCTAACAAACTTTGGCAAAATACCACATTTTCATAAGTTTTTTCTAAAAGAATACTTGGCACGGATATTGCTTTATCCCAACTCAATAAGTTAAAATGTATCTGGGAAGCCATGAACCCATTACAATTATGTAACTCAATAATCTTTGAAATTACATAACTGTCATAATTCTATTGATTGCACGACTTTTTGCTAATTTTTAATAAATATAAAGGATTTTGATTATGTTCGCAAAGCTCTTCAGGAGGAAGAAAATATCAGACTTAATAGAGAGTACCAAAGGACCTGGGGGACTTAAAAAACAGCTCGGACCTTTAGATCTGACATTTATAGGCATAGGAGCGACTCTCGGGACAGGTATATTCGTTCTGACAGGCATAGAAGCCGCCGCACACGCTGGACCCTCAATCATAGTTTCCTTCGGTATTGCAGGCTTAGCAGCTACCTTTGCAGCTTTAGCATACGCAGAACTTGCATCAATGGTTCCCGTGTCAGGCAGTTCATATACATACTCTTATGCCACGATAGGAGAATTTCTTGCTTTCCTGGTTGGATGGAATCTGATCCTTGAATACGCAGTAAGCCTTGCCGCCGTAGCATCCGGCTGGTCAGCTTATGTGCATGGTTTGTGGACGAATATTTTTAGAACCGAAATGCTTCCAAAATTTTTAACTTACGGCCCGGAAAAACTTGGAGGAGTATCTGGTGGCGGTCTGGATCTGCTTGCAGGCGGAATAGTAATCGTTATTACAATCATGCTTGTTTTTGGTGTCAAGGAAAGCGCAAGAGCGAACAATGTTTTCGTAGTAATTAAAATCGCCGCAGTTGTTTTATTTATTGTACTGGCAGTTCCTTTTTTTGATATGGATAACTGGAAGCCTTTTTTCCATAAGGGATTAGGTTGGCACGGAACTATCACTGCCGCAAGTATAGTATTTTTTGCCTATCTGGGATTTGATGCGGTTTCAACCACTTCGGAAGAGAGCAAGAATCCCCAGAGAGACTTGCCGCTTGGGATTATAGTATCCCTTGTCGTATGCACCCTTCTTTATATGATTGTAGCAGGCCTTCTAACAGGCATAATGCCATACACGAAACTTGATACAGCCGAACCAGTAGCGCTTGCTCTGCAGTTTATCGGATACCGCTTTGGAGCCGCAATTGTAGCAGTAGGAGCGCTCTTCGGACTAACTTCAGTACTCTTAACTGTACTCTACGGACAAACTCGTATCTTCTTTGCAATGTCAAGAGACGGACTCATACCCAAGAGTTTATGCAAAGTAGGAAAGAGGTTCAGTACGCCTTACATAGTCACATGGATTACAGGAATATTCATAGCTCTGGGAGCTGCTCTATTTCCTATAGATGAAATAGCCGAACTCTCCAATATCGGCACCTATTTTGCATTTGTGACCACTTCGATCGGCGTACTGGTTCTGCGAGTGATTGAGCCTGATCTGCCAAGAAGATTTAAATGTCCTTGTGTATGGGTAGTGTCAACACTTGCGATTCTAATGTGCGCTTACTTTACACTTCAATTGACATGGGTTACACTTGTCAGATTCTTTATATGGTCAGGAATTGGTTTAATCATATACTTTGGCTACAGCATGAGCCACAGCAAGATGAACAAAGCACAGAAAATCTAAATTATTAAGTTTTAGTTTATAAGAAGAAATTATTACATAACTATCAAAGAGGGAAAAATGGAACATCTAAAGATTATTGAAATCAGAGCATTAAGGGGGCCAAACCGCTACAGCAAATCCAAAACAATTTTTATGCTTCTGGATATCGGCGAGTTTGAAACAAAACCGTCAAATGTAGTTCCTGGATTCGTTGATCGCCTGGTGGGGTTTCTTCCGAGTTTATCTGAGCACAGATGTTCAATAGGCGAAAAAGGTGGCTTCGTCATGAGGCTTAAAGAAGGCACTTACATGGCGCATATTTCAGAGCATGTGTCTATAGAACTTCAGAATCTTGCCGGACTTGATATTAAATATGGTAAAGCCCGCGAAACTAAACAAGTTGGCGTTTATACCGTCGTTTTCCACTACACTGTAGAATCCGTAGGCATTCAAGCCGCAAAATATGCTGTAGAGCTTGTCGAAGCAGCCATAGACGGAACCGACTTCAATGTGGAAGATGCCATACAGCATCTGAAAGAGCTCAGAGAAGATGGGAAACTAGGTCCAACCACCGGGACATTGGTTGATGAAGCCACAGCTAGAGGCATACCTCATATCAGATTGAATGATCAGAGCCTGGTTCAGCTTGGTTATGGAAAATACCAGAAAAAAATACAGGCAAGCATGACCTCAGACACATCGGCTCTGGCTGTAGAGATAGCTGATGAGAAGGCAAGAACCAAGGACATGCTCAAAGATGCCTGCATACCTGTTCCTGACGGCAAAAAGGTCTCTACTTATAATGATGCCCTTGATGCTGCTGAAGGCCTTGGATATCCAGTTGTTGTCAAACCTGAAATAGGCAACCACGGCCGTGGCATAACTGTAAATATCACGACTGACGAAGCACTAGAAGCAGCTTATGACGCTGCTAAAAAAATCTGCCCTAATATCGTAGTTGAGCAGTATGTGGAAGGAAACGACTATAGGATGCTCGTAATTAGCGGAGAATTTATTGCTGTAGCTCATCGTCAGCCTCCGTTTGTCATCGGAGACGGCAAATCTACAATTCAGGAGCTTGTTAATGTAATAAACAGCGATCCGCGCAGAGGCTTCGGTCACGAAAATGTCCTGACACGAATAAAAATAGATGACATGACTGAAAGACTTCTTAGCTCATTCGATCTTGATCTCGACACAGTTCTTGCAGAAGGTAGAAAAGTTTACCTCAAAACTACCGCAAACCTCAGTCAGGGCGGAACAGCTACTGATGTGACTGATGAAGTTCATCCTGAAATCCGTTTCATGGCAGAAAGAACAGCCAAAATCATTGGAATGGATGTAATAGGCATAGATTTTCTCTGTCCGGACATTTCCAAGTCTATAGCTTCACAGAGATGCGGAATAGTAGAAGTTAATGCCGCTCCAGGGCTTAGAATGCATCTTAAGCCAAGTTTCGGCAAACCCAGAAATGTCGCAAAACCTATTATTGATATGATGTTCCCTGAAGGAACAAAATACTCTATGCCTATTATAGCAGTCACAGGTACAAACGGTAAAACAACTACATGCAAACTTATTACACACACACTCAAATACGCTGGAAATAAGGTTGGTCTTGCCACAACTACAGGCGTGGAAATAGACGGGATATCAATAGCCTCAGGTGACTACAGCGGCCCGTCGGGACATGAAATGGTTTTGAGAGAACCGACCATAGACCATGCTGTTCTTGAGACAGCCAGAGGAGCCATAGTAAGAAGAGGTCTTGCTTATGACAAATGCGATGTAGGAGTATTTCTTAATGTGGCAGAAGACCATATCGGCAACGACCTTGTGGACACTGTAGAAGAGCTCGCTTTCGTAAAGGCTATCGTTGTTGAAGTGGTAAAACCTAATGGAGCTGCCGTCCTCAATGCTGATGACGAACTTGTTATGACATTCAAAAAGAGAGCTACAGGGAATGTCATTCTTTTCTCTCTCAATGAAAATAATCCCCATATTCTAACCCACCTGGCAGAAGGGAAAACAGCTGTCACAGTCTCTAATAAGAGAATCGTCATAAGAAACGGCGACGGCAATATTGATACTCTGATCGCATCTGTGCATGAAGTGCCTATTACTTTTGGAGGAGCCGCTGACTTCAATATATCAAACACTCTTGCCGCCGTAGCCGCACTTTACGGTTTAAAAATGGCTAAACACATAATCAAAATGGGTATAACTACATTCTTCCCATCTGTACAGCAGAACCCTGGCAGAATGAATATGCTCGACTTCGGAACTTTTAAGGTAATTCTTGACTACGGTCACAACAAACCAGCTATCGAAGCTTTGGGTCTGATGCTTAATAAGATCGCTCTCGGACGCAAAATAGGCGTTGCTTTCGGAACAGGAAGTCGCCAGGACGCCGCGCTTCTTGAGCTCGGCGCTGTGATTGCTAAGACTTATGACTATGTAATCGTCGCAGATCCAGATCCGAGAGGAAGAGCTAAAGGAGCCACTGCGCTTGTAGTTAAGAAGGGCATGCTGGACGCCGGATACAAGGAAGAAAACATCAAGATGATAGATGACTTTCATGCGGCCATTGACCATGCTCTGGATATTGTCAAGAGAGATGATCTCATTGTAATCCAGGTGGACGAAGGTGTTCAGGAACTTGTTGATCAGATCCTCCGCAAAAGAAAAGAAAATCTGATGCCAACAGGAACGACTATATAGAACAATATCAAATTCCATAATTAACCATACCTGCGGTCTCAGTTAATGAGACCGTTTATGGTATATATACGAACATCTGCACTCTAATCAGACAGGAAGTAAGCATGAGTCATTTAAACATAATTGAATTAAGAGCCTTGAGAGGACCCAACCGCTATAGCAAATCCAAGACCATTTTTATGCTTTTGGATATTGGCGAATTTGAAACGAAGCCGTCAAATCTGATTCCCGGTTTTGCTGATCGCCTGGTGGCATTTCTACCTGGCCTATATGAGCACAGATGCTCTGTAGGTAAAAAGGGTGGATTCATAAAGAGGCTTAAAGAAGGCACTTACATGGCTCATATAGCAGAGCATGTATCTATTGAACTTCAAAACATGGCCGGGATTGATATTAAATTCGGGAAAGCCCGTGAGACTAAACAACTCGGAGTTTATGTCGTAGTCTTTCATTATACCGTAGAATCTGTGGGCATGGAGGCCGCGAAATGCGCGCTTGACCTAATCGAAGCCGCCATAGACGGGACTGATTTCGATGTAGAAGAAGCCATACAGGATCTGAAAGAACTCAGGGAAGCTGAAAAACTTGGTCCTACGACCGGAACATTAGTTGATGAAGCAACAGCTCGCGGAATTCCACATATAAGGTTAAATACAGAAAGTTTTGTCCAGCTCGGTTACGGAAAATACCAGAAGAAAATCCAGGCAAGCATGACATCTGACACATCCGCTCTTGCTGTAGAAATAGCCGATGAGAAAGTCAGAACCAAGGATATACTGCATAAGGCCTGCATCCCTGTGCCTTATGGCAAAATAGCAATGACTTTTGAAGAAGCCAAAGAGTTAGCTCTAGACATCGGATACCCGGTAGTGGTTAAGCCAGAAATTGGCAATCACGGAAGAGGAATTTCAGTTAATATTAAAGATGACAAAGCTCTCGAGAGCGCCTATAACTCGGCAAAGGTAATACATGAAAAAGTCGTCATTGAACAATATATAGAAGGCAACGATTACAGAATACTTGTTATCAATGGTGAATTTACAGCTGTTGCACATCGTCAGCCTCCTTATGTTATTGGAGACGGCAAATCAACAATCCAGGAACTTATTAATACCATAAACAGCGATCCACGCAGAGGTTTCGGACACGAGAATGTCCTTACAAGGATAAAAGTCGATGACATGGTTCAAAGGCTTCTAAACGCATTTAGTCTTACCCTTGATACTGTTCTTGAAGAAGGAAGAAAAGTTTATCTCAAGACTACTGCTAATCTCAGCCAGGGAGGAACGGCTACTGATGTGACAGACGAAACTCATCCCGAAATTCGCTTTATGGCTGAAAGAACAGCAAAGCTCATAGGAATGGATGTTATTGGCATAGACTTCCTGGCTCCTGATATTACCCAACCTATTGCTTCTCAGAGATGCGGGATAGTGGAAGTTAATGCCGCTCCCGGATTAAGAATGCATCTGCAGCCAAGTTTCGGCAAGCCAAGAAATGTGGCTAAACCAATAATAGATATGCTCTTCAACCCTGATACAAACTACACCATGCCCATCATCGCTGTGACTGGAACCAATGGCAAGACTACTACATGCAAACTCATCACTCATACTCTTAAATATGCCGGCAATAAAGTTGGCCTTGCTACTACGACAGGAGTGGAGATAGATGGAATGCCAATTGTGAGCGGTGATTACAGCGGTCCTTCAGGCCATGAACTTGTACTCAGAGAACCGACTATTGATCATGCTGTTCTTGAGACAGCCAGAGGCGCAATCATCAGACGCGGTTTGGCTTACGCTAATTGCGATGTCGGAGTGCTTCTTAATGTAAATGCAGACCATATAGGCAATGACCTTGTCGAAAGCGTCGAGGATCTGGCTTTTGTAAAAGCAATTGTAGTCGAAGTAGTTAAACCTGATGGAACAGCCGTTCTTAATGCCGATGATGAACTTGTAGTAAAATATAAAGAAAGAGCAAAAGGCAATGTGATATTGTTCTCTCTAAATGAAAAGAATCCTCATCTCATAGAGCATGTCGCCGCCGGCAAAACAGTCGTTACTGTTTCGAATAACCAGATTATCGTAAGAAACAGTAATATTGACACTCAGATTGCTTCTGTCCAGGAAGTTCCGATTACCTTTGGCGGAACCGCCGACTTCAATGTGGCAAATACCCTTGCTGCTGTAGCCGCTCTCTATGGCCTGAAACTCAAAAAGCAGATCATCAAGAGCGGTATTACCACATTCCATCCGTCCGTCCAGCAAAATCCGGGCAGAATGAATATGCTCGACTTCGGGACATTCAAAGTAATTCTTGACTATGGTCATAATAAGCCTGCCATCGAAGCTTTGTCAGTAATGCTTAATAAGATTGCTATCGGGCGTAAGATTGGAGTAATTCACGGAACAGGCAGTCGTCAGGACAGCACGCTTCACGAGCTTGGCGCTGTACTGGCTAAAACCTATGATTTCATCGTAATAACAGACCCTGATCCGAGAGGAAGAAAGACCGGCGTCACTCCACAGGTAGTTAAAGAAGGAATGATTCAAGCAGGGTTCAAAGAAGAAAACATCAAGGTCGTTGAAGAATACCATGCGGCTATAAACTACGCTCTTGATATGGTTCAGAATGGCGACCTGATTGTGATACAAGTGGATAAAGGAGTCGAAGAACTCATCGAACAGTTATTGAACAAGCGCAAAGAAGGGTTTATCTCAAATGGATAAGACTATAAAAGGGAAAGGAACACTTATTGCCATAGGTGGCAATGAAGATAAGCTTGACGAACTCAAAGTTCTCAAACGGGTTGTAAGTGAAGCCAGGGGAAGAGATACAAGGGTAGAAGTAATTACTACTGCCAGCGAAAATCCCCGGTTGTTAGCTGATACTTATGAAAGGCTTTTTCAAAGAATAGGAGTAGACAGCTTTGGGCATATCAACATATCGAATCGCTCTGAAGCCTCTGACAGAAGCCTCGAAGAAAGGATAAATGAAGCCGACCTAATATTCTTTACAGGCGGAGACCAACTTCGCCTAAGCAGCATCCTTGGTGGCTCATTTTTCCTTGAAACTGTTCACAAACGCTTTCTTAACGGCGCAGTAATAGCAGGAACCAGCGCAGGGGCCGCCGCTCTTTCAGAGACAATGATTTATGATGGCGACGGTTCATGGGGACTAGTAAAAGGATCTATTTCAATGGGTCCTGGAATTGGATTCGTAAACAACATGGTAATAGATACGCACTTCATCACTCGTAATAGAATCGGCAGACTCTTCCAGGTAGTTGCCACCAATCCATCAATCATTGGAGTGGGACTTAGCGATGATACTGGAATTATTATTAAGGGAGAAGACATTTTTGAAGTTTTCGGGTCAGGTCTTGTCCTAGTCGTGGATGGCGGACATCTCAAGAATTCTAATATTTCCCAAATACATAAGGGCGAACCCATAGCTGTAGAGAACTTCCATGTCCATTCTTTGGGAGAAGGGTATCGCTATAATTTCGGTGAACGCAAATTTCTATAAAAATATTATAAGACAAATTTCATAAATCAAAAAAGGTAAAGGGATCTTATGGGTTTCATGAAAAACTATCCAAGAGGTGTTATATCTCTATCGTCAATTGAGTGTTTCGAAAGGTTTGGGTTTTATGCGACTCAGGGAATCCTGGTCCTTTATGCTGCGGCCGCGCTGACTAAGGGCGGACTTGGCTGGACTGATGCTGATGCCATGAGATTAACAGGCATTTTCAGCGCCGTTGTCTATGCTACTCCGATCATAGGCGGATGGCTGTCTGACAGATTCCTTGGCCGGAAGAACGGACTTATACTGGGTAATATTCTTCTACTTCTCGGCTATCTGGCAATGATGCATCACGGGACTTACTACCTCTTTGCTGCGCTGATACTTGTAGCTATAGGTACAGGTTTTCTCAAACCAACTATTTCTGCTATGGTAGGCGAATTTTATGATGCCAAGGAAGATGCCAATAGAGACGCCGGTTTTGCTATATTTTATGCGTCGATAAATATCGGCGGCTTTTTCGGACCGCTTGTATCGGGTTTGCTCTCTGAAACTGTAGGCTACTCTTTTGCTTTCGGTTCATCTGCCGTGGGTATGACAATTGCTCTGGTAAACACTGTTATTTCCTCTAGACTCAGCCTCAAGAATGTGGGCAACAGAGCCAAGACTCACATAAACGGGAAACTAATAGTCAAAGATCCATGGACATTGGATGAGACAAAGAGATTCTGGGTCTATATCGGTCTTTGCGTTTCAAATATCGTCTGGAATGTTTTCTATGTCCTCCCATACGGGCTTCTGAATCTCTGGGCAGATGGCAATATAAATAGAAATCTTTTCGGATGGACTGTTCCGACAGCTTGGTATTATGCAAGTTACGGCCTTCTTATTGTGGCATTTTCGCCTGTAATTGCGAAAATCTATAAAGTACTCCAGGACAAAAACAAGGCTTTTACTCTTAGTTATAAACTTGCAGTAGCGTACCTTCTGATGGGACTTGGCTGTCTCTTTCTAATGCCGTTTGTTATCCAGCTTGCGCACGATGCTCACTTCAAAGGGAATATGCTTTATTTGATAGTATTCTACGCGATATTTGCCTTCAGCGAGCTTCTTACTCTGCCTGTCATGCTCTCTGCTGCTACGAAGTTTTCACCGAAGGGTTTTTCTGCGACAATGATAGCTCTGAATATGCTTATATCATGGTGTATAGGGGCCTATATTGGCGGAGAAGTCGGAGCTTTGACAGAAACAATTAGCCCAATCATAGTTTTTATTGCTATGATATTTGCCTGTTTGCTCTTCTTCTTCATCCATATCTTCACAAACAAATTTATTGAGAAATACTGTGATACATCTTCTCTGACTTAAGATAACAGGAGAAATTTTATGAACACTATGGTTCCTCAAACCACCCAGGATTTTATAGAATTAGAGAATAAATATGGCGCAAAAAACTACAAGCCTTTGAATGTAGTGTTGTCTAAAGGCCAGGGCGTCTGGGTTTGGGATATTGAAGGAAAAAGATATTTGGACTGCCTCTCTGCTTATTCGGCTGTAAATCAGGGGCATTGCCATCCGAAAATAATCCAGGCCATGATTGATCAGGCTCAAAGGATGACTCTCACTTCCCGCGCTTTCAGGAACGACCAGCTAGGACTTTTCTATAAGGAACTCTGCGAACTTACTGACTCAAATATGGTTCTTCCGATGAATAGCGGAGCTGAAGCTGTAGAATCTGTTATCAAAGCTGTCAGAAAATGGGGTTATAAATGCAAAGGAATTCCTGAAGGTCAGGCCGAAATCATCGTCTGCACAAATAACTTCCACGGCAGAACAGTTACGATAATAAGTTTCAGCAGCGAACCCCAATACAGAGATGGTTACAGTCCATATACTCCTGGATTCAAACTCATCCCTTTCGGTGATGCCGAAGCTCTTGAAAATGCGATTACTCCAAATACAGTTGCTTTCATGGTTGAACCTATTCAAGGCGAAGGCGGAATAATTGTTCCTCCTGAAGATTACCTCAAGAAAGTTCGCGAAATTTGTACAAGAAAAGGCATAATGTTTGTCACTGACGAAATTCAAACTGGTCTTGGCAGAACTGGTAAAATGCTTGCTGAAGAACACTTCGGGGTTCAGGCAGATGTGACTGTCATAGGAAAAGCTCTTTCAGGCGGCGTATATCCTGTTTCGGCAGTTCTCTCTAATAAAGAAGTTCTCGGCGTATTCCATCCAGGCGACCACGGCAGCACATTCGGCGGAAACCCTCTTGCCTGCGCTGTAGCCAGAGTTGCCCTGAGAGTACTTAAAGAAGAAAACCTTATTGACAATGCGCTCTGCCTAGGCTGGTATTTCATGGAAAATCTCAAGAAAATAAAGAGCACATACATTAAGGAAATCAGAGGCAAAGGGATGTTAATAGGAGTCGAACTCTATCCTGAAGCTGGCGGCGCAAGGAAGTTCTGTGAAGCTTTAAAGGATGAAGGGCTGCTCTGCAAAGAAACTCATGACCATGTGATCCGTTTTGCTCCTCCTCTTGTTATCACTAAGGATGAAATCGACTGGGCGCTTGAAAAAATCGACGAGGTTCTAACATCTGGAATATAATTTCTATATGTTGATTTAAAACCTCCGATCAAAATCGGAGGTTTTAAATTTTAACAAGAAATACCCATATCAGACATTATAAGTAGAAGAAGTGGCATTACCGCCCAAATGAGACCAGTCTGTGTGGAAGAACTCTCCTCTTTTACCATCAATTCTTTCATAAGTATGGGCGCCAAAATAATCTCTTTGCGCCTGTATCAAATTAGCCGGCAAATCTGCTGATCTGTAGGAATCGTAATAACAAAGAGCTGATGCAAAAGTAGGAACAGGTACTCCGAATTCAAAGGCGTTGCATACCACCTTCCTCCATGAAATTTCACAATCTTGAGCGACTTTTGTAAAAAAAGGAGCTATTAGCAGATTGTCGATATTGGGGTTTGAATCGAAAGCCGAAGCTATATTTTGAAGGAATTTAGCCCTTATTATGCATCCGCCTCTCCAAGCCAGGGCAATTTTGCCATAATTCAGATTCCACTTATATTCCTGAGCGGCGCCACGAATAAGCTGAAACCCCTGGGCGTATGAACAAATTTTCGAAGCATAAAGAGCTTTGCTGACAGCATCAATAAACTCTTTCTTATCGCCTGAAAATGCTTTCTCAGCGCTTTTAAGTATTTTAGATGCAGCAACCCTCTCTTCCTTGATTGCAGAAAGACATCTTGCAAAAACAGCTTCAGCAATAGTGGGAACGGCGATTCCGAGGTCGAGACCTATTTCACTAGTCCATTTACCCGTGCCCTTTTGTCCGGCTGCATCAAGAATCGTATCTAGTATATATTTTCCATCTTTATCTTTTTCCTTCAGAATATCAGCGGTTATCTCAATAAGATAACTGTTAAGTTCGCCTTTGTTCCATTGGGTAAATACCGAGCGTAATTCATCATTGGACAGCTTCAAGATTTTCTTCATTAGAAAATATGCTTCACTTATCATCTGCATATCGCCGTATTCAATGCCGTTGTGAACCATTTTCACAAAGTGCCCTGCTCCATTTTCTCCGATCCAGTCACAGCACGGCGCTCCGTCCTGAGCTTTGGCGGCTATAGCCTGAAATATCTCCTTCACATACGGCCATGCTTCCGGGGCTCCTCCAGGCATGAGCGAAGGTCCTTTTAAAGCGCCCTCTTCTCCGCCGGAAACCCCCGAACCTATAAAATAAATTCCTTTCTCTCTGAGAGATTTTGTCCTTCTGTCAGTATCAGCGAAATATGAGTTTCCGCCGTCAATAATAATGTCGCCTTTTTCAAGATGAGGAAGAAGTCCATCAATGACGCTGTCCACCGGTGCCCCGGCCCTTATCATCATCATTATTTTTCTTGGTCTTGCTAGATTTCTGCATAACTCTTCATAAGTCGAAGCCGAAATAAAGTTCTTTTCCTTGTTGCTCTCTATAAATTTATCAAGCATATCAATTTCTCTGTTGTAAACAGCTACCGTGTAGCCTCTACTTTCTATATTTTTAGCGAGATTACTGCCCATTACAGCAAGTCCTATCATCCCGAAATCTGCCATGTTTTTCATTATTTGTCTCCTGTTTTTAATTAATCATTAATTTTGATTATAGTTTAAGTTTTCAATTACTTAACATTCAGCATATAATTCAATCAAAAGAATATGTGAAATTAAATTTCTTCTAACTCTTAGTGAGGTAATATGCAAAGCCAAACAATTATATCTGAAGGCATCTGCCAGATAATTAAATCAGGCCCCTGCTCTATTGTGATATTCGGGGCGTCAGGCGACCTGACTAAAAAAAAATTGATACCTGCGCTATTCAGCCTCTATAATAACGGTAGTGTTTCAGACAAATTCTTCTTAGTCGGCTCCGCCAGGTCTAAAATGTTAGATGAAGAGTTTCAAAAAACTGTTCTTGAGATTCTTTCCAAGGACAAACAATTTGGCGCTTCTCCTAAAATTAATGACTTTGTAAAAAGATGCTATTATCATTCCGGGGATTATGGCGACTTGGCAGCATACTCCTCTCTAAAAGAAAAAATGGATTTACTTCATGATCAATACTCTACTGAAGGAAATACCATATATAATCTCGCTATTCCTGCGACTCTTTATCCGACTGTTGTTAAAATGCTTGGAGAAAGTGGTCTATTGATCAGAAGCCAAAATGATAAACCTTTCCATAGAGTTATAATTGAAAAACCATTTGGAAGGGATTACGAAACGGCCGTTGAGCTCAATAATTTTTTAAGTGAATATGCTTCAGATAAACAAATTTACAGGATAGACCACTATCTCGGAAAAGATACGGTTCAGAACATTTTCGTATTCAGGTATGGAAACTCTATATTTGAACCTGTCTGGAACAGAAACTGCATAGACCATGTCCAAATTACGGTAGCTGAAGATATCGGAATTGGCAGCAGAGCGGGATATTATGATCAAGCAGGCCAGATAAGAGATATGCTGCAAAATCACCTTATGCAGCTACTAGGCTGTGTTACCATGGAACCTCCGGTAAATATGCATGAGGAGAACATCAGAGATGAGAGAAAAAAACTCTATAATAGCATTACGCCCTTCAATATTAGCGACCTTTCTGAAAGCTTCATACTTGGACAATACGACACTGGCTCTATAAATGGAGAACAGGTCAAAAGCTATAGAAACGAAGAGAATGTTCCACATGATTCATATACTGAGACATTTTTTGCTACAAAAATTTATATTGATAACTGGAGATGGCAGGGCGTTCCATTCTACCTCAGATGCGGAAAAAGGTTAAAAAACAAGTTAAGTAAAATTTCAATAGTATTCAAAAAAACTCCGACATCCATTTTCAAGGCTTTGGGCGTTTCAGACAGGCTGTCTAATACAATTTCATTTAACATATATCCTGAACAGGGAGTATCTATAAAATTCCAGGCCAAACTTCCTGAGCATAAAATGTGCATCGGCACTCTTAATATGGATTTCAATTATAAAAGAGAATTCGGAAGCGAGCTGACTTCCGACTACAATTCTCTTATTCTGGACTGCCTGATGGGAGACCAGTCCCTATTTTGGAGAAAAGACAATGTAGAACTATCATGGAAACTGCTCACTCCAGTTCTGAAAAAAATAGAAGGTTACTCTCCTGATGAAAAAAGAGAGCTAATTCAGCAATATGTTTCCGGTAGCTGGGGACCAAAAGCCGCTGATAAATTTATTGAAAAAGATGGCAGAAAGTGGATTAACGAGTAGAGATTTTAAGACAATTCACTAAAATTCAGTTGTAATATTCTACAATAAATATATGGAGTTTTTATCTAATGAAAGTATCTAAGTTCGACACTATAAGTGAATTAAGTCATTGGGCTGCTGATTATATATGCAAAACTGCTGATGATTGTATCTCGAAGAAAGGGTTCTTTACAATTTGCATGAGCGGTGGCTCATCCCCTGCCATGCTCTATCTTCTTCTGGCCACAGAATATGCGTCTAAGATGAACTGGACTAGAACTTATGTCTTCTGGAGTGATGAAAGATTCGTTCCGCACACGGATGGTAACAGCAATTTCAAATCGGCTTATGACCTCCTGCTCTCAAAATGCCCTATTCGCGAAGCAAATATTTTCAGCGTGCCTATCACAGGTTCACCCGATGAATCTGCTGAAAAATATGAAAAACAGATTAAGAATTTTTTCTGGGAAAAAAGTCATACTGACTACAAAGCTATTCCTTCTTTTGATGTAATTCTGCTTGGCATGGGCGGGGACGGTCACATAGCATCGCTTTTCCCTGGAATTCCACAACTCGATGAACAGAAAAAACTCGTAGTCGCTGTTACAGCTCCTTTCTACGCTCCTTCAAGAGATAGGATTACTTTCACTATTCCATTAATTAACGCCGCGGCTAATGTTCTTCTGCTTGTCCCGGGAAAAGAAAAGCTAAAGCTTATCAAGCAGTTAGTTTCTAATGACTCAAATGATAAGAAAAGAAAACTTCCGGCTGAAATGATTAAGCAAAGCGAAACTACTCATCTTTTGATAGATAACGATTATAGCTCCTGATTTTTTGATCTGTCATTCGAAGAAAGTAAGCTGAACCAGGAAGGTTTGTTTTTTCTAGTTTCTTTGTTTCTCGTACTCATTGAAGAGCTTTTCAAAGAGATAAGGAATAAGCATAATCTTTTCAGGCCTTGGGACATAGGCTATTCTAAGCTGAGTAACTCCTGGATTGAATTCACCCTTTGTAACAGCGTAGAAACCAGACATAGGAGCCAATAGAAGCGTATAGCACTTATCTTTAATTTCAACTCGTCCTTTCCTAGCGCAATACAGAGCAAAATCAGTAGAATTAAATCCAGCCTTAGCAATGTTTCTGACATCAACTACAGAATAGAGAGCCGCATCAGGCGATGAAACTACTATTCCGGGAAGTAAATTAAGTAAAGCATTTCTAACTTCGAGTATAAGAGGTTTGTAATAATCTCTTTGTTGTTGGTACCATTTGCATAAGTCTTCGTGGCTTTCATGAGCAAGAGCGCCAAATATGTACTGTCCGATAGCATTAGCGCATAAATTAGCAGTGTATTCAGCAAGAGCCTTATCATAGAATTCGGTGTTATCCGTAATAAGAGCGCCAATTCTCAAACCGCATGCATTCCAAACCTTTGAAGCTGATTCAATGCTTATTCTTCTTCCCTCTATTCCAAGGACAACAGAATCTGAAAGCGCCCAGATGCTGGACTTGGATTCATCCAGATAGAGAAGTTCTCTGTAAGCCTCATCGCTTATCATCCACATATTGTACTTCACGCACAGTTTAGCAAGTTCGATCATAGTCTTCATATCGCAAAAATGACCAGTAGGATTATCATAGGGTATAACTACTAAGGCGCCGGGTTTTTGATGCTGTATCACCTTTTCAATTTCAGAGAAATCAGGGAGAGTAAATTTGCCGGTATCCTGAAGTTTTCTCTTCACAGAAACTGTTTTTCGTCCAAGCCTATCTGCAAAAGCAATATAGTTTGTGTAGGCTGCGTCAATCAGCAAAAGTGGCTTTTCGTCAGTCCCGGCATTTCCGCAGACTCCAACTACAGCTATTTCCATTGCCTGACTACCTCCGTCTGTAGCCATTACAAGAAGGTTATCGCTTCTAAAACCAGAGGAAGCAATAATGTTCTTAAATGCGCATATTATTTCGTCAGTCCCGGCAGATGCCGTATAACCCACCACGCCGCTTCTAAAATGGGAGTCTTTGCAGGAACAGAGGTTATGCATTCTTTTTATCATAGCTGGGTGCATTGGCAAAGTAACATTACCAATGGCCGTATTTACAGCCTCAACTTTATCTTTTCGTTTCATAAACTCAATTTGAGCTAATCTTATTGAAGATGGCTCTCTTGTCTTAAAATGTTCTGATATTTGAGGCTTAGTCATAATTTTTCGTCCATTTTATAATTCAATTACAAGAAAGTTTAAACCGTTTTGGAAATCGTCATAAAACAAAATTTGTTAAGTTTGTATTTTACCTATGAAGATATAGAATTTCTGCCCCCATTTCGCTGAAAAGTGGTTTTTTGGGCAAAATTTCATATAATACAAAATATAATTCATACGAGATTTGATAAATTAAGGAGTGTTTCGAAAATGAAAAAACTTTTATATATTTTTACAATGGCATCAGTAGCTGCTCTAACTTCCTGCGTTTCTAGCCAGTTGGTTCCTCCTCCTCAGGATAACTACGGGTTAAGCGTAGAATCTGCATCCACTGGCGACCCAATGATTATTGACTCTTCGACTCCTGTCATAAAGTACAATGGCAGGCTTTTCTACTTTCAGAATCAATCAGAGATGGATAAATTCAGAGACAACCCTGACTTCTATCTAATAAGATTCCCTTATGATGAGACTCCAAAAATTATTCCTCCGCTCATCAGCGACTATGGACTCAGAACTAGCTGCTCGTACAACGCTGACCCAATCGTTATTACTCAATACACTCCGACTCTTGAGTATATGAATCGAATATATTATTTCGCCCATACCGAATCCAGACAAGCCTTCATGGGAGACCCGCAGATGTTCGTAGCTAAATTCGGAGCAAACAAGGTGCCAAAGATCATTTCTCCTCTGAAAACATCGTACGGCGTAAAAACGATTTGCGCCACAACTGGCATACCTATCCTTGTCGGGCCTCACACTCCGGCCCTCGAGTATATGGGAGAGGTATTCTACTTCAGCGACCTTCCTTCGATGGAGGCATTTAAGAAAGATCCTCAGGCTTATATAAACAAGAAATTTCTGACTGATTCAACAGCTGGAAGTTCGGCCTTTACACCCTAAAGGTGTTAGATTTAAGTGTTGGGGTTTGATGTCTAATTAGGCGGGAGGTATTTTTATGGATTGGGTTGTAATAGGTAAAATTTTTCTAGCATTTTTTCTGGGATCGATGATCGGTATTGAAAGAACGGTTCATAATAGTCCGGCAGGCTTGAGAACTTATGCTGCCATCTGCATTGGAGCCTGTCTTTTCGGGGTTCTTTCTACTCATGTGGTAGGTACTTCTTTCTACACCAGTGGAGTTGACCCTTCACGAATAGCAGCCCAAATAGTTTCAGGTATAGGTTTTATCGGCGCCGGCGTAATATTCAAATCTGGTGACACAACGCATGGACTTACGACCGCTGCAACCATCTGGGTTGCGGCAGCTATCGGACTTGGTGTGGCATTCAGCCAATACTCTGCAGCCGTAGTTACTACTTTTATCACTATATTCCTACTGGCGCTCAATCAGATGCCTTTCTGGATTAAATTCAAAAGCAGGTATTTACACAAACAACCATAATAAAGGTCTTGTTTGAAATATTAATATTTCTTAATAAATCGCAATGTAATCTTAAATTCTCTTCCCGCTGCCCTAAAATTATTAATAAGACGCTCACAAATATACTAAATAATATCAAAAGAGGACTTTATTTATGGCTACGACTCACCTTAAAGGCAATACAGTTAACACTATTGGTGAACTTCCATCAGTAGGAAGCAAAGCTCCAGATTTCATTCTGACTAAAAATGATTTGTCCGATGTGAATATCGGCAACTTCACAGGAAATAAAATCGTAATGAATGTATTTCCTAGTATTGACACTGGCGTTTGCGCTACATCAGTAAGAAAATTCAATGATAAAGCTTCCAAACTTTTAAATACTAAAGTTTTGTGTATTTCACGCGACCTCCCTTTTGCTCAGGGGCGTTTCTGTGGCGCTGAGGGCATAGAGAATGTCGTTACTCTGTCAGAACTTCGCAACAACGCTTTTGGAGAAAAATATGGTGTTAAGATAGTTGACGGTCCCCTTGCCGGACTTTTTGCCAGAGCGATAATCGTAGTAGATTCCAGCGGCAAAGTAGCATATACTCAGCTGGTTCCAGAGATAACTGAAGAACCCAATTACGAAAAGGCTATTGAAGCTCTGAACGAAATTCAATAACAAATAATTAACCTGAATAGGAAATATGTTCATGGGTATCCGCATACTTAAAAATACACAGATAATAGTACTAGGTATATGCATTGCAGTCGCCACCATTGCATCAAGTTTTATAATTTCACACGGTCTGATGAAAATAATGAAGTTCAGAGAAGAACAAGTTACAGTAACAGGCGCAGCGCAGAAAGATATAAAAAGCGACTTTATCAGCTGGACATGCTCATTCTCTGCCAGAAGTGAAAATCTAGCTGGGGCATACGCAAAACTGTCTAATGATCTGCCTGTTGTTAAAAAATATCTTATTTTAAAGGGCGTTCCTGAAAACCAAATTGTCGTTTCCCAGATTTACACGACGACTTTATATCAGAAAAATGAAAAGGGGAATGACACCAACGCCATACAAGGTTATTTATTAAGTGAAAATATTGATATCAGATCGGACGAAGTAGATAAAATCACAGAAATTTCCCGAGACTCCACAGAACTCATTAATCAAGGTATAGAATTTGCTTCTTACGCTCCGCAATATACCTATACTAAACTTGACAGTTTAAAAGTGGAAATGCTCTCTGAAGCAAGCGAAAACGCTAGGCAGAGAGCCATGAGTATGGTCACCGCAGCAGGCAATAAAATAGGCTTTATGCGTTCGTCCAAAATGGGAGTCTTCCAGATAACTCCGGTAACATCTACTGAAATTTCTGATTATGGGGTTAATGACACTAGCTCGCTTTATAAAAAGGTGACTGCCGTAGTCTCTGCAAGTTTTGCTATTGAATGATAATGAAAAATCATCTGCGCTGGAATAAAGAAGGCTTGAGCCCTGTTTATCAGATCTTTATTCTTGTTGTCAGCGTCTATTCTCTTCTGCAATTGGCTATCGAGACGATGCTTAGACTCAACAACAACACTTTGCAGATTCTTGATATTACCGACTTCTTCGTCTGTGTGATATTTTTCATGGATTTCCTGATATTGTTTTTCAGAGCTCAAAGCAAAACAAAATACTTTTTTACATGGGGATGGTTAGATCTACTCTCAAGCGTCCCTGCTATTCAAGCTTTCAGGTGGTGGAGAATTGCAAGGGTTATAAGAATATTAAGATTCCTGAGAATCCTCAGATCTACCAGAATCATCGGTAAAGCCATTCTTGGAAGAAAGATTCAAAGCGTCTTCCTTAGCGTTGTTCTGATTGCATTCACATTAGTAATTACCTCATCTATCCTCGTTTTAAATTTTGAATCAAAGACAAACGGCCCGATAAAAACACCCTTCGATGCGATCTGGTGGTCAATCTCCACGCTTACTACTGTTGGGTATGGAGATGTCTATCCAGTATCTCTTGAGGGAAGAATGGTCGCAATAGTACTAATGATTGCCGGAGTAGGAATTTTCGGAACCTTTTCAGGCTTTATTGCGTCATGGATTATAGGCCCAACTCAAAAAAAAGAAAGCGTAGATATAGAAGAGCTCCGCGAAGAGTTGAAGGAGATTAAAGCAACATTAAAAGAAATCAAAACTAAACTTGAACTTCAAATAAAAGAATAAAAAAAAGGATAATCTTATGGATTGGGCTGTAATAGGGAAAATTCTTCTGGCATCTTTGCTTGGCTTGATGATCGGCATAGAAAGGACCGTTCATAACAGTCCGGCAGGTTTGAGAACTTACGCGGCCATCTGTATTGGAGCTTGTCTTTTCGGAGTTCTTTCTACGCATGTGGAAGGACCTTCTTTCTACGCCAGTGGGGTGGACCCTTCTAGAATAGCTGGCCAGATAGTTTCAGGTATAGGCTTTATCGGTGGCGGCGTGATATTCAAATCCGGGGACACCACTCACGGGCTTGCGACCGCTGCAACCATCTGGGTTGCGGCAGCTATCGGACTCAGTGTGGCATTCAGCCAATACTCTGCAGCGGTGGTTACTACTATGATTATTATATTTCTACTGGCACTCAATCAAATGCCGTTCTGGATTAAATTCAAAAACAGGTATTCGCATAAACTACCATGAATTCCTTCTGAACCAAATCTTTTAACCTCATCCCAGTTTTACGCCCGAAAAAAACAATAAATGCAGGTTAATAATTTTAAGTCCCGGGAAATATTTTCCCCCTATTTGCCCTGCTTCTCTTGTTATTCTTGCCTTTACCTGTATTTTTTAGCTGTTAAATCCAACTAAGTTCATTTACAGCAAGATGCGGTATCGAAGTTGGAGAACGATTAATTACTCAGGAGAAATTATGCCGAGTACGCTTTATGTAGGGAACCTTCCTTACTCAGTAGATGGGGATGTATTGAACAAGATGTTCACAGCATTCGGAACAGTATTATCAGCCAAAGTAATAACAGATTCGCTCAGTGGAAGATCAAAAGGCTTTGGCTTTGTTGATATGGCTAACGCTGAAGATGCTCAAAAAGCAATCAAAGAATTAGATGCAACAGAAACAGACGGCAGAAAGATTGTTGTCAATCTTGCTAAGCCAAAAGAAGACAGACCTCGCAGTAGCGGTGGTAGAGAAGGCGGTTTTTCTCCTCGTAGAGAAGGCGGTTCTTCACCTCGCAGAGAAGGCGGCTTCTCTCCTCGTAGAGAAGGCGGCAGAGACGGTGGTTTCTCTTCCCGTAGAGGCTAGTTTTTAGTTTCGACTACGATAAAGCAGTGTGAACTTAGGTTTGCACTGCTTTTTTATTTAATCATTGTGTGAAAGTCTTGAAACTAGATATTCCATAAAAATATGATTTAATTATAAAATTAAGGTTTTAGTTTTTATCTTTGTCTAAAACCTCAGTCTAACATCTAATAAATTATTAATGGTAAAGGCTCAAAAATGAACTTAAACCTTATAAAACTCCTCGGAATATCTCTTTTTTTAATAAACTGCTCGCTCATATATTCTGACAGCAAAGTATTGTACACATTAGATTTCACAAATGTAAATGCCTCCGATCCGAGAGCATGGCTTAAAGATAAAGGTTTTACCAAGATTGAATCAGCCGCCAAAGACCAGAACAAACTATCTCTTTCTTTTGCTGATAATTCTTTAAATTTTGATACTAAAGGAAAAATATTTGCCTTTATACTCAACCCGTCAATGCACATAGATGGGGCAAAGAAAATAAGAATTACATGGGGCGTAAATAAATTCCCGGATGGAGGAAGTTATGAAAACGCTGTCAGGAATGAGGCTCTGATGATTTATGTTTATTTCGGAGACAAAGACAAAGACAGCGGAAGCTTCTTTATTCCAAACTGCCCTTATTTTCTTGGACTGTACTTAGGACAGAACGACACTATCGGCAAAATCTATATGGGACGGCATTTCACTGATGGAGGCCGTTTTATATGTATAGGCAAGCCTCAAATTGGCGCAACTGTAGTAACTGAATATAACATTGCAGATGGTTTTAAATCTGCTTTCCCTGCAGAAAAAACCTTACCTTTTATAGCAGGCATTGCATTGGAAGTAGAAACATCCAGCACCGGTCCTGCAAATGCGTTTATTAAAAAGATTGAACTTTTAAATTAGGATAAAAAATGGAATTCATTTACGGAATTAATCCAGCCTTTGAAGTAATAATGACCGGCAAAAGAAAAATTCATGAAGGTTTTATATGTGATGGTTCAAAACCAAAACTTAAAAAAATATGTTCTCTACTTGAAGCAAGGGGAATCCCGGTCAGCCATCTTGAAAGAGGTCGCCTTATAGACATGACAGGCAATAAATATCATCAGGGAGTGGTATTAAAAGTTTCAAATTATCCCTATGTCTCTTTCGATTCTTTACTTGGGAATAAGAGACTGCTTCTCCTTGATAACATCGAAGACCCACAAAACCTCGGAGCAATTCTAAGAAGTGCTGAAGTATTTGGTTTCAAATCAGTCCTTCTTTCTATGAGAGGAACCCCTGAAGTTTATCCTTCGGTAGTAAAGGTGTCCTCCGGAGCCACTGAACACCTCCTGATAGCCAATGACCATAATGCCAACTCTTTTGCCACAAAAGCCAAAGAGAATGGATTTACAATCATTTCTCTTGATCAAAATGGCAAAAATACATTCGAAGAAATTAAATCAGCTAATCCAGAAAAAATACTCCTTGTTATAGGCGGCGAAGATAAGTCCGTAGGTCAGTTTATCTTAAATGAATCCGATTTCATTCTCGGCATACAGCAGAAAGGAAGAATCAATTCTCTAAATGCATCTGTAGCTGCCGGAGTAGGAATGTACATAGTTTCCCAAATCTAAATGATTGAAAATCCCCGAAAACTTATAATGATAATGGTTGACGGGTTTGGCATACCGCCCGAAGGCTGGGGAAATTCCGTCTTTGCCAGATTTTGCTCTTCTGATTTTATTGCGCTATTTGAAAACAATTCTATTCCATTGGACGCCACTCTTGAAATGGCAGGAATACCGCAGAGCGCAACAGGCCAAACAGCTATTTTTACAGGCTTAAATGCATCAAAACTTTTTGGCTCTCATCTCTCTGGTTTTCCTGGTCCATTTCTCAAATCATTATTATGCAAAAGCAATATCTTTCTTGAACTCATAAAACTCAACAAAAGCGTAATTTTTGCCAACTCCTATGCAAGGTATCCTCTTGAAAAAATAATAAACTCAAGATTTGCGTCTGTCACCAGCGTAATGCTTTCAACTTTTTCAGAACAAGCCCTCAATACAGAGGATATGCTAAATGGCAATGCTGTTTTTCACGACATCACAAGAAGAACTATAGCCGAGAAATTTGGACTCTCTACAATATCACCCGAGGATGGAGCAAAACACCTTTTAAATATCTCTTCAAAATATGACTTCACTCTCTTTGAATACTTTCTCACAGACAAGGCCGGACACTCAAGAGATGAAGCTGAACTAAAAATAACACTTGAAGAGCTTTCAAGATTCATACTGGAGCTGACAAATAATCTCCCCAAAGACACCTCTTTGTTAATCTGCAGCGACCATGGCAATTGCGAAGACATCGGAAGCAAACAGCACACTATAAACTTTGTCCCATTGCTTCTTATAAACATTCAAACATCTAACTGCCAATTAAGAAGCATAACTGACATCCATAACCTTATAATAAATCATTTCAAAACTAATTAAAAATAAAAGGAGAAGTTATGGATACAAAAGATAACATAAAACTTGAAAACCCTGTCGGCAAATTAACTCTCAGAACAACTGCTATGCCAGCCGATACGAATTACCATGGGGATATCTTTGGCGGATGGTTGATGTCCCAAATGGATTTGGCCGGAGGAATGGCTTGTCTCGATATCAATAGAACAAAGTTTACCACCGTAGCAGTTAAAAGTATGCGTTTCTGGAATCCAGTCCATGTAGGAGATGTTGTTTGCGTTCACTGCAAATTAGACTCAATAGGCAGAACTTCAGTTTCTTTCCATATCAATGCGTGGGCTATAAGCAGATTAACTAAGGATAAAAAAAATCTCGTAACTGAAGCTGAATTTGTATATGTATCAATAGATGAGAAGGGAAGACCTTCACCTATAAAAGAAGAAGATGCAAAAGCCGCTCTAAATAATAATAATTGAGGCTGTTAAATATCGACAATAGAAGAGTAATGTGTAAAATAGATATATAACATTTACAGAAAGAAAAATTTAAACCACATATTATATGAAAAACCAGCTAAAAAAACGACATATTCAGATGATAGCTCTCGGCGGGGCTATCGGCACAGGACTTTTCTTCGGAAGTGCAAAATCTATTCAAATGACAGGTCCCTCGATTGTACTGGCATATATTTTTGGTGGATTTGTCTTGTACATAATTATGAGAGCGTTGGGAGAAATGACAGTACACAATCCAAATACAGGCGCCTACACGGAATACGCTCATTCATATATTGGCCCTTATGCGGGATTTATTTCAGGCTGGAATGCATGGTTTGAGTACACGGTAGTGTGCATGGTGGAGCTAACCGCCATAACATTTTTCCTTGATTTCTGGGCTACCCCTGTTCCACACTGGTTGATTTGTCTGATAGTTCTATTCATCTTTATGGGTATAAACCTTTTGAGCGTAAGGATCTTTGGTGAATTCGAATTCTGGTTTGCCGGAATAAAAATAGTCGCAATTGTCGCCATGCTGGCTTTTACTGTGTATTTAGTATGCTTTAAGCACGGCCTAAATCCTGACTTCGGTACATATTTTACAGAAAAAATACTATTCTCACACGGATTGGAAGGTTTCGCTTTCGCTCTAGTGATAGTGATGTTCTCTTTCGGAGGAACTGAGTTTGTAAGTATAGCTGCGGGGAATGCTGAAAATCCGGACAAAACTATTCCGCAGGCAATTAACGGAGTAGTTATAAGGATTCTCTTTTTTTATGTCTTGACAATGCTTGCAATAATGATGCTCTATCCCTACGAACAACTCTCAGGCAGCATAAGCCCATTTGTAGATGTTTTCCTAAAAGTAGGTTTATCATCTGCGGCACTTGTTATGAACTTAGTAGCAATTACAGCGGCCCTTTCATCTTTCAACAGTTGTCTCTTCAGCGCATCAAGACTGATGTGTAATCTGGCAGAAAATGGAAATGCCCCAAAATCATTAGCGAAAATAAGTAAAAACGGCATACCAAAGAGATCTGTACTTCTCACATCATTTTGCGTTATGATAGCTGTATTAGTAAACTTCATTTTTCCACAAAAAGCTATTATATACCTGCTTACAGTTGCTACAGGTTCCATTCTAGTGACATGGTTTATCATATTAATTACCCAGATATATTTCCGCAAAAAACAATCTAAAGAACATTTCGACATCAAATTCAAGCTTTATCTCTCCCCCTATTCCAACATATTTGCCTGTCTGGTACTTTTTGCGGTGCTTGCAATAATGACAAGAATGGATGATATGAGGTTAAGCGTTTATATCACGCCTTTATGGATTCTGGCACTCACTTTCTGTTATATTTTAAAAAAATCAAATGTGATTAACAGTACTGAAAACAAAAAGTAAATAACCCAAAAACACTACAGTGAAGCAATTAATTTTTTTAATGTTTTGA
>Ga0194053_10000366_pt1 | contig 35090 bp, 27 predicted proteins | sample SepL228m_MetaG_FD_161684 | JGI IMG/M metagenome (GOLD analysis project Ga0194053, IMG submission 161684) | Anoxic zone freshwater microbial communities from boreal shield lake in IISD Experimental Lakes Area, Ontario, Canada - Sep2016-L227-8m | ecosystem: Environmental > Aquatic > Freshwater >... | reverse complement strand
CGTGCGTAAGCGAGATGTCCTGAAGAGCCCGGTGCTGGAAAATTGCACGCCGGGACCTGTGAGGGGGACGCCCGGCAACGGGCGCCCCTACCTCGATCTGCCCGGCGGGCCGCCCCCGACAGCTCCGTAGTGGCATGTTTATAGAAACGGACACCCAGTCGCTCAGGTTTGAACAGAATATAACAGAGATAACGGAGAGTTGCCGCCACTCTTGACAGAACCATCATTGCTGCTTGGAGAAGATGCGCCGGGTAATCGCGCTTGTCTCTCCAACTGCCTGTTTCTCTTTGAGTTCTCTGCGTTCTCTGTGGTTAAGCTGTTCCGTTCAGGCCGTCTCGTTTATTGGGCCGTGATCCGGTAAAACCGATTCGACGGAAACGGACCGGGATCCTGCAAGACGATGACGCCACCGCTGCCGGCAACGCCCGGAGCCAGGGGAGTCCAGCTTGGATCGGGCAGGGAATCCTTATACTCGAGTGTGTAAGTTAATCCAGTCAGGCTGTTTAGGGAGAGCAAAACGTTGGTGGAGACGAAACTGATGCCGCTGATCTCGGGCGGCACGAGCACCGTCAACAGGGCAGGGGAGCTGGTGGTGGAACCGGCAAAATTGGTAATCACCACCAGGTAGCTCCCGGCCTGGTTCGCCTGAACATTGGTCAAATTGAGCGTACTGACCGTCGCTCCATGGATATCTGAGCCATTAAAAGACCATTGATACGTGGGCGGCGGTGCGCCCGACGCCGTGACTTGGAGAAGCGCGTTGGAGCCTTGAATGACCCTCGCGTCCAGAGGCTGTGCCGTAATGACGGGTGGTGCCCCGGTGCTGACGCCGGTCACGATTATGCTGGTATTGCCTGGACCAGGATCAGACGTAACTGATGAGACCGTGACGATGTTCGTGATTGGATCGAATGTTGACGGAGTGACGGTCAAAGAAACATTGCTCCCGGCGCCATTCGCCATTGTGCCGAGGGTCCAGGTCACGATCCCGTTGCTGTAGCTCCCGTTGGCTGTGGCCGAGTCAAAACTCACCGAGGCAGGAATTGTGTCGGTGACTACTACGCTGTAGGCCGGCTCCGGGCCTGAGTTAGTTACCGTGATTGTGTAGGTCAGCGGTTGTCCCAAGACGGCTGGATCGAACAAGGGAACCTGCGCAACCGCCAGGTCCGCGGCCGAGTTACAGCAAGTGTAGCCCTCTTGAACGGCAATAGTATCCACATACCACCCCGCACCCCCGAACGCGTTGCCGTTGTCGGTTCCTAAACTCCACTTGAAAACCACCGACTGGCCGGCCGCGGCCGCCGGCAAGTTAACGGTGGTGGTGATGAAACCGCCCGAAAGGCCACCCCATACCTCGCGGCCGTCCAACGGATTGTCGCCCGGAGGATCAGAGCGGATCGTTTGATTATAGCCGCCAGAGATGAAGCTTCCCCCGGCCGCCAGGATATCGAGGAACGGGCTTGCGCCGATCTGGATTTCCAGAACCCCGCCGTCGAAGGCATTGGTCAAGGCTTCCAGATTGTAATTTTGGCGGAAAGTCAGTTTGGCGGAGGGTGTCGCAATGGAAATGGGAGGCGAGATGAGTTGGGCGATTCCGGCGTTGGTCGTCTCGAACGCGAACGCTGCGTTGGGAGGGGTGTCACGGACGGCAAACTTGGTTACCCAGTTCGAAACAGCGCCGGAAATGGCACTGGTCCATCCTGCCGGCAGAGCCGGTGCGGTGACGGTATCGAAGTTCTGCGTCATGACCGCCGTTGGTTTGCCCAAAACGAAGGCAAAACCCAATGTGCCGAGGTCTGTGGGGCCGTCCTGAAGCTGCAGCGTGGCGGTGAGATTACTGCCGCAAGAACCGTTAGCGGTAAAAGTGAAGGCCCGGCTGGCTGCAGCCCCGCCGCCACTCAGCGTACCGTATGCCTGTGAACCAGTAGGAAACAACACCCCGCTGTCCGCCTGCAAGGTCGCAACCAAATTCGTCGTCGGAATGGCCCCCAGATTCTTCAGCGAGAAGTTAACGGTCACCGTCTCACCAGGGTCAATCGCCCCGTTGGCCGGCAGACAGCCTTCAAATGCGAGAGTGGTTCCGGCGTTGGAGATGACTACGGCGTTTTGGCGCGGGGCCAGGGCATTTATCAGGCTGGCGCCATTGGGGCTGCCCCATCCGGTGCAGAGGTCATAGCCCGGCGTTGCCAGGAATAGATTATGGCTGCTGCTGTTCGTATTGTTCCCTACGGTGGCATCGTGGAATGTTGCCGGGTAATTGGTGCCTTGCCCAATGGCATAAATCGCAGGGTTGACGAACCCAACCGAGGGTTGGCCAAGCGAAGCGGCCTGCTGGTTAACCATGGCGATAAAGGCGGCCCACAAAGGCGCAGAGGCACTGGTTCCGCCCACCGCCGTTGAAGTTCCGTTGTTGTAGATGCACTGGATCGATTCCGCCACCGCCGCAACGTCCGGAATATTCCGCATCGTGCTCGAGCCCATGTTGGTCGTCATGTCGATGCCCTGCTGCCAGGCAGGGATGGCATACCTCGTGCTTATCCCGCCACCAGCAAGACTCCAGACAGTTTCGGACTGCCAGGCCCCGCCAGTGCCTGACATCTGCAAGACGGTCCCTCCCACACAGGTAACGAAAGGTTGGTCGGTCGGCGCCGACGGGGGGCCGGAATACGCTCCGTTATCTCCCGATGCGTTGAAGTAAGCCTGCCCCTGCGCGGCGAATTGCTCGAAGATCTGAGAGGTCGTGGCGTCGGTCCCGTAGGTCCACGAGGCGCTGATTTGTTTGGCGAGGTTATCCGTGGCCATCCGGTTGAGAATGTCATTGCCCAACTCACCTTCATAGACAATCACCGCTGAGAGGCCTGGTGCCATCGCCACCACCAACTCGATGTCCAACGCCACCTCGATATTGTTCGCTCCCGGCGAGCCCGTGACGCCATCCAACAGCACATTAATCAAGGGCACGCTGGGCACTTTGGCCCGGCGAGTGTAAAGGGCGATATCGGCCGCGTAATAGCCGTCAAATTGCAACAGCGCGACATATTGGCCGGCGCCGTTCAGCGTTACGCCAGGCGCATAGGCCGCCCGAAAATCATTGCCCCAGAAGGTGCCGCCAGGACCGGAACCGATCAAGGGCTGCGGCTGATCTCCTCCATCAGCAGGGGGATTCACCCTGAGGCTCGCCGGGCGGGGGAGGACATAGCTATCCAGTCCGCTGATGGCCAGCACCGGCACTTGCAAATCCATCTCGGGTTCAACGTCCGGCGCGTAAAAAGTGCGCGCCTCGTTCGGATGCTGGTAAAGCCGCAGCGTCGTGTGAAATGCGCGCTCGATGTCAGCCACCGAGCCGGTAACCTCAACCAGCATGCGGTTCGGATGCGTTGCGCTCACCGTTAAGCCTTCGGACCGGGCAAAGGCGATCACCGCCAAATAATCCGCCTCGCTGGCTCCGAACCGGGCGGTGAACTCGCCACAGGTCAAGTACTGATGATAGCGAGGGCTGGCAGGATCGTAGAGTTGCCTGAGCAGGTCAGCCAGCCCTGGCGAATCGCGCAAGGGCAGCCCGATGGCCAGGCGCAGTTGGCGCGCGGCATCCAAACGGCCCACGGCCGGCAACACCTTGGACATGGACGGCAGGTGGGAAGAAAGCGCCGGCCGATTAACTGCCCAGGCTGGCGGGGCAAAAACGCAGGCCGCCAGCAACAAAACCAGGGCTGCATATCCAGGCGATACCATCCTTGTTTCTGCCTGGGAACGACCACAGGCGACATCGTAGTTGCTCGGGCTCATCATCAGTTTCGTAGCGAGCACTATACACCGAACTGGTTGAGAGTAAAGCCGGAAAAAACGGAACCCGGTTCCCGAAATAAGTTTCCCGAAATGAGTTTCCTGTTGACGCCCTCGAACCGGTCTGGAAGAATTAGATAATAATCAATGATCACGAGCGAAAACTAATGCATTATCAAGCGGTGTGCCGTCAATAGTTGGCGGCACAGCAAGAAACCAAAAACCAAACTCCTGCCAGTTCCGTAATTATGAACCCGTCATCACTCATCAAACTTACGTTCGCCCGCTACACCGCCACCGCGCTTCTCGGCGGCCTGATGCTTCTCAACACCGCAACCAGCCATGCATCCGTCCTGTACTCGTGCCCGGGAGGCGCCGGAGACGACTTTAGCTCTAGAGGGTTTTATATGCCCAGCTATCCGGGAATAACGCTGGATTCCGCGACCCTGAAACTTCTCGGGTACTCCCCGGGAACTTACCAGGTTTCGCTGACGGTTCGAAGCAACACTTATAACGGCCCGGTTCTAGGCGTGTCCACCGTCACGGTTGCTCTAAACGCCCTTCCTGGCGCCAAGGTGAGCGCGACGTTTCCGTTTGCCTCGGTGCCGATGCCGAAGGGGGGCGTGGTATGCTTCATCCTCGGTGTGGTATCGGGGCCGTACCCCAATATTTACTACGACACAAGCGCATTCGCGGGCGGCTGCCCCGAGGTCATTGAGACCGAGGACACGACGCCGCCATTGAGCACCTTCCGCCGCTACGGCGTGAACCTGACGCTGACGGGCGCGCTCGGCACGATCACTCCGGGATGGTCCATTCAAGCCGCCATCAACGCGGCCGTGCCCGGAGAGACCGTCTTTGTGGGAGCCGGAACGTATCACGAAAACCTCTACCTGCGGAGCGGGATCAGCGTGGTGGGGTCTGGATTCAATTCCACATTTCTCCAAGGCACGGGCGATGTCCGCGTGGTGAACTCGATTGGCGTCACTAACTCGCGATTCGCCGGCTTCAAAATCACCGGGTCCGGGACGAGCATCGTGTCCGCAGCAGTTTGGATCGCCGGGGGCAACCTGATGTTGGACGATAATTGGATTCTGGGCAACACGAACGGCGTCTGGATAAATCCGGGCAGCAGCCCGATTGTCCGTAACAACCTCATCGAACGCAGCGGAAACCCTCCGACCAGCGGCGACAGCGCTGGAATTGTTTGTCAGAACTCCACGCCGCTTATTACCGGCAATCTCATCGTGAACAGTCTCAATGAGGGCATCCGCTGTGAAGCCTACGGCGGTCCACTGACTGGCGCGCAGATCATCAATAACACGATCGTGGGGACTCCCAATTATGCCATCGGCTGCTTCTATGGCGCGACGCCCACCATCAAGAACAATATCATCGCCACCAATGGCTCCGGCATTATCGCCGGTGCAAGCACCGGCTCGGTCAGTTCCTTCAATGATCTGTGGGCCAACAGTGTGGCTAATTACGGCGGCACGGCCGCACCAGGCCCGGGCGATCTGGCGCTCGATCCGCTTTTCGACAGCACGTCGCCCAGTCGTTTCGCCCTGGCAATCGGGTCGCCCTGCATCCACGCCGGCGATCCCAACCCCATCTATAACAACCTGGACGGCACGCGCAACACCATGGGAGCCTACGGCGGTTCCAGCGCCATGTCCCCCGGTCTCATCACCAGCCTCACGTCCGGTTTCCTCTTCAACAGCATCGGCAGCATCCCGGCTTCTTCGATCTCAACCACCCTCCCGAGGACCGGTTTGGCAAATGTGGATGCCGGCACCGCCAACGCTCTGCAAATTCCCGTCTGGGAGGACGCCCCGTTTGGCGGGTTGGTCCAGCTCCACGGCCTGTTCGGCTCAAGCGACTTTGCAGTCCAGTATTACCAGATTCTGGGCGCCAAGTGGAATGGGAACACACCGCCGGCTCCGGCCGACTTTGTGCCAGTGCTCGATCCTCTCAGCAAAATCAAGTACACCATCGGCACCAATGGCCTCGTGATGGCCTCGCTGGTGAACGTCGGTCCGAACGCCAACGGCCTTTATTTGCGGACAGATCGTCCGGATTCGGGCTATTGGACATCGCCGGATTTGAAATTGCTGTTGAACACCGTTGCGCTCCAGAATTCCCGTTACGATTTTATCTGCCGAGCCTATACCAACGACACCCTTTCCTCGCTGGTCACGCTCACTAGCAATTCCTTGAACCGTGTCACGCTCTGGATCGACAACAACGGCGTGGTCGTCAACCTGGCCCATCTGCTGGACCAGCACACCAACATCATCTCCGAGTGCGGCATCATCCCGCTGGCCACCGCCCGTCAAAACCTCCAATTCGAATTCACGGCCTATCACCCGAGTGGGTTCCTCCACAGCTTTTCCCTCGGTTCTTACTATGGCCGCAATCACTTCGGCGGCACCATCGCCACGGATCAATATGCTGTCGCGCACGACGGTTCCGGGCCGTTATGGCCGGGCGTTGGGCCGGGAACTGTCTTCTCCAATTCCCTGCCAGCCCAGGTTGCCGGCAGCCTGGCCGACTGGCAGACCTGCGCTTACCAGTTCCACCTGCTCGCGGTCGCCCGCACCACTGACGGCGTCAACCGCATTTACTGGAACACCTTCGACGACCATTACTTCCTCAACGTCGGCCCCCCAGTCGGCAGTTGCCTGGGCGATCTCAATGGCGACGGCCGCGTCGATGGGGCGGACCTGGCCATTTTTGGGCAGCGGTTTGGCACCAACTGCGCGTCGCCTAACCCGTAGCCCAAAGCAGAACAGATTCCTGGCTTAACTCCGCTTGATAAAAGGAGCACAATTATGAAATCCCATTTTTCCCTCTGCGCGGCGGCCATTGCCGCCTGGGCCTTCGCCGTGCCATCCGCATCCGCGGTGGTGAGTCTCTATGGTGAGACAACCACCACCAGCTCGAACATCACCGTCAACATCTACGCCGACCTCTCCACCAATACTCTCGTGAGTTTTGGCGTCCGGTTGCTGTACGACACGAACAACCTGCGGGTCATCGCCGCCGCGAAAAACACGGCCGTTTGGTACCTTTCCGATGGCCGAACGCTCTATCCCTACGCCGAGCCTGATACCTCCACGCCCGGCGAAGTGCTCATCCTGGGGGCAAAACTCGATGGCCTCAATCCCCTCCAGGGCGTGACCGGCCAGCATGTCCGCCTGGGCAGCGTGACCTTCAGCCGTCTCAGTCTGGCGCTGCCTCAATTCACCTTGGCACTTGGGCGCTCGACCGCCTTCGACAACTTCGTCACGCCCGGCGGCAGCGTATTGGATACCGCTGCCGATGGAATCGCCCTGGGCAATGTCTCCACCCTGCAAATGGTTGGGGTCTCCCGCGGTCCCGGCGGTCTTTACGTACAATGGCAAGGCGGCAGCCAGGCGACCCAGTACCTGCAACGGCGCTTCTCGTTGGGCCCCGACGGCCAATGGATCGATATCTTTACCAATCCGCCCCCGACTGCCGCCACGGTCACCTACACCAATCCGATCGGCTCCAACACCACGATGTTCTACCGCGTCCGGGTCCAGCCCTGACTCGCGTGAGTGCGGTGCGCGGTTTCAATAATAATATCTCGTGTCCGGACTGGGTCCCCCGGTGGCGCGCATGCGGATCTGGCCCTTCGGGCGGATGACGACACTGCCATCGGCCTGGCCAATGGGTTGGTCGGAGGTCACCGCCCAACTCCAGAGCGGCTGGCTCTGGTTTCCCGCGCCAAATCGACCCAGGTGCCCGAGATCCCATAGCGCGGTGCCAGGAGTGTCACTGACTCGATGCGTGATGAATGCCCGCCGGCTGTTGAGATCGGTAGTGTTCTTCGGCCAGGCCGGTTCATTCTCATCCGGGTTCAGGCTCACTGTCCCCTGCGCATTGACGAATTTCATCGCCGGGTCGGCGGTGAAATTCGCGAACCACATGTAGGGTGTGAAAACGTTGGCGGCCGTCGTGTCCCAGCCGCCGTAATCCACCGTGGTGCTGTCCGCAAAACTCGCCGGGTTGGCGTAATTAAGCCACACCCGACCGACGGTGGTGGCAGTAATGGGACATATTAAGATTCGGGTGTTCTTGACGTAAGTGCCTCGCATCGCGTTGACGATGCTTTTTAGGCCGGTATCGGAGGTGCGGTGGTAGTCCGGGCTGAGATCCGTGTGCTTGGGGAACTTCCCGGCGAAATCATCCGCATACATAATCTGACTCAGGTATTGCTGCCGAATGTTGTTGATGCACGCCGTGCGCATCCCGCGGTATTTGGCCCTCCCCAATGCCGGCAGCAGCAGGGCCGCCAATATGGCAATGATGGCAATGACCACCAGGAGTTCAATAAGAGTGAAGGCGCCTTCTTCCTGTTGCCTCACGACGGGCCAATTCCGCCAAAAGGTCGTCGGTTTCACTCGAGAGGGACTTGGTTTGGTGCCGCGCCGCGGGCTTATTGATGTTGCCCGGGTGAGGGAATATGGGATTTCGCTCTCAGCCATAGTAATCGCATTCTGCTGGCCCGCCCCGAGGGCGTCAACAGGGAAATGCGGTTGTTCCCTGACGGTCCGGGCGGATTCAAGAAATCTTAGCCGCCGACGTGAGTCGGCGCTAACACTCCGATAATCGAGGAAAAGTGCGCCGACTGCCGTCGGCGGCTACGATTTTGCAGGTTCTTGAATCCGCCCTGCAGTTGCGCAGTTTCCACTTCCTCGACCTTGACACTACCGATAGTCCAGCCAACAATGGGGTATGGCTGAATATGCTGAATGGAACCGCAAAGGGGCGACCCTGAGCGACGTGACCGCTCAAAAGGAATACGGAGTGAGCCAGGATTTCATCATCAAGGGCATCCGAGCCGGTGCGCTTGAATACCGGGAGGGGACGATCTGGGGCAACCCGTATTTGAGACTCTTGAGGCGGCAACTGGAGCTATACATCGCTAAAGAGTGTGGCTCGAAGCACTTGGCTGGTACCAAAGCCCAGGAGGAGTTGCGGAAAATCAATAAGGAGATTTCTGGCCTCAAGAAGCAGTTAACCGCCCTCCAGCTCCGAAAGGCTGAGATGGAGAAGCCAGGCAGCGGGTAGAGATATGGAGAAAAACGCGCCTCCGTTGATTCCAGGTCAGTGTTCATCAGTAATTGACGCTGCGCTGGTGATGTCAGCACTCCCAACCATCGTCCGCCTCAATCCAGCGGCAACCGCCGGTCGAGCCGGGCGCTGAGGATCACCAGTGTTCGGTTGACTTTTGCCGGAACTGCACAAGCTTAATGCCTGTTATGGACTGGATTACTAATCCCGAAATCTGGATTGGACTGTTTACTCTGACGGTGCTCGAGATTGTATTGGGAATTGATAACGTCGTTTTCATTTCCATTTTGGCGGGCAAACTGCCTCAGGGCCAGCAGGCCAAAGCCCGGCAGACGGGTCTGGGGCTTGCTCTCATCACCCGCGTACTGCTGCTGTGTGGCCTGGCGTGGATGGTTCGGCTCACCAAACCGCTTTTCCATATTCCGGCCTTTGCGTTCCTGCGCGAGCCTCATACGGTTTCGGGCCGCGACTTGATTCTCTTGTGTGGGGGGCTGTTCCTCATCTGGAAGAGCACCCACGAAATACACGACAAGCTCGAAGGGGAAGACGGCAGCGCATCGAGCCGCGTCACCCCAAAGTTCGTCAACGTGGTTATCCAAATCCTGCTGCTGGACATTGTGTTCTCCCTCGACTCCGTGATAACCGCCGTTGGGATGGCCCGTCAGCTTGGCGTAATGATCGCTGCCGTGATCATCGCGCTCATCTTCATGCTCATCTTCGCCGGCCGAATCAGCGACTTCATCCACCGGCATCCCACTCTGAAGATGCTCGCCTTGAGCTTTCTCTTGCTGATCGGCTGCGCCCTCATCGCCGAAGGCTTTCACAAGGAAATCCCCAAAGGCTATATCTACTTCGCGATGGCCTTCTCCGTGGGTGTTGAGAGTCTGAATATCCGAATGCGCGCACGTCATAAGCTCCCCCCCCTGGAGCTCAAACAGCCATACCGATAAGTCGGAGCTGGCCAGCCTCCCAACCTCGGCAATGCTTGTAGCATTAGGGTGAATTGGCAGAAGTATTGCTGAGATGCGCACCAGCAAATTCTGCCCATGAACCTGATAGGTTCATGGGCGCAACGCGCGTAAAACATTCGGGGAAGTCTCACTTTGGGGAGCAGCGTGGGGCAGACCTCCTGGTCGAGGCCTCTGGCCCTGCACGGTGTCTCCGACTTCGTGGACCGGCAGGTTGGAGACCTGCCCCACGCCCCGTCAAGATGAGAATTGCCCGGGCGCATTCGCGAGTCCTTGGTAACGCGGCAGCATATCAACGGCTGGAACAACCTCCCCAAACAGACCAGCCCCATAGTCCCCGCGCCGCAGGTCAAGGCTCCCGCCTGGCCATTATCCTCCGCCAACGAACGGAACCCGCCTCGGCTCTCGCATTGTCGCATGTATCTCACGTCTCAATAACTTCTTAGCACATCGACAATCAACCAGAGTCTCCCACCCTCAGCTCGGATTACTCCGTTGCACCTCCGTTGCACCTCCGTAAGCGATACGGAGGTACTACGGAGGTGTAACGGAGGTACTACGACGAGGGTATGAGTTTTGTCACCGGGGCGCCCTGGAACACTCAGGACACAGTTGCAAAACGGACGGAAGCGGTGTCACCATAAGGACCTGTTGGTCAGCTAACCAGCAGGTTGGCTTATGGGAGATGCTCGTGGATTACGATAGGAGTAACTCTCCGCTTCTGTGAATGAGCACCGGGGCAAAGCACCTACATGGGGACTGCCCCGCATACCTGAGTGCATGTAGGCGCCTGATCCGTTTCCGTCCGTCTGCATAACCGTAAGGAACAAGATGAACGAAGAAGTAAAACATGTCGAGCGGGTGATCGGCTTTGACGCTCACCCGGATAGTTTCACCGCAGCGATCCTGCGCGGCCCTACGCCCGCAGCCGCCGTGGTGGAAAAAGTATTCAATAAACTGCCGATGGCTCAGCTCCCGAGTTGGGCCCAGAAACACACCACCGCCCAGGATATGATCGTGCTGGAAGCTTCGGGCAACAGCTTCCAAGTGGTGCGCACGCTGGCCGCTGCCGGTCACCAGGCCAAGGTCCTGGAGAGTTGCCAGATGGGTAAGCTTAAGGAGGCGCACGCTAACAACGACAAGATCAGCGCGGTGCGCATCGGCAAGGCCTACCTGGCCGGCACGGCCAAAGAGGTCTGGGTGCCCGACCCCAAAACCCAGGAATGGCGTGATTGGTTCTACGCCTACAGCAAGGCCACTAAACGCACTACGCAGATGCAGGCGCGGCTGCGCTCTTACCTCAGCGACAATGGCGTGCGGCTCAAAGCGGGCACTCGCCTGACCCAAGCCGCGGAGGTCGAACCGCAGATTCGCCAAGCCCGGGAGTGGACCTCGCGTCAGTGGCAAGTGATCGAAATCTTCCTGGCAGAATTGAGCCACGCCCACCAGCAGCGCCAGCACTGGCACAGCCTCATCGCTCAGGAGGTGCTCGCCAAACCGGAACTCCTTTCCATCGTGCGCCTGTGCGGCGTCCGCGAAATCATCGCCTTCGCTCTGGGCGCTTTTGTCGGCGACATCAAGCGCTTCGCCAACCCCAAGAAGCTCGTGAAGTACGTCGGACTCAACCCCGCTTTTGATGACAGCGGCGTGGTTTTTCTGTTGCGTACGCTCTGCCGATTACAAAGTGTTTGGGTCTTTTGGGGCAGGTCAGAAACGGATTACACGGATGGGAACCAGCGCCCGCAGCACGATAAGTCCTGAAAGGACGACTGACCGATCTCGCAGGGGTTCAGCCGTCCCTGTCGGGACTTATGCACCTCTAGACTTGCGCACCCAACGTTCAAACGTTGGGCTATTGTCGGGAATCCCTCCGGGATGAGGATGGGCAAATCCTAGCGGTATTGGACATCCGGTTCGTGTTCCCAAAAATCCAAGATGCGCAGCTTCCACCCCAATCCCTTCTTTATCCGCGGAACTTAAGCGAGCTAGAGCAGGAGGCAACATGGGTAAGAAGCGCTAAAAGCCAGCCCCCAAATTCCTCCCGCTAAACACGCTAAACACGCTAAAAAAAGCAGCCATTCCGAAAGGAGATAAGAGCGCCCGGCACCCATCAAGGTTCCAGTTTGTTGCGGTTTGCCGCAAACCGGAACAAACTGGAACCTTGAAGTCCCTTTCCGCACTACTGGAGCTTGGGGGACGCGGTGGCTTCTGTGGCTCACGGACCTTGAACTTTGGCTGTCGCCGTTTCGGCGGCGGCCGTGGTCATCATTTCCAGGAACCAGGCTGGCGGACGAATCGGCTTGCCCTGTCGATCCGTGAACGCATGAACCGTGTAGCCGCGCACCACCGGTTTGCGGCTCTCGTTGTGATGGATTTGCACGTCGAACCGGAGCTTGGCCCGGCCTGAGACGTCCACGGTCGAGGCAATATCGAGCAAATCGTCGTAGCGAGCTCCGCCCTGGAATTCGAGGTGCGCCTCCACCAGCGGCAGAAAAACTCCCCGGACCTCGAGCGCGGCGTAAGACATGGCCAGCCTGCGGCGCATCAGTTCCGACCGCCCACACTCGAACCATTCGAGCGCGCGGGAGTTATAGAACGTTCCCATCTGGTCCGTCTCGCTGTAACGGACGCGCAATTGGAGCAGGTCGCTCAATCTGAACATGGCGGCAGGTTGGCCGAACCGCGGGGTTTCATCAACCAAATCCTAAGCGCCACTGAGGCGGCAGCGGGGGCGTTGACAAACCTGCAGGAATGACCAGAGAACACGATTATGGACTGGGTCGGCAGGCGATTAAGGGGGCGTCAAAAAGGTGCGCAAGAGATTTATCTGCCTTTTTGCAACTTTTCCTGCTGGCATTCCGCGAGCGGCGAGTACACGGTGAACCTGATTTGGCAGGTCAGATGGCCCGGTGGTCCGGCCTTGCCGGCAAACCGCATGGTCGAACGAACACAACTGGCGCTGAGCGACGCGGCCGAGTGGCTGGGCGAGTGGCATCCGCTGGCCGATCAACTCGGCTCGGCGGAGGGCTTGGTGGCGCTGGGCTCGGTCTCGACCTTCCTGCGCCTGACGCCGGTTCACAACGTCTCGTCGCTGCGGCAATTCCTGACGCATTATCATGCCCAAGTCCTCTTGCCATTCGAGCTGCCAGCAATCCTACAAGCCCACGGCCACGCGGCGCGCCAGCATGTCAGGGAGCTCGTCGTCCAGGACCGGCAACTTGCGGCGGAGCCGATACTGCAAACGTTTGCCACCGCCAGCCAGCGGGTAGGGCGCAGCCAACTGCAGAAGCTTCGGCCCTTGCGCGACGAGCGCGTCGTCCAGCGCTACCTGCGCGCGGTCGAGAGCGGCGAGGCGCACGGCTGGCACACCCTGGTTTATGGTCTGACACTGGCCGTCTATTCGCTTCCGTTACGGCAAGGGTTGCTGGGCTACGCTCACCAGACGACACGGGGATTCATTTATTCCGCCGCTCGCATGTTGCACCTTTCTGAACGGCAATGCCGGGATGTGTTCGATGGTCTTTGCGCTGACCTGCCCGAAGCCCTCGAACTTCTGTTGGCACGGCAGGTTGCGGCGTAACATGGCACTCGATGACTGGCAACTGCTTACAACATGACTAAGGAACTGACGCTGGGGAAATATTCGATTGGGGTCGGGGACCGCTTTGCACGCCAGGCCAAAGCCCAACTTGGTGCCTGCATGATGGCTGCGGATCAAGGCGTGGAGGTGATTCCGGTCTGGAACAAGTCCCAGCGGGAGCACGCAACCATCGGGTCTGAGCCGGCCACCACGCGGCGGGCAGCCGACGCGGCGGTCAAGGCACTGGGCTGGCAGAGGCCTTACCACGTCGATGCCGACCATATCCGTTTTGATACGGTGGACCGGTTTGTGCCAGACGCGGATTTTTTCACCATTGACGTGGCGGACGGGATCGGCAAGCCGGCTTCGGCTGGGGCAATCAAGAGGTTTGCCGGCCGGCACCCGGAGCTTATGGGCTGCATTTCCATTCCTGGGATAGCGCAGGCGTTTGAAACCACGCGTGCGCAGGTGGAGCAAGTCGCTGCCCGGTATCTCGTGGCGGTGCAGGAGGCCGGGAGGGTTTACCGCCATGTAGCCGGGATCAAGGGTGAGGGCAAGTTCATCACAGAGGTCTCCATGGACGAGACCGATAGCCCGCAAACGCCGCCCGAACTGCTGCTGATTTTGGCCGCCCTGGCGGATGAGGGTATTCCGGCGCAGACGATTGCCCCCAAGTTTACTGGTCGCTTCAACAAGGGAGTGGATTACGTGGGGGACGCGGTTCAATTCGAGAGGGAATTCAATGAGGACTTGGCGGTCATCTCTCATGCGATTAAGCAATACGCTTTGCCCGCCACGCTCAAGTTGAGCCTGCATTCGGGGAGCGACAAGTTCTCGATTTACGGGGCGATAAACCGGGGGATAAGGCGCTTTGAGACCGGTCTGCACCTCAAGACAGCAGGCACGACGTGGCTGGAGGAATTGATCGGGTTGGCGGAGGCGGACGGCAAGGGACTGGAGCTGGCCAGGGAGGTTTACGCGCAGGCCCTGGAGCACGGCGAAGCGCTCTGCGCGCCCTACGCCACGGTCATTGATATCGACTGGAAGAAGCTGCCCTCGGCGCAAACGGTCAACGGCTGGACTGCGGCGCAATTTGTCTCGGCGCTGCGCCACAACGAGAAGGACGCGTCTTACAATCCGCACCTGCGGCAGTTGTTGCACGTCGGCTACAAGATTGCTGCAGCGATGGGCAACCGTTATTTGGACGCGCTCGAGGCTGCGGAAGATTCAGTCTCAAGAAACGTGACGGAAAACCTGTATGAGCGCCATCTGAACCCGGTGTTTCTCGAAGCAGGGGTTTTGTAATCAATTCTCGATTAACCGCGCAACGCTGCCCCGCGATCTCGCCGACTCCCATCACCCATTATGTTATCTTTCCTGAAGCGGCATAAGGTTTTGGCATCCCTTCTGCTATTCCTACTGGCTTTTGTGCTGCTGCTGGCGATGTTTCTGGGTTACCGCTCGATTGGTCCCTACCGTTCTTACCGGGCGGACCTGGTGAAGCCCGGCCCTGGCCAGAGCCTGCAGCCGGGCGTCTTGCAGGTGGGCGTGGCGAGGCGTGATATTACGCCGTTGCTGGACACCTACGACCCGTGGGTGGATGCCGACGGCAACGGGAAGTTTGACCCCCGCAAGGGAGATACTTACACGGATAAGAACGGCAACGGGACATTTGATTTTGTCTGGCTGGCGGGCTTCAGCAATAACCGGCCGGCGAAAGGGGTGCATGACCGGCTATGGGCGCGCGCCATTGCCTTCCGCAACAACGGTGTCACGGTCGTGATGGTGTCGCTGGATAGCATCGGCATCTGCCACGAAAAGTTCATCGCCATCCGGAAGATGATCGATCCGTCGCTTGGCATTGATCATCTGATGTTCTCTTCGTTGCACGATCACGAGGCGCCGGACACGATGGGGATCTGGAGTTATTCGATTCTGCATCCACGGTTTGACTGGAAATACTTGGGGTTGGTGGAGAAAGCGTGCCAGGAGGCGGCCGAAGAGGCGGTTCGGAATCTGCAGCCTGCGGACACGATTCTGGCACAGGTCACCGCCGGTCCGGACGGGTTTGTGGACGACAGTCGCAGCCCGATCGTTTATGACAACGTGATTCGCTGCGCGCGGTTTGTGAAGCAGGGGACAGACGACACCATTGCCACGGTGGTCGAGTGGGGGTGCCACCCCGAAACTCTGGGGAGCGCCAATTCCCTGCTGACGTCCGATTTCAGCGGCTATTGGCGTGACGCGGTCGAGAACGGGGTGCCCGAGCCCAAAGGGGTGAAGGGCCTGGGCGGGATGTGCCTCTATTTCCAGGGATTGGTTGGGGGCCTGATGACCCAACTCCACACCACGGTGCCGCATCGCAACGGCGCGGATAAATTCAAGGAGGCAAGTTTTGAAAAGGCTCAGGCACTGGGGGAGAATCTTGCCATCCTGACGGTCAATGCGTTGCGCGGCGAGCAGGCGTGGCGGCCAACGGATACGCGAGTGGCTGTTGCGGCCAAAACCGTTTTCGTGCCCATGTCCGGCCTTTTCGGTGCTGGTGTGTTCCTGGGTTTGGTGCATCCGGGCTGGTATTGGGGGAAGGGCAAGACTGAGTTGGACGTAATCCGGGTGGGCGATCTGGAGATTCTGACGATTCCCGGGGAGATGTATCCGGAGATTGCGGACGGCGGCATCGAGTCGCCCGAGGGTACCGACTATCCCGGGACGCCGGTCGAGGTGCCACCGTTGCGATCTCTAATGAAGGGCAAGCTGAACATGATGATCGGGTTGGCCAACGATGAGATCGGTTATATCATTCCCAAGACACAATGGGATGCTAAGAAGCCTTACGCTTATGGCCGGACCAAAGCGCCGCAATATGGCGAGGAGAACTCGCCCGGACCCGAGGTTGCCGCCGCCATTCACCGCGAAGCGATGGCCCTGCTGACGAAGTTCCATTCGGGCCATAATGAGATGCACCAAACGACTCATTGATGACGCGGCCGATGGACATCGGAGTGGGAGTTGCAGGGCTACCGGCCACCGAGGATTCGGTCGATAAAGAGGGTTTGAAATGCGAGACTCGATGGCGGGTGTTGGTCAAAGCGCTTCGGATCGGGTGGTCTCGGCGGGCCGCCAAGGGAAGGCGAACAGGAAAGTGGAGCCTTGGCCGGCCTGGCTGCGAAACACCACCCGGCCGCCGTGCAGTTCGGCGCATTTCTTCGTAATATACAAGCCCACCCCGGTGCCTTTGAGGTTGCCAACGTTGCCGCCGCGGCGGAAGGCCGAAAAGAGGGTTGCCTGGTCCGCCTCGAGGATGCCGATGCCATGGTCCTGCACCTGCATCTCCCATTCTTCCCCGACGCACCGGACGGAGAAGCGAACGGGCGTCAACGCGGGGGAGTATTTGAAGGCGTTGGTCAGCAGGTTGCTGAGCACGCGCTCCACCAGAGTCACATCCGCGAGGGTCCGCAAGGCGGGCGCGGTGGTCTCGAAGTGGAGCGGCGGGTGTTTGGGGAAGGCGGTCTGAACGCGGGCCACGACATCGTGGCACAGCGCGACGACGTCGGTGGATCGGGGCTGGAATCGCATGCGTTCGGTGATGTCAACCATCACGGTCAGGAAGTAGTTTTGTCCCTGGCTGCTGATGACGTCGCCCGAGAACAGGCCATCGAGGACAGTCCCGTTCTTGCACCGGACCTGAAGCTCGAAGTTGACGATGAGTCCATCCTTCTCCAGAGTGTTCGCCACCGCAACCTGCTGCTCCGGATGCACGAACAAGGCGATGTCGTCGGTGGTCTTGCCGATGATGTCGCCCCTGGAATAGCCGAGCGTTTTGAGGAAGGTGTCATTGACATCGGTGAACCTCCGGTCCGGCAGGGATGAGAGCGCCATCACGGTGGGGTTGTTGCGGAAGAGACGCTCGAACCGCTGCTGCGCATCCTGCTCCGCAGTCAGGTTCTTGGAGATGCCAAAGATGCAGTCCTGGCCGTCCCATCGGCCGAACCAAACGCGCGTCTCGGCGGGTACCAGGCCGCCGTCCTTGCGCCCCAGCGGCAGGGGACAACTGCTCCGCTCGCCCCGGAACATGGCGGTGACGATTGTCTCGGCTTCCAGCCGCTTGTCCGCCGGGTGCAGGTCGAGCAACCGCATGCCGGCAAGTTCCTCTGTGCTGTAGCCGAGCGTGCGCGGGACAGCGGCGTTGGTGAAGAGTATCCGTCCGTCCGGCGTGCCGACCACGATCATGTCGGTCATGGACTCGAAGAAGGTGCGGAAGTTGGCCTCGCTCTCGATCAACAAGGTCTCGGTCTGCTTGCGCGCGGTGATGTCGCGCCAGATGCAGTAATAGACCGGCCGCGACAGAACTTGCACGATCTGTGCCGTTACATGGACATCCCGGAGTTCTCCCTGCCGGGTGCGTTGGCGCGTTTCGGCGTCGGCCTTGCCACAGCGGATCACCTCATCGATGCGCGCCCGACTCTCAGCAGCGGTTTCATTAACTTCCACATCCATGACGGTGAGCTGGGCAAACTCCTCGCAGGAATAGCCCAATTGCTGGTGAGCTGCCGTGTTAAACTCCAGGAATCGGGCTGTTTGCGGGTCAAGGATCACGCAGCCGTCGGGTGATTGTTCGAAGAGCATCCGTCTGCGCATGGTTTCTGCTGCCAGGGCATCTTCGGCCTGTTTGATCTCCGTGATGTCCCAATTGGTGCCGAGCATGCGCACAGGCTGGCCGGTGACATTCTGGTGAACGCGGGCCAGGGCGTGGATGTGACGCACGGTTCCATCCGGCCAAAGCACGCGGAATTCGGTGTTGAATTCCTTTTCCTCGCGGAGCGCCTGCTGGAATTCGGCCTCGGCGCGCCGCCGGTCATCCGGGTGAAGCCCCGCCGACCAGGCCTCGTAGGCGCCGCTAAACCGCGCGCGGGTGATTCCGTAGAGGCGGAACATCTGGTCATCCCAGACCAGCGCATTGGTGGTGGCATCGTAATCCCAAGTCCCGACGCCACCCGCCTCGGTGGCCAAGGCCAGGCGCTCGGTGGTGTGCTGCAAATCCGCTGTAAGCCGCCGGGCCAGCCTTCGGGCGTTGTAACGGGTGTTTTGCAGCGAGTGAACCAGGCCGGCGAGCAGCAGGCTAAGGGCGGTCCCGGCGACGGCCACACCCCAGACTCCGCTGTATTCCGAGGCGCTGGCCGGGATGCTGTCTTGTGTAAAGAGCAAGGTCCAGCGACGGCCCGCATAAGTGATCGGCGTCTGGAGCGTGAATCCGGCGGCGGGGCTGAGCGTCGATTCGTTCGCCGACATCGAGTCGTAGAGCAACTCGGCGGCAGAAGGTTTCTCGCCGTCGAACGTCTGCAACCGGATGCGCTTGCCTTCAAGCGACTCCCATTCCCCCAGAATGCCCTGCATGAGGTCATTCATCCGGTAGGGGCTATAGACCCAGCCTTGGAGGGCGGCACGCCGTTCGGCGACGGTGGTGACAGGCATCCCTTGGCGCTACACCGGGACAAACATCAAGGTGCCCGCCTGAACGTCGGTGGACGTTTCCTGGACCAGCTTCACTTTGCCGGTGAGGGCGGCGGTGTTTTCGTCCCGCGCACGTTCCAAGGCCGTGCGGCGGACGGGTTCGGAGAGCATGTCGTAACCGAACGCGCGGAGGTTGCGGTTGGTAAAAGGTTCCAGGTAGATAATGCTGGAATAAACCGCTCGCTCGCCCTCCGGCCACACCCGGTAATCAGGGAAGCCCTCCTGGCGAATCTCCTGAATGTGTTGCGCTAGACGTTGAGGCGGAAGGAACACCGTGTAACCTATACCCTGGATGGCCGGCAACTGATTCTCGACCTGGAGATGCTGGACGAAAGCGCGCCACTCGGCACGAGTCACCTTTTCCGTAGCGGCAAAAAGTGCCACCCCGCTGCGCAGGATTTGCTCATGGTCCTGGAGCCGATCTTCCACCCTGAAGCCGATTTCGTGGCAGGCGAAGTCAAACTCGCGCCGGGCCGCCGCCATCAAATCCTGCTGCGTATGGCGGGTGGCGAGGCCGGTGACAACGAGGCCCGCGGCGAGCAGCAGCAGCGCGGGCCAAGTGCGGCGAGGCTGACCGGGAGACGAATCTGGTTCCGGGTTAAGGTCCAGGCCGGGGGTCGGGGAAGTTGGCGATCTTAACTTGGACACAGTTTGATTGTTCGAGGTTTTCGAAAAGTCGCAATCAACGACTTCGGCATCATCGGTCGCCGCGACTCGCGATTATTATTGATAGATGGCATGAATGGTGGCGGACGGGCAGTGAAGCTGCCGCGGCCACCAACAAATAAATACATACAAACCGAGACCAGTTCTAACTATCGAGACTGCAGAGAGCAAGTCGGAAGCCAAGGAGTTAGAACCACGGATTACAGCAGTTGGAACCACGGATTTCACGGATGACACGGATAAAGAAGGGATTGCGGTGCAAGGGGTGTTCACCGGCGGGTGGCGGCGAAAGAGGTTCTCGACCTTACAGCGCTGATATTTTTTGGACTTGCCAGGGTCGTAGCGCAGGTTTTCCAACCTGCCGTATCGCCGACTTTCAGTCGGCAGACCGTTCGAAGGCTCCCCGCTTCCATGCTTGGTCACTTTCGGTGCGTCAGCAGGTTATCAACCTGCGCTACGGCAGCCTGTCACCTGCGATGCCCCTCAAACTGAGAATTGCTGGCCCGGGGCTTGGTTGACATGATGGTTTCACACGTTATCATACCTTGACTTGACTTGATCTTGATGAATACACCTGTGACCGTAAATACACTTGTGTCCGTAATTACGGAGCGGGGGCAGATTTTTATTCCTGCCATGATCTGCAAGCAGTTGAATCTGAGACCAGGCCAGGAACTGGGATGGCAGAAGGTTGCCAACAATGGATGCCGGGTTTCCCATGATACGTCCGAGGACATGCCGGGACTAATTAGCCCATGACTCCGGCAAGAGACCAAGCCATGAAATCGAACCAGGACCAGCCCGCAGCGCCGCTGAGCCTGCGCCGTCGTGCCGAAGAGCGGCTGAAGGGACAGAGGACCGGGGACGAAGGTCCGAGGGCAAGAGAGGAAACGGCGCGGCTGATTCAGGAACTGCATATCCACCAGATCGAGATGGAGATGCAGAATGAGGAACTCGGGCAGGAGCACGCGCGGATTGAGGCGCTCAGGGCCCAGTATGCCGACTTATACGACTTTGCACCGATGGGCTGCGCATCCCTCGACCGCGAGGGGGTGATCCGGCAGGTGAACCTGGCCGGCGCCCGGTTGCTCGGCCTCGATCGCTCACGGCTGCTGAAGCAGCGCTTCGATCGGTTCGTTGCCGAGGGCGACCGCTCCACGGTCCGCGATCTCCTGGATAAAGTCTTTGCGAGCCATGGCAAAGAATGCTGTGAAGTGACGATGCCACAAGCAGGCGCTTCGCCACTCTTTGTGCGGATCGAGGGCACGCGTTCCCCGGATGATCAGCTATGCCTGGTCGTAATGGTGGACCTCACCGAGCGCAAACAGGCCGAAGAGGCGCTGCGCGAAAGTGAAGACCGCTATCGGTCGCTGGTGGAGGAGTCTCCGGATATGATCGGGATTTACCAGGATAATAAACTGGTCTTCATCAATTCCACCGGCGCGCAACTGATGGGTGCGAAGACCAAGGCCGATTTGCTGGGCCGGACCAGCGAGCAGCTCATCCATCCGGAAGATCGCATGGCCGCGGCGGGTCGCATCCGACGCCGGCTGGCGGGAGAGGTTGGCTTTTACCCGGCTGCAGTCCGCTACTTGCGCCTGGATGGAACGGCGAGAATGATGGAAGTCAGCGCCGCGCCGATCATTTTTGGCGGAAAATCCGCCGTCCACTTCATCGCCCGCGACGTCACCGAGCAGAAGAAGCTGGAGGCCCAATTCCTCCGTGCCCAGCGCATGGAAAGCGTGGGGAGGCTGACCGGCGGTATCGCGCACGACCTGAACAACATACTCGCGCCCATTCTTATGGGGACTACTTTGTTGCGCGAAGCGCTGGCACCGGAAGAGGCCATGCCTCTGATTGACACGATCGCCACCAGCGCGCAACGCGGCGCGGATGTCGTCAAGCAACTGCTGATCTTTGCCCGGGGCACGGAAGGGCAAAAGATGCCCCTGCCGCCCAGCCGGCTGATCAAAGAGATGGCCACAATCGTCCAGGAAACCTTTCCCAAATCCATTGTGTTGCGCACCGAGTTACCCAAGGACCTTTGGTCAGTCATCGGCAACCCCACCCAGGTGCATCAGATATTGCTTAACCTGTGTCTGAACGCCCGCGACGCCATGCCCGAGGGCGGCACCCTGACGCTGGCCGCCGAGAACGTGACGCTCGACGACCGCCACACCGACATGAGTCCGGAAGCCAAGGCCGGCCCGTACGTCGTCTTGCAGATCTCCGATACCGGCACCGGCATGTCCCCGGCAATCCTGGACCGGATTTTCGAACCGTTCTTCACGACGAAAGAGCCGGAGGCAGGGACCGGCCTCGGTTTGCCCACCATCCAGGGCATTGTCAAGAGCCACGCCGGCTTCATCCAGGTGGAGAGCCAGGTGGGCCGTGGCTCTCATTTCAAGGTCTATTTGCCCGCCCTGCCGGCGGCGGCTGCCGCCTCGACCGTAACACCCGCGCAGGACTTGCCCTGCGGCTGCGGCGAGTGGGTGCTCGTGGTGGATGATGAACTGAGTGTTCGTGACATTACGAGGAAGGTTCTGGAGAAATCCGGGTATCGAGTTCTCACCGCCAACGATGGCGCCGCGGCAGTTGCTCTTTACGCGCAGCACCAGGCGGAAGTTGAGGTGGTTTTGACCGACCTGATCATGCCGGTTATGGACGGCACCGCCACCGTCCGCGTCCTGCGCGAGATCAGTCCCAAAGTCAAAATCATCGTCACCAGCGGCGTTGCTTCGAAACATAAGCTGGCGGAAATCGCTGGCTTGGACGTGCAGGCTTATCTGCAAAAACCATGCGCCGCCCAGACGCTCCTGATTACAGTTGACGAGGTGCTCCACGGCAAGCACACGCATTGGCAGCCCAGCGTATGAACCTCCTGCTCTCAACCATGATGCGGTTTCTGCCATCCAAAGGGGACAACTGGGTAGCCGCAATGAATCATTTTGCCCTTCACCATTTGGCTTCCTGCCCTCAGACTGAGATGCATTATGAACATCAAACTGCTGTTAAGAACGGTTTTCCTCGTCTTGGTTCTGCTGCTCCTGGTCATCATGGGCATGAACAATCGGCAAACGGTCAGCCTGTCCCTGCCACCGATCTTGCCCAAGATCCAGAAAATGCCTGCCGCGATCATGTATTTTGCCTTCTTCGCCGTGGGCGTCTTGAGCGGAACCATGCTGACTGGGGGAACGAAAGGCGCGGCTGGCAGCAAGAGCAAGACTCCAAAGTAGTTAAACACCTCGACAAGTTTCTCCAGGTTGCCTGGTGGAACCCTGTCCGGAGCAATAACTCATCCAGAGAAAGATAGCGCACCTTGCCGAGTGATGCTTTATGACTTTGGCCGATCAAGTAAAGCAAGCCGGCGTGGTGGGCGCGGGCGGGGGCGGTTTTCCCGCCCATGTCAAGCTGGCATCGAGGGCGGATACCGTGATTGCCAACGGCGCCGAGTGCGAACCGTTGCTGCACAAAGACGGGGTGGTCATGGAAGAATACGCCTCCGAACTGGTCAAGGGCATGCAACTGGCGATGGAGGCGGTGGGAGCCAAAGCGGGCGTCATTGGCATCAAGGCGAAGAAGAAAGCCGCGGTTGAGTCTGTCCAATCTGCCTGCAAAGGAACGCCGGTCCGCATCCATTTGCTCGGTGACTATTACCCCGCAGGCGACGAGTACGACTTGGTGTACGAAGTCACGGGACGGCTGATCCCGGCTGGCGGCATCCCGATCCAGGTTGGCGTAGTGGTGAACAACGTGGAAACGCTGGTTAACATCGCCGCCGCTGCCAGGGGCAAACCCGTCACACACAAAATGGTGACCATTGCCGGCGCGGTCCGGTCGCCCGCCACCCTCCGTGTGGCCATCGGCACGACCTACCGCGACTGCCTCGACGCGGTGGGCGGTTTGACCACGGAGAATCCCGTGCTGGCGATTGGCGGATTGATGATGGGCCAAAACACCGACAACCTCGACACCCCGATCACCAAGACGGCCACCGGCGTCGTCATCCTCCCCCGCGACCACCATGCGATGGCGCGCAAGCTCAAGCCCGGCAAAGTCCAGGCGAGGATTGGCAAGTCCGCCTGCGACCAGTGCCGGTACTGCACCGAGTATTGCCCTCGGTTTCTGCTCGGATACGCCGTCGAACCGCACCAAGTGATGCGCAGTCTCGCCTTCACGGCGACAGGCGCCGATTATTGGAACCAGTGGGCCTCGCTCTGCTGTTCCTGCGGGCTATGCACACTTTATGCCTGTCCGGAAGAATTGTATCCCAAAGAAGCCTGTGACGACTCGAAAGCCGAAATGCGCCGGGCCAACGTGAAATGGACCGGGCCAACCGCAACAAAACCACACCCGATGCGCGATGGCCGCCACGTCCCCATCAAGACGCTCACCCGGAAACTGAACGTTCATCAATACGACATCGCTGCCCCGCTATGGACCGGGTCGATCGATCCCAGCCGGCTCGTGCTTCCGCTCAAACAAAACGCCGGTTCGCCTTGCCAGCCCAAGGTGAAAGCAGGGGACCGTGTCTTGGCCGGCCAACTCATCGGAGAGCCCGCCCCCAACGTGCTGGGCGCAAATCTGCATGCTCCGATGACAGGCAGAATTCGGGAAATCACCGAACAAACCATCGTTCTCGAAAAGTAATATGCTCGAAAAATCCGTTGGCTTGATTGAACTGACCAGCATCGCGGCCGGTTTCCAGGTGGCCGACATAATGCTCAAGGCCGGCAATGTCCGACTGCTGCTGTCGCGCTCGGTTTGTTCCGGCAAATACATGGTCCTCATCGGCGGCGATACCGCCGCGGTGGAAGCCGCCGTCAGCGCCGGTGCGGAAGCCGCCAACGGCTGTCTCATTGACCAGTTTGTCATCCCGAACCTCCACCCGGACGTGTTCGTGGCGCTCGGGCGCGCCCAGCCGATGCAAACCGACGGCGCGCTCGGAATCCTCGAGTCATTCAACATCGCGACGATGATCCAAGCCGCCGATGCTGCCGCCAAAGCCGCTAATGTCACCCTCTTGGAGCTGCGCCTGGCGATGGCTCTGGGCGGCAAGGCATTCTGCACCATGACCGGCGACGTGGCGTCGGTCCAAGCCGCGGTGGCCGCAGGACGAGAAGTCATTAGCAAAGGCGGGGCGTTGGTCTATGCGGTGGTCATTTCCCGCCCGCACCCAGATGTCTATCGCGAGATCGTGTGACGCACTGCAAGGACTCAATTTGACTCGGGTTTGAATAGGAGATAACAGAGATAACGGAGAGTTTATAGGAACGGGGCCGCCGGGACAGCACCAGCTCCGTAGGAGCGGCATGTTTATAGGAACCGCAACCAACAACGGTCTCCGCAAGCTCCGTCAGGAGCGGCATCATCGTTCTGCTGCGGCGTTTCCCTCATGGACAGGCGGGTGGATCTGCCTTGAGAGACCCAGCACCAGGCCGGCGACGATGGTGAGGCTGCCCAGAAGCTGACCCCAATGGAACTTCTCTCCGAGCCACAGTGCGGCGATGGCCACGCCAAAGACGGGCTGAACGAAGACTGTCAATGCCGCCACGTTGACCGGGCATTCGCGGATGACGATGAACCAAACGGTGTAGCCGATGGCGGTGCAGACAATCGCGAGTCCAAGCAGCAAACCCCAGGCCTGGGGCGGCAGCATCTTGGCGGCTTGCAGCGTCTCAGGTCCGTCGATCAGCAGATTTGCCGCCGTGCCGACCAGCAGCGATATGGCCAGCACCTTCATCAGGCTGGCGCCCGCGATGATCGGTTTGCCGATCACGGAGTAGGCCGTCTCGCACACAAAGGAGGATACGAAAATCAGGCTTGCTGCCAGGCCCATCCATTGAAAGTCCCTGCGCCAAACCTCGTGCAGCAAGGCCACTCCGACCATCCCGAGCAGGAAGCCCGCCATGCGTCTGGGGCCGATATGTTCGCGCAGGAACAGGGCCGCCGCCAAGGAAGTGATCAGCGGCTCGACTGCCATCAGAATGGCGGAGTTGCCGGCGGTGCCCAGTTGGTTCCCGTACACTTGCAGTCGCTGCCCGAGGACGAAGACGATCAGCCCCATCAGGCAGGTTTTGACCAGGTCGCGCCCGCGCGGCGCCTGGCCTGGCAACCAAGGCCAAGCAAAGAGCAAGCAAAGTGCAGCCAATCCAAAGCGAAGGGTTACAATGGCACCGGTGGTGCCGACGGCGGGAAGATTCTGGCCAACGACCTTGTACGAGGCGTACACGGCCGCCCAGAAAAAGTTCATGACCAACAAAATGATTAAATACGATGGCTTCATGCGCGTCTAAACAGCGCTGAACAGAATCGTTTTGCCTTGAAAACAGCAAGCTCCGTTTCTGCTGGGGCCTTGCGCAGCGGACAAAGATTCAACGTGACCATGCGCGATAAACAATGTCTAATCTGAGCGCCTTTGAATGTGATGAAAAAATTGATCGTATTGATAGTGATTCTCGGCATCGGGGTTGCCGGCTACTACGGTTGGAAGAACTGGCAGAAAACCAGTCAGGCCTCTGCCGGGCCGGAACGCCCGACTACCGCCACGGTCGAGCTGCGCGACATTAGCTTTGCGGTCAATGCCGCCGGCGAGATCGCCCCCGCCGAGCAGGTTTCCGTCCGCCCAGAAATCAACGGCCTGGTCCAAGAGTTGCCGGTGGATGTTGGCGACCGCATCAAGAAGGACGCGCTGCTTTTTCGGCTCGACGACAAGCTGCTGCAACAGCAACGCGCATCGAATCTCACGGACATCGAGAAGGGGAAGTTGAATGTGCAGAAGGCCGAGCGCGACTACAATCGAGCGCAACAACTACTGACTGAGAAGCTCATTTCGCAGGAGCTTTACGATAATACCAAGACCGCCTTCGACCTGTCCAAAAATGCCCTGGAACGTACCGAGAAAGACCTGGCCACGACCGATGAGCAGCTCACCAAGACGGTTGTGCGGGCCCCATTTAATTGCACCGTGCTGACGCGGCCAGTTTCAGCCGGGCAGGCGGTTTCCGGCTCGGGCGGTTTTAACAGCGGGAGCGAGGTGCTGACAATCGCCGATCTGAATAACATGATTATTAACGCCCAGGTCAACCAGGCGGATGTGCCGCGCCTTAAGGTGGGCGAGACGGTGGAGGTGACGGTGGAAGCCGTCCCCGGTCTGCGGGTCAACGGTGAGGTGGAGCGCATTTCGCCGCAGGCAACGATCAAGAACAACATTAAGGGCTACCCCGCCCGCATCCTGCTTCGGAATGTGGACGTGCGGGTCCGACCCGGCATGACAGCTAACGTGAAGATTCCCGTGGCTAACGCCGACAACGTCCTCTCTGTGCCTTTGTCGGCGGTGTTTACGGAGAAGGTTTCGGAGAATGGCCCGATGGAGCGCTTCGTTTATGTGCAGCAAGGGGATACATTCGAGAAACGCACTGTCAAGGTGGGCGTGTCGGATTATTCGAGCGCCGAGATACAGGAAGGGCTTAAGGAAGGCGAGATTGTGACGTTGGAGCTGCCGAAGGAGGAGCGCGACAAGAAAAAGGCAAAGCAGTTGGGTGTTCAGAAAAAGGGCGGTGGAGAGGTCGCCAGTCCCGGCGCGCGCGCCGGCGGGCCAACGAGCGGCAGCCGCACCAACCTCGGCGCCGCCATTTCGCCATCCGATAGCGCACCGAAAGCCAAGTCAGCCGCCAAATCCGTCGCGGTCCCCACCACCAAAGCCCCCTGACCCCACTCACGCATCACGCCTCACGCATCACGCCTCACCCCCCATGTCCCTGGTCGAACTCCGCAACGTCAGCAAGATATACCGCTTAGGCGAGGAGGAAATCCGCGCCCTTGATGATGTAACCCTGGACATCGAGGAGGGAGAATTCATCTCGATCATTGGCCCGTCTGGCAGTGGCAAGTCCACTTTGATGCATATCCTGGGCTGCCTGGACTCGCCGAGCAAAGGGACGATCCAACTCGACGGGGTAATGATCCAGAATGCCTCGTCGCGTCAGCTTGCGGCGATCCGCAACCGGAAGATCGGGTTTGTGTTCCAGTTTTTCAACCTGCTGCCCAAGCTCAACGTCGTGCAGAATGTGGAACTGCCGATGATCTACAGTGGCGTTTCGGCCAAGGAACGTCGCCATCGCGCCATGGAGACGTTGAAGATGGTGGACCTGGCCAATCGCGCCAAGCATCGGCCCAGTCAGCTTTCCGGGGGGCAGCAGCAGCGCGCCGCGATTGCGCGCGCACTGGTTAACAACCCGCGCCTTGTCTTCGCCGACGAACCTACCGGCAACCTCGACTCGCACACGGGGGACTCCATCCTGCAGCTTTTCCGAACGCTCAGCCAGGAAGGCCGTACCATCGTCCTGGTGACCCATGACCCCGAAATAGCCGCTGTCACTCCGCGCCGCATCGAAATCCGTGATGGCAAGATTGCCCTGAAAGTCGATACGACCCTCGCCGGTTTGCATCCACATGTCCGTCCCGGCGGTGAGACCCTTGCGCCCCGCACATGAAGACTTCGCATCCCAAAGTCGCGCCGGAAGTGCTCCACCATTGGTATGCGCAGCTTGGCATCACCGTCCTTGCCGGGGTGCGCGAAATCTGGGCCCACAAATTCCGGTCGGTGCTGACGATGCTGGGAATTATTCTTGGGGTATCCAGCCTCGTGGCGATGTCGGCGCTGATTTCCGGCATGGAGAAGGGCGCCAGGGAGGCGCTGATAGCCATTGGCGGGTTGGAAAAGGTGCGGGTCGAACCTCAGCCGCTGCCGACCGAACAACGGCATCTAACCGATCAGGCCGTTGGCATTACCTTGAACGATGTCCGCGCCCTGGAGCGAAGCGCGCCGCTGGCCACCCGGCTGTCGCCGGAAATGCGTCTGTACGCGACTGTTTCCGCCCACGGCAAGAGGTTCCGGCCATGGTATTGTAGTGGCGTCTGGCCTGTGGCGGTCGAAATGACCGAGCACGTTATTGCGCATGGCCGGATGTTCAATGAGCTGGACGACGAAATGGCCCGCAGCGTCTGCGTGATCGGCACGGCTACGCGTGATGAAATTTGGGGCGCGCCGGATAAGGTTGGCAGTGAAATCATTCCAATCGGTGAGACCCTCTTCATCAACGGGGTGCCCTTTACCATCGTCGGAATGTTCCAACACTATGAAAGCGAGCAGGAACGCAAGGCGCGCGAGCTTGCCAAAACTGAGGCCGCCCTGAACCCGGGCGGCGCCGTTACCCGAGATCGCGGTCACGGGCATGGCGGCGGCGGACGGCGGCGGGGCAACTTCGTTTTCTATCTCAAGAACGCCACCATTTACATTCCGCTCAACACCATGTGGATGAAATTCCGGTCCGGCGCGGCCCAGGCGGCGGGCGGTGGCGGGTCGGCCACGGGCGCCACCGGCGATCCGCGGCTCTCGAGCCTCGAGTTGAGAATTGCCGGTGTGGAACGGCTGCCGGAGTCTTTGCAGCAAATCCGCAACGTCCTCATGAGCACGCACAAGGGAATCGAGGACTTTACCTTTCGAACCCAGGAAGACTGGGCTGAGCAAATCAATACATTCGTCCACAACGCCCGATTGAGCGGCGGGTTGATCGCCGGCATCAGCCTCCTGGTTGGCGGCATCGGCATCATGAATATCATGCTCGCCAGCATATCGGAGCGCGTACGGGAAATCGGCATCCGCAAATCAGTCGGCGCCGCCACCAGCGACATCTTCATCCAAATCCTGGTGGAATCTGTCGTCATTGCCATTTTGGGCGGCTTGGTGGGGTTGGTCACTTCCTTCGGTTTAGTGGACTTGATCAGTTCCTTTTCACCCACCGAAAATGCGCCGATTGTCACGGTTACGGCGCTGGCGGTAGCTTTCGGGTTCAGCGTGCTTGTGGGGGTGCTGGCGGGTATTTTCCCGGCCGTGAAAGCCGCGCGGCTCAATCCGATACAGGCATTAAGGTATGAGTAGCAACGGAGTCATGGAGTGGTGGAGTGGTGGAGTGCTGGCATTGCAACACCCCAACACTCCAACATCCCGATGCTCGGTCCCGGCCATTCTATGACCCTATCCAACACCATCATCGTCGGCTTGAAGGAGGTGTGGTCGCACAAGTTTCGCTCACTGCTCACGATGCTGGGCATCATTCTTGGCGTGGCGAGCCTGGTGGGCATGGCCGCCATCATCAAGGGCATGGAAAATGGAATGAAAGAGGCCATGGTCGCCATGGGCGGCGCCGACAAGGTTCTGATCGAGCAACAGGAGGTTCCGGCCGAGCAGGAACATCTGGCGGATCAAGCTCCTGGCCGCACGTTGGTCGATGCCCGCGCGTTGCGTGAAAGCGCTCCCCTGCTTCGCCTTATTTCTCCCGAAATGGAGGTGAACGATGTCATTCTCACCCGGGGTGAAAAGTCCAGCGACCCATCCGAGTGCATTGGCGTTTCTCCGGCGGTGCTCGAGATGAACCTCCACACGCTGGCGCATGGCCGTTTTTTCACCGATCTGGACGAGGAATACGCCAACGCCGTTTGCGTTGTGGGCACCGGCATCCGTGACGACCTGTTCGGATCGCCCGAGAAGGCCGGACGCGAAATCATCCCCTTGGGCGAGATGATCTTCATTAACGGGCAGCCTTTCACCATCGTCGGCATGTTCGATCGCTATGAAGGCGAGCAAGAGAAGAAGGAGCGGGAAGCGGCCAAGAAACAAGCGCCGGACCAGCAGACCGGTCCCGCGCGCTCGCGCGGCTGGGGACGCCACGGCAACTGGGCTTTTTACCGCAAGAACCAGACGATCTGCATGCCGCTCAACACCGCATGGCTCCGTTTCCGCGCAGCCGGAAATGCCAGCGGCGTCCCGGACAACCGGCTCACCAGCATCGACCTGAAAGTCACCGGCCTCGAGCAGCTCGAAACCGCCCTCCAGCAGGCGCGAAATGTCCTCATGCTCACCCACCGCAGCATTGAGGATTTTGGTTTTCGCACCCAGGAAAACCAGTTGGAGACCATCAACCAGCAGATTCGCAACGCGCGCATGAGCGGCGGCGTCATCGCGGCGATCAGCCTGCTGGTGGGTGGAATCGGCATCATGAATATCATGCTTGCCAGCATCAACGAGCGTATCCGCGAGATCGGCATCTGCAAGGCCGTCGGCGCCACCGGCATCTCCATCTTCATCCAGGTTCTCATCGAAAGTATCGTCATCGCTCTCCTCGGCGCGGTGTTGGGCGTCGTCGCCTCCTACGGCTTCGTGCGCGTGCTGGAACAAATCAGCCCGACCGCCAACTCTCCGGTCATCACCTCGGGGGCAATGATCATCGCCGTCGCATTCAGCGCCGCCGTCGGTGTTTTTGCGGGTCTCTTCCCCGCCTTGAAAGCCGCCCGGCTTGACCCGATCCAAGCGCTTCGTTACGAATGAGATCAAGTGATTGAGTGTGGCGGCACCTTGCGTCGCGCGGCGGGATCGCAACTTGCAACTTGAAACCTTAGACTCGAAACCCGAAACTCACCGGGTGCGTTGGAAGAAAATCACGTTGGTTGGCGTCGGTCTGTTGGGTGGCTCGTTGGGCCTGGCTCTCAGGAAGCGCCGGCTGGCTGGCTCGGTCGTGGGCTTTGTTCGCCGGGCGGCCAGCGTGGCGGAATGCAACCGGGTTGGCGCGGTCAACCTCGCTACGCGGGATTTGCAGAGCGCGGTGGCAGAGGCTGAACTGATCGTTCTGTGTACTCCCATTGCCCAAATGCGGGCGTTGGTGGCGCAAATGCTTCCGGTTCTTGCTCCCGGCGCCATTATCACCGACGTTGGCAGCGTCAAGGGCAGTGTGGTTCGCGATTTGGAATCACTTGTGGCCAAGGCGGGCGCGCATTTCGTGGGCAGCCATCCCATGGCTGGGTCGGAGAAGACCGGGGTGGGAGCCGCTCGGAAGGATTTATTTGTCAACGCCGTGTGCGTTATCACCCCCACGAAGAATTCAAACCGGAGTGCCGTTCGGAAGGTGGAACAACTGTGGAAATCGGTCGGCTCGCGCGTGCTTCGGCTCACGCCGCAAGCGCACGATGATTTAGTCAGCCGTTCGAGCCATTTACCGCATGTGGTGGCGGCCCAACTGGCGAATTGTGTCCTCAGCCCGGAGCATCCGAAAGAGCAGGGGATGCTCTGCGCCAACGGCTTTCGCGACACCACCCGCATCGCGGCCGGTTCTCCCGAGATGTGGCGTGATATTGCCGTGGCTAACAGTGAAAACTTGTCGCGCGCGCTCGGCGTGTTTATGAAGGGCCTCAGTGATTTCAGGCGTGCGCTGAAGAGCGGCGATGATCGGGCCATCGCGAAGTTCTTTGAAGCGGCCAGGGAAAGACGCGATCGGTGGTCCCGCAGCGCAGGGTCACCTTCACCCGAATGACCCGGCGCGTCGAAGGTCGTCATGTTTTCAGGCTATCAAGGCATCAAGTGGTCCGCCATTGCGATGCCTGGCCCGCGACATGGCAACATAATAACTTGAAAGCCTGAAAACAGTGCCGCCTCCGGACATCATCGAAATCATTCCGCTCGATAAACCCGTGCGTGCGGAAATCACGGTGCCGGGTTCAAAGAGCATCACCAATCGGGCGTTGATCCTGGCCGCGTTAGCCGAGGGCGAATGCACTTTGCTGGGGGGCCTTTGGAGTGAGGACACGCAAATCATGGTCGAGGGTCTGCAGGAACTTGGTTTCATGGTGAACGCCGCGTCTGATGCGGCTGAACCATGCAACCGCACGATAACGGTCTGCGGCAAAGGCGGTTTGGTTCCACGCGGAGGCACTGAGCAGGAGCCAGTGGACCTGTTTGTGGGCAACGCGGGCACCGCGGCGCGATTCCTGGCGGCGTTGGTCTGCCTGGGGCAGGGGGTGTACCGCCTGCACGGCGTGCCGCGAATGCACCAGCGTCCGCAAGCCGGGCTCTTTTCTGCTCTGCGCCAACTGGGATATGAAGTGGAGTCGGAGAACCAGGACAACAAGTTGCCGGTGAAGATTTCCAGTGCGGGCACTTCCTCCGGCGTCCAATCGCGCTTCGCCGGGGGAGGCGGGCAATTTGCAGGCATTGGGAGGAGTTGCTCGGTGAGTATCGAGGAGAGTTCGCAGTTCGCCTCAGCGCTTTTGCTTTGCGCAGAAGCTGGCAAGTGGCAGGTCGAGGTGTCTGGCGAGAATGCCGAAGAGTCTCCGTATGTGCGACTGACATCTCAACTCATCAAGGCTTTCCCGAAAAGGGGCGGAACCTTCCAAATTGAGCCAGACGCATCCAGTGGGAGTTATTTCCTGGCTGCCGCCAAACTCGTGCCGCAGTCCGAGCCGCTCGAATATTCGGAGCAGTTCGGCGTTGCGATTCCCACGACACAGTTGCGAGCGGTGAAGGTGGCGCATTGGCCAACGTCAGGTTGGCAGGTGGATCAACACTTCGATGGGTTCCTCGGGACGGCGGCCCCTCTCCTCTTTGGCCTTCCGTTAGGCAGCGGTGACGGCCAGGAAGATCCGGCGAAAGGCACTGAGGAAATCATCGGCGGCGCGGAAATCTCCCGCGACCGCGACCTCGGCGACAGCATCATGACCGCCATCGTGCTGGCACCATTTGCGGTCGCACCGGTTCGATTTACTGATTTGCGGCGCCTGCGGCTGCAGGAGTGCGAGCGTGTCGCCGCTTTGCGGACCGAGTTGACCAAGTGCGGCGCAAAAGTCGTCGAGGAAGGCGATAGCCTGACGGTTTATCCCTCGAAACTGCATGGCGCAGAAATCGAAACCTACAACGATCATCGCATGGCGATGTGCTTTGCAATTCTAGGATTGAAAGTTCCGGGCATAAAGCTCAAGAATGCTGCGTGCGTGAAAAAGACGTTCCCGAATTTCTTCCCGAAACTGGCTGCCCCGCCGCCGCACGGACTCGGCGCGAAGATTCTCGACGCTAAGACTGGCCGCACTTTGACATGCGATGAGCTTTTTTCCGAATGAGCACGGTACAAGTCAGATGGTTACAACAGAAAAGAGATGGCGCCACTCGTTACGCCAGGCATCTCATTTAACGCTTGTAACCCATTAATCGAACCATGCCGCCCCCGAAAACCAAACCACCAATCGTAATCGCCATCGATGGCACAAGCGCCAGCGGCAAGAGCACCAATTCCAAATTGGTCGCCAAGGCATTGAATTTTGTGCATGTGGACACGGGCGCTATGTACCGCACCCTGGCTTGGTATTGCCTGAAGCACAATATCGATGTGCAGAACGCCAAAGCAGTGGCTGCTGGTTGCCGCCGGTGGAAGACCGCGCTTAAGTGCGTTGACAATAATGCCTACCTGGCGGTGGACGGGTATTATCCCGCCCAGGAGATTCGCACGGACGAAGTCAGCGCCGCTGTGTCACACGTCGCCGCCGTCCCGAAAGTGCGGGACTGGATGAAGAAGACCCAACGGGATTGCATCCAGTTTGGGAGCCTGGTCATGGAGGGCCGCGACATCGGCACGAATGTCTTTCCGGAGACGGATTTCAAGTATTACCTGGATGCCCAATTGGCGGAACGCTCGCGTCGGCGGGCTGCTGACGGGATTCAGGAAAACCTGGCGGCGCGCGACCAACGTGACAGCCAGCGTGCCGCCGCGCCTCTGATGATTGCATTGGGCGCCAAGGTCATCGATAACTCGCAGATGACCTCCGAGCAGACCAGTGGAACCCTTCTTGCCGATATCAGGGAACGGCTGGCGAACCGCGAGAAATCAGAGGCGAAAAGTCAAAAGGCACCTGCGAGATGACAGAGGAAATCCAGCGGCCGGTGGCCAGAGCGCAGAACGGCGGAGCCTTGGAAGCCACCCCATGAACCTTCCGTATTTCGTCGGCTGGTGCTGCTACCGGGCGCTTTTCAAGCTGTATTTTCGGTGGCGCGTTTGTAATCCCGAACGGGTGCCGCTGGAAGGGCCGCTGATTCTGGCGTCGAACCATGCCAGTTTTCTCGATCCGCCTTTGGTTGGTTCCGGGCTGCGGCGTGGCATCAATTATCTGGCGCGAGAGGACCTGTTCCGGTTCCCAGTAATGGGCTGGGTGTTGCGCCATTGGCAGGTGGTGCCGGTCAATCGGGATGGCGGCGGCGCGGCAGGGCTCAGGGCTATTTTGGATCGGCTCCTCGCTGGCGGGGCCATTATTCTTTTCCCCGAAGGGACGCGAACCCGGGACGGAAAGTTGCAGCCGGCGCGCTCGGGCATCGGGCTAACGGTGATAAAATCGACCGCCCCGGTTGTGCCGGTGCGGGTCTTTGGAACCTACGATGCTTACGGACGTCATTTGCGTTTGCCGCGTCCATATCGGCTGACGGTGAAGTACGGCAACCCCATGCGTTTCGAGCAACTGCGCGAGGAAGCAAAAGTCTGCTCGAAGCGGCGTCTGAAGGAAATCTACCAGCAGGTCGCGGATGAGTTGATGGCCGCCATCGGCAGCCTGCAACCGTGCGCTGACAGGCAAGAGTTTCCGTGAAGAGGGAAGAGGGGAACGGGAAA
>Ga0194053_10000365_pt1 | contig 35128 bp, 31 predicted proteins | sample SepL228m_MetaG_FD_161684 | JGI IMG/M metagenome (GOLD analysis project Ga0194053, IMG submission 161684) | Anoxic zone freshwater microbial communities from boreal shield lake in IISD Experimental Lakes Area, Ontario, Canada - Sep2016-L227-8m | ecosystem: Environmental > Aquatic > Freshwater >... | reverse complement strand
GATTGATACGCAGGAAAAATATTCGGATTACAAAAAAATCATCTATAATAGATGGGGTTTACCGAATACTTACAAAGTATGTAGAGTAAAATCTTTTCAATGAAAGAGAAGATTGTACAGGCTTTTGCAAAACTTATTTTATCAAATGTTTAGGATTCAGGTTTGTGGTAGGCGAAAACCACCCCGACCTTCGGCCACCCCTCCTTGGCAAGGAGGGGAGTTTAAAATGAAGGTTTTGATTATTAAAGCAGCCATTATTTTATCAAATAACTATCACAACTCCCCTCCTTGCCAAGGAGGGGGCAGGGGGTGGTTTGGTTGATTATATATTTAGCATGGTTTAGCAAGAAACTGCATAATTCGTAATTCGTAATTCCTAATTGTCCTACTTTTTCTTAACTTCAATCTTATCTATCCATAACAGCACGATATTGCCGGTCATTTCTGTTGATATTAGCATCTCTATCTCTCGTGGTTTGTCTATATCGTCGCAATTTAATGATGCTGGCACATTTACCATTGGTTTTTTAGTTCTTACTGTTTCATTTACCGTATTTCGTATGGCGCAGCCGGAGCAATGAATTGTTCTGCCGCAACCGCCGGGGAGGCGGGAGTAAGCACATTCAAACACGTTTCCACCTAATTCTCCATAAATTTCATCCATTTCTTTACCAATAATATTTAATGCCGCATTATTTGCAAATACAGCCTTGACATCTTTCGTTACTACCATTACCGGCAATTTTAACGCGCTAAGATATACCTTTAACGGTACGCCCATTTGAAAATCAAGGTTGTTTTCGCAATCCTCGCAGATGCCATGAGAAACTTTTAAATCATTTTCATCATCAGGTGCACTTAATTCTTTTTTACACCATGCACAAATTCTTTTCATGTAAATCACCTTAAATAAATCGTGATAATGCATATCAATGCAATTTATTTTAATAAGTATAGAGCGGAAATTTAAAAAAGTAAATAATATTTTTTCTTATTTTATATAAATATTAAAATAATAATTGATAGGAATTTTGCTGTTTTAAACGAAAGTTTTATTATGAATAAAGATGTGGATTATGATTTAATCATCATCGGCGGCGGCAGCGGCGGGTTTGGTGCGGCTTTGGCTGCCGCAAGACGCGGTTTGCGGGTGCTGATAGTTGAACAGGAATCAATGCTTGGCGGCACCAGTACTATTGGCGGAGTCAACACCTGGGAACCCGGCGTGGGTGGACCGGTAATGGCATTTGAATTATATGAGCGTCTTTCAAAAATCCCCCAGGCTATCGGTATCAGCCGAACAGTGAAATATTGGACTGGCGACCAGCCATGGGGATTATCGCGAATTGACTCTACACTAACATACGCAGATTCTACCCGCCGGGCAGGAATCGGCGCAAACCGCTGGTTTCGCGTTACATTTGAGCCAAAATTAATGGCGACGGCGATGGCTGACTTGCTGGCTGCAACCGGAAAGGTGAATATCTTACTTCATACAAGGTGTGTGGCAGCAGCGAATACAGGCAGTCGTGTAACAGCAGTAATTATTAAAGATTTAGCCGGTAATGAACAAAGGATCGCCGCAAGTTATTTTGCCGATGCCACCGGACAGATAATTCTCTGCAAAGCTCTTGAATGCAAAACTTACCTGGGTGCCGAACCAATTTCGCTATATAATGAACCTTCCGCGCCAATACACCACCATGACCGATTGAATGGTGTTACCGTTTCTTTTCGCGTCACACCTGTTAATAACCCGAGTGTAGAGCCGCTGCCTGCTGGCGTCCCAAATGAAGCGCGAACTGGAACATGCTCGATTACCGAATACCCCAATGGCGACCTGAACCTGAATACCTTGCCGTTGATGGAAGGATGGGAATATTATAGCTTGGGTGAGAAAGAAGGAAGACGCGTGTGCGAACAACGGCTATACCAGTTATGGCATTGGCTGCAGCGCGAAAAAGGATTTGACCAGTATAAAATCAAAGAGATATTTCCATTAACCGGGGTGCGGGAAGGTCCGCGATTGATTGGAAGAAAAGTGTTGACAGAAAACGATGTCAGGCAGGGATATTCCGGTACAATAGATAAATCCCGCTGGATAGGACTGGCAGACCACGCACTTGACGTTCACGGTGAAGACCATCTATGCCGCGAACTCAATGAACCTTATGGGATATCCTACGAATGTCTGCTGCCGCAGGAATACACAAACCTTATCGTTCCCTGCCGCGGCGCGTCATTCTCCCACATCGCCGCTGCATCATGCCGGTTGTCGCGTACCATGATGCAACTGGGAAATGCCGCGGGAATTGCTGTGGCAACAGCTGCAATGTCCGGCGAAGAATTACCTGATGTCAATTTAGCACGCGTGCGTGATGAAATGCAGGTTGAGTTAACAAATGTAAATTAATTTCCAAAAGTAAGGAGCTTTAACAATGTATAAAAAAGATGATGGACAATCAGCATTTTACTTGGCGATGTTTTTACTTTTAGTATTCCTTTTTGGGGTTGGCTGGTTATTATACAACCGATTTCACCCACTCGTAACTCTTGTTCAATAAATTAATTTTCTTCATGTCAATTCCATACATAAATTTCTTGATAAAATCCTTGACGCGGGGGGAGTTGATAGTTGTATGATTGCATTAATTGATTATGAGAGGTATTTATTATGCAGCAGTTGCCATGTGGAGAGCGATTCATCCGTTGTTTATTGGGTGAAGAGATTGACCGGGTGCCATTTGGGGTGAACCTTGGCTGGTGGCCATGGGGTGACGCGATGGGTAATTTTGTGCGTGAGAGTGGCATTGACGACCTTGATTTAAACAAATATTTCGGTTACGATATGAGTTTTGCTTCCCCACAGATTCACGCCGGTTTTTTCCCAGGTTTTGAATATGAATTAATCGAAGAAACTGAGGATTTCATTACTGCCCGCGACTGGTATGGCATTGTTAAGCGTAATTTCAAGGACCTGCATTCTATGCCGTTATTTATTGAACACCCGGTAAAAGAGCCAGAGGATTGGGAAGAAATAAAAGAAAAACGGTTGAATCCGAATACCCCCGGACGAATATTTGAGGATTGGGACGCATTCCGTGCCAGAATTCGTGAGACCGGCGAAGCTGTGCAAGTAGGAAGTTTCCCGTATGGCGTCTTTGGCACTCCCCGCGACTTCATGGGGTCGGAAGAACTGCTGATGGCATTTTACACCGAACCGGAAATGGTGCGCGATATGATGGAAACCATAACCACCCTGTGGATCAACAACTGGGAACAGGTCGCGCGTGAAGTACAAATCGACCATATCCATATTTGGGAAGATATGTCCGGTTGCCAGGGGTCGCTGTTATCCCCGGCAATGGTAGAAGAGTTCATGATGCCGCAATATGACAGAATAGCAGATTTTGCGCAGGCAAACGGAGTACGGATAGTATCTGTTGATACTGATGGTGATTGCAGCGAATTAGTGCCGATTATGATGAACCACGGGATAAATATGTTCTTCCCATTTGAAACACAGGCCAGCAACGACATCATCTATTTCCGCGACAAATACCCCACCCTCGGCATAATGTGCGGGTTGGATAAACGCGCGCTGGCAGCAGACAAAGCAGCAGTAGATAAAGAAATAGAGAAATGTGCCACCATGATTTCCCGTGGCCGCTATATCCCCGGCTTCGACCACCTGATTCCACCCGACGCCAAATGGGAAAACTTCAAATATGCGGCTGAACAGATAAAGGCGCTTTGCTATAGGTAATTACGAATTTAGAATTAATGAGTTCTTTGCAAAAACCTGCGACACCACGATGGTACAGACACCTTCGTGGCTTCACCACTCGGTGTCAGTCCCTGAAATCATGTCAAAACCTTCAATTTAAACTCCCCTCCTTGCCAAGGAGGGGTAGCCGAAGGACGGGGTGGTTTCGCATACCACAAACCAATCAATTCATAATTCATACTTAATTCTCCCTTATCCGCTGACAACAATCGCAGTATGAATATGCACTCGGGAAAGGGTGATTTTCAACTTGCCGCTTTGTGCCGGGGTGTGGGACCACTGCAATTCTGCCGATTCAAAGGATTGGCGGACGCTTCGCGGTGGTTTGGCACGTCGAATAGTGATGGTGATTGGGCCAACCGGGGGAATTTCATCGATGGCACCGTTATTGGGGACATTGGGCAGGCCGGATGCGCGATTTACCAGGTGAATCAGCGTTCGGCTTCCTTTGCGGCGCAGTGCGACATCAATGCAAGTTGGGGCATTCACTGAAATTGCAAGTTTCCCTGCCAATCGCCGCACCAGACTGCCCACCAGGGCGCGGGTAAGCGGGTAGCGATTATGCGCGAAGTCGCGGAACAGGTCGGCAGGCACATATAATACTCGTCCCTTGCCATACCTTGCAATGGCGGCTCCCGGGTTTGGCAGCAGATATTCATCCAGCAGCGGAGTCGTTCCCAATTTGAATAGCGCACTTGCCCTTGTTGTCTCTACCAATCGCCATGTAGAACTATATAGCGCGGTTGCACCATCAGCAGCAGGCAGATGATAGGTGGATTCCGATGTCAGCGTACCGGTGGTTACACCCAGAAAATCCTCGCCAAACCGGTCAAATATTGCTGTACCGGTAAGCAGCAGTTTACCGCCATCAGTAACATATTTCTTCAACGCGCCAACCATTTCATCGGACATCTTATGCTGTTCAGGGACAACCACCACCGGAAAGTCGGCTAAACGCGGCAACAGTGCCCATTCATCTAAAATATCAACACCATACTGATTTTCAAGCAAACTGAGTACCGCTCCTTCAACTGCATTGGTATCGACATCCCACATCAGGTTATGCCCAGCAACAGATGCACGGGCATGGTGTTCGGACAATAACACGGCGATTTGCGGGATAGTTTCAGAATCCTGGCAAAGCGACCGTCGCGCTTTAACAAAACGTCCCATTTGCCGAATACGTTCCATGCGCCAGGGGACATGCTGGCCGGTACGCAGGCCGCATGGCGACCAGGGTGCATCGCAAGCCTGTATATTTCCACCAAATGCCAGCACTACCGCAGCTTCCTGCATCAGCATTTGTACTGGTTTTGTCACCCATGGCGATGTTGGGTTCACTATGCCGTGGGAAGCATAGAAATCCCACAACATGATATCCCATGGTTTGCCGCGGGTAGATACAAACCGCGCCTGGCAGCGGCTGCCGTCAAGACCCCATACCGGGGTGTTGTCCGCACTGATCCAATCGGTGGGCACCGTGGGTTCGCCGGGATTATGCAGCGTTTGCAGCCAGTTGGAACATACCAATACACCTGGTTTATGGGCATGCACGGCACCGCAATAGCGGGTAAGATAGGTTTCCAAACTGCGGCGGGTGAAGTTCCACCAATATGCCCAGCGCGGGTCGCTTGTCTCGGTAGGTGGTTCAACTTCGCCAGTTTCTTCGATATATGCCTGGCGGCAGCGCGGGCAATAACAAGGCTGCATAGCCCAGATATCGCCATCAACCCAGAAGCCATCAACCTCATAACGGTCAATCATTTCCAGCATCTGCGGAATCATTAATTCATCAAGATACGGGCTGCGCGGACACATCAGCGCGGTTTGGTTTGTTGGCCAGCCAGAGATTGTATATGGCGCACCTGCCGGTGTGCCATCCGCGGTAAGCAGGCACCATTCCGGATGTTTGGCACCAGCCGCCTGATCCCATATCCCGGAGTAATGCGCGTGCAGCGGCAGACCCAATTCGCGGGTTGCGGCACGCCATTGCGCAAGCGCATCTTTTACCATGCCCGGTACAACACTGGCATCGGGTGTCCTGCTTTCCCAGGTGGTATAACCTGGATGTCCCTTGCTGTCCGTCTGCACGAACTCTACCCCTGCCAGGCGCAGCATATCCACCAGATCTTCGCACCGCGCACCGATGACAGTATCAGTCAGGTCGGCATGCAAATCATGATGAAAACCGAAATAACAATGCTTGCCATACCAGTTTCCACGATAAATATTTCCTGATTTTTGCATTATTGTTAATTCCTTACCGGAATTTAACTCTCAGGGAACGCCAATCAGGAGATTGGCGTTCCCGGGTGATATCTTTATTTCACTTCCGGTACCAGACATACGACATCGACAACTTTACCTGCGGCAACTGCCGGCACCATGTTGCCGGATATCTGTTTGCCATTCACAGTCAATTGCAGTGTTTCTACTGCAGATTGTTTTATGGTTATGTTATAGGTTGCGCCGCGGAAGATGCGGGTTACTGTATATTCTTTCAAATCCGCCGGCAGGCATGGTTCGATTAACAAACCGTCCCAGTCAGGTTTAATGCCGAGAAGGGATTGCGATACGGTGATGAAGTTCCATGACGCGGTGCCGGTGAGCCAGGAATTTTTCGCTTCGCCATGATTCACTGCATCTTTGCCCGCCACCATTTGTGAATAAACATACGGTTCCATGCGGTGAATCTCGCTGATATCTTCCAGGTATGCCGGACATATCTGCCGGTAATATTCCCATGCGTAGTTGCCGCGACCCAATACAGACTCGGCGATGATTATCCACGGATTATTGTGGCAGAATATGCCAGCGTTTTCTTTATAACCTGGCGGGTAAGACGAAATTTCTCCGAGTTCGACATGATATTTCGTATATGCCGGTTGCTGGAGCATGATTCCGTATGGGGTATTCAATCTGGCGCGTACCGAGTCAAGCGCTTTTTGAGCCTGGCCAGACTCTTTGCCGATTTCTGCCATTACACAATATCCCTGCGATTCGATGAATATTTGTCCCTCTTCATTTTGCGCGCTGCCGATGGGACTGCCAAAGAAGTCATAAGCACGGCGGAACCACTCGCCATCCCAGCCGTGTTCCAATACAGTTTCCCGCATTTTCGCGATATGGCCTTCAGCGGCTTTCGCTTCATCTTCCGCTTTCGTTAAGCGGCTTAACTCGACGAATTCCTTGCCAATGGCGACAAACATGCCGGCAATCAATACCGATTCCGCTGTTTTGCCTTCACGATTGGCGCTGGTTTGGAATGACTCGCCAGGCTGTTCTGAGAAACAGTTGAGGTTAAGGCAGTCATTCCAGTCGGCACGACCGATTAATGGCAACCCATGCGGTCCCAGGTTATTCACCACGTGATAAAATGACGCTTTGCAATGCTGGTACAGCGATGCTGATTTGTCGGAATTATCGAAAGAAACCTGTTCATCAAGAATCGACCAGTCATTCGTTTCTTTAATGTAGGCGGCGGTGGCAATTATCAGCCACAACGGATCATCATTGAAACCCATGCCGTTCATAGCATTGCCTTTTTTCGTCAACGGTTGGTACTGGTGCCAGTTGCCGCCGTCCTCGAATTGTGTTGAGGCTATATCGAGAATGCGTTCGCGAGCGCGCGCAGGTATCTGATGTACAAAGCCAAGCAAGTCCTGGTTGGAATCGCGGAAACCCATACCGCGGCCGATGCCGGACTCAAAATATGATGTACTGCGGGACATGTTAAAGGTAACCATGCACTGGTAAGGATTCCAGATATTCACCATGCGGTTCAGTTTTTCATCCGCGCTGGTTAACTGGTAATACGACAACAACTGATCCCATAAACCTTTTAATTCCTGAAATGCTTTTTCCACTTGTTGTTCAGTGGCGAATCGCGCCATCTGCGCATGAGCACGGGATTTGTTAATAATTCCCGGTGCGATAAACTTCTCTTCTACCGGATTTTCCACATATCCCAACACGAAAATGTAGGTGCGTTTTTCCCCTGCCTTCAGTGTCACATTGCACTGGTGAGCGGCGATGGGTGACCAGCCACTGGCGATGGAATTAGTCGCTCTGCCTGCAAATACAGTCTGGGCTTCGTGAAGACCATTTTGCCAACCGAAGAACGAATCGCGATCGGTATCGAAACCATCAATATTTGTATTTACGGTGTAATACGCAAAATGGTTGCGGCGTTCGCGATATTCAGTCTTATGATAAATGGTGCTTCCTTCCACCTCAACTTCACCAGTCGAAAGGTTGCGCTGGAAATTGCTGCTGTCATCCATAGCGTCCCACAGGCAGAACTCCTGAAGTGAAAACAGAGAGATGTCTTTGTTTTTATCGCTGTTATTGGTAAGTTCAACCTGATGTATTTCGCAATTTTCACCTAAAGGAACCATATATAAAACATCTGCCTGCAATCCATTGCGACTGCTGGTAATGCGAGTGTAACCAAGGCCATGCCGACAAGTATAACTGTCTAATTCTGCCTTTACTGGCATCCAGCCGGGATTCCACACATCACCATTATCATTGATATAAAAATATCTTCCACCGCAATCGAGAGGAATATTGTTGTAGCGATATCGGGTTAATCGGCGCAGACGGGCATCGCGGTAAAAGCTGTATCCACCAGCAGTATTGGAAATAATGCCAAAAAACTCTTCGCAGCCAAGATAATTAATCCAGGGGTATGGAGTGCGCGGGGTGGTAATAACATATTCGCGTTGAGCATCATCAAAATAACCAAATTTCATGAGGAGCCTCCGAAGGAATGTATGGAAATAGATAATATCTATTTCTTTACAAGTGTCTAATATCCTGCTTGATGACATAAACACATAGCCAACATAAAAAAACGCCGGTGGTTAATAAAATAATCACCGGCATCTTTATATATCTGTAATTAAGAATTATTTATCAAGGAAAATGACTGATACACCAGGACTACAGATCGGGTAGTTTCTGCCGCCATCGGAACCTTTGCCATTATTAAAAGAAAATACAACCGGAGATGATGGAACTAAAAACTGAAATATTTCGGCGGTTACATTAACATTCGGTGCAATATTTTTAACTGCAATAGATTGCGAGTTATTGTTGACATTGAATATAAAACCATTAGCGTTATTACTCATTTTGGGACAAATCAGAGTAATCAAACGATTATAACCAGAGAAATTGATTGTAATAGTTGACACACTGCTGTCGCAAGACATTGAGGATATCCAAGTGTCAGTTTTTGTTCCACTTGCAGACTGCAACATCGGTTCTAATGGTCCAGCGTTATTTGAAGAACCAATACCTGGGTATATGGCAGCACATGCACCAGTTCCCAAATTACCCCCCAAAGTAACTATACTTGCATAAGGATAGATAACACTACTGGAATCCGGTGTTGTAGAAACATTATTATTGAATAAAAATACTCCGCATGCTCCAACTTTTGTTAATGAAAGGTCTTTGCGGTTGTATATCCACAAGAACTTGTCAATGTTGAAAGGTCTACAACTGGCTGGGCACTCGCTGATTTACTAAGATCATAAGTTATAATAGCCGGCATGGTTGCATATGCATAATTAGGGTTTGGTGCTCCTGTAGGAACAGCACCAGTTGTAACTACCTTAGTAAGCTCTCCAACAACAGACAATGTCCAGGTATCTTTTGCTATTGCAACATGTCCGTCAAGATAAGAAAAAACTGCCTGACCGGAGAAGCACAGAGCTATCGTACCATTCAACCACTCTGCCGTCGCAAAAATCGCTGTCGGATCAGCGAAATCGTCCAGATAAGCACCAGCCAACTTGTCATCATAAACATAGGCTACCGGGATATTTTTGCCAGCAGTTGGGCACATCAATATATTGTTATCAACCTTAATGCTGTTCCATACATCAGTTGTTCCCGGCATGGTTTCATCATGGTCCTGCGAATACATTTGCAGTGACGCGGCAATCTGCCGCTGGTTTGATTGGCAAGTGGCAACACTCGCTTTTTCACGAGCACGTGCAAAGACAGGGAAAAGAATAGCAGCCAATATCGCAATTATAGCAATCACGAAAACCAACTCAATCAGAGTAAAACCTTGTAAACATAGGTACATTCCCCTTTTTTTGTATATATTAAATATTTCAAAAAATTGATACTATGTTAATTATACCCGTTAAACAACTGAATTTCAACATGTTTTTTTGGGATGAAAATATTTAATGAAAATTTAACAAACAGAGAAGTTATTAATTACAAAACTTTTGAGTCAATTGCAAAACCTGTATAACCAATATTACTCCGAGTATCCTGCTCGTAATACATTGGGTTTTGCAATTGACTCTGAGAACTTTATTTTCTCTTCATTCGAGAGGTGGCAAGAGCGTCTCGCTCGGAAAAAGAAAGAGCCGGAAATAAATTTCAGCACCTTGCACCTTCTTGCTCAGCTACGTCACCGGGACGGTGACGCCATATTTTGCGCTAAATCCTGATTTTTACTCAATATTTCAATATGAAACAATGACAAATCAGGTCTTGCAAGAACCTATTTTAACTTCGATTAACACTTACACCATCTTCTATCTCTGTATGGTAAAACGTGCCAAGTAAAAGTTATTACATTCATACTTATATAAATTTACTAATGCGTGAAGAAATTTCAGCACTGAATCTATTGATGAAATCAATAACGTATTTTTCAATATCAAGACTGTCATCCTGTATCAACGGAGTTAAATCCATGGCGAAATTTTGGGCAGTGGATTCATCGACACCATGTGATGCAAAAAAGGTAGCATTTGAGCGTCGACGTCCCTGGATTGCCAGGTCGTACCGTTTACCGCCGCAGATTTGCGAGTCAAATACACCGAGGAGCGACATCGCAAGATTCTCGTGACTGGAAACATCCATTACTACCTTGTCTGTATCATTCATCCAGTCCAAATCGCGCCAAACCTCGCACCCCAACACCTGTTTTGGACGCGATTCAACTGGCAATTGACGAATAGCCGATATCACCCGCAAGGCGACAGAAACGTGGGTATCATGCTTATCTGCAAGATTGTGGGTATAAATAACTTCCGGTTTGCAGGCAATTATCAAATTAATTATGTCATTTAAAACATCTATGTTCCCAGCATCTTTTACCGTAGAGCTGGTGTAATCAAGCAAGCCTTGGGCGGCGTAATCACCGACATAGGCAGCCTTTTTTTGTTCTATTTTACGTATTTTCTGCATATCTTCATCGGTATAATCCGCATATACATCATCACGCGGACTGCCAGCGCCGTTGGTCACCACAACCCCGGTAAACCACTTATCAGCAGAACCGAAACCTTGCAGAACGCCATGGTAAGCCATAATTTCAATATCGTCCTGGTGGGCAGCAATACATAAATGGGTAGTGCGAGACAAGGCTTCTTCGATGGGTTTGCCATCAGGAACGAATATCTCAGCAGTAGGCATATTTAATTTCATATTTTTCTCCTCTACTCTATAGACGGCAGACTCGCTGCCGCGCATGCCTGCCCTACTCTTTTCATCTTTTCGTCAGGCATGGTAATGGTAATTTTTTGCGCTAATTCCGGGAACTCTACATTCAAGACTTCATTGGCCTTTGCCATGATAATATCGCCGCCAATGCCGGATGTCACCCTGCCAAGAATTATCAGATATTTAATATCATAAAATGCGGCGTAATGTGCAATTGCGTAACCCATGTATATGCCGATCGACTCCCAAATTTTCCTGGCAGTGTCATCACCATCCGCCAGCAGTTTTTGAACTGCTTTCAATTTGTCAGCCAGCATCTCATACTGTTCCAATGGAATTCCATTTGCCTTCGCCAACCTGAATACCGCCTGCTGAGTAAGGTATTGCACTCCACAACCAATATCACCAGACCATTCATCTGCCGGTGCATCACTCCGGTAGTCTATCGGACAAAATGCCAGTTCGTTCAGCCAACCGGTAATATTGCCTTCACTGTTGACATATCCAACAGCCTCGCTTGATCCCATCGCAACACCCAATACACCGTTGTCATTCAGCGACATCGCGCCTGCCAGTGCGGTAACATCGCCGTCATTCGCGACTTCAAAGGGAACATTCCATTTCTTTGCTAAATCAAGAAATACACTTTCTATTTTGTAATATTGTTCTGCGGGAATTCCGCGAAACAACGATGCACTCATTGGACGATTGTTAATAATCACTCCGGCAGAACTGCCGCCAATAGCATCAACTTTCGGCAAATGGCTGGCAGCACTTTTCAGCGCGTCATTAATTTGATTATAGTGGTATGCCGGGTCGGCATGTCCGCGCGGATCCCAGACGACTTCTTCGGTAAAGACCACCTCGCCATCAATAACAGCAGCAGCCTTGCGATCGGATGCACCCAGGTCAAACCCGATGCGGTTGCCTTTTAAATGACGGCCAAGCGGCATTGATGTCTCGCGGGCAGCAGCAACATCATCAGCATCAGTAATGATAACTTCCAACGGATGTTCGCAAATCGTCATGCCATGAAAATCGTAATCAAATACCTGTGTGCCACCCGGTGAATATACAGCTTTAATATATTCGCCAACTTCTGCCGGTCCACCAATAGTGACTTTCCAGCCGCCTTTTTGCCAAAGCAGAAACTTAACCAGCCGCTCAATATATGGCAGGTTCAATTCTGCCATTTGATGACCAGATTTAAATACCATTGTCTCAAATCGCGACGTAGTGCCATCAGCACGTTCAAGACCGATGACCAGCGGTACGCCTGAACCTGATTCAGAAACCTTTTTCAGGAACTCACGGTTAGCCAGCGCAGCGGAAGCAAATCCTGTATCCAAAGCAGGTATAAACTTCGGCTTAGCCAGGCTGCCAAGTTTTCCCAATAACTCGTAACCCATTTTACATTACCCCATTTATCGTCACCGAGACGGTGACGCCACGTTTTTAATAATTTATCTCTTTTACAATTTTAAGAAATCGGAGTTTTTCCGTAGTCACTCCCCCTGTCACTGCGGTGACATCCCCCTCGAGAGGGGGACATAATTTGCAATTTGCAATTCCCAATTTTCACTCTTCTCTCTTCTTACTACCCCGTTGCCTGATTCACCCTTACGATTAGCCTGCTATTCTCATTTACCAATTTTCCGGCGATAATATCTTCTTCTGTTATCACCGCGCATAAAATTTCCCGGTCATTTCCGAGTGCGTATTTATCACCACGCCGATAATCGTAAATCAGGTATATCATGCCGTCCGTGCTCTGCGTTCCATCCGGGTAAGAAACGCCGGAGCGTTTATCCAGCAATAACCCGCCTATCCAACTTCGGCCTTCATCATCTGATATCCATGCTGTTAGATGGCTGCGAATATCGGTACGGGCATTATTTACCAGAATCAACCTGCCGGACAACAATCTGCGAATAAAAAATCGCGAATCCGGTCCGGGGATAACTGGTTCTGGCGTTGCTATCCATGTCACACCTTTATTTGTTGATACTGCTTCGCCAATGCCGTCATGCCGTCGCACCAGCATCCACAATGTGCCATCTTTACGTTCTACAATCATGTGTTCGTCGAATGCGCGATTCGGCACATCCGCACCGCCACGGCGTACCCAAGATTCACCTTCGTCAGTAGAGACAATTATGTTTGAGAAACGCTCGTGAGCATATTCCTCTTCTTTAGGTTCCACACTGCCCCATATTGCCGCCGGCAAACACCACTCGCCGGATGACAACACAGTAGGCTTATTCATCATCACGCCATTGCACAACCGGCGCGGTTTGCTCCACTGCGGATTTGCATCATCAGGATTGTCGCAATGAATTGCCCATACCCCTGCCCTGCCATCATTCCATGCACGGCTTTGCGCCCAAAACAGCCACATTCTACCGCGTGGGTCAACCCACAGGCATGGGTCATAACAACGGCATTCCAAACTGGGGTGTTCTACTATCAATACCGGATCCGACCAATTATTTACGCCATCCGGACTGGTGACCAGCACCACATAATTACCGGCACCCTCGCCATCGCTGCCGCTGTACCAGGTTGCCCAAAAACGATTACCGACTGACCGTTCAATCCCTGGTATCCCCTGCCATTTTCGACGATCATCCATATACTCCGCACCGGGATTTTCAATGATGTTTGCAGTCTGTAAACTAATAACTTTATCTGTCATTATAACCTTTCTATAAATAACCATGTAAACCGGATTATATGTATTTTGACAAAATATTTTATAAACCTGTTAATTTAATATAAAGATTTTCGAAAATAAGCAAACCAAGCTAAATTATAACTTGACACTGGCATAAACGCAAGCGTAAAATCTGTTAAACCCGTTAAGCTAATAAAAATGAGGTAATCTTTAATGGTGACTCAACCTTTTTATATCAATGATATTGATATCTTACGCAAAAAACTGGCAAAGGCGGAGAAGGACAACAACCGCATGGGACAGGTATGGACCGTACTTCGCCGCCGCGCCCAGGCAGCACCAGATAAATTCCCCTGGTTTACGCCATTTGTTGCAATGGTGACAAATGACCAGGTTGATATTGAAGCAGCGCGCCAGGCAGTTCGTACCTATGTCTCCAGTTTCAACTCCATCTCTTTCAGCATGGGTGTGCAATTTCATTTCTGGTGTTTCGCTTTCCCCCACGCGCGCTGGTCGCTATATTTCCAATGGCTGCAAAGCATCGGCGCCTGGGAACCGGAAGAAGAAGCATATCTGCGTGAAGAGTTGCTGAGATTCCAATTTACCAACTTTTTCTACGGGATGCGCACCAAGCCGGAACCGATGTGCGTGGACAACCAGACCATGTCGCTATGTTTCAGCAATGCGCTGTTAGGACATCTGTTTGGCGATTGCGACAACCCATCAGCAATTGCACAACGCATGAAGGTTGACGGCATCCGCCGATTGCCATCAATGTTGGGTGGAATGCCGTCAAGCGGGTATTCCGGCGAAGGCAGCACCTATATGGACTATGTAGTCGGTCCGTGTATCCCGTTTTTAGTCGAATTGCTGGAACGCACCGACGGTACAGACTGGTATTCACGGCAATTGCCACCCCACGGAAGTTCTGCCGAAGCAATAGTACGAATGATATCCCGCGAATGGATGCCTAACGGTTTAACGCTTCCCTGGGACCATTACGGTTATTCGCTGCCGACCCGGTCGTGTATTGCCTATGGCGCGCACCGCACAGGTGACCCGTTATTTTTTGAATTGCTGGAAAAACATGCATCATGGTCGCATGATATCAGCATCGGTTGGGGTTATGACGATTTAATCTGGACATTAATCTGGTGGCCGGAAGAAAAACCAGTCACCGAAAAATCCGCATTCCCAAGCTGGGCAGCACCAGAAGTCGGATCCGCATTGGTATCGGACAATAGTGATTTATACCTGATGCAAATGTGGGACGAAACAAATCCCGGCTATCCTACCCGCGCACATGTAAACCCGAACGCTCTGGTATTAAGTGCATTTGGCAGTCCATTAACCACTGATGGCGTGATTGATAAAAATTGCACCGCATTTAATTACGACGACACCGTGCGCGAATTAACCAATATGACATTCACTACCGTTAAAACAAACTTTGGCCAGGGTTGCGCCGGTTCACATGGCGTATTGCTGATTGACAACTGGGAAGGGATGCGCGCGGAGAAGAAATATGACCCGCAAGCGACAATGGTATCATTTGATGAAAATGCTAAAACCGTAACCGCAGATGTTACACCGCTATACAAAGAACATTGGCAGGACGCGCAGATGATTTGACGAAAATCAGGATTATTCGGTGAAAGATTCTGGCTGATTGAAGACCTTGCCAAATTTGATAAAGCACATGACATCACAGCAAGATGGTATCTCCGTCCGCACCAGATTGAAGCATATAACGGCGCAGCCATTGAAACAGCAGAAGGAGTTCGATTACGTTTAATTCCATTGCTGGGACCTGACGAGAAAACCACAAAACTTATCGATGGTTATCCCGACCGGATGGATGGACAATCGTTGCAAGTTAATTTTCACCAGCGCAGTGCAGAAGGCCGCTGGTTGTGGCTTGCCTGGGCAGAGAATACCCGCACAGAAGCAGCAGACATTTCAAAAGATTGGCAGGTAATTGCCGAAGATACCCCTCTGGATTTTACACAGGCGAATTCATTACTTCAACAATCCACCCTGAAATTGCCATTCACCATGCCGGCATTCATGCTGGCTGAACTGCCTGTTACCCGGCGCTGGTGGTATCGTAAAACCATCACCGCGCCGGAAACCGGCACCTGGTGGCTGCGGCTACCAAGGTTAATGAATAACCCGAAATTATGGGTTGACGGAAAAGAAATCGACCTTGAATCATACAAATTAAGAATGGAACTGCTATACCCGCAAATACTTATGCCGACAGAAACCGCTGGCAGCAACGTTGAAATTGTGATTGTATGCGAATGCGGCATCAGCCAATATGGACAAGAAGACCACGGCGGCACCGGATTCTCCGGTCAGCCTGCGGTGATAATCCCGGATGGTGCGGAAACCCTGATTAATGCCGCCTATCATGATGGCAAAGTAGTGGTTGCCAGCACAAAAAACAGTTGGGAATTCCCCTATACTTTGATGGACGGGAGAGAATAAGATGAACAAACGTTTTGAATATATGGAAAAATGCATTGCCGCAGGACAGGTGAATGACGCGGAATCTTTCAACATGCTGCTGGCCGCGTTAAATGATGCAGATTGGCAAATCCGCTACGCCGCCGTGGTGGCTATTGGCGACCGCAAAAATCCGGCTGCCATTAATGCGCTGGTGAAGATTTTGCAAGATGAAAACAGCGCGCCAATTTATACCCAGGACGCGGATTATGGCGGTGCACCCGCCGGATCACCTTATGCCAGCGAACCAAACCTGCCTGCCAGTACGACAGATGAAACCCGTGATGCCTGGCATCGCCGCGGCCGTATAAAACAAGCCGCCATCATTGCCCTTGGCAGTATTGGTATCGCCGACCCAAAAGCACTTGATTTGCTGCATGAGTATGCAATTAACCAAAAAGAAGATTACATGGTACGCGCCGCAGCCTGCCAAACCCTTGGCATCTTAGCTTCACCCGCCAGCAAACTATATCTCGAAAAAGCAGTAAATGACAACGAAACCTGTACCATGATGGAAGCAGTGAGAGCGTTAAGAAGAGTAAAGAGAGAAATTTAGAAGAGAGAAAATTGGAAATGGCAAATTGTAAATGGCAAATTAAGGAACAATTAATTACACAAGATTCACGGAGGAGACAAGATTCACGGAGAAATATTATAAAAAAGCCTCTGTGATTCTCTGTGCTCTGTGAATCTGTGAAACAAAAAAATTCGTAATTCGTCTTTACTCTTTAACAATCGATCCCGTTGGACATACTGTTCTACAGATGTCGCAGCGGGTGCATTTTTCATCTTCAATTTTATGTCGTCGGTAAGGCGTGCTGCGAATGGCGTCTACCGGGCAGTTTTGGGCGCATTTGGTACATCCGATGCAGCTTTCCTGTACGATGTAGTGAGTTAGTGCTTTGCATTTCCCTGCCGGGCATTTGCCTTTTAAATGTGCTTCGTATTCATGCCGGAAATAGCGCAGGGTGGATAATACGGGGTTCGGCGCGGTTTGTCCCAGGCCGCACAGGCTGCCTTGTTTTATCTGCCCGGCTAATTTTTCCAGGTGGTCAATGTCTGCCGGTTTGCCTTTGCCGGCACATATTTTTTCCAATATATCCAGCATTCTGCGTGTTCCTACCCGGCAGAAAGTGCATTTTCCGCAAGATTGCTCCTGGGTGAACTGTAAGAAATAGCGGGCGATATCCACCATGCAGTCGTCTTCATCAATTACCACCAGACCGCCGGAACCCATGATGGCACCTGCCTGGGTTAGTTCTTCGTAATCTATGGAGATATCACATTCTTCTGCCGGTATGCATCCGCCTGATGGCCCGCCGATTTGTACCGCTTTCAGCTTTTTGCCATTTGCCGCGCCGCCGCCGATATCATTGATTACTTCCCGCAAAGTGATACCCATCGGCACTTCTATCAATCCACCGCGGGTAATTTTTCCTGCCAGCGCGAATACCTTGGTGCCGTGACTTTGAGTGGTTCCCAATGCCGCGAAATCGTCACCACCGTTGCGCATAATCCACGGGATACAGGAGTAACTCTCAACATTGTTTATCAGCGTCGGTTTCCCCCACAGACCTTTGCTGGCGGGGTAAGGTGGTCGCAAGCGAGGCATTCCCCGATTTCCCTCGATAGACGCAATAAGGGCGGTTTCCTCGCCACATACGAATGCGCCGGCGCCTTCTTTTACCTGCAGATTCAGCTTGAATCCACTTTCCATAATATTCTCGCCCAGGTAACCAATCTCTTCGCAAATCGCAATCGCTTCGCGTATCCGCTTTACAGCTAATGGATATTCTGACCGGATATACAGGTAACCAGTGGCGGCGCCTACCGCGCGTGCGGCAATAGCCATCCCTTCCAACACGCGGAACGGGTAGGACTCCAGCAGCATTCTGTCCATAAATGCCCCCGGGTCGCCTTCGTCGCCGTTGCAGATGATTACTTTTTCACCGGTCTCCGCCGCGACCAGTTGCCATTTTTTGCCGGTGGGGAATCCCGCGCCGCCGCGGCCGCGCAGTCCTGACCCGATTACTTCGCTGATTATTTCATTTGACGGTATTTTCAATGCCCGCTGCAATCCGGCAAAACCGCCGAACTTAATATATTCATTTATATCCAACGGTGCTAAAAATCCGCAAAACTCGGTGGCGATATGCTGCTGCCTGCCCAGAAACGCGCAAACCTGCGGGTCGCGGGTGTCAATGGAATACCGGGTGATGTCGCCAACCTCGCCATCGGTAATCCAACTATCGATGGTGTGGTTCACAGCATTTTTTATCCGCCGCAATATCCCGCGCGATCCCAGTTTTTTTCGTATAATGTCCGGCGCGCTGGCGGCATCAACCCGGGCAAACAGCTCCGACCCGCCTTTTGCCGGTATAATCTCTACCAGCGGTGTCTGGTGGCACATTCCCACGCATCCCACCGGCTTTACCACCGCGGCTATTTCGTCTTCGGCAATGGTGTCGTTTATCGCGTTCATCACATCCATGCTGCCGCCGGCGACACAGCAAGACCCCACGCCAATGCGTATCTCCGCCATATTTGCAGTCGTCGCATGTACCGGGTCATACCGGTCGGCGGCCTTGCCGCGCAACACCAGCAATTTAAAATCGGCAATCGCTCTTGCTATGGTCGCCGGGGTTAGATGACCGTAAGTGACGCCGTCAATCTGCATACATGGCGCCAGGGTGCAGCACCCCAGACAGGCGACTTTTTGCAGGGTAAATTCCCCGTTCGCGTCGGTGTCGTTATTCTCGGAAAGTTTCAAATGCCGCGCAATCGCATCGCTGATGCCCTCGGCGCCTTTCACATGACAGGCAGTACCGTGGCAAACAGAAATAAGGTGTTTCCCCACCGGATGATGTCGAAAATTACTGTAAAAAGTCGATACCCCGGCAATCTCCGCCGCGGTAATGGCGGTATTAGCAGCAACATACTGCAATAAATGCCTTGGCAAATAGCGAAACTCCGCCTGGATAGCCTGTAAAATAGGGATAAGCGCAGACAAATCCGCCTTGTTGGCAGACAAAATATCATCAATCGTATTTTTCTCGTGTGGGGTAAGTTCAGTCAATTTAAAATCCAAATTTCAGTTGTGATTATACCTTACTGTTTATTGTGTATACAAGTATGGTATAATTGGGCATGGGAGTAATGATGCGTCCATTACGAGTTTATCTTGATACATGTGTTTTCGGTGGTGCTTTTGACGTGGAGTTTGCCAATGCAACGCAAGAGTTTTTCGCTCAAGTGCGCACTGGTCGATTTCATCTGGTAGTGTCGGCACTTGTAGAGGATGAAGTTGAAAATGCGCCGATGCCAGTGCGTGATTTATTAAATGAAATGCTTAAATATGGAGAAACTGTTTTCCCAACAGAGGAAGCTTTACAACTACAGCAAGCATACCTTGATGCCGGTGTGCTTACACCAAAATGGGCTGATGACGCATTGCATGTGGCGATGGCAACTGTAACGAATTGTAGTTATATTATCAGTTGGAATTTTAAACATATCGTACATTGCGAAAAGATACCACGTTACAATGCTATTAATGAAATTCAAGGTTATAGACCGCTGGCTATTTATTCGCCATTAGAGGTAATACATTATGAAGAAGAAATTTGATTGTGTTGAAATGAAACACAAAGGGGCAGAAATAGTACAAGCTCGTTTGGCTGGTATGACTCGTGAAGAGCAGTTAGCATATTGGGAAAGGCGCGGCAAAGAATTACTGGCATTACAGCAAGAAGTTATAGCCAAGAAAAAAATGTCGTGATTTTCGTTAGTTAAATTAATTTTTTATAATGATGGACATTTACCAGATAATTGGACTGTAGAACAACTTCAACATAAACATCAGTCAAAACCTTATAACCCAGATATAGCGAATGTTTTTTTTCGTGCAGGACTAATTGAATCATGAGGGCAAGGAATTCAAAAAGTAATAGATTCCTGTAGAAATTATAATATATCTGAACCCGTCTATTATTATGATAATTCCGGATTGATGGTGACTTTTATAGATGAATCTTTTCAAGCTAACAAGAAAATTACGGAGAAAATTACGGAGAAAAGTACGGAGAAAATTTTACATTTAATAGAAATCAATAACGAAATTACTATATCTGAAATAGCTGCTCAAATCCATTTTTCTACCAGTGGTGTTGAAAAAAAACTTGCAATGCTTCAGAAAAAAGGAATATTAAAACGAGTTGGACCTGATAAAGGTGGTTCTTGGAAAATTATAGATAATTCAAAAACTTGATTAAACTTTCATTTTAATTATACGGGTCTTTTAAATAATTCAGGGAGAAGGCAACTATGCGATACTCGTTAGAATATGCTGATGTAAAAGCCATGATAATAGACATTGGATCGCTTCGTCCGAATCCGGTATCAGATTATGATGAAGACTGTGAAGCGATACGAGAATGGATGGCTAATGTACCTTTCGAATGGGTGAGTATCGCATTTCAGGTATTGTGCAAAGAGAATTTTGATGATTATATAAATGAAATAGGTTACTGGAATGGTAATTTGACGGATGCTTTTAGTATTATCGCTGAACGAGATCCAAGTAAATTTTATGAGATTGTAATACCATATTTAGATATAGATCAAACAAGAATTATAGTATTTCATGTGATGAATAATATACTCCCACCACAGGGAGTTCATGTTATTGATTATTTTGTCGATAATATAGCAATGCTTACAGAATATGAGATATTGTATTTAATTGATTTAATAGCTTTGTATTGGGATTTGAATACAGATCAAGACAGTGCAAAGAGTTTGTTGATCAAAATTAAACTTGAAAATAAAAGCCCTATCGCATCAAGCTATATCGATAAAATCTATACAAGAATAATTGCGTAACAGGTATTGTCAGTGGTTGTCAATTTTCAATAGACTTCTACTTCTTCGTTTCCAAACAATACAGATTGTCTTTGCTGCGCAATATTATGCTGCTGCCGACGAAGGCGGGGGTGGCGTGAAACCCTTCGTCGTCTACTTTAAAGGTGGCGATGGTGGGCATTTTATCGCCAAGGTTGAATATGTGCAGTGTGCCTTTGTCATCTAACTGGATTACTTTGTCGCCGCAGGATACCGGCGAGGCGTAGCAATCACTGTTAAGTTCATGCTCCCACAGTTTAGTGCCGTCTTTCGCGTTGTAACAGGTTAATGTACCATTGGTGGTGACAAGCAGCACCTTGTTGTTCACCGCCAGTGGGCTGGTAATGTCGGGAAGACCGTCGGTGCCTTGCCAGCTTATCGCGCTTTCCGGCAATTCCCCCTTTCCAGCGGTTTTGATTGCCAACAGCGCGTTATATGGCACTACAGAGAACAGCATGTCATTTGCAATTGCCGGTGACGACGCCATGTCGCCACTGGTGCATTTTATTTTCCAACGCATTTTGCCGGTGGCGGGGTCGTAGGCGATAATATATGGTTTGCCGATGGTAACCAGGGTGTCAACGCCGTTAAGCTTGCAGATAGCCGGTGATGTCCAGGAATTGCCGACCGGCCGGGTGGTGTCTGCCCAGAGTTCTTTGCCGGTGACGGCGTCAAAGGCATAGGCGACGGATTTGCCATCTTCTTCGCCAGCCATGTCATATTGCGCGATTACACGTCCCCGGTAATAAGTTAGCGAAGCCGCGTATCCATACTGGCTTTCAGGTTCTCCCAGATTTTTTATCCAGGCAACTTTGCCGGCAAGGTCAACCGCCGCAAGGTCGCCATTGGCAAATATCGCGTATACCCGCATCCCGTCAGTCGCCGGGGTAGGAGCGGCATAACCGGTGTAATCGCTCACCGCAACGTCGTTTTTGCCTTCTTTCGTCTTAATATCCACTGTCCATTTCAATTTGCCGTCATCCATGTTGTAGCAATAAACCGCGCGTTTTTTGCCGGTGGCGGCTGTGACAAATATATTTTTGTCCCAAACTACCGGACTGCTTTGCCCGGGCATGGCGACGGGGGATTTCCATTTTACCGCCAGTTTTTCTGTAATAGTAAGTTTTGCGTTGATGATGCCAATGCCGTCCGGCCCGCGGTACAACGGCCAGTTGTCTGCCCAATAGCCTGGCATGGTATCAATTGTCGGTTTGCCGGCTTCGGTTGTTTTATTAGTTGGCTTTATCACACCATTTTTCGGCGGAAAAGCCGGGGGCAGTTTGGCGATATTGACGGTGGCGGTTCCGCTGGATGGCAGCGCCATTTGGGTCGCGGTGGCAGATCCTAAATTATTGATGCTGTTTACCTGACTGGGGTCAAATACCGGATTTGCTGTTTGAGTCGGTGGTGATGACGCTGTTACCTGAAACATTGGCGGGGGAATCACCGACAACCCTATTATTACACCGGCAAAGATTAACCCGACTGATGAAAGCGCGACGATGGAAAATTGTCTGTGTATCAGCGGTTCAGCGGATACCTGCGGCAATTTGCGTCCGACCGTAGCCGCCAAGCGATTGAATAACAAGAATGATAATATGCCGACTAATAACAGCTTCGCGCCGAAATTTCCCACCTGTTGCGCATGTTCATAACTGCTGCGGTATTTCGCGTCCAACTCGCGGTATTCCGCCGATTTCGCTTTATCGCCATGCTTTAAAACTTCATTTTTCAAGGTAATCAGTCGCGGATTGTTGAATGGATTGGCGGTTTGCATGCGAATGAAGTTTGCAATCAACAATCCGCAGACGATGAGGGAAAACACCCCCGCAATTACTGCGGAGCGTTGAAATGCGCTATACCAGGATGTTATCATCTCATTTCTCATTTATATTTTTTATTTTACATCGATTAGCAGGATTTATCAGGATAATTTTTATCTTTTTAATCCTGTAAATCGATGTAAATTTTATTCTTTACAGATTATCCGGCACATGACCATCTGCTACTGACCCGTCGCCGCGTACCGGGCAATATTGGTAACACCTGCCGCAGGCGAAACAGTCTGACGGGTGTGCCAGGTAACTGTCATTTTTTCTCAGCATATTATAGCCAATTAGTTTTAATCCAATTACCAGCGCAATGAATCCGCAAGCATACATGACGGCGACGGTAATTTTGTTTTTCACCGTTTCAGCATCTTTATACAGTTCGTTAACATCACCAGACTGCGCTTCAAATGCCTGGGTTTCCAGGGTATCGCCGGCAAGACCGTTGCTTTTTTGCCACATCATCTCGGCTGTGCGTACACGCACGTCAAGGCGTGATAATGCAGGTCCGGCGGCGCGACCGGCAAATATACCGCTAATTATAAGCACCGGCAATAGCGCGATAAAGGCAATCACCCGGCGCCGCGAATTAATTACATCACTCTTACTATACTCTGGTGACGGAGGAATAATTGCATTAAACGGACAGCTATTTTCGCAAAGACGGCATTTTATACATTTATCGGGGGTAACAGATACCCGCCATTTGGAAAGCGGTGCTGTAATGCGCAGTAAGGCGCTGTATGGGCAGAAAAATCGACAGTATGGCCGGCCAATAACGGTTGATATCAGCAATACCCCGCCGCTGATGAGCATCATATCAAATGGCGCGCTGAAACGGAAAAAGCCGACGAACGGGTCGAATTGGCATATTAAAAAAGCAGTGCCGGTGAAAGCGAGTGCGCCGCCGATTGCCAGCACAATGAATGGTATGGTATTTAACGCTGAATCGAGCCAAAGTGGGATGCGCAGCGGCTTTATTAGCACCACGTCCTGCATCGCGCCCAGCGGACATACCCCGGCACAAAAAGAACGGCCGGCAAACAGTGAAAATATCAACGGCAGCGCGAAGAAAACAGATACGAGAATCGGCAAGGTATACGCGTTATTGCCGACAACAAGGGCAATATTTTGTATAGAACCAACCGGGCAAACACAACCCTGGCGAAGAAATCCAAAATATGCCAGCGATGCCAGCATGGTAAAGAATATCCCCCGGCGCGAACGGAATTTCAAGGTGAATAAACCGGTAAGTACCAGCGCAATGACCAATGCCGCAATATCGGCAAATTGCCACCATTCCGCCCGCGGCAGCACTAATTGGTTGATTGGCAGTTTATATCCGCTTTTAAACTCGGTTGGCGGGGTAAATTTTGATTGTGCCTGAACGATGAAATTTATGAATGCGAGCGCGATGACGCTCCATTTTGCCGGGGTTTTCATGACTGCCGACCCTTGATAAGGTAAGGAGTCGCTGCCGAAACCCGACTGATAGCCTGGGACGGACAAACCCTTGCGATGTTGCACTGGTTGCAATTTTTGCATAGGTCATGGCTAATCTGCAGTTGAAAAGAGCCGTTGCCGTAGGCGGTGCATCCGCGCACACAAAGGCCGCAGCCAACGCATTTTTGCTGGTTTATTTTATATTCGTAATATGGGCCTTCAATAAATCGCCGCGAGATGGCATTGGTCGGACAGCGCTGATATTCCGCACTGGTTCCGGTAAGGTTTTCCGGTATAGATTCACTTTCAAAATAGCCGAAACACAACTTGCAATAACCGCAAATCTTGAATGAATGGACACATTTCACCGCGCTGGGAGCAAGCACACACGATGTCGCGCATTTCCCGCACTGGGTACATTTTGCCGGGTCAATTTGCCACACTTCACCGCTTCTGGTGCTGCGGCGCAACGCCAGCGAGCCAACCCCGCCGCCGATAATAAGAAACGCCAACCCGCGAACCCCCGCCCGCAACAATTCTCGTCTGCTGATTTTATCCATCTGTTAATTATTATACCAAATTTGAATATGTTGATGAATGGTTTATAAGATAAATAGGTTGAAGAAATCAATTAACATGGATATGCAGAATGAAATATTAATCATCGAATCTGGTAAATCGTGCAATAATATTTTTTATTACCTCCGTGTTTCTCTGTGTCTCCTCTGTGTAGCTCTGTGTAACAAAAAAATCCCCCTCGCAAAAATCTGCAAGGGGAATTTGTGTTATTGATTTTAGTTAAACTTGGGCAATAAATCTTCATGTGCGAGAAGGAACTTATCAAGAACGTCCTGGGCTACTTCTTTATTGTCTATTGTGATGTCAATGTCGATGGCTTCGCGGAGAGATGCCAGGTCGCCGGTGGCGGCTCCCTTTGCAACCAGGTCGTGAACCGCGCTGACCTTGATACACAGGTCGGTGGTTTTGCCGGGCAGTTTAATTTCCGGGTATTTCTCTACTTTGCCGTTGATTATCTTCACCGGTACTTCTACCACCGGGCCATTCGGATAGTTTATGATATGGCCGTCGTTGGGCAGGTTTACGATGTCGAATGACGCATTTTTCTTGTTGGCAATTGCCATGGCAAAATCAATGGGATGTTCCCAGCTTTCCATGGGGTATTGGGTTTTCCAGTCAACCGCGTCAACCGCAATGCCGCGCAGCAGATCCCACTGGCGTTCGCGCTCAATAGCGTCGCCGTGGAATGGCGGAGTGGTGTTGTATTTGATTTCCGGTTGGAATGGCAGGTATTCGGCGTGATGATCGATAGCACCCATCACGATTCCGCCATATTCGCGCAGCCAGCCTTGCATAACGGCGGCTTCACGGTCGCGGCGGCGTTTGATGGTGTTCTTAATGATTGGATACAGGTTGTCGCCATTGGTGAAATCGCTGGCAGAAACCAGCCATGCGAAATGGTTAAGACCGGCGGAAACAGCATGAATATTTTTTAATTCGCGGTCGGTAGTCTCGGCAACCCACAGGTAGCCGTAACCGCTGCGCCATGCGATGTTGCAAAAACCATAGCATTTAATGCTGGAATATTGATTTACCGCCGTTACCAGACGCGGCATGGGGTTGCTGACATCCAGCAGTATTGCATTTGGACACAGCTTTTCCATATCGCGGGCAATATTCATAGCCATATTAATGCCGCGCAGAGCGTTTGATAATCCGCCTAATCCGCCGCATTCACGAGCCTGATTTGCCATATTGTAGCGCGCAAGTATTTCAAAATCCATGCGCCAGCGTTTTTGACCGTCCGGCGAGGCTGATAAAAGTACGAAATCTGCCCCGGGCAATGAAGCTGTGCGGTCATTTGATGAAGTGATTTTGGTCTTTAAACCCAAATCGCCTGCCATCTTTCTACCCACTGCCGCCATCAGGTCAGCAACGTCCTTATTTATATCTACCAGCACCAATTCATCTTCATAACGATGCTTTTCCAGGGTATCTCGCAGTACTGTTGTGGCAAAGACATAACTGCCTGCCCCAATTAAAACTACTTTCATATTTTTAGACTCCATTGTATTAGAATGATTTGTGAATTTGCATTTTCTAAGTAATTATACCATTTTTATTCAGTATTATTCTATATTTTTTTAAAACTTTTTTAGTTATTAATAAGTAAGTATAAAATATTTTTGAATAAAAAATGGTTCAATTTAAAAAATATTATAAACTAAAAAGTAACTGATGTAAATATCATCAAATAAATAATAATATGCTTATAACAGTGGAAATTATCGGCATTTTCCCCTACACTCACGAAAGTATGAAGCAATATGGTATAATTTACCTGTCATGAGCCATGAAATACAGCTATTATTAATACTTGCGATAATCATAATATCTGCCAGATTATGCGGATACATGTGTCAGCGTTTTTTGAAACAACCTGCGGTATTGGGTGAATTGCTGGCGGGAGTTATACTCGGTCCAACTTTGCTGAATGTCATGGGATGGCCAATTTTTGATCCCTGGGCAGGCGAAATGGTGAACATCTTCGCCAATATCGGCGTTTTACTGTTGATGTTCATTGCCGGGTTGGAAACAAATGTCGCTGAAATACGCAAAGTTGGCAAGGCTGCCACCATGGCTGCTATTTTCGGAGTGGCATTACCGATGATTGGCGGATATCTGGCAGCGGTTGCGTTCGGGATAAATTATATTGAGGCGATATATGTCGGCACAATTCTCACTGCGACATCGGTGTCCATCACCGCGCAAACATTGATAGAAATAAATAAGTTGCGCAGCAGTGAAGGTTCAACAATAATGGGGGCGGCAGTTATTGACGATATACTTGGCATAATAATTTTGTCAGTGGTTATCGCAATATTTATACCGCGCAGCGCAGATGCAAATAATGTTCCGACTACCATCACCGACTATTTATCGCCTATTCTGCACCAGTGGATATCTGCAAAACTGATATTTATGGTTGTTACTATATTATTGATGCTGGCATTCTTCTGGATAGTTATCAACCTGGGCAAAAAGGTTGTTTCGCCAATATTCAACCGGGTTTCCGGAGTAAATGCGCGCCATATCGTTTTATCGGTGTCTATCGCAATGCTTTTTTTAATGGCAGTATCAGCGGAATTTCTCGGTCAGGTTGCCGCCATAACCGGGGCATATCTCGCCGGAATATTTCTTGGCCGCACACGTTTCCGCACTGAAATAGAGACTGAAATAGCTCCCTTCACCTACGCTTTCTTTGTACCGATATTCCTTGCATCTATCGGAATTGGCATTGACGCGAAAAATTTAGGCGGCGATATTATCTTTGCTGTAATAATAATTGCTCTGGCAATTTTGACCAAGGTAATAGGTTGCGCCATTGGTGCCGGCATCAGCGGATTCAACCTGCGCAGTTCGCTGCGGGTAGGAACCGGCATGATATCCCGCGGCGAAGTAGGCCTGATAATAGCCCTGGTAGGCAAAAACGCCGGAATAATAAATGCCGATGTCTACGCGGTAATGGTGCTGGTAGTGCTGGTGACAACGGTGATAACACCGCCATTGCTGAGATTAAGTTTTTTAAAGAGTGAATAGTGAAATGGTATATGGCAAATGGCAAATTGATATTTCGACTTCGGTCGTGCAGACGACTTCAAAAAAATTACCCAAAATTATCAGTCGGTTCCGTCCAATCTGACAGATATGTTCTGTAAAAAACATAACAAAACGCCTTCTATACTTCTCCAATCCACTTCATTTCCTGAAATAATTTCATCCCAGAAACATTTCCACCATTAATTTCACATTTAAATCCATCTGTAATTCCCCTCTCAAACTCGATTCTCTGAAACATGAAAAAAATATTCTGTTAACAAACACGAAACAATTATTTACATTCGCGAAACAATTGATGTCAATACTCATTATAGATTTCGGCCCGAAGGTGGTCGGAAATTACGATGGGAGGAAAATAAAATGAGCGAGAAGTTTCGCAGTCACTTCAGATGGGTTGCGCTGGCAGCCATTCTGCTGGTCCCCGTAGTTGCCGCAATGGCACAAGGTTCGGCGCCGATAAAAATCGAGGACGTCGCAGTAGCCGCATCTAATGCGCAAAATGCTGGCGACACTGCCTGGATGCTGGTTTGTACGGCACTGGTATTGTTAATGACTCCGGGTCTGGCACTGTTCTATGGCGGTATGGTCCGTCGCAAGAACGTATTGGGTACCATGATGCAAAGCGTAATGGCAATGGCCGTTATCAGTATTCAATGGGTACTCATCGGTTACTCTTTGGCCTTTGGCCCGTCTATCGGCGGTGTTATCGGCAGTCTAAAGTTTGCCGGTTTATCCGGTGTAGGCATTGCGCCAAATCCTGACTATGCGGCTACCATACCGCACCTTGTATTCATGGCTTTCCAAATGATGTTCGCCATCATTACTCCTGCCCTTATATTCGGGTCGGTTGCAGAAAGAATGAAGTTCAAGGCTTTCATGATTTTCCTTATTCTGTGGGCATTCATGGTTTACGACCCGCTGGCACATTGGGTTTGGGGTGTAGGCGGTTGGCTGCGCACCATGGGCGCATTAGACTTTGCTGGTGGTCTTGTCGTTCACATCTCTGCTGGTGTTACCGCACTGGTTGCTGCTCTTATGATTGGCAAGCGTCGTGGTTATCCTGACGAACCAATGCCGCCGCACAGTTTGCCGCTTACCGTTTTGGGTGCTGGTCTGTTATGGTTCGGCTGGTTCGGTTTCAATGCCGGTTCCGCCCTGGCAGCTAATGGCCTTGCAGCTTACGCATTCGTTAACACTAACACTGCCGCTGCAGCAGCTACCCTGGCATGGGTACTCATTGAGTGGATGCATCATGGCAAGCCAACCGTTCTCGGTGCTGCTTCCGGTGCGGTAGCCGGTCTGGTCGCTATTACTCCTGCCGCTGGTTTCGTACTGCCCTGGGCAGCAATAGTAATAGGTATTGCCGCTGGTGGTGTATGTTATGGCGCAGTTAACCTTCGCTACAAGCTGGGTTACGACGATTCTCTGGACGCATTTGGAGTTCATGGTGTAGGTGGTATGCTGGGCGCATTGCTGACTGGTGTATTTGCAACCAAGCTGGTTAACGCCGCTGGTGCAGATGGCCTATTCTACGGCAACCCTATACAATTATGGATTCAATTGAAGTCTGTATTAATATCTGTAGTATTCTGTGCTATCGCAAGCTTTGTACTGCTCAAGATTACTGCTGCTGTAACTGGCGGCCTGCGCCTTGGCAAGCTCGATGAACTTGAAGGTTTGGACGTTGCGGAACATGGTGAAAACGGCTACAACATGGGTGACATCCCATTAGGCCACGGCGGCACCGCTGCTGTATCTCACCCAAGTCCAGCACCAGTTGCAGCTGTAAAGGCTGAAGCCTGAAGAACTGTTTAATATACTTGTCCCGCCTGGATTAACCAGGCGGGACATTAAAAAAGGGAGGCAACAAATGGTAAAGATTGAAGCGATCATCCGCGATGTAATGGTTGACACTGTTAAAGATGAATTAAACCGAATAGGAATTGCCGGCATGACGGCTTATGAAGTGCGCGGGTTTGGTCATCAGAAAGGCAAAACCACTACATACCGCGGAGCTGAATATACTGCAGATTTTTTAAATAAGATTAAGATTGAACTGGTAGTCAGCGACGAAGACGCTGAAAGAGTGGTAGAAGCGATAATGACCACTGCCCGTACCGGGAATATCGGAGATGGCAAAATCTTTGTATATCCAATTTCACAGTGTATCCGAATCCGTACAGGAGAATCTGGCAAGACAGCCATTTAAAGTAGTAATAATTTCGGCAGGGATGTTGTAATTTCTGCCGAAATAATTTAAAATGTTGCAATACAGGTTGTTTGTTATGGGGCTTATAACCTGTTGAGCAGCAAAAAATAGAGGAGGAAAAAGATGAAGAAAATGTCCCTCACCCTGCCGATTTTAATCGGTGTCATGCTTAGCTGGGCAATATCAGCAAACGCTGTTTACAGCGGATTGGTGAATATCCCAACTGCCGATGTATTAGGCGAAAAAGCTTTCGCAGTCAGTGCGCAACCGCTTGGACCAGCATCTGACTTAGCTTCAAGTCTGTACATCGACACTCAAGTTGGTATCATCAAAGGGTTGGAAGCAGGTATCGATTTTAATCTGGAAGCCAAGCCAAAATTAGCTGCAAATGTAAAGTATTCACCAGATTATGACCTGTATGGTGGCAAAGCAGCAGTAGGTATCTACAACTTTGCTGATGGCGCTAAAATTATTCCTTATGCTGTTTATACTAAAGGTTTTACAGGTTTCCGCATTCATGCTGGTATTATCAAGCCAACTAAAAATGTCCAGGTAATGTTAGGTGCAGACGCACCAGCTATCGATAAAGTAACTGTAATGGCAGATTATGTCAGTGGAACCGGCAGTCCGACAACAGTTGGATTTAACTATCAGGCTACTCCTGAATTTGGCGTTCTTCCTGGTGTATATTTTGTAAAAGGTTCAGTACCTGTTTATACAGCATATATAACCTATGCAGGTTCAATTAAATAAATCAGTTATGGTTTCTAAACTATAACATTCACCCCGCCATCTTACGCAAACTATGACGGGGTGATTTTTTTTGCTAAACTCTGTATAATTTACCCATGCCTATATTAAATTTTCATGCACACACTTTCAGTCCTTTTGAATTAATTATGCTGGTATGTTTCGGTTTTAGCTGGCCTTTTTCAATTTTTCGTACCTGGAAAAGCCGCAGCAGCAAAGGTAAAAGCCCATATTTTTTATGGCTTATTATTCTGGGATATTTGTCAGGAATAATATATAAGTTAAATAATTTAGATGTTGTTATTTTTGCCTATATTGCCAACTTGCTGATGGTAAGTTTTGATCTGGTATTATGTTACCGTTTTCGCGATAAAGATGTTAAAATAAAGGAAGAAATAGAACCGGATCCATCGGAAGTAGAGGAAGAGATTGTTAAAGTGGAACCGGATGTTGCTGTGAAACTACCAGGTACAGCCACAAATGCGGGCAGCCACTAAAACTATACAAGGTCTAAAATTTCCGCATTTAAGGCAGTCCCCTTGGATAAAACCACCCCCTGCCCCATCCTTGGCAAGGTGGGGAGTTTAGTAAGAAATGACCTGTTTAAAATAACTTATGATTGGTAAAAAAATATTATTTGTGTTGATTGCTTTGTTGACGGTGGTATTCATTGGCACCGTCGGGTATAAGGTATTAGGTGGCAACACATGGTCTACAATGGATGCTTTATACATGACGGTTATTACCATCGCGTCGGTTGGCTATGGCGAGACGCATCCGCTTACAGAAGCAGGCCGTGTCTTCACCATATTTCTTATTTTTGCCGGTTGCAGTGTGTTGATTTATGCAATTTCGACTATTACTGCATTTGTTGTAGAAGGCGACCTGAATACTTTAATGAGGAAACGAAAAATTATGAAGAAGATTGAACAACTTTCCAACCATTTTATTATATGCGGAGCCGATTACACCGGACGATTTGCTATAGAAGAACTTCAGAAATGCGGGGCAGATTATGTCGTAGTTGAAAAAGACGTTGAACGTGCAGAAAAATTAGAGCAGTCAGGATTGCTGACAATCTGTGGTGATGCCACCCGTGATAATGTATTGATTTCTGCAGGGATAATGAAAGCGAGTGGATTGATTACCACATTGCATTCTGACGCCGAAAATTTATTGGTAACTTTTACAGCTAAACGATTAAAAAGTAATTTACGGGTTATCAGCCGTACCGTGGAAGAAGAAAGCGACCAGAAACTGCGCCAGGCAGGTGCAGATGGTGTAGTTAGTCCAAACCGCATTGGCGGATTGCGGATGGCATCTGAATTGATACGGCCTGCCGTGGTATCTTTTTTAGATATTATGCTGCGAAACACTGATAAAAATATCCGGGTGTCAGAAATAACCATCAATGACAACTCGCCAAAGATAGGAATGACAATTTTAGAAAGCGGATTATCGTCTGCCGAAGGTGCCGGGTTGATGGCGATTAGAATTGATGAAAAATGGATCTATAATCCAGTGCCATCAACTATTCTGCATGCCGGTATGATATTGATTTTGGTGGGAGATGTAAAAATTATCGATCAACTGCGGTTGCAGGCGGGGTAAAAATGACAGATTTCAGCGCGGATAAATGGTGTTTTGTGTGTGGTGTAGATAACCCTATCGGATTTCGCCAAGAGTTTTTTGAGGATGAAGATGGTTATTACACTATAGTTGAATTTAAACGCGAACATCAGGGATATATGGGTATAGTGCATGGCGGATTAACTGCTACATTGCTTGATGAAGTAATGGCGCGTTTAGTTTGGGAAAAAGCTGGTCCAGCCGCCACCGCTAAGATTGAAATTAATTACCGCAAACCTATCGAAACAGGAATGCCGATAAGATTTACCGCCAAAATATCAAATGTCCGGCGCGAAGGTAAAATATATGAAACGATAGGAAAGGCAATTTTGCCTGATGGTACAGTGGCGGCAGAAGCCGTCGCAACGGTGGTATGTGTTAAAAGATGACTTTCACCCGAATTGGCTGGATACGAATAATTTTATTGTTTTTCCTGGTCGTATTTATATTGCGGCTGGGCTGGCTGCAGTTGATTCAAGGGGATGAATTACGGCATGACAGTGAAAGGAATTATTATCGCTGGGTAAGCTTGCCAGCACCACGGGGAATAATCTACGACAGAAAAGGCAAACCTCTGGCATATAACATTCAATCCAAGGCAGTATGGCTGGTCAGCGGTCAGGTACCCCGCAGCAAAGATAAAAAAGAATGGCATGCACTGATAAGTAATTTGATAAGAATCGGAATATTCCCTGATGAAAATAGTGCCTTAGACGAACTATCCGAATACATCGATCATCCTAATTATCAACCAATACGCCTTAAAAATGACTTGACGATAGAAGAAGTTACCCGGTTGGAGGAAGAGATGCCATATCTCCCGGGCATTTACGTCCGGCTGGAACCAGTTCGCAGATATACCGGCGGGTCATCGGCAGCACATTTACTTGGGTACTTGCGCGAGATTAATGCAGAAGAGCTGGCAACCCGACGCGATAAAGGTTATCATCTGAAAGACCGTATCGGAAAATCTGGCGTCGAGGCAGAATATGAAGAAAATCTGCGCGGGAAAGATGGTCGTGATGAGGTGGTGGTAGACGCGTTGGGACGGCCATTGGAAGAATACAAGGCAATCCCGCCTGCTGAAGGCGCAACGCTGACGCTGACGATTGACAGCAATGTGCAAAAAGCGGCAGAAGCCGGATTGAAAGGCAAACGCGGGGCGGCGGTAGCAATTAATCCGCAAACCGGTGAGATATTAGCGCTGGTTAGTTCGCCTTCGTATGATCTTAATATAATGTCAAAACGGGTATCACCGGAATATTATCGCTGGATGACAAAATCAGGAGCACAGTTAAACCGCGCCACAGCCGGCTTATATCCTCCCGGATCAGTATTCAAAATTATCACCGCTGCCACCGCGTTGGAAAATGGAAAGGTAAATCCCAGCACTTCATTTTATTGCGATGGACAATATTACGGCATCCATTGTTGGAAGCATGAAGGGCACGGGCTGTTAAATTTAAATCAGGCAATCGCAGAATCATGCAATGTCTATTTTATGCACTTAGCAGAAAAAGTGCAGGGGAAAAACCTTACTAATATGGCGCGAAAGTTTGGATTGGGTGAAGATATTGATTTGAAGAATATCATGCCCACCAGTCGCGGTATGATACCAACCTTTGAAAATATGACTGATAAACAACGGCGACGCTGGCCGTTGGGGAACACCTTGCAAATGGGTATCGGACAGTCGGTCTTGACGGTTACACCACTGCAATCTGTGCGTGTGGTGGCGGCAATTGCCAACGGCGGTAAATTAGTCACTCCATACTTGGTGAAAAGAATTGGCAAAATTGATGAACAGACAACAAAATCAACCGGTATCGGTTTAACACCCCGCACCGTACAAATAATCGCTACCGGTTTAAAACAAGTTACATCAACAGGTACCGGCAAATCACTGGACTCGACGTTAAAGATAGCCGGTAAAACCGGAACCGCTCAAAACAGAGGTGAAGACCACGCCTGGTTTGCCGGCTATGCCCCCTACGACAACCCGAACATTGCCGTTGCGGTTATCATAGAAAACGGTGGTCACGGTGGAACTATAGCCGCTCCAATAGCGCAGGAAATGATAAGAGCGTATAAGTGAAGAGAGAAGAGTGAAGAGTGAAGAGAGAAGAGTTTTCGTGAATTCTGCAAATGGCAAATGGCAAATTGATTTTTCGACTTCAATCGATTGCAAAAACAAAAATTCATAATTCGTAATTCGTAATTCGTAGAGGCTCTTGCAAAACCATACTAAATATATAATCAACCAAACCACCCCCTACCCCCTACCC
>Ga0194053_10000364_pt1 | contig 35224 bp, 36 predicted proteins | sample SepL228m_MetaG_FD_161684 | JGI IMG/M metagenome (GOLD analysis project Ga0194053, IMG submission 161684) | Anoxic zone freshwater microbial communities from boreal shield lake in IISD Experimental Lakes Area, Ontario, Canada - Sep2016-L227-8m | ecosystem: Environmental > Aquatic > Freshwater >... | reverse complement strand
TTCAGGATTTTTATTAAACCCATTGGCCACGCGGAAGGGGGTGCGCCAGAAGCCGCGCTCAGATCAGGGGGTTTTAACGGTCAGGGTTGGCACCCCCCGAGCCCCTCCCCAGTGTCTGAATCGCAGTGATTCATTTTATTGCAACTACCCCAAATTTCGAGTAAACACCAACGCCATGGGATCCTCGACCTCAAACAATAACGGCTTTGCGCTTCTGATGGTGATTCTCCTGTTGGCACTTCTTTCCGGTGTTGTGATGCAGTCCCTCATTTCGACCCGGATGCATCTCCGGGCTGGCGACATTCAATACACCCGATTCATCCTACGCGCTGCCAGTATGGATGCGGCCTGGAATGCCCTGCGCATAGGCATGAAGGCGGGCTCAAGCGCATCGGATTCCGAGTCATTTGAGCATCAACTCCCATCAGGTATCCGAACACGCACCACTCTCCACGGCCTGGAGCGAACCGCCCTCCCATCCCCCCTCCAACGTCCGGATGTTCCCATTTTTGGTCAGTTCTTTTCCGTAATCTCACGCGCTGAATCAGGCACCAGAACGAGTGCCGTCCGGGGGTTGGCCTGCCGCCTCCCATCGGGCGATATCCGGCTCCTTGCCTGGGCGGAGACGTTCTGACATGAATCCCCCCGCCACGGCTCCTTGGGCTCATATCGCATTCGGCCTCGACAGCACCGAAGGGCCTCCCGTCATCATCAAGGCAACCAGATCCGGGCGCTCCCTGACCCTTGAGAACGTAGATCTGGCCGCCTTAACGACCGCCTCCGATGCTTCAGTGATTGCCGGCAGCCTTCTCCAAAAGGAAAGTTTTACCCGCTGGCTAACCGCCCCCATCGCTTCTGCTAAAAAAGCCGAAAAAGTATTCCCCGCCCTCCTGGATGTCCAACTTCCCTTCTCGATCGAAGATTGCGAATACTCCCTTCTGCAAACACGCCCCACACTTGATCGTACCGGCACCCGTGGACTTGTCACAGGGGCACGGACTGTGGACATTGAAAAACGACTAGCGTTTTTTTCCAGCTTAGGTGTGAATCCCCACGTATTAGATCAGGAAGGGCTTGCACTTTGGTCTCAAGCGCTCGAAGAAGCGCCCTTTCTATCCGGCAGCACGGATTCCAGACTCATCCTTTATCTCTCGATTGAAAGGGTAACCCTTTCAATTGGCCAAAATGGCGAGTTTCTGGGCGCCCACACCATGCGTCAATTAGATGCCGAACAGATCCACCGTATTCTGAAATCCTATTTTCCAACTCCACCACCCCTAACCCAATGGTTTATTACCGGTCCTCATGCCATCCTGCCGGAAACCGGGGAATCGCCTCTGGAATCGTTGTCAAAACGCTGGCCTGGCCCTGTAAAAGTAACTCGTGAACCCAAAACTTTCCTTGCCCGCGCGATTGCCATTCGGGCGCTGACCCCCGGGGCACTCAGATGCAACCTGCGAACCAGCCGTTTTCTTCATCCCGCACTGGCACAACGTCAGGCCAAACGCCCCTACCAATGGGCTGCCGCCTGCCTTGCTGCCGGACTCCTGCTATGTACCGTGAATTTAGTCTGGCTCAGCTTTGTGTCGCATCGCACGGCTCAAATCCAAAAAACGTTCCGATCACTCGCTATTGAGATTACAGGCTCGCCGCTGGGCATACCTGCCGGACAGGAAGTGTTGTCCGCCCGACGAGCCCTCGAAGCCCAAACCAAGGCGATGGAGCCTTTTCTGGCCGCCACCGACACCCCTATTGCTCAAACGCTTAAGTCCATCCTGGTCGTGGCTCGGGAAGAGGGGCTCTCCATTGAAACATTAACACTCAGTCGCAAAAACATGGTCATTCACAGCCTGGCACAAAAATGGTCGCAGGCCGAAACGGCCAGCAGACGCTTGAACACCCTCGGTTTTGTCGCGACCCTGGAGCGAAAAGATGCCCCCTCCGGAGAAGAGCGTGTAGCTTTTGTCATCGGACTCGGACGCCCACATGAAACTAAATAACCCCTCCTTAACCGGCCTCTGGAGTGCGGCAGGCATCGCCCTATTAATCGGCGTGCTGCTCAGTGCTCACACATTGGGTGATATCCGTCGCACGTCTGAAATCTGGAACAAAAAAACAAATGACCTTCATGAAATGGTGGCCATGCGTACCACTGCCGCAGAGCATCAGCGCCTCTTGAATCACTATGGTCAATACCCAACGGGATCTACTTCACTCGGAGAATTGGCGCGTGCGGCGGTACCCGGACTGGCACTGATAACACGATCCACCGAAACGCATCCTTCCGTCCCGGGATGGACGGCGCGGAAAATAAGCCTGGGGATAGTCGACATTTCCGGTGATGATCTAGGACGTTTTATTGAAGCCACCAGCACCGCGTCCCCTCCCTGGGCTGTCCTGGATTGCACCGCTTCTGCAAGCCCCGCCTCCGGTCGCCTCGCTAAAGTTGAGCTGGTGCTTGAGACGGTCGAAAAATAACATGGTTATTGGTTAATAGTGATGAGTTATTGGGACTGCCCTTGAAGATTTACAGGCGCATTCCCCCTTAACCAGTAATCAATAACTACTGCGCTCCTCAGCGCAGTTTCAACATCTCTTTCGCGTGCTTCAGCGTCACACTGGTGAGATCGCGTCCGCCTAACATTCGCGCCACTTCCTCCACGCGCTCATTGGGGGTGAGGCAGGAAATCGAGGTTCTGGTACGCCCCCCTACGACTTCCTTGGCAACTGAAAAATGAGTTTTACCGAAAACCGCCACTTGCGGGAGATGCGTGATACAGAGCACCTGGTGATGCTGCCCCACTTTATCCAACTTGGTCCCAATGGCGGTTCCCATTGCTCCCCCCACATTAGCGTCAATTTCATCAAAAACCAGCACGGGAATGCTATCATGATCAGCCAATACCGCCTTCACCGCCAGCATGACACGCGAAATCTCGCCACTCGATGCAATCGCCCTCAGAGGACGCGCAGGTTCTCCGGCATTTGGAGCAAATACAAACTCTATCGAATCCAAACCAGACGGGGCAGGCGCCCCGTCCTGAAGCTCAACGCCAAACGCCCCATGCTGGAAACCCAGATCTTTTAGTTCTGAAGTGATCGTTTTGGCCAGAGTGGTTGCCGCCTGCCGTCGCGCCTTGCCCAACTTGGTTCCGACCTGATCCACCTTACCACGCGCCACACCGATCGCCTTATCAAGTTCAGCGAGGCGTTCCCCGCGGTTTTCAAGATCTTTCAACTTAGCCCTGACCTTCTCAACATGAGCCAGAATCGTCGCGACCGAACCGCCGTACTTTCGCTTCAGACGATGATACGACGCCATCCGGTCTTCCAACCACTGCAAGCGTGAGGGATCGCCTTCGATGTTACGAACAACCCGTTCCACAGTCTCTGCGAGATCCTGAATCTGCACCATGAGGGAATGAGCCTGGTCTTTCCACTCCCCGGCCGCGCTAATCAAGCCTGCCAATTCGCCTAGATTCTTGTGGGCAAAGGCCAAACCATTAAACGCTGCGTTTTCCCCCTCCATCAAGGCAGACTGAAGACCACCCGCCAATTCCAGAATCCGTTGCGCATTGGCCACTTGCACCTGTTCTTGCGCGAGGGCATCATCCTCCCCCTCAACAGGGGCAAGATCTTCAATTTCCTTCACCTGAAAAGCCAGCAGATCGATCTGCTGAGCCACGTCCTGCTCACTGGCCCCTTCCAGCTCTTTTCGCTGATTTTGTGCGTCGCGGTATGTGGAATAGGCAGCCTCATACAAACTGCGGGATTCCCATAAATGCCCAAAGGCATCAAGAATATCCAGTTGAAAATCTGTATTCAAAAGCGATTGGTGGTCGTAAGGACCATGCATATCCACCAAATGTTCACCCATCCGCTTCAGCACCTGGCTGGTTGTAGAGCTGTCGTTAATGAAGTTTTTGCCGACACCCGAAGCGAGCAGGGTTCGCCGGACAAGGAGCTGCCCAGCCTCACAGGGAGGTAGTCCAACCTCATCAAGAATGGCATCCACTGCGGCTGAATCACTAAGCTGAAAAACCGCTTCGGCGAGGCATTGATCGGCACCAGCCCTGATGAGGCTTTTATCGGCCCGCTCTCCCAGCAAGAGACCCAATGCACCAATGATAACCGACTTTCCAGCGCCAGTTTCACCGGTAATGACATTCAAGCCAGGCTTGAATTCGACGGATATATCCTCTACCAAAGCTAGATTTCTTACTCGTAGCGTCTGAAGCATGGCGGGAGAATACATGGCCTCAAACCTGAAGGCAAGACGAGGTTATCATTCTTTTTATTTGACGGCCCGTCACCATCAACCAATAATACTGATGTAGAGGAGATAAGATCATGAAACACTTACAGTTGATCCAAAAGTTCCTAAGTGAAAAACGAGATTTTGATGATTTCCCCGAATACGGGTTTCCCTTCGTCACTGTGTCCCGCCAGTCTGGAGCTGGAGGACACTTGTTATCCTATGTGATCCTTACCGAATTTCTAAAGCATCGTGACAACCCGCTGTTTGAAGGATGGCACGTATTTGACAGGGAGCTCTGTGAATTAGTAGCCCGTGATCCCCTTTTGCAAAAAGACATGGAGGTCTTACTGGCTGAAAAATATCGTTCCCAATTCAATGACTTTGTCGAAAGCCTGTATACAGGGAAATCCGAGCAACACACACTCTATAAGACTACCTTCAAAGTCGTGCGCATGCTGGCATTGATTGGAAAAGTAATTATCGTCGGACGCGGCGGCTCACTCATCACGGCAGATCTCCCGCAGGGAATTCACATACGTCTGGTTGCTCCGGAAGCCCATCGCCTCGTCTGGATGATGAAGCGCTTCAAAATAAACAAGGAAGATGCGAGAGAACTCATCCACAAACAAGACGATGACCGGAAGAAGCTGATTAAGCTTTTCTTTCACCGCGACATTGATGATCCCATGCTCTACGACATGGTTTGGAACACTGGAAAAGTTGAACTCGATGTGATCACCAGAGCCACAATTGACCTTATTAAAAAGCGGACTGAACCCAAGCTTGAAAAGTCTTTTTTACAGTGACAATAAATAAAGGTTGAATCAATCGTGGGAACTGATAGATTCCCACACGTTTTCTTACGCGAGCGTAACTCAGTTGGTAGAGTGTCACCTTGCCAAGGTGATTGTCGAGGGTTCGAATCCCTTCGCTCGCTCCATTTTTTTGTACCGGTTCGGTTTACGAACCGGTCATCATGGAAGTGTAGCTCAGTTGGTAGAGCAGATGACTCTTAATCATCGGGTCCAGGGTTCGAATCCCTGCACTTCTACCACTTAAACCCCAATAGAATCAAGGGTTTGAGTGGCTTTCGTTGGGGTTTTCTTCAAAACCCGTAATGCTCCATAAGTACGTCAAATACCCCAAAAATCTCGACCAATAATGTCCCCATAATGTCCCCTGGATTTTCCGCGCTCATTCTGGAAACATACCGACACCTCAGATTACGCCCAATCACCATCCCCGAATCTATCCTGAAGCCAGTATTGTATTCAGGAACCTGACAACTCTAGAATGGGCTTCAAAGAGCGCAGCGATGGATTCAATAGTCCGATTTTCACCAAGGCGTAATAAAAAAAATGGGCAGAGGAGTCGCCTCCCCCACCCCTACGGTTCAAGCCGCTGCTGCGACCCGGCACTTCTCAAGAAAAGCATCGAGGTCCTTTGGGCTGTACGTCACAGTACGATGCCCAATGCGGTAGAAGGGAAGCGCCTTACGCGCACGCAACCCCTTTAGTTCCCGTGAGGTGATGCCCAGATAATCGGCGGCGCCTGCTGAGGATAAGAGCCAGCTTCGGCCGACCGATCCCTCATCGGCTCACAGCTCACACTGATCTGAAAACCAGTTTCCCGTTAACCCGTTTCGTATCCGTCTCAGGAATTTCCCAGGTCGTGGGGGTCTTCCGATGGAACCGGATCGCCATGGCGGCGGCGCAGCAGTATGGGCGCCCCGGCAAGGCAAAATCATCTTTCCGTCGATAGGGGTATATCGGATTTCATAGGCGCTGCGATTCTTTCACTCTCGTTATCTTTGGACAGTATGCCGTCTGATGGTGTACAGATGATGTCCGTCAGATTAAATTTTTGGCCAGCGCGTGCGGTGGATGTGGTACAGATCGGCACGCTCTATTATGAACGCCTTCTGGCCAGTAAGGATCGTCAACCAGTCAAGGAAGAGGCCAAAGCAAATCTCGCCACACTTCCCGTCACACCCCGCGACTTCATTTGATCTTAAAACCAGTGAGCTCACCCATCAAGACGTGGGCCAGATGGATATGTACGTCGTCCGATATTCAGTCCTTCACGGTAACGAACAGCTCTTCGCCACTAAATACAAGCTTATCCTACCCACTGAGGATGAACTCCGTGCCGAACTTGTTCGTGAACAGCAGATGCTTACTGATCTGCCCACCGAAACAGAAAACGAACAATAAAAAAGGCCGCCAACCTTTCGGCAGCGGCCTTCTGAATCATGGATTCAATTAGCCCAGGATCGCATCCTTCGCGGCCTTGGCGACGCGGAACTTCACCACGCGCTTGGCCTTGATCTTGATCGTCTCGCCCGTCGCAGGATTGCGGCCCATGCGCGCCTTACGATTCACCAGCACCAGTTTGCCCAGACCGGGAAGGGTGAAGCTGTTCTTGGCATTCTTGTACGCCAAACCAACCAATGCCGCAATCAGCTCGGCGACGAACCGCTGCGAATCCGTTACGACCTGGACGCCGCTCGTCCTGTGCAGCATGACCCCATATTTCTATGCCATCAAGTGCTGCAAAATTGCGTTTTCGAGCCTTGGCTGACGGCGGATAATCAGCTAACCGGTATTTACGTGACCTCCGATCATCAGCGCAAGATCGCGCTCTACGGCGTCAGTCTCGGCGCTCTCCAAGATCTATTCCACCATCTGAGCACCGATACATGATCCTTAGATGGATAAATTACCTGCTCGCCGCCGGATCCTGTTGATAGTAGAGCATCAACTCCGCGTACAACAGGGGATGGCTAGCACGAAGCTTAACGGGAGTCTCAAAGAACGCCTCAGTGGCGACGGCGAAGAACTCGGCGGGATTCGTAGCCCCGTACTGATCAAGAAATGATGGGCGCCCATCCTCAGCTTCCCGTACCAACTCGGCATAATCAGCCCCCAATATCCGGGCCCAGGCGCCATACATGCCCCGATTTGGCAGTACGGGTGCCCCATTGGCCGTTCCGTCCTCTTCATCAAGCTGGTGGGCAAACTCATGAAACACCACATTATGCCCATCGTGAAGATCAAAGGCATTGTGCAGCACAGAATCCCATGCCAGCACAACGTTACCATGGCGCCAGCTCTCACCCACCAGAGGTTCATCGGTCTCAAGTACCTGTCCGGCCGGTCCAGTCTGATATCGCGAAACAAAGAAAGTGTGGGGATATACCAGAATGGTGACAAGCAGAGGGTAATAGTCTGTGGTGCGATGGAGTAGCAGGACGCAAGCGTACGTGGCAATAGTTACCCGGATTTCATCGGTAATAGTCAGATCGGCACATCCCTCAAACCGTTTCTCGGACAGAAATATCTGAATGTGACCCTGAAGCTCGCGCTGATCTTCCGGCGACAGGCGGCTATAAAAAGGAACGTTACGCTGAATGATACTGGCCCATTCGGCCGTAAATGGTTGAACCATCAGCCGCTGTCGGCGCCTATGGACAAGTCCGAACATGTCAACTATTCCCACCCACTTGCTGGTTGGATGCATTCGACCACGTGGCGGAACGACTCCAGAAGGCATCAGTGCGCCCGCCATAGTAGCGTTCCAGAACCGTATCCATGACCTTAGTCGTGCGTAAAGCGCTTGCGCCGGTGCTGGGGCATACCCCTTGATGATTGAGTTCGTTGACAATGGTCTGAATAAGCGGTTGCTGAATATGCGGCGGGTTAGGACGTTCAGCAATTTGCACCCCGGATTGGTTCTCCAGCCGTACAGGTTCGTTACCAAAACAAGTGAGCGTGATCCGACCACGGGTGCCGCTGATTTCAATAATGTCCTCGCGGCATGGTCCAGCAAAATTCCATGAAGCGGATCCCAATGCGCCACAGGGTACCCGAAACTGCATGGTGACAACATCTTCCACTGCGTTGCTCTTTGCAAGATTGGCGGCGTCGCCAATCACATGCCCAAGTGGACCGAATAAATAATCAAAGATATCCAAGGTGTGACTGCCCAAATCGAGAAACAGACCTCCCCCTGATTGTTCAACATCCATCCGCCAAGGTAATGCAGCAGGATCACTGGCCTTTTGACAAGGCGAGGTGTAACGGTAGTTAATATGGGTCAACGCGCCGATGGAGCCTTCAACCAGCCAGTCTCGGACTTGCAGAAAGCGGGGCAGGCAGCGTCGGTAATAGGCAATGAACAACGGCAGACCGGCCCCGCGAAAAGCGCTGAGCATGGATTCACATTCAGTGGCGTTACGGGCCATGGGTTTTTCGATATAAGCAGGTTTGCCAGCCTTGCAGACACGAAGAGCGTAGGCGGCATGCGTGCCGGGTGGCGTGGCAATATAGACAATGTCCACCTCGGAGTCATAGATCAATTGATCGGCACTGCTGTAAAACTTAGGTACGTTGTGACGGGTGGCATAGTCGGAAGCTTTTGCGGAATTACGGCGCATAACGGCGCGCAAACTGCTCCCGGTAATTTTCGAAAAAGCGGGCCCGCTTTTGACTTCACACACGTCGCCACAGCCAATAATTCCCCATCGTATGTTTTTCATCTATTATCCTATTTGATTTGCGTTGGATTCTGCATGATTCAAGTACTAGTTTCAAGAATGCATGGGTCTTAACGGGGCATCCACCGCAGCCAATAATCCCGTCACCACCATCATGACCAAACAGCCCAACTTCCTACTCCGGCCCAACTGGAACAGATCAATGGTGGTACGGTTGTAGATTCGGTTTCATGAATGCCATCGTCGCCTCACCGCCCCCACCGCCACTGGTGGTCAAGGCGGCCATATATTTACCGGTCAGTCGCAAGCAGTGAACAAAGTGGCTGGTCCGGTCCAAGAGCGCCTTCATTTGGGCTGTAACGTGATCGAGATAGACTGGGGATGCCAGCACGATACCATCCGCCTCCAGCATCTGGCTCTTGCCACCTCGGGGACTCCCACAGATTCCAAGTATTTTCATCGATTATCCTCCAAAGGTTACAACTGATAGGACAAATATCGTCCGAGTCATACACCCAAACTGACCGACCGGTCAAACTTTGGATTCACCCGTATTCCACGGGCTAGTCACTCCTTTGGCTGGCAGGCCCACATGGTCGAGGATCTCTAACCCAAGCGCGATGTAGTCAGTCATCTCCTCCACAGAGGCCCTTGCGAACCACTCATCCTCGTACAAATGTGCAAACCCACCATCCAGTTGATATGCCGCAAGATGCGTCAGAATTTCGGGCGTGATATCGAAACTGGGAGAAATCCGGTCACGCACCAATCGGAGGAAATCTGACAGGTGTCTCGCAGGCACATGATTTAGGCTGCCGTCAATGCCTCCCAAGCAGCACGGCATAGGCAGAACGCTGAATTTACCCTTAACCCCGTACTCCCCGCAGAGATCGGCGAAATCGCGAACCAGCGAGTTAGGCATCAGCAGCGCGTGATCGTATGGCGGGTCATGGAAGAACATCGGATTGACCGGCGCTCCATCATCTACCAGAAGGGCCATTTTGATCGGCATCGGATGAGTGAAACACCTGCACCATGCAGCTGCAATATTATTATCCAGACACATCTGAATCTACGCTTGCCTGCCTTACCTGTGATTCGTACATTCCACCTCTTGCAACCGCAGCCCCCAAAACCATTTGCCGAAAGTCTGTCCGGCTTGATTGAGCGCGTCACGTTTCACAACGAGGACACCGGCTTTGCCGTACTCAAAGTCAAAGCCCAAGGCCACCGTGATCTGGTCTCGGTAGTGGGATCTCTCGCCTCGGTCAGCCCCGGTGAATGGGTCACGGCGGAAGGCCAATGGATTCAGGACCGTGAGTTCGGCCAGCAGTTCAAAGCGGAGATGCTGACCAGCACCGCGCCCACAACGAGGGAGGGCATCGAGAAATATCTGGGCAGCGGCATGGTCAAGGGTATTGGGCCTGTATACGCTAAAAAGCTTGTGGGCCAGTTCGGCGAAAACATCTTCAATGTCATTGAGACCACTTCAGCCCTTCTTGAAGATGTTGACGGGATCGGACCGAAGCGCCGAAAGCTCATCAAGGAGGCGTGGGCTGAACAGAAAGTCATTCGGAGCATCATGGTGTTTCTCCATAGCCACGGCGTCAGCACCAGCCGGGCAGTACGCATTTATAAGACTTACGGCGAGGAGGCTGTCGAGAAGGTTCGCGCCAACCCCTACTCTCTCGCCAGGGATATCCATGGAATAGGGTTCAAGACTGCCGACCAGATCGCCCAAAAGGTTGGCATTCCTGCCGATTCCCTTATTCGGGCATGTGCTGGCCTGAACCATATCCTGCTTGAGGCAACCGGTGATGGCCACTGCGCATTACCCATGGAGTTCATGAAAGAGGAAGCTGGCAAACTCCTCATGGTAGATGCCAAGATTATCGAGACCGCCATGGAACGGACTTTGGCCGATAAAGAACTGGTTAAGGATACTATCGACAGTCAGGATCTAATCTTCCTGCCTGCTTTGAAGCGGGCCGAGGAAGGCATTGCCAACCGAATCCGGCAGCTGTGTGCGGCATCGGTGCAGTACCCTGCTATCGACTTTGAGAAAGCCGTTGAGTGGTGCCAGCAGAAAACCGGCAAGGATCTGGCGCCCAGCCAGCGGGAAGCGTTGAAGCAGGCTTTAACGACTCGGGCACTCATCATCACAGGTGGTCCCGGCGTCGGCAAAACCACCCTGGTCAACGCCATCCTACTTATACTGAAGGCCAAGAAAGTGCGCTGTGCCTTATGCGCCCCAACGGGACGGGCGGCCAAGCGCCTGTCAGAGACGACCGGTCTAGAGGCCAGGACGATACACCGGCTGCTCGAAGTAAAACCAGGCACGGGCTCATTTTTACGTAATGAAGCTAACCCGCTGTCATGCGACCTACTGGTGGTGGACGAAACCTCAATGGTTGATGTGCCGTTGATGAACAACCTGCTTCGCGCCCTACCCATGAATGCCAGCCTACTGTTGGTGGGCGACGTGGATCAATTACCCTCGGTGGGGCCCGGCATGGTCCTTAAAAACCTCATCGATAGCGGCGTAGTACCGGTGGTCCGATTGACCGAAGTCTTCCGGCAGGCCGCCAATAGCCAGATCATCACCACTGCCCACCGAATTAACGAGGGCTCTATGCCGGAGCTTAGTGCCAAGAACGCCGAGTCTGACTTCTACTTTATCGACCGTAATGAGCCTGAAGCCATAGCCAACACGTTGGTTGAGATGGTCAAGTCCCGCATCCCGGCCAAGTCCAAACTGAACCCCATCCGTGACATTCAGGTACTATGCCCCATGAACCGGGGTTCGCTGGGTATACGTGAACTGAACCTGCGATTGCAGACTGAGCTGAATCCACCCCGGCCGGATGAGCCAACAGTGGAGAAATTCGGCTGGCTGTTCCGGATTCGCGACAAAGTCATTCAGACAGAGAACAACTACGACAAGGATGCTTTCAACGGGGACATCGGCCAGATCATGGAAATCGATCCCGTGGAACGTGAGGTCCTGATCAAGTTTGACCAGCGCGAAATCGTTTATGATTTCGGGGAACTGGATGAAATAGCACTCGCGTACGCCATCACTATCCACAAGTCGCAAGGTAGTGAGTTTCCCGTTGTCGTTATCCCCCTGGCGACCCAGCACTACCTGCTGCTCCAGCGTAACCTCGTTTACACCGGCATCACACGGGGCAAGAAAATGGTGGTGCTCATCGGACAACCGAAGGCGCTGTCGATCGCGATCCGAAATAATAAGACGGAACAGCGGTTTTCAGGTTTGCTGGAAAGGCTGAAGGCGATCGATAAAAATTGAGAACCTATCCCGTAGGGGTCATAATGACCTAAATGGAGGACATGCAATGAAACGTATCGTCTTGATTCTTATCAGCTCAGTATATGCATTGACGCTCCACGCCCAGTCCTACACCGTTCAGGAACCCGGCAAACTTCCGACCTATGTACGCTCCACATCCAGCGGCGTCACCATCGACAAATCGGGACAACTCCCTATCACAGTGAGGTCAACCTATGGGGGCGGCTCAACGATCAACTCGCCTGGCCAATTACCAACCTATGTGCGTCCCAGTTCCGGCGGCGGATTGACAATTGATTCTCCTGGCCAGCTACCGGTCAACGTGCGCCCCACCAGTAATGGAGGCGCCATCATTAATACTCCTGGGCAACTGCCGACCTACATCCGGCTGGGGTCTGGTGGCAGTTACACGGTCGATCGCCCCGGTCAGCTACCGCTAACGATCCGGCCATCAGGAGGAACCACTTCAACGGCCGCGCAGGTGGCGACTTATCTGTATCCCATTACTAAGACTGCGCCAGTGGATAAGAAGATCACTGGCAAAAGTAAACGGTAGACCAATATGCCGAAACTCAACATCACCATCCCTCACAGCCTTACTCAGGCTGAAGCCGCATCGCGTATCCGCCGCCTGCTCAACGACATGAAGGTAGAACACAGCGAACAAATCACCGATCTCAAGGAGGAGTGGGACAACCACACGGGGAAATTCGCCTGCTCCGTTATGGGTTTCCGGGTTTCCGGTATGCTGGCAATAGAGCCCTCGAAGGTAATTATTACCGGCAGTCTTCCGCTTGCCGCCATGCTCTTCAAGGGTAAGCTCAAATCAATGATCAAGGGGCACGCAGCAGAACTGCTCGCTTGAGCGGCCAAAGGTTGATGATTATAAATGCCCGGAGGGGCATTCATAAGTTTCAGCGTAACTGCGGCACGTCAGCGACGTACTGGCTCTGGTTCAACTCGTGTCGCAACATCTCCCGCCGTTTCGTCACCGAACCGGATGATGAAAACCTTGTTCCTACATTCATCAGGTAACCATGGAATCCAATTTTTAAGGGAGCTCTCAACGGACTTGCGTGAAGCATCCCTGATCAACTGTGATCGGGCCAACTTATGGGCACGGATATTCAGAGAGCCTGTGACCATCGCCTTAACTCGGTCCTCGATCTCTTTCCTGTTGAACCGAGCCCAGCCTCGTTCTGACTTGACCTCCATTCGACTTATGTCTGGTGCCGGAGGAAGCGATTGGGACATTATGGAGAACTGAACTCATGGATCAATTCATACGCTTCCGAAGTGCCATTGTCCATCAGCAGAAACCTGGATAAACACAACGGGAGCGGCATCTGTGATTTGCCTACCTAATGCCGCTCCGTCCACGAGGGAGACTTTTCATTCAACAAGGAACAGCCGGACAGATGATTCATTCGTGAGCCGTATGCCGACTCATGACTTGGCTGAATCCCCGTCTCCCTATACCTGAATTATAACGCTTCCCGCAGGCGTAGTACATCAATCTGATAATGTATTTTAATCAGACATAAGTACCCGTATCGTTCAAGCCACCGCCTCAGGCAATTCATCCCAACAGGTAGTGTAGCCGGGGCTCTTGTGCTCCTGCTTCATCCGCCAGGGTTGCGCAAACCCCTGCCGCGCTGAATGCAAAGTGCCGGGCCCCAACCGGCGGTTTATCCCGTCCAGTAACCCCATCACGATCTTGCTCCTGCCATCCGTCCGCCCGGCAAATAAATCGGTCTGCACCGAACATGGCGGTACAATCTCCGACAACATCACGCCCGCCTTCTGATAGCGGAACCCCGCGCGGTAGATGCGTTTCAACCCCCACATCGCAGCCTTAGCGATTTGCATGGTGTCGTCCGTGGGAGTAGGTAACGAAACTGTGATGCTGTTGCCGTAATAGGGTACCTTGGGATTGAATGGACTCGTATGAATGAAAACCATCACGGAACCAGTATACGACTTCTGGCGCCGTAACTTTTCTGCGGCCCGGGCAACATATAGCGACACAGACTCTTCCAGACTCTGCAGATCGGAAACCGTTACCCCGAACGAGCGCGAACTCACGATCTGCTTCTTGGGCGGGCTGATCTCTTCCATCTCAATACATACCATGCCATTCAACTCCCTATGAGTCTTCTCCATCATCACAGAGAAACGCGAGCGTAACATCGAGGAATTCGCCCGCATAAGTTCCAGTACCGTATGGATCCCCAGTTCAGCCAATTTGGGCGCCAGCCGTCTGCCTATCCCCCAGACTTCCCCCACCTCTAGCCTGCTGAACCAGTTCTCACGTTCCTCGGTCGTCATGGCGTTAAGATCACAGACCCCGCTGAACTGCGGATTCTTCTTAGCGATATGGTTCGCCAGTTTGGCCAGTGTCTTCGTTGAGGCGATGCCAACACACACAGGTAATCCCGTCCATTGCCGTACCCGTTCCCTGATGTCCTGCCCATATTGCTGTAGATCCCCGCCAGGACCGCCTGTGAGATCCAGAAAGCACTCATCAATCGAGTACACCTCCTGAAACGGACTGTACTGAGCCAGAATGGACATCACGCGATTGCTCATGTCGGCATACAGGGCGTAATTGGATGAGCAGGCCACGATCCCCTCTTGGCGCGCCAGATCTTTCAGTTTGAACCAAGGGGTTCCCATTTTAACGCCAAGTGCTTTGACCTCATTCGAGCGGGCCACCGCACAACCATCATTGTTGGACAATACCACTACTGGCCGGTTGGCGAGTTTGGGATTAAACACACGCTCGCAACTGACGTAGAAATTATTGCAATCCACCAGCGCTATGACACGCGAGCTCATTTGAATTTCCTGACCGAGCCCGTTACCACACCCCAAACTTCAAAACTCATGCCATCCTTGATCTCAATAGCAGTGTAGTTGGCGTTGGCTGGGACTAGTCGAGGTTGTCCGGACTTACTCCGGCCCAACGTTTTGACGGTCAATTCGCCATTCACAACTGCCACCACAATACAGCCCACACGGGCAGTGACGGAACGGTCGACCACCAGTACATCATTATCCCTGATACCGGCATCAATCATGGAATCACCCTTGACGCGCACAAAGTAGGTCGCGGCGTCATGCTGAATCATATATTCATTGAGGTCCAGCCTCTGCTCAATGTGGTCGTCAGCAGGAGACGGGAAGCCGGCCGCTACCTGGGACAAGAATAATGGCCGTTCAGACTTCGGGGCATTGGGTGCTGGCCCGGTGATCTCCACAATATTTTCGCCAATCTGGGGAGCAGTGCGGGCAGCCAGGAGCGCCAACGCCTGCCTGTGGAGCGATTCTGGCAGCCGAATCACATGGGTCGGTTCCCCATATTTCGTTGAGCCTGTTTTACGCCCGGCGCCCGGTCTCCGCTTACGGGATGTTACGGTTTTGGTCTTCATGCTATTACTGTAACAATAATTACAAAATCGTGCAAGAAGAGCAGATGGAATGCAAGCGAAAGACTAAAAAGAAGGGGGTGTTATTTTGCAAGTCTCTGCTTAAGTCGGTCTATGGTCAGCGGCGCACAGCCCTCAAAATGGTTGTTGGCGAACAACCGCCCTACGAATACATCAGCTCCATTGGTCTCTGCGATCAGCAGGAAATTATCCTCCACAATACACCAGTGACCGAAGCCATGAATGGAATCTACGCCGCAACGGAAAACGTTTTCGGCCTCGCTGCGGATTCGATTGAGGTCAGATTCGTTCATACCCAGAGGGTAATAACGCCACCATGCCGCCTGCAAGCGATATCGTTGCGTCGCTGGCAGCTATGCCGGAGGCATTAGGGCCAAGTACGTGCGGGGAAGCGAATCGTACGGCCCGTAATCGAGATTTCTAAGGGGTACGGGGATGGGGTTGGTGGCGGGTATCTGCGCCGGGGAATCCTTCTCATCACCCTGACCACAGGCATTCCAGGGGCCTGGCGGGACTGCTTCAGACAGTCATCGGTCCAGGGTTCGAATCCCTGCACTTCTACCACTTAAACCCCAATGAAATCAAGGGTTTGAGTGGCTTTCGCTGGGGTTTTCATCAAAACCCGTAAAGCACCATAAGTACGTCAAATACCCCAAAAATAGCTACCAATATTGACACCTAATTGACACCTAATTTTCGCAGGGCATATCCTCTCATCCGATTTTCGTGATGAATAACCTTCTCCCCTCACTGCCCTGACGAATATTTCGCTCTGATAATTTCCAGGGACTGAGTTAAATCATCCCGGCTAGGTCGTGTAAGCCACCCGGTTCTGCCGCTCAGATCTCAATTGAAAAACCTGCCTTCCCTGGCAAGACTGCTCTAAACGCTACAAATATTTCGCAGCGGAAAAACAAGGAGAGGTGTCATGGATAATGATTTGATCAAGAAGCTGATCGAGGATGCAGTTGAAATACTTGAGGAAATATCAGTCCGGAGTTCCAGCCAAAAATGAGATGGTACGGAAGGGCGCACCAAGAATAAAAGGCCGCAACCTTGCGGCGGCGGCCTCACCATGCTCCGCTGGGTAAGATATAATTCTCATCTTGTGCTTTCCACCTGCCTGACATATTGTTCCCGCTGTAGTTGTAATGCGGTTGTCGGGAAGACGGTGTGAATCCGTCGTGGTCCCGCCGCTGTAACCGGGGACGAACATCGTTCAGGCCACTGTCGAAATACGGGAAGGCACGATCAGTAGAGTGATCCGGAAACCAGAATACCGACCCGCATCGTGAATCATGACTTAACCCCCGTGGAGAGGGGTTAAAAGTGAAACTCTGTTTGGGGATGAAATATCGGCATCCCGGCTCCCGAAAGGGCGTCGGGATGCCTTTTTTTTGGATCAAGGACTCTGACAATGGCTGAGTTTGAACATGGTGGAAATCTGAAACAGTTGGCACAGGATGCAGGACAAGCCCCGGGCAATATTCTTGATTTCAGCGCCAATATCAATCCCCTCGGCCCGCCCGACTGGCTTCGTCCGCTAATCAGCCGCCACATTTCTGATCTTGCCCACTACCCTGATCCTGGAGCCACCGCCCTGGCAAATGCTGCCGCTGATCGCTACCATGCCACTCTGGAGGAAGTCCTCACCGGAAACGGCTCCACCGAGTTGCTCAGCCTGCTGACCCAGGTCGCCGGAACCGCTCGCGCCATCATCCCTGTTCCCTCTTACAGTGATTACGGCCGTGCAGCCCGTCTCGCCGGCATGAGCCTCATCGAATTGCCCCTGAACGAATCCGAAGGATTCAAACTCGACCCCGCCCGGCTTAACCCTTTGTTGAAGACCCCCGCCACGGTGTTCATCGGCCACCCCAACAATCCGACCGGCTGCCTCTGCCCCGCCGGGGCCCTGCACTTGCTGGCCGCCGCCCACCCTGACAGCCTGTTCATCGTAGATGAGGCATTTGGCGATTTCGTGGAGGATTTCGACAGTCTGACAGTGAATCGGCCCGCCAATGTCGCCGTCCTGCTCTCGCTGACCAAGATCTTTGCCATCCCCGGGCTGCGGCTGGGATGCCTCGTAGCCAATGCCAGCATGATTCAAAAGGCGCGCGAACGCCAGCCGCTCTGGAGTGTCAATACCCTGGCACAGGCCGTGGGCGCGGCCGCCCTTGAGGACACCGCTTACGTGGCACGTTCCCGAACTCTGGTCCGCCAGGAACGGGACTGGTTGCTGAATGAATTGAGTCAAATCAGCGGCCTCGTTCCCTATCCCGGTGCCGCCAATTTCCTTCTAGCCCGGCTAACCGGTTCCGCCAACAACGCCGATACCCTAGCAAAACAACTACTCAAGGAACACGGCATTGCCATCCGGTCATGTGGAAATTTCCGAGGTCTGGACAACCGCTACTTCCGGGTGGCCGTCCGGCCAAGGGTGGAAAATGAGCGCCTCATCAGCGCACTGCAATCCGTCACCAGAACACGGCGCCCCACACCCACCCCGCGCCGCACTCCCGCCATCATGTTCCAGGGAACGACATCAAATGCTGGAAAGAGCGTGATTACGTCCGCGCTTTGCCGCATTCTGCTTCAGGACGGATACCGGGTGGCACCCTTCAAGTCCCAGAACATGTCGCTCAACTCGTTCGTGACGCGCGATGGCGGTGAAATGGGCCGAGCACAGGTGGTTCAGGCGCAGGCCTGCCGGATCGAACCCGACGTTCGGATGAACCCGGTACTGCTCAAGCCCAACTCCCATACAGGCTCCCAGGTTATCGTGATGGGCAAGCCTGTGGGGAATATGTCGGTTGACGAATACATCCGCTATAAACCGGAAGCCTTTAAGACGATCTGCCGGGCCTACGACGAACTGGCGGCCGACCATGATGTCATCGTCCTGGAGGGCGCGGGCAGTCCCGGCGAGGTGAACCTGAAGTCGCACGACATCGTCAACATGAACATGGCCCGCTACGCCCAGTCCCCGGTCTTGCTGGTGGGCGACATTGATCGCGGCGGCGTGTTCGCGGCATTTGTCGGCACCATGGAGGTCCTGACGGAATGGGAACGCGCCCTCGTCGCCGGGTTCGTGGTCAACCGTTTCCGCGGCCAGGAATCCCTGCTGTGTGATGCCCTGGACTACATGCTGCGGGTTACCGGCCGTCCGGTGCTGGGCGTGGTGCCGAACCTATCCAACTTGAATCTTCCCGAAGAGGATTCGGTGTCATTCAAGAGCGGCGTCATAGTCCACGCGAAACAGGACGGGGCGGCGATTGAGATTGCCGTCATTGATCTTCCCCATATTTCCAACTTTACCGATTTCGACGCCTTCAAGGTGGAACCGGACGTTCATTTGCGCATTGTCCGTTCCGCAGGCGAACTGGGCGAACCCGATGCCGTGATCATTCCCGGAAGTAAGAATACCCTGCATGATTTGTCCTACCTAAAACAGACAGGGCTGGCGGATCGCATTCTGCGACTTGCCGCCATGGGCGAAACCGAGATCGTCGGGATCTGCGGCGGATTCCAGATGATCGGCAGGGAGATTGAGGATCCTGATTGCGTGGAAACCGCCAGCGGCCGGGCCAACGGGTTGGGATTGCTTGATATCCGAACCATCATGAAGGGCGAAAAAACCCTGCTTCGCGTCTCGGCACGGCACGCTCCCTCCGAACTCACCGTGCATGGATACGAGATACATCATGGCCAGACCCAATCCGCGGCGTCCCCCCCCCTATTCATCCGGACTGATGGCGAGTCGATTGGCGTGGTCGATACCGACGGCCGCATTTGGGGCACTTATCTGCATGGCGTCTTCGATGCCGACGATTTCCGCCGTTGGTTCATCAATCGCCTGAGGACCCGCCGTGGGCTCGCGCCGATGGAAGGCACCTATGCCGCCTACGATATCGAACTGGCATTGAATGAATTGGCGGGGGTCGTGCGAAAAGCCCTGCGCATCGACGAAATCTACCGGTTGATGGGATTACGAAAATGACCCTGACATTACACATACTTGCCGCCGTCGGCCTGGATCTCATGATTGGAGATCCCCGCTGGTTGCCGCATCCTGTCCGGGGCATCGGCTGGCTGGCACAACGGCTGGAAGCCCCCCTGCGGCGCCTCCTCAAAAACGAATATGCGGCCGGCGTGCTGGTGGTGTTACTGGTGGTTGGCTCAACTGCCTTCGCGGTCTGGGGGCTGATTCATGGTGCGATGCTCTTGCATCCTGTCGCCAGCGATATCGTCTCTATTCTGGCCATCTACACGGCGATCGCACCCCGCGATCTCGCCAGGCACAGCATGTCGGTTTATCACGAGCTGAAGGCTGGAGATCTCCCCCTATCCCGCAAGCGGGTCGCCATGATTGTCGGGCGCGATACGGATACCCTCGATGAAGCCGACGTCACCCGGGCGGCTGTTGAATGTGTAGCCGAAAGCACTGTCGACGGCGTTACCGCCCCCCTCTTTTTCGCCCTTCTTGCGGGCCCGTTGGGCGCCATGACCTATCGTGCCATCAACACCTTGGACTCAACCTTTGGCTACCTGACGCCGCGTTACTGCCGTTTTGGGTGGGCCTCTGCCCGCCTTGACGATCTTGCCAATTACCTCCCGGCCCGCCTCACCGCACCGTTGATCGGCGTGGCCGCAGTCTTCCTGAACATGCGCCCGCTACAGTCATGGTGCATACTCCGGAGGGATGGCCGAAAACATGCCAGCCCCAACTCCGGCTTACCGGAAGCGGCCATGGCCGGCGCGCTGGGCGTACAACTCGGTGGCACCGCTATTTACGACGGGGAACCTCTTGAGAAACCCACCATCGGCGATGCCCTGACACCGCTCACCGCCCAACATATTCTCCAGGCCAATCTCCTCATGTTCACCACCATGGCGCTGTTTCTGGCCCTGGGCCTACTGGCCCGCCGCTCATTCTAGTCGATAGGAACCCTTGACAAAAATACTACGGGTATTGAATAAGATACCGAAAAGAAGAAATGAGTTAAGGGCAAAACCGTCGAAAGGCGGTCTGGAATGCAGAAGAGGTTGCAGGGGCACTCTGCGTCGTTTTTCAGCATGACTTCGCGCCCAAGCAGAGTGATCTTGAATTCCTTAGTATTATTGCGGCCGGCATCCAAAAAGAAGAGGAACGTAATCAGGCGGCAGCGGAACGCAAAAAACTAGAGGGCCAGTTCCTCCAAGCCCAGAAGCTGGAGGCATTGGGTCAGTTGTCAGGTGGTATAGCCCACGACTTCAACAACAAGCTCCAAATCATCCTGAGCTTTTCGGACGTCATCGCGGAAAATTTAACACCAGGCAATCCGATCCTTGCCGACCTCCGCGGAATCCAGATAGCAGCACACCGTGCCGCCGAACTCGCGCAGCAATTGCTGACTTTTTCACGGAAACAAACCATCACGCCAACGATGCAGATCCTGAACGAGGTCATACCTGAAAGCAGGACATATTACCATCGAAGCGGCCAATCGAACGCTCCTCGCAGCCGACTGCCAGCATCAACCCAATTTCCTCCAACCCGGCGACTATGTAGTGGTTACCTTCCGGGACGACGGAGCCATCAAGGTTCACAGCACGCCGAGCCAAGGCACCACGTTCACCATTTACCTGCCCCGTTACTACAATTAGACTGTGATAAAAACCCAATGCTCACCTTGTACTTTCCTCCAGCCTGACATAATAATTGTAACGTAATTGCAATGCGTTTGTCGGGAAGACGGTGTAAATCCGTCGCGGTCCCGCCGCTGTAACCGGGAACGAACATCGTTTAGGCCACTGTCGTAAGATGGGAAGGCACGATCAGTAGGTTGATCAGGAAACCAGAATACCGACCCGCATATTGAGTCATCAAGTTGATCGTTGCAGAAAGGAATAAAAGAGAAGCGGCGATGCCATTTATGCTTTTGTCATACGACGGTTACTCCCCTATTACGAACCGCTCCGACTGCCATCCCGCCTTACCGCTTCCTTGCCACCTGCTGGCGCAAGTCATGTGTGGGATGGCTGGGATAAAGGGACAACCGAGACCTTTCGGTGGAAACTATAGGTTCTCTTAACGAATTCACCCAATGCCATCCACCGGAAATCCGATCATGGTCTGATCTTCCCGGGATCTGTTCCGCACTGTGGAACTCGACTTGATTGGCCGCACGGTCGACAGCCTGAACGGATTCAATTTGCGTTATGATCACGCCGAAGAAAATAATTGGCCCATCCTGACGTATGCGCCAACTGTGATCGTTGAGGGGGCACGTAATGGGTCCTTATTTCATCGAGCTTTCCATCGCTCTTCAGGCGGTTATACACCAGAGTCCACACACAAGGCCGGGAATCTGAATACGCTTCACACATCCCGTTCACGCTGCCGCCGCAGGGACCATTTCGCTGCTGTTTAGCACACAGGGCTTTGGGACAACAGAAGGCCATATCCGTCAGCGCGCAATCCCCGCAGTCCTGGCATCCATAAAGTAACATCTTGGCTGCATGCTCGTTGGCATGCGAGAGACGAGCCAAAACAGATTGATCGCCAATCCTTTTGTAGTACCAGGTAAGTATACGCGCGACCACGCTGCTACGCTCAAAGACAATACGATGAAACAGCTTTGACATTTCATAACCCCAGATACGACGCCCTTTTCCAAGGCCTTTGACAACATCCTTATCCTGATCGGAATCGACGTAGTTGGCTGGCGGAGGGAAAGCATAATATTCGCCATCACGAGCGAACGATACCTCGGGAATAAACTCCTCCCAACGTGACTCCAATTCAACGGCGCGATTAATGATAAAACGAAAGTCTTCCGTTTTGAGGGCAAACCCTCCGATATGAACCCCGTTGAAGCCCATGCCCTTGAACATGGCGACCATCTTGGCCGCCCGCTCCAGACGTTTCGACTTCCCTTTGTCAGGTTCTTTTGACTCCGCTTCGACCACGCGCAACAACTCATCCGTGACGACACAACCGGGGACCATACCTGCATTCATCGCTTTGGCCGCGCCATAACTCAACACATAGACGTTTCCCAACACTGGCACATTCAATCCTCGACTCCGCAAATAACGTTTGATCTCCAGGAACTTGCGCATGTCATACCCGAGCTGAGGAATGATAAAGTCGGCACCCGCCGCGATTTTCTTCTCCATCTTGAAATACTGGGGCAGTAGTTCCTCTTCAGTCGCCTTGAAAGGACATACCGCCGCCGCAACCAGGAAACTGGTTGGCGGCATGCGGGTCACGGTGCCTTTCTTGACTCCGGAAATCTCAAGCCCGGCATTTAATTGTTTGATGTATTTGACGGCCTGCACAGAATCAAGGTCAAACACACTAGCCGCATTACCGTCATATCCGCCCGATGGATAGTCGCCTGAGATAACCAGAAGATTATTGGCGCCCGCCCGGGCAAGGGCCATCAGGCGCGATTCCATGGCATTTCGGTTCATGTCGCGGCAGGAGAAATGAATCAACACGTCCATTCCCGTTTTGAGAATCTCCGGGGCCAAGGCATCGGGAATCATGGCCGCGTTACCGCCGGGATTGTCGGTCAAGCTGACGGCATGAATTTTCGGAAGCGATCCTACGACATCCCGCGCGAAGAGAAGTGCTGCATCCAGGCTTGCCCCCTCTTTTCCACGACCGGGCACAAATTCGCAAGTGATGACAAACTCGCCGTTTAAAAGTGCGTCTCTTAACATGATCGAATCTCCATGGTTGACTGCGGTTTTTTATTTAGCATTTACCCACCACATCATTGAGTACGGACCCTTTGGGGTTCACAGGCGCACGCAAGGCGAAGGGTTCATCGGTTACATACCCCGACAGCGCCAACCCTATAATCAGGAAACCCGCACCCACAAGAAATGACACCGGACCAGCCTGTTGGGCATAATGATCTTTCAGCCAGGCTACGATCTGCGGGCCGACAATCCCCGCCGCCGACCATGCCGTGAGAATGCTGCCATACACCCATGGCATCCGCTTTCCCCCGAACACGTCCAACACGAAAGAGGGCATTGCCCCGAATCCACCGCCATAGCAAAGCAGGACATAACAAACCAGCACGGCAAAGAGCCAAGGGTTCTCCACCCTGGACAATATCAGGAAGGCCAGGCCCTGGGTCGCCAGCATAATGCGAAAGACTTGAATACGACCTATGCGATCCGAGAGCCCACCCCACAAAAAGCGCCCGATTCCATTAAACAGGGAACTCACTGCGATCAGGGTGGCCCCGGTTGAAACCAGGGCTGAAGTTGTCATGACAGGATTCTCCTTCCTGAGCAAATCCTGTAACAGTGGGGACTGAAAACCGATGATAGCGATCCCTGCAACGATGTTGCAGAAAAAGACGCCCCACATGGTCAGGAATCGCCGCGACAGCAAATAGGAACTGATGGGAACGTATTCATCACTGAAGGCGCACACCGTGCTGGAGGTTGGGGTCATACCCTCCGGAACATACCCGGCCGGGGGATTCTGAAGTACCGTACCGCACAAGGTGACCGTAATCAGAAAGAAAACGCCGAGAAAAGCGAAAACAGAGACTGGATTACCCCCCGTCGCCGCCATCAACATCGGTGCCAGCACCTTGCTCATCAGCATGGCACCCAGCCCGAACCCCATGACCACCATGCCTGTGACAAATCCTTTCTTATCGGGGAACCATTTGGCCACCGTCGCCACCGGAGTGACATAGCCAAGTCCGAGTCCCGTTCCACCCACTATGCCGTATCCCACATAGAGCAGGATGAGTGACTCGACATGCAACGCCAGGGCCGCAATCAAGGTGCCAGACCCGAACAGCACCCCCCCTAGCATCGCCAGACGACGGGGCCCCCATTTGCCCAGGTTCATCCCGCCCCATGCCGCCGCCAAACCCAGAAAACATATCGCTAGGCTGAATACCCACGACACCTGGGTGTTACTCCAATGATACCGGTTCATCAGGGGCATCTGGAAATAACTCCAGGCATATACCGAGCCCAGACAAATCTGGAGACAGGTTCCGGAAACCGCAATCCACCATCGTTTGTTGTTTAATGACATATTTCTCTCTAACAATTACTGTAACGAACAGGTCATGAAGGCTTCCACCTTGCGTGCAATCACCTCTTTATGTTCATGAACACAAAGCACGTCGCATTCCGTTCCCAGCATGAAAGGATGGTTCTTTTCCCGCATCCGTGCCGCCAGGTCACAGGACATCTCCTTCACCTGTTCAACCGTGATCAGGGAGTCGGACATAAACCGTTTGGAGGGAAGATTCCCATAGAGAACTGTGTCCTTAGATACAAGGTCCGCCGCCTCCCATAAATTCACGGGGCTACCAAAACTGAAAACCTCTGGGCGAAGAGTGTCGAGTTTACGAATCATCCCGGGCGTAAGTGCACCACAATCATGAAAAATCAAGGCCGCCCCGCGATCAGCCACGAGCTTGCGCATGACCGCATTCTGGGCCAGCACAAACCGGTCAAAGATATCAGCCCCCTCCTCCATCTGTTTGGGTGAGAGGTAAACGGAATTGGCGGCTGGTTCGGCAACGATGATGATCTGGGCACCAGCATCCAGTTGCGATTCAATGGCACGCAAAACCACCGCCAGCGCCAAGTCCAGGCAAATCTCTACAGCCCTGACTTCCGAATCCTCGTCGCCGGTAATGCCCATACCATGAAGAAAAATAGGTGTGATGGGATCAGCCAACAGTTTGGTCATCAACGAAAAAGGGCCGATGGAAATTCCCATGGGTAAGAGCGTCGAATGGGTCGCCACATACCGGATGGCATCATTCCGGGCCTCCATCCTCCTGCCAAGAGGGCCTTTTATCTTCGACTTGAATTCACTCACCATGTCATCCGATGGACAACCGTGGAAATGATATGCCGGACGATCCACTGCGGGGATACCCATCAGGGACAGGAGATGGTCTTTCTCCAGCATCAGATCCATGTGGGGCATCACGATCGGGCTGTTATAGAACCGCGCGGCCTCCAGCAGCACTTGGCCCATCCGCTCCCCATTGTCAAGAATGGCATCCACATCAGGGTATTGATGCAGAATCATATCTACGCCAATGGGCACTCGCACATCTTTCCGGGTCAAATCAATGAAATACTGACGATTCATGGTTTACATCCTATTCGATCGAGATAAAACACCTCACGCGGCCAGTGTACGGGCAAGATCTGCATTGGCTTTGCCTTTCATCAACTTTTCTTTGATCTGCTCTAACACTGTGCTCATTCGGTTCTCCTTATTTTTCTTCTTACTAACTCAACCACTGAAATGGCATCATCATCCCACTTTTTCAACAATTTTCTTGTATAATAAGGCATGAGTGTTGAATATTATGGCAATATGAAGGAAAACAATACCGTCTCCAAAACAGATCGGCTTCTTGATGAGATCGGGCAATTGACCGGACAAGGTGCCCTTTATCACGGACTGTATGAGCCACAACTTCTGCTTAACAACAAGGTCTGCCCCTTCTGCCGGCACGCCCTGTCCCACCCCGTAGCCGCCTCCTTATGCCGCATCGCCTGCTGTAACTCCACGGTTCACGCCACGGCCTCAGGGGAACCCCATTTTTATCGCTGCTGGGCCAATCTTCTCTTCATTACCATCCCCATCGCACCCCACAATAAATGTTGTGGGGGCGTAGAACTCGGCGGATTCTGTATCGCAGGCGAAGAAAACGACATCAGGGATGCCGTGACCCAGATTGCCGGGACCTGGCCCAACACGGATCCAAAAGCATTTCTGAAACTCATCCCAACTCTCCATCAAATCACTCCAAGCGCCCTGCGTGGACTGGGAACTCTGGCCATGGAGACATCCTGCTCGTCGGGTGTCAATTCAAGCGAGTTCTTCCGGCGCCAAAATGAGAAGTATCTGCAGCAGCGCAGGATTGCGGAAGCGTTAGCGGACATTCGCCAGCAGGAGACCACGCCCCCGGACATTCTCGGCGACACCTATCAACTGCTTTCGTGCCTCGACCAGAACGACAAGCCGGGGGCGATGGCCTTCGTCTCCAAATACCTTGCAAAACTCCTGATGGCCAGTAACTGGAACCAGACTAAGCTCAAGGCGCATGTGCGTGTCCTGCTGGCGGTGATGACCAGCCAGAACATTCTGAGCGGAACTCCCTGGACCGTGGCGACCAGCCGGGAGATGCGCCAGATGCTCAGGCTGGAACATGCCACATCAACGGAGGAAAGCTGTTACGAGGTAGCAGAATGGATCAAGGAGTATTTCGAGGGTAAAGATCCCTCCGCCCAGGATGGTCGCCCCCTTTCAGAGCGCGTGACTAACTGGCAACAATCCCACTATCAGGAAAGTGTCACCCTGGCCAACGCCTCGCGCGCCATCGGGGTCAGCACCTCAACCCTAGTTCACCGCCTGCGCCGGGAGGCCGGGAAAACCTTCAAACAACTGCTCACAGAGATCCGCCTTTCCGAGGCCAAAAAGTTTCTCGCCACCACGTCGCTCGACATCAGCGAAATCGGGGACACCTGCGGGTTTTTCGACCAAAGCCACTTCACGAGGGAATTCAAGCGCGCCATCAACCTTACACCCGGCGAATTCCGCAAATTACTCCGCGTCCCCGACGAGGCCCTGCTCCTTTCGGGCCTGAAAAATCTGGATGAAACCGCCCCTCTTCAACCCCCCCCGACAACGAAGCGCCGCCCCATTAAAAACTGACCAACCGAAGCAGTGGGCCGATGCATCACACGCTTGATCACCCGCGAGAAATCCAAGGGATCATCCATCCATAGAATTACCATCATGCAACCGGACTCCGCTCGGGATTAACCCATGACGCGGTCCCCCGCCTTTCGGTGTGCCCGAAAAAGGGAAGGCGGAATGCCTGTTTTCTCCTTAAACTGCTTACTGAAATGATAGATATCCGAATATCCAAGCAGATCGGCGATACGGCCAATGCTGTAGCTGGACATGGAAATCAAATGTTTCGCCTCCTCAATCCGTGTCCGGATCAAAAACTCCCGAGGGGACTCACCCCGTACTGCACGGAACATCCTCGAGAAGTGATCCGGAGTATAATGCAGTTGATTTGAGAGTTCGCGCACCGACCACGCCTTTCCAGGTTCCCGGCGGATCGCGGCTACTACGTCCCGGATTGCCTCATAGTGCTCCAGCTCCAACCCGCTTCGCGGCAACCGGGCATCCTGTCGAGACAACTCCTGAAGCGTTGCCTCCATCCATAAATTTGCCTCCATGCGACGTCCTGACTCGCGAGAATAGCGAATTGCCCGGTCGAACACCTGAGTTAAAAAGGGGAGATCAGGTGGACGCCGGTGCACAACCGGCAATCGGGCGCCAACAGCATCGGAAAGCGTCAATGGGTTTCCCTTTACATCCAAAAAACGAAATTCACACCAATAGACAGTCAGGGGTGTTTTCGGGTCATGCATGCCCACACACCGATGCCACATCCGGAACACAAAGCAGTCACCCGCATGCACAGGATAGACCTGGCCCGCGTGATTCATGGTCCCTTTCCCTGCCGTCACCATCCACAAGATAAGATGACGCCAAGGTGACAACTTGCTATCCCAACTCCAGTCCGGAGCGCACTCCGTCACCGCCGCCGTCATGATTTCCGCCTGCCCCAGACCCGCCATCTCCCGACTCCTTTGTTATTGAATTATCGTATTCTTACAAATATATGCCTGAAACATCCATTTCATTTTCAATTATTTATCAAATACTAAGGGTTATTTCTTGAAGATGAAATGTGATATTTTTAAAATACAAATCGGAGATGACCATGAGCCCCATGACAGGCAAAGAGCGATTCAACAACACCCTCGACCTTAAACCCGTTGACCATAGTCCCTGTCACGAGGATCTGTGGCCTGAGACATATCAACAATGGCAGGACGCCGGCCTGCTCACGGGAGACTTCGTAGAGCAATTTAAACTCGACTTGCGCATGGGCGGCTGGCCCAATAATACCGTTGACCTCGATTTCAAGCCCGTTGTACTGGAGGAATCGGAGGATACCCAATTGATTCTTGATGGAAATGGAGCTCAGCTCCGCCGCCACAAAAAGCACTCCACCACCCCTGAACACGTCAACTTCAGCGTAACTGAACGTCCCGCGTGGGAGGAAATAGCCAAACCTCACCTTCTCAAGACCGACTGGCGCCGCATCAATGTCGCTGATTATCGGAAGGCGCGCGCTCAGGCCGACCAAAATCAGGAATTTTTCTGTTGGTCCGGTGTTGGCCCATTCGAACAGATGCACCCACTCTGTGGACACGAACACATGCTAGTCGGCATGGCTCTGGATCCGGACTGGGTCAAAGACATGGTCATGACCTATGTCGACATGACCATACGCCACCTGGAGATTCTCTTCACCGAAGAAGGGCTGCCGGACGGGGCTTTCGTTTACGAGGACATGGGCTTCAAGGAGCGTCCCTTTATGTCGCCCGAGATGTACGAAGAGATCGTTGAACCCGGCCACAAGCGCCTATTTGATTTTTTCCATGGGAAGGGCCTGAAAGTCATCGTACATTCCTGCGGTTTTGTTGAACCTCTGGTTCCCGGTCTGATCCGCGCCGGAATGAACTGCCTTCAGGCAATGGAGGTCAAGGCGGGAATGCACATGCCCAGATTGGCAAAGCAATTCGGGAAACAAATTGCCTTCTTCGGCGGCGTTGACGCCCGCGCCCTCATCAGTAACGATCGAACCATCATTGATGCGGAAATGGATCGAACCATAGCCCCGTTGATGGCCATGGGCTGCAGTTACGTCATCCATTCCGACCATTCCATTCCGCCCGAGGTGAAATTCGAAACCCTGCAATATTTCTTTGAACGCGGCCGCCGCATGACCACCCGGCAGTAAAAAAATTGACACAGTTGGTATTGAAAATCTAGCCACACCACCATAGTCTGGCAATTCCGTAATACCACCATGAAATCAGCCCCGCCTCAAACAATGGCTACTCAGCCCGGCATTGCACCGGAATTGCGGCAGGTTATAAATCAACAAGTCTCAACATTAGGCTGGCGCAGGATCACCCACAGACGATCTATCGGTAACGCCACCATCGCCATCTCCCATTTCCGGATCAAGATCCAACGCCTTATACAGGCTTGCCGGATGAGTGGTCGGATGAGTGTAAGGATCGGGAGTGAGTTCGCTCACGACTATGATTGAGCGGTACTCCTGCCGCCGTGTAGAGCGTAACGAAGTACAGGCCGGTGCTCGATCGTGACTTGTTCACGATCATGATCACAGGCTGAGACGAAAGCGTGCACATGCCCATACGTACGGGATGCATGTTGAAGAGTCTCGGCAGTTCCTCACTGATCACGGTCACCTTGTCTCTCAGAATCTCAAAACGATTCTTGCTGTATCTGGCGGCAAGACCCGTGCCCGCAACCGGAACAAATGTTTCCCCAACCATTTCTTCGCGGATCGGGAAGGCATGCATGATCCCCCCGAACAGTTGTGGAGGTTCTTCCCCTGTCAGGGGTGCCACGGTGACCGCAAGTCTGTTGCTCGCCACGCCTTCACCATAGAGTCTGGCAGCCCTGACCTGCCAGGTCGGGTCATAGCTCGCTCCAGCAATCCCACCGCCGATATACCGGCAACCGGCGACCGTGAGAAGACCCGCCACCGTTGCCAGCACCAATATTCCAGCCTTCATGTCTCCATTTCTCATTTCTCTCAGCGGCGCGCGGCAGCGCGTACGCTGCGAACGGATGTTCGGCTGGATATTTCCACGAATCGTCCGGAAACGAATCGGTGTAAAACACTAGCCATGAGTGTTTGATAGGGCAAGCCGTCTTCAACCGCAATGGTTTGAAGTTGCTCCAGATCTTTTGATGATATTCGAATATTGACTCTCTGGTCTTTCGCCAAAGTGTTCTTCGCGTACTGCACATGGCGAGAAATCGCCTGTTTTTGATTAGCTACGGGCTTCCATTCGCCACGCTCAAAAGAGTCAAGTATATCCTGCTCATCTGGATCAAGTTTTGTCTTCTTCATCGGATTCTCCCAAAAACTGGTGTGTTGCTTTTCGGCTTGGAATGATCGTCTTGAGAAAGCGACCTTCCGCCGATTCCACAAACGACACCAAGTACACATAATCCCCAACTCGAACGACCAGAATCTGCTGACCGGGATATCGCCCCTGATTTGGGTGTTCATTCACAGCCAGCAGATCGCCCCCCTCAATATGCATCACCATTTGTTCAAAACTGAGCCCTCGCTCCGTCTTGAGTCGCTCCGTCGCGGCGACTCTTGTCCATTTCAAGCACCACCCTGCCCTTCGCGGCACGGAGTGCCCCTCCCACATTGAATCAATTCCCATCCATCATCTCTTCAGTTTCATTCCCCAACGGTCACCTTCACTTTCGGCGAGGAACGAGCTGTAAAGTGCGAGGTGTGGTTGGCCGATTATTTTATCTGAACAGATCCGAATGTGTCCCAGTTCGTTCAAGCCGCAGTGAATCATCATCGGCAGTATAAATCAGGATCCAGTCGGGTTCCACATGGCAGTCATGCGAGGATTTCCATTCTCCGACGAGAGGATGATCCCTGTATTTGGGATCAAGCGGAGATCCGGTAGCCAGAAGCCTTACAATCACCTCGAGTTTTGCCAGATCCTTCCCACGTTTCCTCATCTTCTTGATGTCGCGGGCGAACTGGGTGGTCTGGGAGACCTTCTTCATTTCTTCCAGCTCTCAAACATGGCATCCAATGACTCAAACTCCTGAACATCCTCGCCGCGGCGGCTCTTTTCAAGGGTGGCAGCCGTGCATTCGTTGGGGACGGCCACGGCGAATGGGAGCCCATGCCTGAGCATGATCTGCCTGTAGAAAATCCGAATCGCCTCTGTCGGGCTGATTCCTAGATTATGCAGAACGCCTTCAGCCTGTCGTTTTATCTGGGGTTCTATTCTCGCATGGATAACTGCTGTTTTCATGATTTCAGTGTGTCACATCCGCAACACATTTATCAAGACATTCTTTCTGGCCAACGGCGCAAATCTCGGGCGGCGAAGCCGTACCGGGCATTTGTTGGTTGGACCTCTTCTTATCTCACAAACGAAGACCCTTGTGAGCTTGTACGTTCTCCAAGCCAACTCCTGTTCGAAGCAATTGGCGAATGACGAACCCTGCCGCCTTAATCCCATCCGTGCATCTGGACACATGATACCTGAAGTGTCTTTGTCATCCGTCTTTCCCTTCCCACTGCTTTACGGTCACGCAAAATCTGGAGATTGAATCAATCCTGGCGCTGGGTGACAAGTCGCATCCTGTTGAAGAGACATAATTGCTATATTGGGCATATCGGGAGAGCAATGCACGGGTTTCCGCCTCAATCTGTTCAGGGGACTCTGCAAGGAAACGCTGCGGGTCGATGTTGCCCATGACGATCCTGTCGGAAGACAAACCATCCAGCGCGATCGCCAAATCAACATCGCTTCCAAAATGGAATGCATGTGCGGAAAGTTTGACAATGGATGTTACGTGGGGATTGACCGCTCCGCAATTGTGATAAATAACCGAGAACGCATCGTCTTGGACTTCGGAAATGATCCTTTCAATATAACGGTGTGATAGGTCATCAGCCATGTCGGGTGAAATCATCGCAATGGACGGTTCAGCTAGAATAATACCGCTTGCCCCTGCCTTCTTGTATTCAAGCACATAGGCAATCAGGAATGATGTGGTCTTCTCAAGGAACGCATGTACGATGTCAGGTTCCGTCATGCAATTCACCATAAACTCCTCGGAGCCATTGAGCACGGAACCCAATGTGTATGGACCAGTCGCGCCGACAATCAGCGGTTTCTTCATGCATGGCACTGCAAGTCTGACCGCTTCAATCAGAGGAAAAAGGGTATCATTCAATGGCGACGGAACGACAGCGCATTCCAATGCGGCAATATCAGGATACAAGACTGTTCCTAGTTTTGGAAAATCCGCATCGTCGATCTTGCAGTCCATGCCGAAGGCTTTGGCTTCACACCAGAGTTCTGTCATACGAATAACTGCGCTTACTGGATACTTATCCGCAATTTCCAAAAGGACGTCCTTTTGCTTTTTACCGTCTGTGAGCACATCCATGAGGGACAACCCCATTTCTTTCACAACCGGATAGAAAAGGCATGGCGCCGCACTTTTACTGGAAATCAAACCGTTGATTGTTTTGTTCATCGCAATTCCCCTTCTGGCATTTCCGTTTGTCTTCTATCCGAACGTTCACCTTGAGTTTCGGCGCGTCAGCGACGTAAACTCCGAGGTGTGGTTCGCCGAATTTCAAATGGCTAAGACAAGCCGGAGTCCGTTATCAACTTCCGCCATCACGGACGGATCCACCTTCTTGACCTTTTCCGTCAGGCATTGCTTGTCGATGGTGATCACCTGCGAGATATTGACCACGGAATCCTTGGCAAGTCCCGCATGCCGCGCCTTGAGCAAAACATTGCCTGGTGCTTGAGCCAGAGCAACATTTGACGTGAGAACCGCAACGATAACTGTACTGATCCGGCTACGATTGAATTCGTCCGACTGCACAATGAGTACAGGGCGACGATATCCCGGCCCCGACCCTTCAGGTTCACCCAGGGAGGCCCACCAAATCTCGCCCCGGTGCATCACCATTTCTCCTTGGAAACCACGGAAGCCTGCATTTTCGAGAGGCTTGCATCAAGGTGCGACTCTTCACTGCTGTACAGTCGGTTAAGCCGTTCCGTCACCCCTTCATTCCGCTGGCGAGACAAGAATTCCGCTAAAGCGCGCGTAAATAGAGCGCTTCTGCTCAAGTGGCTTTGATGGGCGAAATTCTCCGCCGCGCTGAAAATGTCATCAGGTATTGATATGGCTGTTTTCATATTCAAATGGTATAATCATGGTCATACCGTGGTCAATCATCATTTCAGGTAGCCGCGGCCATCGGAAAGTGCACCAGTCGGCCATCGGAAAGTGCACCACCCTGAGGCATGATTCCTTCATGCGCAATAATGCGCTTAGAAGGAAGGAGCATGCTAAAAATGGATCAGGTACATGTAATACGGCACAAGCATTATAACGAGGGACAGAGTGTCAGGCGGATAGCGAGAGAGATGGGGTTGAACCGCCGGACGGTGAAGAAGTATTTGGAAGAGACCGAGCCCCAAAGGATTGAAGAGGAGCCCCGTGACCGCCCGGTTATGGGTGGGAGAACAAGGTGACAGGTTAATGGAGAACAAGGTGACGAGAACAAGGTGACAGGTTAATAGACTGTAAGGCGTGAATTTCCGAGCAATCTTTCATCGTGTTATTCAATCAGGACACCTTTACGAGCGATCCATTTACCAGTAGGCCAGCTTCAGCCACCAGCTCACGCTTAAAATCTGTCAGGATTACACCAAATCGGCATGCCACACGCAATGATGCACTGCGGCTGGTTCTTGATACCAGCCGCTTGAGATCCGCACTGCCGGATTTTCCAGCCCCTACCCGCTACGCCGGCGCGCCATGACCATAGACATCCACCCGAAGCTGACGAACCGTGCACAGTCCACCATACTCCGCCCCCTTCATCGGACGCGCACCCGTCTCGCGCTTCTCGCTGAACAGACCGCGACGCTTGCGGTACTGGTCTTCAACAAATACCAGACTCCCCAGGATCACCCCATCCGTAAAGTATCTCACCCGGCATCGCAGGATCTCGTTCAACGGCAACTTCCCCCTCGCCTCCATCACCCCCTTCACCTGCTCCTCGCTATACCCAGCCCGCACCGGTAAACAGCTCTCCGTTATGCCGCGCGACTCCCCCTTGATGTACAACAGTTGCCGGTATTCCCTGCTGACCGCAGTCCAGTCACTCTCCCCGCCGCCAACCACCTCCCCAAGCCCCTCTCGTGCCAGCTTCGATCCGCCCATCGCCTCTCCGTAACTGCTAAATCGATAGTCCTTTGGATCCGTCACCAGCCCCGCCCTCACTGGATTGAGGTCAATATACGCCGCCACCGCCTTCAGCGCCCCCACTTCCCCATCTAGCAGCACACTCTTATACCGCTCTTCCCACAATGTCCCCACCCGGTTATGACGACGGTTATACCCAATACTCACCCTCTGCTTCAGCGTTTTCACGAACTCAGCCAGGTTATACATCCGCTGCACATACGGCCGCTTCAGCCGTTCTGCGGTATCGTTCTGCCCCGCCTCACGCAATGCCGCCAGCCCCGCCATGAATTCATGCACCCGTCCATCCGGATACAGGAACCTCATCCGCCGCTCGAGTTGCCGGTCGTCGACCTCCTGTCGTTCAGGCACATAGAGCAAAATATGGAAGTGATTACCCAATACCGCGAATGCCAGAACCTGCACGCCAGAGAACCCTTCCACCTGCCTCATCGTCTTGGTGAACCGCTCCCGCTCCTCCGCCGCGTCGAACAGGCGTTCCCGCCCCACCACTCGTGACACCACGTGATAATACGCCGCCATTACCTCAACAATTCTAGTCTTACGCATAGTCACCTCCCCGGGGTTCCGCCCCAACTAAGGAAAGACTAGCACAATCTATATTAGTGTAAATATATTTCTATACTAATCTGCGATTCAGACACTGGGGAGGGGCCGACCGGGTTCTGCCCCCTCGGCCCAGCGATTCGAGTCGCCGAAGCCACCATGACGATTGGGCATGTGGCGATTGCGGTCTGTTAAGACAGGTGTTGGG
>Ga0194053_10000363_pt1 | contig 35231 bp, 27 predicted proteins | sample SepL228m_MetaG_FD_161684 | JGI IMG/M metagenome (GOLD analysis project Ga0194053, IMG submission 161684) | Anoxic zone freshwater microbial communities from boreal shield lake in IISD Experimental Lakes Area, Ontario, Canada - Sep2016-L227-8m | ecosystem: Environmental > Aquatic > Freshwater >... | reverse complement strand
GTCTACCAGGGGAAGGAGACTGCGATGGGGGGGGGAGGCGAGGATCAGGAAACAGGGCAGCAACCTGCGAATCACACATCAGCCAAGGATCGAACTGCCGCCGGTGACAAAGTCGTATCCAGCAGGTAGGGCTATGCCGCCTGTATCTCGGGCTGAAGCGGTAGTTGAGCAGGTGCCGCACGAACTCGAAGATCGCGGTGAATCGCACAAAAAACTTCCGCTTGTCGAGCGAGTGAAAGTTGATTGGGATTTCGTAAATACTCAGGTTCATCGCAAGGCAGTTGAGCGCGATTTTCGCATCAAAGAACCGGTCGTCCGACTGAAGGGCATCGCCGCCGATATGTCTCGGAAACCCTTCGAGCCGCTTTTGATGGGAGCGGGCTGGATGTCCCATTACCGGCTCCTCCCTGTTCGCTGCGGCTTTGCGTTCCGAATAATCCGGGGTCCGGCTTTGCCGGTGTTGTTGCATTACGTGACATGCAGACGGCTTGTTTTTTCTTCTCATCGTTTCGCAAATGCCGCAAGGATGAGAGGCAGGATCACATAATCGCATTTGATGTTTTTTCAGCGGCACCAACCAATTGGACGCAGGCAGCGGGAATGCCTGCGTGTGATTGCATTGATGGTCATTGCCACAACGGTCTGGTGCCTGGCAAACCACCGGTTCAATTCAGGGCAATGGCATCTGCCGTTGAACTACCAAAGCGACACGCTGTTTGGCCTGGCGCGCTTCAAAAGCGTCGGTGAAGGGCATTACTGGCCGGGATTGCCAAAAATCAACCCTTACCTCGGCGCTCCTTTCACGGCCAACAACAATGATTTTCCGACCACGGAGGATACGCTGTACTTCGGCGCCGGCGTGACGGCAAAGCTCATCGGTCTTTTCCCGGCTTCCAACCTGCTTGTTCTTTTTGCGCAGGTGCTGGCGGCGGTTTCATTCTACTTGGTCTGCAGGTGGCTGAGGTATGGATGGGAATGGGCATTCCTGGGGGCGCTGGCGTTTGCGTTCTCGCATTTCGCATGCTGGAGGTCGCTGACCCATTTCATGCTCACATATTACTGGCACCTTCCGGTGTGCCTGCTGGTCTGCTGGTGGATGGGGTCGCGCCGGGGAGTGACCTTTAAAGATAAACGCTACTGGTTTGCCATAGCCGTGGCGCTCGTGACCGGACTTCAGGAGCCCTACTATACGAATATCTTCATCCAGTTCGCGGGGTTTGCTTTTCTTGCACAGGTAATTCGCCGCAGTCCGTGGCGGAAGATGGCGGCCCCTGTTTCTGTAGGAGCCGTGGCGTTCGGCGCCTTTTTGCTGACGAACGCCGGCTCTTTCTACTACTGGCATCTTCACGGCAGAAACCCGGCTGCCGTTCAGAGATCCTACTCATTCCTTGAAGCGGGTTCCTTGAAGCCGATCGAACTGCTGATGCCTCCCCTGGTTCACAGGCTGAGATTTATGAGTGACCTGGGTGCCGGGTATATCCACACAGCAACCATCCAGTCGGAAGTGTTTTCAGGCTATCTTGGTTTGATTGGAATTGCTGCGTTGATTTGGCTCGCTTGGGTCACATTTTCAAGGCTAATCCGCCGGCCGTGGCGTCCGATCCCTGTTCAAGCTCAGCAAATCACGTGGATTCTGTTATATTCGATGCTGGGCGGGGTCAATTGCATCATTGGCATGTCCGGCCTGCAGTTATTCCGCGCGACAAGCCGCTACAGTATCTGGATCCTGGCCCTTGCATTGCTGTTCCTGGTGCGGCAATTGACTCGTTGTTGCAGGCGGTGGCCTCCCGTATTGCGGGGCGGGTGCGCAATACTAGCCTGTACCGTCGCCCTGTTTGACCAGATCCCGCGCCACCATTTGTTGGGCGGTGTTTATGCCCAGGGTGATCGAGTCACAAAAAACCTCGTGGACTCGGACCGGCAGTATGCCGGGTTATTGGAAAAAACACTCCCACCCGGATCGATGGTCTTTCAATTGCCGGTGATGCCTTATCCCGAAGCCGCCCCTGTGGTTAGGATGGGTGACTATGAACATCTGAGGCCCTATTTATACAGCCACACCCTCCGCTACTCCTACGGTAGCGACAAAGGCCGGGGCACTGATGCATGGCAGAGTCATGTCGAGCGCATGGAACCGGTTCGCATGGTTTCCACGCTCGAGTCTTACGGTTTCAGCGCAATCCATGTGAACCGCAAAGGTTATGCGGACAACGGCAAATCGCTGGTGGAGGGATTGAGCGCGGCGGGCCATACGCAATGCATCGAAAGCCAGGCCGGTGATTTTGTATGCGTGATTCTCCACCCTTCCGGGAAACCCTTGCCGCCCTTGCCCGGTCCCGCATTCGCTCTCAATTGGTACGGCGAGGAAAGCGGCGGAGGGGCGACCTGGCACTGGAGCAGCGGAGACGCGGAGATCGAATTTGAAAACCCTTACGACACACAGTTGGAGATTCAGATCAGCTTCGAGGCATCGGCTCTCAAACCCCGCGGGATGACGATCATTTTTGAAGACTCAAAAATCGTCCAAACTACGGTTTCCACCCAATCGATTAAATTTGAGCACCTGAAGCTGCATTTGAAGCCCGGACGCAACCATCTGTACTTCAAAACCGACCTTCCACCGAGTCCCCCGGCAGGCTCCTTAGACCGGAGAAATCTAGCCATAATGATTGAAAAGTTCACGGTCGAACGGCGGACAATACCGTGATTGGTTGAACAATTCTCGCTTCTCAAAAATGATAGACCATTTTTTACAGGTAAGGATCATATCTGCTGTTCTAAAATGGCCAAGATCTTCTTGGATTTCTCATTGCCTTGTCTATCCGCTTCACTTGCCGGGCGATTCGGTGCACCAACTACGGGATACGCGTGGGCGGTTGCGTGACCTATGGCGATGAATCCAAGCCAGGGAGTTTCCATTTACTCCCGTCACTGCCAGCCCGACAGCTGAGGATTCGGTTGGCGTTGCGCAGCAGAGGGCGTCCCGCATATTCACGCACATAATCGACCTTCGGCTCAGACCCAGAGCTTGCGGTCCAGGGTGCGGTATTGGATGGCCTCGCCGATGTGTGAGGAATTGATGTTTTCCGCACCCGCGAGGTCGGCGATTGTGCGGGCGACTTTGAGGATGCGGTCGTAGGCGCGGGCGCTGAGTTGAAGGTCTTCCATCGCGTGCCGCAGCATCTCCTGTCCGGAGGGGGCGAGCGCGCAGAATTTCTTGATCTGGCTGTGGCCCATCCGCGCGTTGCAGTTGGTTTTCTTGCCGGAAGAAAAACGATCTCTCTGGCGTTCGCGGGCATTGATCACGCGCTCGCGGATCGCGCCGGATGGCTCGGCAGGGGCGGTGCTCGAAAGCTCGCGGTATTGGACGGCTGGTGCCTCGACATGGATGTCAATCCGGTCGAGCAGCGGACCGGAAATCCGGGAGCGATATTTTTCCACCTGCCCCGGTGAGCATCGGCACTCGCGGGCGGGGTCGCCGAAATACCCGCACGGGCAGGGGTTCATCGCCGTGACGAGCATAAAGTCGGAGGGAAACGTCATCGTGCCCGCAGCACGGGTGATGACGACCCAACCGTCCTCGAGCGGTTGCCTCATTACTTCGAGTGTCGAGCGTTTGAATTCCGGAAGCTCATCGAGAAAAAGCACCCCGTTGTGGGCGATGCTCACTTCGCCGGGGGTCGGATTCGCAGAGCCTCCGAGCAGACCGATGTCGCTGATCGTATGGTGCGGGGAGCGGAACGGGCGGATCGCGACGAACGCATTTTTCTCACCTAGCAGCCCGCATATACTGTGGATCTTTGTCGTATCGACAGCCTCATCGAGGGTCATCGGCGGAATGATCGTCGGGATCCGTTTGGCAAGCATGCTCTTGCCCGATCCGGGCGGACCGATGAACAGGATGTTGTGTCCTCCGGCCACGGCGACTTCAATCGCGCGCTTTACTTGGAACTGGCCTTTGACCTCCGAAAAATCCACATCCTCTATGCTTGTGGCCAGGAGTCGTTCGGCGGCATTGCCGGGCACCGGCAGCAGTTCCTTCTGTTTGCTGAGGAACTCGTATGCTTCACGGAGGTTTCTCACACCATAGACATCGATACCCTCGACGATCGCGGCCTCGGGGGCGTTTGCTGCCGGAAGAACAACCGCCTTCTTCCCGCGGTTGCGGGCTTCGAGAGCGATGGGCAGCGCGCCTTTTACCGGGCGGATTTCCCCCGTGAGTGCGAGTTCCCCGACAACCAGGCAACGCTCCAAGCGAGGCAGTTCGGCCCTCAACGCGGCAGCCACCATCCCGATGGCGATCGGAAGATCGAAACTCGGCCCTTCTTTTTTGATGTCCGCCGGAGCCAGATTGATCGTCGTCCGCTCGCGCGGCCAGCGAAACGCGCTGTTCGCAATCGCTGTTGTCACGCGGTCCTTGCTTTCCTTCACAGCCGTGTCCGGGAGGCCCACCACAACAATCTTCGGCTCGCCCGGGCCGGTGTTCACCTCGATTTCCACCTCGAGCGCATCGACGCCTTGGATGGCGGCGGAAAAAACACGTGTGAGCATCTGTGTCTTCTATCAGAACAGCGAGGGGGTTGTCCAAGCTGCAAAGAGAAATCACAGGCGGGGGGCACCCCAATCGCACCTGCAGACGGCGGTTGCCCCAGTGTCCTGGGTGCTCCGCGAAGCGTCCGGCAATTTCGAAGCCGCAGTGGGCGCATAGGCTGTCTTTCAATTGCCATTCCCCGAGTTCATACCCGTCACGTTCGATCAACCTCCGACCGCAACCCGGGCACCATGTGCTGCTGCCCTCCGGATCGTGGACGTTGCCAGTATAAACGTAACGCAGTCCGTGCGCGCGGGCGATCGCTCACGCCCGGGTAAGGGTCGTGGGCAGAGTTCACGGCCTGTCGAACATCTTGTAATCGGGGTGAAATGCGGTGAAGTGCCGAGGCACGTCCGGACCGAGATTCGCCGCAAACCAGCCTGCGGGGCTCTCGATCTCCCGCTCGCTGTCATTCTCCCCGGGAATCAGCAGGGTCGTAACCTCGAACCAAACTTTTGTCTCGTGCCGCAGGAATTTCAGCGTTTCGAGCACCGGCCCAGCGCGGCCAAGCAATGGCGGTGATAGAACTCCTCCGTTAACCCTTTCAGATCCACATTCGCCGCATCTATGTGCCGGTAGAAATCCCTGCGTGAATTTTTGGTCATATAGCCGGCGGTGACGGAATCAACTGCTTGCACTTGCCGCCCGATTTACCGAACAATCTTTTTTGGGCGCCGGTCGGATCCTACTGCGAGTCGTGCTGAAATGCGTGCGAACGCCGGTTTCCAAGCCAAGTTTTGCCTCAGATTGAATAAACGCCCTCAGTGACGCGTTCCACTCGCAAGGTTAATTCAATGAAAATACATCTGACCCGGATTCCAGGAACTGCAACGTGGGTGATTGTCTGTGCGCTGGCTCTTCCCATGACCTCGTTCGCAAACGACCACAACAAACACAAGCAGCACCACGACCATGGGTCCGCTCAAAACCACTCGAACAACCACGGAAATAACCACGGAAATAACCAATGGAACAACCACCGAAACAATCAGTGGAACAACCAGGGCAATAATCACTGGAACAACAATTGGAACCACCACCAAGGCTACTACGGCCAGAATTGCTCGGCGCCATCGGTTGCCGGGGTTATTCTCTCTCTGGTCAGCGGTTTCAACTCCGCGCCGCAAGTCAGGTATTATGCCCCGCCCGCTCCCAGAGTGTCTTATGGCTACGGGATTCCAAGCGGTAATTCCCTGGGAGCCTCCGTGCAGCTGGCCTTAGCAAGGGCGGGTTACTACCGCGGACCCATTGACGGATGCCTTGGTTCGACGTCCAGGCAGGCCATTGCCTGCTATCAGGTGGACCACCGGCTTCCTGTTACCGGGTATCCCAGCAGGAGCCTCCTCTGCTCGTTAGGGTTGTAGTCTGCACGGTCAAACACTGCCGTAGGCATTGATGAAAAGGCGGTGATCAACTTGCGAGCGTCCTGAGGATCATCGGGCTCATTGTTCGCGAACCCGACATTCGCTTGCCAAGCCACGTTCGTTTTGGAAAGATTTCTGAGGTATGAATACGATAGAGTCTGGCTCTGCGTATGCAGCGGTGAGCGACAGAGCTTCCACCAAGCCCCGACAGTATTCTCTGGCGGAGCGGAGCATCCGGGAGATGCTGAAGTTAGCTGACATCTCAACGGATGGGAACCGGGCATGGGACCTGCGGATTCACAACGACGGATTCTACCCGCGCCTGCTGGCGGAAGGCACTCTCGGGCTTGGCGAATCCTACATGGATGGGTGGTGGGACTGCGATGCCATCGATGACATGTGCTGTCGGGCCATCCGGGCGAAGTTGGAAGAGAGGATTCCCCTCAATTTCAGAACGGTGTGTTCCGCCGTCGCATCGGCCGTCTTTAATTTTCAAACCAGACGCCGGTCGCGCCGCGTCGGCGAGCGGCACTACGATCTGGGAAATGATTTCTTCGAGGCGATGCTGGATCCATTGATGCAGTATTCTTGCGCATATTTTCGGAACACAACAGATCTTCCAGAAGCCCAGAAGCTGAAGCTTGACCTGATCTGCCGGAAGCTCGGATTGCAGGAGGGAATGCGGCTGCTCGACATTGGCTGCGGATGGGGAGGACTGGCCGGGCATGCGGCCAGGCACCATGGCTGCCAGGTTGTCGGGATCACGATTTCGCGGGAGCAACAAGCCTATGCGAAGGCCGCCTGTCGGGAGCTTCCAGTCGAGATACGCCTGCAGGATTACCGGGATGTCCGGGAGGTTTTCGACCGCGTCGTCAGCGTCGGCATGATGGAACATGTCGGCTACAAGAATTACCGCGCGTATTTTGAAACCGCTTTCCGCTGTCTCAAAGAAGGTGGATGTTTCCTCTGCCAGACGATCGGCGGAGACCAATCGAGGACGGATACCGACCCATGGATCAACCGGTATATTTTCCCCAACTCAATGCTCCCTTCCACCGCTCAGGTGGCGCGTGCGGTGGAGGGATTATTTGTTGTCGAAGACGTCCACAATTTCGGCGCGGATTACGATCGCACACTCCTTGCTTGGGAGAGAAATTTCAGTGCGTCCTGGGACCGCTTCGCTGGACGCTACGGGGAAACTTTCCGCCGGATGTGGAGGTATTACCTGCTCAGTTGTGCCGGCGCATTCCGTGCCCGAAGCCTGCAGCTCTTCCAGTTTTTATTCTCGAAGGGCGGGGTCGGGGGCGGATATGTCCCGGTGCGTTGACGCTTCTCCGGCTTTTTCGCCCGCTGTCAGGTCTGCTCGGATAAGTAAGCGGCGGCACCGGCGGTTTCGGACGTAGGAGTGCGCGCTGCCTCGGCTTTCAGGCGCAGCTTCTCGGCCTTCTTTGCTTTTTTGTCCAATTCCTTCCGGCGCTTCTCGAATTGATAATTTGGTTTTGCCATAGTGTTCAGGGAACCATGACAGCCGGAAGCCTGGGGCGCGAGAGGAGAATTTCGCCAACTTTCGGCGCATGGCGACGGAATTGGATTGAATGAATCCGGGAATAGTTCCGTATAGTCCACATGGGAAAGCTACCGGCCTTTTTGAACAATCTCCTCCGTCCGCTGGTTGGTGAAATCTCCTGGAGGCCGCCCGGCTGGTGCCGATGGATCGCCTCGCACCGGGTTCTTGTGGTCCTGATTCTGATCATGCTCGGGGCGGGATGGAAGGCGAACGATTGGTGGCAACACCGGCTCCGGCCGAAGCAGATCGCTGTCACGGTCCGCCCGATTGAAATCACCCCGCTGCGCGAGAAACTCGATCCCCGGCCGCTTGGGATCGACTTCAGCGACTCGGTCGCCCCGCTCGAAGCCGTGAGCAAACCGTTGAAATCCGGCATCGTGATGGAGCCTGCTGCCGAAGGCGAATGGCGGTGGGAGGGAGACAAGCGCCTCGTTTTCTATCCGAAAAACGACTGGCCGGCTGGGCAGTCGTATCGGATCCGGCTCGAACCGGGGCTGGTTCGACGGGATATCCCGCTGGACAAAACGAACCTGACGGTCACTGCGCCGAAATTCTCCGGGGCGGTCCGCGAGTTCGCATTTTACCAGAACCCGAAAGATCCCTCGATCCGGCAGTTGGTCGCGACATTGGAATTCACGCACCCGATCCGGCACGGCGACCTGGAATCGCGCGCGGCGATCGAGGTGTTGAGCGGGTCGGATATTTTTGCCGCCGGGCAGCCACGGTTCGCGGTCGAATACGGATTGCACGACCGCACGGTTTATCTCCGCAGTTCGCCTTTGCGCCTGCCGCCGAAGGAGGATTTTGCCCGGCTGACGCTGCCGCGGGGACTGCATGCGGCAAATGGTGGCGACGAGATGAAGGACACGGCGGTTGCCAAAGTCAAAGTTCCCGACCTGCACAACTTCTTCCGCATCGAATCCGTCTCCGGCGATATTGCGCGCAAAGACGATGGCGAACCGGAGCAGGTCCTGCTCGTTCAAAGTACGGCGGAGGTCAAACCCGCGACGATCGCCTCGGCGTTGGAGTTGTTTCTCCTGCCGCCGCGTCCCCCGGGCGTGGACCCGTGGAGCAGTCCGCGTGAGATCACGCCGGAGATCCTTGCCAAAGCGGCAAAAGTTCCGGTCACGCTCATTCCGACGGGCCGTCCGACCGCCACGCAAATTTCGTTCAAATTCAAACTGGAGCAGAGCGGCCGCCTTTACGTCCGCGTCAAAAAGGGCATCGAGGCGCTGGGCTGGTATCCGCTGGAGACCGACTACGACGACGTCCTGCCCGTGCCGGAGCCACCGAAAGAGCTGGATTTTCAGGGCGAAGGCGGGCTCCTCGCGCTGGGCGGCGAGCGCAAGCTCTCGGTGAAATCCCGTGGAATCCCCGGCATCCACTACGAGATCGCCCGCGTCCGTGCCGACCAGATCAACCACCTCGTCAGCCAGACCGAAGGGAATTTCCAGCATCCGGAGTTTCTCAACGGATCGTTCGATGCGGAAAACATCTCCGTGTTCGCGGAGGAGAAGCAGCCGATCGCGATGAGCAGCCGGTTTCCGGCGAACTACTCAACGTTCGATTTCGCATCGCACCTCGCGGTTCCTGCCGACGGCAGCTCCCAGCGCGGGCTTTTCTTTCTGCGCGCAAAGACATGGGACCCGAAGACGAACAAAATCGAGGGGCCTGAAATCGCGGCGCGATTCATCCTCGTGACCGACCTGGGGTTGCTCGCGAAATTCGACTCGACGGGCGGAGTGGACATCTTTGTCGTTTCGGTCAAATCCGGGATCCCGGCGGCGGGGGTCCGCGTGGACCTTCTCGGAAAAAATGGCATTGCCTTGGCCGGAGGAGTGACCGGGAAGGATGGGCATGTGTCACTTCCCAAGCTGACCGATGACCGCCGCGAGAAGCGGCCGGTAGCATTCGTTGCTCGGCTCGGCGACGACGTTTCGTTCCTTCCCTATGACCGCGAGGATCGTGAGCTGGATTTTTCGCGGTTCGATATCGGCGGGGTCAGCAATATCAACCCAGAAGCCCTCGATGCCTTCGCGTTCAGCGAACGCGGCATCTATCGCCCGGGCGACACCGTCCACCTCGCCTTTGCGGTGAAACAGCGGAACTGGGCGGGCAATCTCGACGGCCTCCCGCTCGAGGTCGAGGTTGTTGATGCCCGCGGAAAGCCGGTTTTGAAAAAGCGCCTGGCCCTGACGCGCGACGCGTTTTCCACGATCGACTTCGACACTCAGTACGAGTCGCCGGCCGGGCGGTATAATTTCGATGTGTATCTCGTGAAGAACGGATACCGGGACATCCGGCTTGGCGGGACCGCTTTCACGGTCAAGGAATTCCAGCCCGACCGGATGAAGCTGGAGACCAAACTCAGCAAGGCGACCGACAAGGGCTGGGTCACGCCCGATGATCTCCGCGCGTTGCTGGACCTCCAAAACCTTTACGGCAAGCCCGCAAGCGGTCGGAGGATCACCAGCACGCTCACACTCTCGCCCACCGGGTTTTCTTTTGACGAGTATCCCGGCTACCAGTTTTACGACCGCCTGCTGGACCAGGAGAAAAATCCGCGCGAGCAGAGCGTCGAGGTCTCCGAACAAACCACCAGCGACGACGGCAAGGCGGAGGTTCCATTCGGCCTCGAGAAGTTCGCGAAATCCACATGGCAGCTGCACTACTACGCGGAGGCGTTCGAGGGGAATAGCGGCCGCTGCGTGACCGGGCAGGCCTCGGCGTTGATCTCCGCGCAGCCTTGGCTGATCGGGCACAAGGGCGATGGCGATCTGAATTTCATCCAGGCCGGCAGCACCCGCACGGTTTCGTTCCTCGCCGTGGATCCGGCCCTCAAACGGATCGCGCTTGAAAACCTCGAAGGCCGGTTGATCGAGCGGTGCCACCTCTCGATGCTCGTCAAAAAGCCGAACGGAAACTACGGCTACGAGTCGGTCGAGGAGCTCCAGGAAATCAGCCGATCCCCTGTGACAATCACCGCGGATGGTCTTGTCTGGACGGTGCCGACAAAAAGCCCCGGTGACTTTGTTTACGAAGTCTGGAACAGCGACGGGCTTCGCGTCGCGAGTGTCGGGTTCCGCGTGGTCGGCGCTGGGGAATTGACCCGTTCGCTTGATCGGAATTCGGAGCTGCAGATCCAGCTCGACAAACCCGAATACAATGCGGGCGATACGATGCAGGTGAGCATCCGCGCCCCCTACACGGGCTGCGGGCTCATCACGATCGAGAGCAACCGGGTCCATGCCTACGCGTGGTTCAAGGCGGACTCCACGAGCAGCGTTCAAAAGATCACGCTGCCGGCGGATTTCGAGGGCACGGGATATGTGAGCGTGGCGTTTGTCCGGTCGCTCGACTCGAAGGAAATCTTCCAGTCGCCGCTGAGCTACGGCGTGGTTCCTTTTAAGGCGAATTTCGCGAAGCGTCGCGTGGCCATCGACCTCGGAGTGCCAGCCTTGATCAAGCCGGGCACCCCGCTCGATATCCATTACAAGACGGATCATCCGGCGAAGATTATCGTTTTCGCCGTGGACGAAGGGATCTTGCAGGTGACCGGTTACGAAACCCCGGATCCGCTCGCGTGGTTCTTTCGCAAGACCCGCCTGGAGACGCGCACCACGCAGATCGTGGACTTGCTGATCCCGGAATTTTCACTGCTGCGCGAACTTTCCGCTCCCGGCGGCGGTGAGGATGCCAAACTGAATCCCTTCCGCCGGGTGACCGAGAAGCCGGTCGTCTTCTGGTCGGGCATCCTCGACGCGGATGCCACGGACCGAACGGCGACCTACGAAGTGCCGGATTATTTCAGCGGCACCCTGCGCGTCATGGCCGTGGCGATTGCGCCCGACGTGGTGGGCTCCGCGGAAAAGCCGGTGATCGTGCGGGGGCCGTTCGTGATCACGCCGGGAGTGCCGGTCTCCGTCGCACCGGGCGATGAGTTCGAGGCGGGGGTGACGGTGGCGAACAACGTGGCCGGGTCCGGCCCGGATGCGGTGGTTTCATTCGAGGTCCAGCCGTCGCCTCAACTCGAGGTCGTCGGAAATCCGAAACAGGAGCTGAAAATTGCCGAGAATCACGAGGTCAGCACGTCGGTGCGAGTCCGGGTCAAAAACCTCCTTGGCGCGGCGAGCCTGAAGTTTTCGGCGTCGAGTGGTGCGGAAAACAGCCATCTTACCGCGACTCTGAGTGTCCGCCCGGCCATGCCGTTCATGGTCGAGCTGCGCTCCGTGAATTTCCGCAAGGGAACCAAGGAACTCGCTTTGCTCGGCGGATGGCATGAGGAATACCGCCAGGGCAAGGCGACCATCTCCGCCGTTCCGCTGGGCCTCGCGGCAGGGCTGGAGTTTTATCTCAAGAATTTTCCCTACGGCTGCAGCGAGCAGATCACGAGCGCGGCGTTTGCGCGCATGGTCTTGTCGGACGAGGCGGATTTTGGCCAGCCGCGCAATCTCGTGCAGGAGCAGATGGATTCGGTTTTCACAAAACAGCGGACGCGCCAGGGCGGCAACGGGGCGTTCGGATACTGGACGGCGGCGGATACCGAAGGGGTGGATTTTATCAGCGTCTATGTGATGCATTTCCTCATCGAGGCAAAGGCGGCGGGATTCCATCCGCCGGAGGACATGCTCCAGGCCGGGCTGAAGCATCTGACCGAAATCGCGGCGGCGGAAGCATCCGACATGGCAGGCGCCCGGACGATTGCATATGCCATTTATTTGCTCACCCGCGAACAGGTTGTGACGACGAACTATCTGCTCAATTTGCAGGACACCCTGAAGCGTGCCTCCTGGGCGAAAGCGTGGAACGCGGATCTGACCTCCGCTTATCTCGCGGCGAGCTGGCAGCTCCTGCAAAAATCCGACACCGCCAAATCGTTGATCGGCGGCTACCAATGGGGGCGCGTGCCGAAGTCGGAGTTCGGGGATTTTTACGACGACTTTTCCGCCGACTCGCGCTACCTGGCCCTGCTGGCGCGGCATTTCCCGGACCTGCTGCGCAAGATCACTACCGAACAATACGAGCGGATCCTCGCGCCGATCGGGGAGGGGAGATACAACACGCTGTCCGCTGCGTATGCCGTGCTGGCCTTGAAAAGCTACGCGCAACTGATCGCTCTGAACCCGCCTAAACTCAGCATCTCGGGGCTCCCGCTCGAAGGGAAGCTCGTCCAGCGCACAAAGATCCCGATCGACTTCACCAAGCTGCTCTTCGGTGTCGAAGGCAAGCCCGGCCCGTTTGGGGTCTTCGGCCAATCGATGGAGGCCGGGTTCCAGACCCAACCGCCGAAGACCATCGTCAACGACGGTATGGAAGTTTGGCACGAGATGGTTGATGAGAACGGTGCCAAGGTTTCGAAGATCGACCTCGGAAAACCGGTGACCGTGCGTGTCGTGGCAAGGTCGAAGGACAAGCAGCGCATCCCTAACGTCGCCGTCATCGACCTTGTTCCGGGCGGGTTCGAGGTCGTGCCGGATTCAATCAAGGCAGGGCGCTCCGACCTGCCAGGCGTTGATTTTGTCGAGGTTCGCGAGGACCGCGTCGTCCTGTTTGGCGAACTCACGCGCGAAGCCCGCGAGTGGACATGGCAACTCCGCCCGGTGGCCAAAGGGAAATTTGTCGTCCCGCCCGCGTTTGCCGAGGGGATGTATGACCGCCGCCTGAAATCGCACGGTGTCGCGGGTGAAATCGAGGTCGTGCAGCCGTGAGGGCAGTTATTTCATGCTCGAGCGAACATCGACAAGCACCTGATCAATCGCATCGACCCGGATGATGCCGCGCCGCGGGAATTCGATATCGCAAATCACATAGATGGTGCTGGCGATGATGGCAACAAAGGCGAAAATGTGGAGCCAACTCCGCTTGGTCCCTGCAGCCATCCCGTAGCCGCCGAGCAGCGCGGATCCGAGCGCCACAATGGCCAGCATTGCAAAAATGATTCCGGGCGGGTGGATGATGCGTGCCGCCGAGCGGGTGGTTGCGATGTCGAACATCTCATTGAGAGCCGGCAAGAGCAGCATGGAGGGTGCCTGAGACGGTGAGGCACGGCAGGCTGCGACCGATAGCTCCCAGATTTGGTTTTGCAGCTCGGAGCAACGCGCATTATCTGCCTGCTCACTTCCCGGCGGTTTGCGGCAGGCTTCGAGCCGCTCATCCACATAGGATCGGAACAGGGCACGCAGGTTGGGTTGAATGTCCGGGGATAACAAATCGATCCGGAGATAGGCGGTTCCGACGGCGTTTGCCTCTTGGATGACAAGGTGTCGTCTATCTTCGAATCGTCCCTCGGCACCCGAAAACGTGAATGCGATCAGCAGGCCAAGCAGGGCAAAGACTGCCCCTTCAACAGCCCCCAAGCCGGCTCTGGAACCTTCCGGATCGATCCGGATGATCCGGTGACCGATCCTGCGACCGATTTCGATGCAGGCGAGCATGGCGAAAAACAACGCGATAGAAAGGACTGCGCAGAGGAAGATCGGGGACATGGCGGATTCTGTTCCTTTCACATCTAGCCGCCGCAGCGAGATTGTTCAATTCCCGTGTCGGGCCCGAGCGCTGGTCCTTTAGCGCCGGTCTCTGACCGTCGCAAGATTTTGACTATCGCATTCCGCCAGGAGCGGCTTTCCCAAGGAGTCCAGAATGATATTTTCGTTCAGATTTCGCGAAAAACCAAGATATGCTGCATGACATCCTGCAATGCCCAAATATCTGACACCATACAGCTCGTTAAGGGTGCGGATTCACGCATTTCCGGTGCGGGGAGCTTGGCGCACTACAGCATGGATCGGATTGGGCGTGCTTATGCTGTTTGCGCTTGCCTGGCTGCTTCTTCCCAAGCCGCCGCTGCTCGATGGGATCTCTTTTTCCCGCGAAGTCTTCGACCGCCATGGGCAGCGGCTCGCAGTGACGCTGAGCGCCGACGACAAATACCGTCTTTTCAGGCCCTTGTGCGATATCTCGCCGGAACTGGTTACGGCCACTCTCGAATACGAGGACCGGTGGTTCGGGCGGCATCCAGGCTTCAATCCCTTCTCGCTCGCACATTCCGCCTGGTGCCTCGTCGCTCGCGGAGACAGGCGTGGCGGGGCTTCGACGATCACTATGCAGCTTGCGCGGCTGAGGTTCGGGCTGCACACACGCACGATTTCAGGAAAATTGCGCCAGATATTTTATGCGCTGGAAATCGAACGACACTATTCGAAGGACGAAATTCTCGAAGCCTATCTCAACCTTGTGCCCTACGGCGGAAACCTTGAAGGCGCGGGAGCTGCCAGTCTCGCGATTTTCCGAAAGCCTCCCTCTGCACTGAGCAAGTATGAGGCGCTGGCGCTGAGCCTGATTCCTCAGAGCCCAGCGAAGCGCGCTACACTTCGCGACCGCGAAAACCCGGCTCTGCAGGCCACCCTGCGGCGAAGGGGAGGGGACGAGGCGGCAGCCTTTCGTGTGACGCTGCGCGGGATTCCAAAGCCGGAGGCTCCGCACTATGTCCGGCGGATTCTGAAAGAAACGTCCGGACGCACCGTGGCGACGACACTCGACCGGGAATTGCAGCGGACTCTTCAACAGCAGACCGTCCGCTATTTGCAAACGCAATGCCGACTCGATCTGCACAACGCGGTGGTCGAGCTTTACGACTGGCAAAAAATGGAGGTCGTGGCGCAGATCGGTTCCGCGAATTTCGACGATGCGGCGATCCACGGCCAGGTGGACGGCACGCGCGCCCGCCGTTCGCCGGGCTCGACGCTAAAGCCCTTTGTCTATGCGCTTGCCATGCAGGAGGGGTTGATCCACCCCGACTCGATCGTCCTTGATGCGCCGCGCGCATTTTCCGGATACAATCCGGAGAACAGCGACCGCGAATTTGCCGGCCCGCTCCGGGCCTCGGACGCGCTTGCCCGCAGCCGGAATGTCCCGGCGGTCGAACTGACCCAGAAGCTCCATCCCCCAGGACTCTACGGTTTTTTGCAATCCGCACAGGTCGGTTTGCCGAGGCCTGGTGCATGGTATGGTCTGGCGCTCCCGCTCGGAGGCGCAGAAGTGCGGATGGAAGATCTGGTGCGGCTCTATGCCATGCTCGCAAATCAAGGAACCATGGGAGACAGGCACCTGCTTACTCCCGAATCCGCGTTTCTAACGTTGGAGATGCTGGGCCGCGTTCCGCCGCCGGACGGATATTCGGTTCGCGCACCGGTGTATTGGAAAACGGGAACCTCTCACGGTTACCACGATGCCTGGTCGGTGGGTGTTTGCGGCCCGTATGTGCTGGCCGTGTGGGCCGGCAACTTCGATGGCCGCGCCAACCCCGCGCTGATGGGACGCGTTGCGGCGGCACCTCTCTTTTTCCAAATACTCGAGACTTTGGAAACCACCGGACGGCTGCCAGCCGTCCCGCATCTTCCGCCGCCCGGCGCAAACCTCCGCCAGGTCGAACTCTGCGCGGAATCCGGGCAATTTCCCGAACTGCACTGCCGGCACCGCATCCAGGGATGGTTCATCCCCGGCGTTTCTCCGATCACTACCTGTGCGGTGCATCAGGATGTGATTATCGATCAGGCGACCGGATTGCGGTTGCTAGCCGACGACGGATCCCGCGCCGTGCGGCGGGAGGTGTTTGAATTCTGGCCGCAGGATATCGAGGAGCTGTTTGCCAAGGCCGGTCTTCCGCGACGCAGACCGCCGCCGTTCCTGCCGGGACAAATTAATCTCGCGTCCGGGAATGGATCCTTGAAAATCGTTTCCCCGAGACCGGGGGCTGTCTTCACTCGCCGCGCCGACGCGAGCGACAAGAGCAAACTCGCATTGCAGGTCAGCGGCAACTCCGACAGTCGCCGAGTGTTCTGGTTTGATGGCGCACAATTCCTCGGCTCGTGCGATGCCGGCCAGTCGCTGAGGTGGTTGCCTTCCGCCGGAGCGCACCAACTCACCGCCATGGACCAGGATGGACGGAAGGCCGAGGCGCAGATCCGGGTCGAGGTGATTGGAAACGGATGAAGTAAACAAAATGAGAGCACCAGATTTGATGAACTGCTGGATTTTGCCGGAACTTTTTTCAGCCTTCGAGGCAGAGGGGACATCGGCACACCGCTTGTTCACGTCATCGAATGCCTGGGTGGAACGGCTCGGGCGTGATGTTTTGATTTCCTTCAAAACCGTTGTCGCGCGAGACGAGGCGCTCGCGGGGCTTCGCGAATGGGAGTCGCGCACGGGTTTCCAAAGCGACCGAGTGTTTTCGCGGTTCCTGCCTCGGCAGAATGCGGAGCGGGTCGCTCCGGTTCTCATGGCGGGCGATCCGGCGGCATCGCTTCATTCCGTTGTGGCCGAGCGGGGCGTCCGCTACGGCATCGACTTCGGTGCGGGCTACTCGGCGGGGCTCTTCATCGACCAGCGCGCCAACCGCGCCCGTGTGCATAGGCTAGCGCCAAAGCGGATGCTCAACACGTTTGCCTACACCTGCTCGTTTTCTGTCGTGGCGGCGATGGCTGGGGCGCAGACGCTGAGCATCGATCTGTCTAAAAAATCCCTCGACCGGGGACGGAAGAACTTCGACTTCAACGGGCTGTCGCTCGACGGTCACCGGTTCTTGGCTGACGATGTTCTCGATGTCCTGCCAAGGCTGGAGCGACGGGGAGAAAAGTTCGATCTCATCATTGTCGATCCGCCGACATTTTCGCTCGGCAACCGGGGCCGGCGCTGGCAGGTGGAAGAGCAGATTGAGGATTTGGTGCGCGCCGCGCTGGAACTGGCAGCTCCCAAGGCGGCGATTTTAATTTCCACGAACTGCACCAAACTCAATCCCTCTACTTTGGAGCGAACCGCACGTTTTGCTTTGAAGACCGCGAGGCTCGGCGGTGACATTTCCCACGAACCGCCGCTCTCGGATTTTCCGGCCGGCGAAGGTGCGCAGACGCTGTGGGTGAGTTTGAGATAGCAGCGGCGGATTGTGGGCGTCGCAAATAATCATGCGACGGTCATAGATCGCCCCTGCATCTTGCGGTCACGCGCCACTTGCGCTCTTGAGTCCGGGAACAGGGTAGGGATATTGTTTCCGCCTTATGAGCAAGCTCGCCTGCCCGATGTGCGAAATGACCGATGTGCTGGAACACCCCGACAAATGGGAGTGCATGACCTGTGGACACGAGTGGGAGCGTGCGCCGGAGCCGGAAAAAGCGCGCGTCGTCAAGGACGCCCATGGCAACGTGCTCGCGGACGGCGATTGCGTCATCCTGATCAAGGATTTGCCGCTGAAGGGGGCTCAGGTGCTCAAGGGCGGATCAAAGTCGAAACCCATCCGCTTGGTGGATGGAGACCACGAAATCGACTGCAAGGTGGACGGTATAGCCGTCGGGCTCAAGGCGTGCTTCGTGAAGAAGGCCTGATGGCCGATTGCTGGGAAGAGGCAGACTGTTTGCGGATGCTTTCTAGAACTCAGCCAGCCATCGGCTTGAAAATTCCGATCGGCGCGTTCTGCGGATCAAGCAAAACGGCGATGCGTCCGACGTCCGTCACATCCATCGGAGGCAGGACGACCTGGCCTCCGAGTTCGGCGGCTTTCGCGGCGGTTGCATCCACGTCCTCGACGGAGACATAGGACACCCACTGCGCGGGCATTCCCGGACGCGGGGATTTCATGAGGCCACCGACGCTTTGGTCGGCTTTTTGGAACAGTGTGTATTCGGGGCTGAACGGAGTCGTCGTCCAGCCGAGGAGGCCGGAGTAAAACGCAGTGGCTCCTGCGACGTCGGTGGTGACGAGTTCGTTCCAGCTGAAATAGCCGGGTCCGCTGCACATGGAGGATTCGTTTTCGCTCATGATGATTGTTTTGGTGAATTGTTCAGCATGCCGGTCGAGGCCAATCCGCGACCCGGGGCCGAGGAGACTCTCCGCATGCTGTGGGCAATTTGGCGCAAGCAAGCGTTGCTGCAAGCGGTTTGTTTGAGCGCCTGTGCGGTGCATTGCCGGCAAAACTGCCCCCCCCGAAATTTCTGTCCACTTGTCTGGAATCGCGAACAGCATGATAATCGTCGTATGATCCTGCCATTGCTTGTCGCAGCATCGCTATCATTGCCCGAAGTCTCGAAAGCCTTTGACGGTCGCGAAGGGGCGCTTGTGCTCATCGACTGCGCTTCGGGAGAAAACCTTCGTTTCAACCCGACGCTCTGCGCCACGAGGCTTCCTCCGTGTTCGACATTCAAGATTTGGAATACCGCGATCGGCCTGGAAACGGGCCTGCTCGCAAGCGCGGAGCAGCCGTTCTATAAATGGGATGGCGTAAAGCGGTCCGTCGATGGATGGAACCAGGATCTCACGCTGCGCCAAGCCTACGCGGCCTCATGCGTGCCCGCTTATCAGGCGCTTTCCCGCAAGATCGGCCTCGGACGGATGAACGAATGGCTGAGGAAACTCGGATATGGCGACCGGGATACCACCGCAGGCAACGACGTATTCTGGTTACCCGCTCCTGATCGCAAATCGATTCTCATTTCCCCGGATGAACAGGCCATCCTGCTCCGCCGACTTGTCAACGGCGACATCCCGTTCTCCGCAAACACGCGTGCGATCCTCAAGGAGATCATGACGACCAAAACCAGCGACCGCGGCACCCTCTACGGAAAAACCGGTACTGGTGGAGCGGGCAAAGATTCGCCTGCCGTTGGATGGTTCGTGGGCTACATCGCCGCCGGAGAAAAGGAGATCGCCTTCGCATGTGTGCTGACCGGAAAGAAACCTGCCGGCAAGGAAGCGCGGGCTTTGGTCGAAAAGCTGCTGCTGTAGCGGTGGTCTGTGACCCGTCGGATGATGAAGAATGCGACGCTCACAGACCGTCGCTACAGACCATCAAAGTGTGAGATCTAGTGCCTCTTTGATTTTCAGGGCTGCGTAGGCGTCGTTGGCGGCGTAGGTGAGTTGGCGCGGAGTGAGTTCGGCGGCGGCCCAATTGCTCGTCGTGATGGATTTTGATTTGGGAAAGCTCATGTTGAGCACAGCCCCCATGGCTGCGCGCACGCCAATCTGTCCCTTGTAGCCCTTCTTCCGGAAAGTGTGGTCCAGATCGAGAACGGCGTTCGGCTTGACACCGAGCCGGTTTCGGATTTGCCCGTGATCGTTTTTCAACCCGAATCCCACTTTGAGCACGTGTTCGGATTGTATGAGTTCGGCAACCACCTTCAGGCAATCGGGGCGGTGAAGCTGGAAGATGAAGGCTTTGTCTGTGAGAGCAAACTGGACGACATGAGGTCCGCCGCTTTTCTCACCGGCCCTGAACGTCGGTTTGGCCTCGGTATCGAACCCAGCGACGCTGGCCGCGAAAATTTCGGCCGCCGCCACTTCGCACTCGGCTTTTGTTTTCGGAACATGAATGCGCTCCGGTGAAAGTCCGGCAAAGGGTTTCAGAAGCGCTGTCTCAGCTTTTGTTTGGGCGATGGGCCTGGCCTTTCCATGCGAATGGGGGGGCTTTGTCGGAGCTTTGTCCGCCTTGCCAAGCAGTCGCGCGATCGACCGGGAAAGCCATGATGACTTGGGAGGAAGTTGTTTCTGAGGCCTTTTCGACAGGGACTTGGGCATTCTGGGAATAATACAATAGAGATTTCAGCACTCACAAGCAACCGGTCTGTAGCGGCGCTCAATGAGCATCGCAAATGGGATTAAATGCGACGGTTACAGACCGACGCTACAACACGAGAAAACTGAGCAGAGTGAGGCCGATGACGCCAGTGATGATCGCGTATCCTGCGAATTCGCCTTGCCAGGAAAAATCCGCTGCGGGCCTCAGCCAGAAATTCATCAGGCGGGAATACCGTGGCATGACCAGATACGTCAGGAATGCCATGTCGAGAGAGAGGAGAATCAGAAAAGCGATGGGCAGCGGGAGCACCAGGAAGATCGGGGAAAGCAGCCGGCGCATGACCATGATAACCGGGAACAGGGCGGATAGGATCACCAGCGCCTGACGCCATCGGGCGGGCGGTGCGGTATTTTCGGATGTGTCGAACCAGCCTTCGAACCCGCTGCCGATGCGTCGCAGGGTGTAGTGCTGCACATACGCGCGGACTTCCTTCATGTAGTCGTTACGGACCTTCGACTTCAGCCACTCATCCAGATTCGCCCGGCTATCGAAACGGACCACCACGATGAATTCCGGCTCGACACCATCCAGCGCGTCGTAGGATTCCGTGCCCAGGAACCCATTCCACTTCCGGACCGCTTCAAGGATCCGTCGCCGCCAATCCTGAAAGTCCGCTTGCCTGTCCGGACGGATTCGATACGCGAAAACCGACGAGGCTGATCCGGCCTGCTTCCTGCCATGGGCAAAAAAGAACTCGTGCGCCGGCTCTGCCAGCAGTCCGTCAATTTCCCGGAGCAATTCCTGACGCCGGCCGCACGCCAGCCACTCGCGCAAATGGCTTCCCCGACTGAACCGGTAAAGCACGACATAGGCGTCCTGGACGCTGGGAATCGGCGGAAAAATCTCCGACCCGAGGAATCCTTCGGCCTGTCGGGAAAGCAGCATGATCTCTCGCATGACCGCCTCCGCCTGCACCTCTTTCCCCGGGACCACCCGGCGCCACACGATCCCCGTGACTCCCGCCGCATCAAACGATTCCATGCCGGCAACTCAATCCTCCCGCCGCTCGAAAGAAAAGCCGGAACAGCGACGAAGAATGCGACGGTCACAGACCGCCGCTGCAACTTGGAGGCCGCCCCACGCTGTCGTGTTCGATTAGCGAAGCGTCAAATCCTGAGCGAGGCGCGAAAACCTCTGACCGCATAGTAAGACTGCGCACCGTTGTGCCCCACGAAGACGCGGCCGTATCGGCGCTCACAATAGAGCGCGCCTCCGAGTTTTCGGATGTCGGCGGGTGTCTTCACCCAACTCGACGTCTTCAAATCGAAGCCCCCCAGTTTTTGCAGCTCGGAATATTGTTCCTCCGTCAGAAGTTCGACGCCCATGGCCGCAGCCATGTCCATGGCGGTGGTTTTGGGTTTGTGTTCCTTCCGCGATTCCAGCCCTTCGCGGTCGTAACAAACACTGACGCGGTCTTTTGGAGTTTCTGGCGAGCAATCGAAGAAGATGAATTCGCCTGTCGTTTTATCATGACCCACCACATCCGGCTCGCCCCCGGTGCTTTCCATTTCTTGGAGCGACCACAGTTTATCAGCACTGGCTTCCAGCCTGGCTCGCACCCCGGCCCAATCCAATATTCTATGGCGATTCAGGTTGCTCCCAAACCGGTCTTTCAAGGTTCCGAGCAATTCGCCCCTTTGTTTTTGGGACAACTCTTTCTTGATGTTCTTCATGTTGTTTGTTTGTGCCGCCCACTCGGGTCATCCGAGCTTGATGAGAAGTGATCCACGGGACTCGTCGGTTACGCCAGGTCGAAGCGGTCGAGGTTCATCACCTTGTTCCAGGCCGCCACGAAGTCCTGGACAAATTTGGTTTGAGAATCGGAACTGGCGTAAACTTCCGCCAGCGCGCGAAGCTGGGAGTTGGAGCCGAAGACCAGATCGACGCGCGTGCCGGTCCATTTCACTTTGCCGGTTTTGCGGGCGCGGCCTTCGAAGAGATTTTCCTCCTTCGAGAGCGGCTGCCACGCGGTACCCATGTCGAGCAGGTTAACAAAGAAGTCGTTGGTAAGCGCTTCCGGGCGCTTGGTGAAGACGCCGTGCTGGTTGCCGCCGACATTGGTGTTCAAGACTCGCATGCCTCCGACAAGCACCGTCATTTCCGGCGCGGTGAGCGTGAGCAATTGCGCCTTGTCGATCAGCAGTTCCTCGGCCGAGACCGAGTATTTCGTTTTGAGGTAGTTGCGGAAGCCGTCCGCGACCGGTTCGAGGAACTCGAAGGATTCGACATCGGTTTGTTCCTGCGAGGCTTCCGCGCGTCCCGGAGTGAAGGGGACAGTGACCGCGTGACCGGCGTTATTCGCCGCTTGCTCTACGCCGGCGCAACCGCCCAGCACGATGAGGTCGGCCAGGGAGACTTTCTTCCCGCCAGCCTGGGAGCCGTTGAATTCATTCCGGATAGCCTCCAGCGCCTTGAGCACTTTGGCCAATTGGGTCGGTTGGTTGACTTCCCAATCCTTTTGCGGTTCCAGTCGAATGCGGGCGCCGTTCGCCCCACCGCGCTTGTCGGATCCGCGGAACGTGGATGCCGACGCCCAGGAGGTCGTTACCAATTCGGACACGGTCAGACCGGACGCCAGGATTTTGCCTTTGAGGGTGGCGATGTCCGTCGCGTCGATCAGCTGATGATCGACCGCAGGGATCGGGTCCTGCCAGATGAGTTCTGTCGCAGGAACCTCCGGCCCGAGATAGCGGGAACGCGGGCCCATGTCGCGGTGGGTCAGCTTGAACCACGCGCTGGCGAACGCGTCGGCGAACTGATCGGGGTTTTCGTAGAAGCGTCGGGAGATTTTCTCGTAAGCCGGATCGAACCGCAGGGCGAGGTCTGTGGTCAGCATGGATGGCGCGATCCGCTTCGAGGCGTTGTGTGCACATGGAACGGTGCCGGCTCCGGCACCGTTTTTCGGCGTCCACTGATGCGCGCCGGCCGGGCTTTTCGTGAGTTCCCATTCGTAGTCGAACAGGTTTTTGAAGAAGCCATTGCCCCACTTTGTGGGAGTCGTCGTCCACGTCACTTCCAGGCCGCTGGAGATTGTGTCGCTGCCTTTTCCGGTGCCAAAGCTGCTCTTCCAGCCGAAGCCCTGTTCCGCGAGCCCGGCTGCTTCCGGAGCGTCTCCCACATGATCCGCCGGTCCGGCTCCGTGGGCCTTGCCGAACGTATGGCCGCCGGCGATGAGCGCCACGGTTTCCTCGTCGTTCATCGCCATGCGGGCGAATGTTTCGCGGATGTCACGCGCCGCGGCAATCGGGTCGGGATTTCCGTTCGGGCCTTCCGGGTTGACGTAAATCAGCCCCATCTGCACGGCAGCCAACGGGTTTTCGAGATCCCGGTCACCGGAGTAGCGCTTGTCATCCAGCCACGTGGTCTCCTTGCCCCAATAGACGTCCCGATCCGGCTCCCAGGTGTCATCACGTCCGCCGGCGAAACCGAACGTTTTGAAGCCCATCGTTTCCAAGGCGACGTTCCCGGTGAGAATCATCAGGTCGGCCCAGGAAATCTTCCGGCCATACTTCTGCTTGATCGGCCAGATCAGACGACGTGCCTTGTCGAGGCTCACGTTGTCCGGCCAACTGTTCAACGGCGCAAAGCGTTGCTGGCCCCTTCCTCCTCCGCCTCGTCCGTCACCGGTCCGGTAGGTGCCGGCACTGTGCCATGCCATGCGAATGAAAAATGGGCCGTAGTGGCCAAAGTCCGCCGGCCACCAGTCCTGCGAGTCGGTCATCAGGGCCGCGAGATCTTTCTTTACCGCCGCCAGGTCGAGGCTCTTGAACTCTTCGGCGTAGTTGAAGTCCCCGCCCATGGGGTTGGACTTCGAGGAATGCTGGTGCAGGAGCTCGATCTTCAACTGGTTCGGCCACCAGTCGCGGTCGGTCGTGCCGCTGCTCGGAGCATGATGGAACGGGCACTTGCCTTGCGGGACGGTTGCGTCGGTGGCGGGGAGCGGAGATTCGTCTTTCATAGGTTTTTATTGGGATAAAAATACGTTGGTCGGCGGAATTCTCAAGGATAGCTCCGCGCCCTTCAGGCCAGCACCTTGGCCAGATGTCGAGCCAGTTGCGCGCCGAGGTTTTTCACTTTGGCGGCTTGCTTCTCGTCCGACAGCGAGCCGTCGGGATGAAACGCCGTATGTGCCTGGCTGACCGCCACCTGGTCGGGCAGCACGGTCACGCCAATGTTGCCGAGGATGGAGCGCACGTGCACGAGCCCACGCAATCCACCCAGCCCGCCGGGCGACGCCGCGCAGAGGATGGCGGTCTTTCCGACGAATGCCGCCAGTGGTGGCTCGTCATCGCTCTCCGCCCGCGAGACCCAGTCGAGAGCGTTCTTCAGTGCCGCGGTGACGCTGCTGTTGTATTCCGGCGAGGCGATGAGCAATCCGTGGTGTTCGCGGAATAGCTGTTTCAATTTCTTCGCCGCTGCGGGCATTCCTTCCGCCGCTTCGAGGTCCTGGTCGAAGACGGGCAGGGGAAAATCGCGTAGGACGATCACAGTCACTTCGGCTCCTGCCTCCTGTGCGCCGCCAGCGGCAACGGTGGCGAGTTTCTGGTTGAAGGAATCGCGGCGGAGGCTGCCGCCGAATGCGAGGATGCGTGGTGTGGGCATAGCTTATTTTATGCGAGGTAGAATACCAGCATTTCGCGCTCACGCAAACCTCAGTGTAATTGTCCGCAGGCAAAAGCAGTTCCTTGATAAATCCTAATCTCGGCTGAACGAGGCGCTTTTGCTGGGGAGCACAAGCGATGCTTAACTTAGTTTCGGTTGTGCTCCCTGCACCAAACATCCATCCGTAACACTTTATGATGCGCTAGCGCGCTGGTTTTCCGCGTGTCCGGGTTGGCGTCTCGCTGACACGATTTTTCGGCGGGACGCGGAAAACCACACCCGAGACGGGCATGCTCCCCGGAGTTACCGAATGCTGCTATCGTCGCCGTGCGAATCCCAATCCAGAGCTTGGAAGGTGAGACCCAATTCCTGTTCGAGTTCGGTGATGTCGGGGCGTTCGCCGGGTTCGATGAGACAAATCGAGAAGCCCGTGCGTCCGGCTCTTGCGGTGCGCCCGGCGCGGTGGGTGTAGTATTGCCGCTGCTCGGGTAACTGGCGGTGTATCACGAACGACAACCCCTCCACGTCGATGCCCCGGGCGGCCACGTCGGTTGCGATCAGAAAGCGGGTGCGTTCTTTTTTGAAGGCCCTCATCACCTTGTCCCGATCCTTCTGGCTCAGGTCGCCCTGCAGCACGTCGGCCGAGACGCCGCGCTTGGCCAGCTCGCTGCCCAGCTTGATCGCCCCTGCGCGGGTGCGGCAAAAAATCAGCCCGCGCTCCGTCTTCTGCGCCAGGAGAAAGCTCGCAACCCAGTCGTCCTTCTCCTCGCGCGCGCAAACCACAAACCGGTGCGAAATATTGCGATTCACGACCTGGGCCTTCTCGACCTTGATCAGCTTCGGTGATCCGGACATCGAGTCCGTGATGAGTCGCTTGATCTTGTCCGGAAACGTTGCCGAAAACAGCCAGGTGCTTCGCCGGGATGAAGTCATCTCGACAATCCGGACAACCTCCTTGCGGAAACCCATGCTCAGCATTTCGTCCGCTTCGTCGAGCACGAGATGCTTCACTGTGTCGAGTCGGAGGGCCCCAAGTTCCAACAAATCAAAGAGCCGGCCCGGTGTCGCCACGACAATGTGCGTCGGACGTTTCAGCCGGTGAACCTGGAGGTCGATTTTGTCACCGCCTCCGGTGACTTCGACAAAAATCTTCTCCGGGCAGAACTTCGTGTATTGAAAAAGCTGCTTGCCGATCTGTTTGGCCAGCTCACGAGTCGGAGCGATGACGAGTCCCTGCAACTTCGGATCGGCGGGATTGATCTTCGTGAGCAAAGGCAGCCCGAATGCCGCCGTCTTGCCGGTCCCGGTCTGCGCCTGGGCCACAAGATCCCCGCCATCCTTGATGAGATAAGGAATCGCGCTGGCCTGAATGGAGGTCGGAGTGGTGATTCCGAGCGCGTCGAGACCACGAATCAGGTCCTCGGGAACGCCGAGTTGTGAAAAGGATGACATCATTTTTGAATGGGGTTGCTGGTTTTTGAAAAGAAGCCGGGGATCGTCGGTGAGGTTTTATAGGTCGTATGGGACCTATGCTTTCGAGTAGAGTTCAGCGCCGTTCTCCGTGAACTCGCGGCTTTTTTCTTTGAGGCCTTTTTCGAGCGCTTCTTCTTCGGTGATTGCCTGTTCGGCGGCGTATTTACGCACGTCCTCCGTGATCTTCATCGAGCAGAAGTGCGGGCCGCACATCGAGCAAAAGTGGGCGGATTTCGCACCTTCTTGCGGCAGGGTTTCGTCATGGAACTCGCGCGCGCGTTCGGGGTCGAGTCCGAGGTTGAACTGGTCTTCCCAGCGGAACTCGAAGCGGGCTTTGCTGAGCGCGTTGTCGCGGTATTGGGCGCCGGGGTGGCCTTTGGCGAGGTCGGCGGCGTGGGCGGCGATTTTGTAGGTGATGACACCTTCCTTCACGTCCTGCTTGTTCGGGAGGCCTAGATGTTCTTTTGGCGTGACGTAGCAGAGCATGGCGCAGCCATACCATCCGATCATGGCGGCACCGATGCCGCTGGTGATGTGGTCGTAGCCGGGGGCGATGTCGGTCGTGAGCGGACCGAGCGTATAGAACGGGGCTTCGTGGCACCATTCGAGCTGCTTGGCCATGTTTTCCTCTATCATTTGCATGGGCACGTGGCCCGGGCCTTCGTTCATGACTTGGACGCCTTTCGCCCACGCGCGCTCGGTGAGTTCGCCCTGGGCTTTGAGTTCGCCGAACTGTGCTTCGTCGTTGGCATCCGCGATCGAGCCGGGGCGGAGTCCGTCGCCGATGCTGAATGCGACGTCGTAGGCGGCCATGATGTCGCAGATGTCATCCCAGTGGGTGTAGAGGAAATTTTCCTTGTGATGCGCGAGGCACCATTTGGCTAAAATGCTGCCGCCGCGCGAGACGATGCCGGTCATGCGTGAGGCGGTGAGCGGGATGAAGCGCAGGAGAACGCCCGCATGGATCGTGAAATAATCCACGCCCTGCTCGGCCTGCTCGATGAGCGTATCGCGGAAGATTTCCCACGTGAGGTCCTCGGCGCGGCCGTTGACTTTTTCCAACGCCTGGTAAATTGGGACCGTGCCGATCGGGACCGGCGAGTTGCGGAGGATCCACTCGCGCGTGGCGTGGATGTTTTTTCCGGTCGAGAGGTCCATCACGGTGTCCGCGCCCCACTTCGTGGCCCAGCGCATTTTTTCGACTTCCTCCTCGATGCTTGACGCGACTGCGCTGTTGCCGATGTTGGCGTTGATCTTCACGAGGAAGTTCCGGCCGATGATCATCGGTTCGAGTTCCGGATGGTTGATGTTCGCGGGGATGATCGCGCGTCCGGCGGCGACTTCCGAGCGCACGAACTCCGGGGTGATTTCTTTCGGGATGCGCTGCGGGAACCGTCGGAAGACGGAGGGGGTAAAGTCGGATTGCTGCTGGGCACTTCCCGCGTGCTGTTTGTGGAGGTCGTTGCGGACGATGTCGGATGAGAGGTCTGCGATTTTTGCTCGGCCCATGTTTTCGCGGATCGCGATGAATTCCATTTCCGGGGTGATGATTCCCTGCTTGGCATACCAGAGCTGGGTGACCGGATGGTTTGCGGAAGCCAGGAGAGGCTTCCGAATTGGGAAATGCGAAATGGGAAATGCGGAATGGCCGTTGCTGGAAGCGGCGTGGGTTTCCGAGAGAAACCCGTTGTCGTGGGGGATGACTTTGCGGCCCTCGTATTCCCCGACGTCGCCGCGGGAACGGATCCAGTCCTCGCGGAGGGCGGGCAGCCCCTCTTCGACCGAACATTGATAATCGGGATCCCCCCAAGGGCCGGAGCAGTCGTAAACGCGCACAGGCTCGTTGGTTTCCATGCAGCCTTGGAAATCCTTCGTGGGGGTGAGTTGGATTTCGCGCATGGGAACGCGGATGCCCGGATGCAGCGAGCCTTGCAGATAAATGCGGGAGGAGTTGGGGAGAAGTTTGGAGCTCCCGGCGGCGGTTTTGGTCTTCATGCTTTCAGTCGATGGTGGAATCGCTGCGTGTCCCGAATCGCGGTTCGGGGCCAAGAGAGGACCTCGCTCCCTCCGCCGGTATGAGCCGGAATCAGGTTCAAAGGGTCTCGCGGGTATTTCAGCCCGCGACTCTCAGCCCGTCCGGGCTCCCCCGCAGTTCAGTTATCCATCGCGCGGGACTCCGATCGCGTCAATGGTGAAATGTCAATTGGTGTCGGGATGTCGGTAATCTTTCAGAGGAGGAGGAGCTTTTCCCGGATGACTTGGAACGAGATTTGGTCCCGAGCATTGGTTTCCGAGCGGTGAACGACAGCGCGCCATGCCTCGTCATTTTGGAGGAGATCCTTGGTGCGGGTGGCGAGTTCATCGCGGCCGGCAGTGGCGAAATCCTCGAAGGCGATGCGCTCGATGGCTCCGTTGCCTCCGACGCATGGCATCCGGCAGAGGAGGGCATCTCCCGCGACCTGCCCGGGAACCGAACTGGCATCCAACTGCCAGACGACGCGGTGAAGAGCCATCACCTTGAGGTAATCGGGATAGGGGAGCGGCGCCTCGATGATGAAGAGGAGCGGGTTATTTTTTCGAAGGCTTTTGAGGATCATCCCTCCCTGGCGGCCCTCGGTGTTGAAGACCGCAAGCGGGCACGAGAGGTCGCGCGAGATTTCATCTGCCATGACAACCGCGGCGAGATGGTTCCGCGAGGGGATTCCGAACTCGCGGGTTCCGACAAAGATGCCGCGGCGTTTCGCGAGCGGCTGGGCGAAATTCCACGCGGGCGAATCGACCGGATACGGAGTCGGGAGGAAGCCCGCGCTCGGACAACGAGCGGCGAGATAGATCGGCACCAGCTCCGGAGTGCTGGAAACCGCGCCGTCACAGGCCGCACAGATTTCCTGAAATAGCTCCCAGCGGCTGACATCGCCGAGCAGGTCCGCCACTTGGTGGCTGCCGGACTCCTTGCACGAGAGAAAGACCCGGGAGCCGCGTTTCCGGAGCGCGGCGACTGACGCGAGCGCGGTGCGTAGGTTGCGCTTTCTCAGCAGCACGAGAACTTTCTCTGTGCCCTCGGGAATCGAATCCGCGGAGCGAAAAAATCCGCCCCGGCAGCAGGCAGCGTAGGCATGATAGTTTACGGGCGGATGTCCGGGATCGACCGGCTTTCCGGCACCGTTTGGGAATACCTGGTCCGGATCGCGACCGCCTGGGTTGAGGACGGCGAACTTCATGCGTGTTTGATCCTGTCCCAGATTTGGTCGAGTTCCTTGAGCGGCGTTTCGTCTATTTTCCGGTCGCCGAGTTCGCGCTCGACCGCCTGGAAACGCTTGATGAAACGGTTGGTCGCGGCCGACAGCGTCGTCTCCGCATCGACATGCAGTTTGCGGGCAAGGTTGACAGCCGTAAACAGAATGTCTCCTATCTCGTCCTCGACCGCTTTCGCGTCGCCAGCGGCAAGGGCGGATTGAACCTCCGAAATCTCCTCTTGCATTTTTTCGAAGACTGGCCAGGCATCCGGCCAGTCGAAGCCGACGCGCGCAGCTTTCTTCTGGGCGTTTTGCGCGCGCAAGAGGGCCGGCATCGAGGTGGGGAGCGCGTCGAGGATGCCGGCGGGCTTTCCTTTCTCCTCCCGCTTGATCTGATCCCACTGGCGCAGGACCGCTTCCGAATCCTTCGCGAGCTTGTCGCCGAAGACGTGCGGGTGCCGCCGGATCATTTTTTCGCAGATTTCCGCCGCGACTTCTTCGAGGGTGAAGGCCGAGCGCTCTCCGGCCATTTGCGCGTGCATCACCACGTGCAGGAGGAGGTCGCCGAGTTCCTCTTTCAGATTGGCATCGTCCGAGCGCTCGATCGCGTCAATGACTTCGTAGCATTCCTCGATGAGCGCGCCCCGGAGGCTGGCGTGAGTCTGTTCGCGGTCCCACGGGCATCCGTCCGGCGCACGGAGCCTAGCAACAATTTCGCTCAGGCGTCCGATAGGAGATTCCTCGTCGCTCATGGTTCCTCTGCTCTCAAATCCGCCAAAGCGAGCTGTTCCCGGAGCCGAATTCGCTGACTTCCTCGCTGGTGGTGCGAGCGACAAAAAGTGTCAGCCCCGTGATGGCGACGATGGTTCCAAAAAAGACGATGCTGCCCAGCCACGCCGGGAGTTCGCGCACCGCCAGCGCGTTGTAAAAATCCCAGAACGAGTAGATCGGGGTCTGCGTGTGAATGAAAATCTTCATCGTCCACGCGACCATGATGATGGCGAATATGAAGGCATAGTTCCGCTTCATCCTCCGCCCGATGGCCTCCAGGCGAGTGATTTTGAACGAAGGCATGATCAGATCCTCGCAGACAAGCCGGCGCCATTCCCCGTCGAGCAGTTTGGGATTTTGCGAGACCATTGGCACGAGGAAGTGTGACTCCAGCATCCGGACGCGACCGCGGAACGCATCGTAGAAACGGTATCGTCGGGCCTCGATCCACAACATGATCCAGACAAGGGCGAGATTGAAAAAGAAGATGATGTGGGGGATGTCTTTGAAAGAAAAAGCGACGCCGATGATCGTGGTGGTGCTGGTGATGGCCCAGGTGGTGGTGACATCCAGCCTCTGGCGCCAGATCATGATTCTCGCGAGTTCGCCGCGATAGAAGTGGGACATCGCGTTGACGTAGCACGGGTCCTTCAGGCTTGCGCGGGGAATCTCCGGGCCGGGTATGAAAGCTTCTTGCTCGGGCATGTCAATGGTTGCGGTCTTTTTCCAAGAGTTCCTCGCGGGCTCTTTCCAGTTGCGCACGTTCCTTGGGTGTGAGGCTGCCCATACCGGATTTAGAGATCTTCTCCAAAATGGAGTCGATCGATGTGAGGGAAACCCCGCGCTCCAACGACTTTTCCTGTTTCACGACCCGCAGGTGCGGGCGCTTCCGGGGAAGCTTCAGCTCGAATGACCAGCTTCCGCGCAGGATCTGGATCATGGCGAATGCCGTGGCGGAATCCAGCAGTAGAACCAGAAGGCTGGTATGCATCGAGTAGGCCAAATACTGCAGGGCCGAGATCGCAAACAAGGCCAGCGCGATCCACTTGGCTTGGATGCTGAAAAAGATTTGAGCGGTCGGATAGAGGGTGGCGAAGGCAATGAAGACGCCGAAATGCAGGGCGGAAGAACCCATGTAGATCGAGGGAAATCCGGCAAGGCCAGCCAGCAAAAGCATCAGCGGCGGCAGAAGTAGAAGTGCGGCGTAAAGCTTCAGAAAGGCGTTCCGTCCCAGGAACCCTTCGATCTCCCGCCCGAACACCACCAGCAGATAAATCTCCAGCAGAAATAGAATCTGTGGAGGGTGAACGAACGCATAGGTCACCACCTGCCAGCCGGCGAAGTTTTCGAGGACTGTGCGGCTGGAGAACTGGAGGGATTGGATCAAAGCCTCCGCTCCGGCGGCCATGGCCAGTGCGGTGAGCACCATCGTCGCCGCATGCACGGCGGCCAGGACAGTGCTGGCATAGACGGGAAAAGACCCGACCCAGGTCAGGGGAGATGTGCTCCCGGAATTTCTGTCCGCAATCATGATCGCATAAGAATAGGGCGGCAAAAAAATCTCACAAGACGGAACTCGTTTTGCTTGCCAGCGTCGACGGTTTTGAGATTATTAGTTCCTCTAATACTACTTTATGAGCAAACCAACCACACTCGGAACCAGCAAGCCAAACAGCACCTCGATCGTCGCATGGGTCGACGAAATTGCCGCCCTCACAACTCCCGACAGCATTTTCTGGTGCGACGGATCCGAGGCGGAAGACAAGCACATGCGCGACCTGATCGTGGCATCGGGAGCCGCCCTCTGGCTCAACGAAAAACTCCGCCCGAACTGCATTCTGGTTCGCAGCGATGTCCGCGATGTCGCCCGCGTTGAGGAGCGCACGTTTATCTGCTCGAAGGCGAAGAAGGATGCCGGCCCCACGAACAACTGGGAAGCCCCGGACGTCATGAAGGCGAAGATGAACGGACTCTTCAAAGGATGCATGAAAGGGCGCACCCTCTACGTGATCCCGTTCAGCATGGGACCGATCGGGTCGCCGATCGCCCAGTATGGCATCGAGATTTCCGACAGCCCCTATGTCGTGGCGAGCATGCGCATCATGACCCGCATGGGCAAGGCCGTCTACGAGCAGATCGAGAAGACCGGCGGCTACGTGAAGTGCCTCCACTCGGTCGGTTCGCCGCTCGCCGCGGGAGCGAAGGATGTCGCGTGGCCCTGCAATCCCGAGAACACCTACATCACCCACTTCCCGGAGGACCGCCTCATCATGAGCTTCGGCTCCGGCTACGGCGGCAACGCCCTCCTCGGCAAAAAATGTTTCGCGCTGCGCATCGCCTCGGCGATGGCCCGCGACGAGGGCTGGATGGCCGAGCACATGCTCATCCTCGGGGTCAAGGATCCGGCCGGCAACAAGACCTACGTGACGGCCGCGTTCCCGAGCGCCTGCGGCAAAACCAATTTCGCGATGCTGATCCCGCCGAAGCAGCTCAAGGACGAGGGATGGGAAGTTTCCTGCGTCGGTGACGACATCGCCTGGATCAAGCCCGGCCCCGACGGCCACCTGCGCGCGATCAACCCGGAAGCCGGATTCTTCGGCGTTGCGCCGGGAACCGCCTACGACAGCAACCCGATGGCGATGGATTCGATCAAGTGCGACACCATCTTCACGAACGTCGCCCTCACCGATGACGGCGATGTCTGGTGGGAAGGCATGAGCAAAGAGAAGCCCAAGCACCTGATCGACTGGAAGGGAAAAGACTGGACGCCCGAGACCAAGGATGCCGACGGCAAGCCGGCGCTCTCCAGCCATCCGAACAGCCGCTTCGCCGCTCCGGCCCGCAACTGCCCGATCATCGATCCCGACTGGGAAAACCCGGCCGGCGTGCCCGTGAGTGCGATGGTGTTCGGCGGACGCCGCGCGACGACGATGCCGCTCATCTTCCAGTCGTTCAACTGGGTTCACGGGGTCTATCTCGGCGCCACGGTCGGTTCCGAAATGACCGCCGCAGCAGCCGGCACAATCGGTCAGGTCCGCCGCGACCCGATGGCGATGCTCCCGTTCTGCGGATACAACATGGGCGACTATTTCTCCCATTGGCTCGAAATGCGCCACGAGGTCAAATACCTGCCCCGCATTTTCCACGTGAACTGGTTCCGCAAGAACGCGGAGGGCAAATTCATGTGGCCGGGGTTCGGCGACAACACGCGCGTCCTCAAGTGGATTGTCCAGCGGTGCCAGACCGGCATGCACGCCGTCGAGACCTCGATCGGCTGGGTGCCGGAATATGAGGATCTCGATTTTCGCGGGATCGAAAAAGACATCACGCCCGAGAAGTTCGCCGAGGTCATGAAGATCGACGCCGCCGAGTGGCACCGCGAACTCGTCATGCAGGACGAGCTCTTCATCAAGCTCTACAGCCAGCTTCCGAAGGAACTCATCTTCCAGCGCGAACTCCTGATTTCGCGCCTGTAAAGATTTCTCCCTAGCCGAAAAAATCCCCGCGAGGAGCCAAAAGCTCTCGCGGGGTTTTTTTTGGCCGGGTGGGAAAAAGCGCTCGCCCCGGCGCACGCCCGAAAACAGCGTTTCTTGTAGAGGAATTAGAATTTCTCAATCGCCGTTTTCGGCTTCAATTCTGATTCGTGGTTTCGAGCCGCGAGGTGACGTATCCGCGTTCCGCGACAAGTTTCAGGATTTGCTGGCATGTGGCTGCCGGAAGCTTTTTCTCGCGTGCCAGGATCCAGAGAAATTGGCGGGACGGATGTCCGACCACCGCCCAGGAATAATTTTTCTCGTCCAGGCCGATGATCCAGTAAGCCCCTGAGAACGGCCCGCCGAAACTGACTTTCAGCTTGGCGTTCTGCGATCCGGGAACGACTGTGGCCCTGCCGGTCACCCGCATGGGTTTTCCGTTTTTGCCGATGCACTGGTTGACGACCCGGATCGAGCCGTCCGGGTTGGCGGAATACTCGGCGGTCGTGTTGCCCGCGCAGCCGCGCTGGAAAAAGTTCGGATACTTGGCGATTTCATACCACTTGCCCACATACCGGCTGAGATCGACCGAGGGAACCGTGGCCAGCGGAGGACGTGAGGCGCAGCCTGCGAAAAGCAGGCTGACCAGCATTGCGGCGCGGGGGAATTTTGTTTTCATAATGGGGTTTACTTTCCAACCAACCTGTCGGGCACTTTCAGCCGCAGGTTTGGAAACCACGGTGTGAAGTCGTTCGGATTCCGGGTGACGAGACCGTCATGGCGTTCGGCAAAGCCTCCGATAAGGAGATCGGCAACCGGGCGCTTGGGAATTTTGCCGCCTCGATGTCGGCGGGCGGCCACATACCGGCTCCACGCTTCGGCTGCCGAGGTGGTGTCCGCCTCGATCCACGAAGAGCCGGATCCGATTCCGGCAACCGCGAGAAACCGTCGGACGTTTTCCGCCTTTCCGTCAAATTGCGGGGCGATTTCGACCACGGATACGGGACATGCGATCAAGCCGTCATTTGCCAGTTGATGCAGGGTTTGAGCTGCAGGCAGCCCCCAGTCCGGGTCATGCAGTGCCAGATCGAGAAGCACACAACTGTCAACGACCCAAGCCATCAGTCGCTTTCCCCAGCCCGCAGATCGGACATGATTCCGTTTGTGGTCCGCCGGGTCGGATTCCAATCTTTGGCAAAGCCCAATGCAGCAAAAATTCCCTGCGGCTCTTTCTCGGGCGTGACGTAAACACGAAATTCCTGCTCGGATACCATTTCCCAGCGCAACGCCTGCCCTGGTCGAAGGTGCGCCGCCCGCCGGATGCCAGACGGGACGGATACTTGGCCGCGTTCAGTTAAGGAGGTAATATTTCCAGCCATATGTGCATGATATCATGTAAAAACATCATGTCAAAATGTGAAATGTGGTTTCTAGCACACTGGTGGAGCGGACGCTCGGACTGCTTTCCTTGCGATCAAAAATCCGGGGTGGCTTTTGCGGCCATTGACTCGCGCTTCCCCGCGCTGCAATAT